>Ga0065165_1003558_pt1 | contig 10770 bp, 12 predicted proteins | sample AraplaMF_Cvi_mMF_FD_63813 | JGI IMG/M metagenome (GOLD analysis project Ga0065165, IMG submission 63813) | Arabidopsis root microbial communities from the University of North Carolina, USA - plate scrape MF_Cvi_mMF (version 2) (version 3) | ecosystem: Host-associated > Plants > Roots >... | reverse complement strand
GGTGCCGACCTGATCGCCGAATTCGTCAAGCACCTGCCCAACGCGCCGGGCGTCTACCGCATGTTCAACGACGCGGGCGACGTCATGTATGTGGGCAAGGCGAAGAGCCTGAAGAAGCGCGTCAGCAATTATGCCCAGGGTCGTCTCCATTCCAACCGGCTCGCCAAGATGGTGCGCGAGACCACCCACATGGAATTCGTCACGACGCGGACGGAGACCGAGGCGCTGCTGCTCGAGGCAAACCTCATCAAGCGGCTGCGCCCACGGTTCAACGTGCTGCTGCGTGACGACAAGTCGTTTCCCTATATCATGATCACCGGCGACCACCGGGCGCCGGCGATCTTTAAGCATCGCGGGGCGCGGGCCCGCAAGGGCGCCTATTTCGGACCCTTCGCCTCGGCGAGCGCCGTCGGCCGCACGATCAACTCGCTGCAGCGGGCCTTCCTGCTGCGGACCTGCACCGACAGCGTGTTCGAAAGCCGCACCCGTCCCTGCCTGCTCTACCAGATCAAGCGCTGTTCGGGTCCCTGCACTCACGAGATCAGCGACGACGGCTATGCCGAGCTCGTGCAGGAAGCGCAGGACTTCCTGTCCGGCAAGAGCCAGAACGTCAAATCCGCGATCGCCGTGCAGATGGCGGCGGCATCGGAAGACCTCGATTTCGAGCGCGCCGCGATCTATCGCGACCGGCTGTCGGCGCTGTCGCACGTGCAGAGCCACCAGGGCATCAATCCGGCGGGCGTCGAAGAGGCGGATGTCTTTGCCATCCAGCACGAAGGCGGCCTGTCCTGCATCCAGGTGTTCTTCTTCCGCACCGGGCAGAACTGGGGCAACCGTGCCTATTTCCCGAAAGCCGATCCGCAGCTGACGGGCGCCGAGGTTCTCAACGCCTTCCTGGCGCAGTTTTACGACGACAAGCCGGTGCCGAAGCAGATCCTTCTGTCGCAGACGGTCGAAGAGCAGGACCTGCTCGCAATGGCGTTCTGCGAAAAGGCCGGCCACAAGGTGACGATCAGCGTGCCGCAAAGGGGCGAGAAAAAGGATCTTGTCGACCACGTGCTCGCCAATGCCCGCGAGGCACATGGCCGCAAACTCGCCGAGACCGCCTCCCAGGGGCGGCTTCTGCACGGCATGGCGCAGACCTTCTCGCTGCCCTACATGCCGCGCCGCATCGAGATCTACGACAACTCCCACATCATGGGCACCAATGCCGTCGGCGGCATGGTCGTGGCGGGGCCGGAAGGCTTCGTCAAAAACCAGTACCGCAAGTTCAACATCAAATCGACCGACATCACCCCCGGCGACGACTTCGGCATGATGCGCGAAGTGATGACGCGCCGGTTTTCGCGTCTGATCAAGGAGGAAGGGTTGCCCGACCGCTCCGCGGCCGCCACCGTGTCGGCCGAGGATGCATCCGACGCGCCTTTTCCGGTCTGGCCCGACGTGATCCTCATCGATGGTGGCCAGGGCCAGATGACGGCGGTGCGCGGCATCCTGGAGGAACTCGGGATCAGCGGCCTCGTGACCGCAATCGGCGTCGCCAAGGGCGCCGACCGTGAGGCGGGACGGGAGCGATTCTTCGTCCAGGGACAAAACGACTTCTCGCTGCCACCGCGCGACCCGGTGCTCTATTTCATCCAGCGGATGCGCGACGAGGCCCACCGTTTCGCGATCGGCTCGCACCGGGCACGGCGCAAGAAGGAAATGATCAAGAATCCGCTCGACGAGATTTCCGGGATCGGCCCGGGCCGCAAACGCAAGCTGCTGCAGCATTTCGGCACCGCCAAGGCGGTGTCGCGCGCGGGCCTCACCGACCTCATGGCGGTCGAGGGAATTTCCGAGGCGGTTGCCAAGCAGATCTACAATCACTTCCACGAAAACAGGGCCGGCTGAGCCGGCTCCCGCCGCCCTCGACAAAAAAGGCCAGCCTCTCTGTTGACGCACGGGCCTCGAGGGCTCAACTAGGGACAAACGCAAGTACAGGTCCGCTATGGCTTCCCGCGCACTGAATATTCCCAATCTTCTGACCTATGCGCGCATCCTGGCCGTGCCGCTGATCGTCGGCTGCTTCTTTATCGAAGGCCGTCTGGAAAGCTCGGATTTCGCCCGCTGGACTGCTTTCTGGATCTTCGCCGTGGCGTCGATCACCGACTATCTGGACGGCTATCTCGCCCGCATCTGGAACCAGACCTCCAATATCGGCCGCATGCTCGACCCGATCGCCGACAAGCTGCTGGTCGCGGCCGTGCTGCTGCTTCTGGCTGCCGACCAGACGATCGCCGACTGGTCGGTCTGGGCCGGCATCACCATCCTGTGCCGCGAGATCCTCGTATCGGGCCTGCGCGAATACCTGGCGGCGCTCAAGGTGTCCGTTCCGGTGACGCGGATCGCCAAATGGAAGACGACGATCCAGATGGTCGCGATCGCCTTCCTGCTTGCCGGCCCGGCCGGCGACAAGGTGCTGCCGCACACCACTGATATCGGCATCGCGCTCCTCTGGATCGCTGCCATCCTGACCTTCTACACGGGCTACGACTATTTCCGCGCTGGCCTCAAGCATCTGGTGGATGACGAGTGATGGCGAAGCTCGTCTATTTCGCCTGGGTGCGCGAGCGGATCGGCAAGTCCGAGGAGGAGCTAGACCTTCCGGCGCAGGTGACAACGGTGCGCGACCTGCTCGACCACCTGAAGACGCTTGGCGAGGAATACGAGCACGCCCTGCAATATCCCGAGGTGATCCGCGTCGCGATCAACCAGGAGCATGTGGAGCATTCCGAGACGATTGCCGGCGCCCGCGAGATCGGCCTGTTTCCGCCGATGACAGGCGGCTGAGACGCCCGGAGTATATGGAGACATCGATCCGGCGTATCGATTTCGGGAAAGAACGTCCTAAGCCAGTCCTAAGCCAGAGCGACGGGCCGGCATCAACACGGCGCTTGCTGCACACCGAGAGGCTACAATGTCCGCTCCCACACCCACCATCCGGGTCCAGGCCGAAGACTTCGATCTTCCATCGGAACTCTTAGCGCTGACCAAGGGACGCCACGGCATCGGCGCGGTGGTGACGTTTTCCGGCCTCTGCCGCGACGAACAGGGTGCGTTGTCGGCGCTGGAGCTGGAGCATTATCCCGGAATGGCGGAAGCGGAGATGACCCGCATCGCATCGCTTGCGCTGGAGCGCTTCTCGCTACTCGGCCTTACCGCGGTCCACCGCTACGGCAAGATCCTGCCCGGCGAGAACATCGTGCTGGTGATCGCCGCCGCCCCCCACCGGCAGGCTGCCTTCGACGGCGCCAATTTCGTGATGGACTTTCTGAAGACGTCCGCGCCGTTCTGGAAGAAGGAGCATGCGGTCGACGGGTCGGCACGCGACTGGGTCTCGGCCAAAGATACCGACGACCAGGCGCAGGAAAAGTGGCGGTAGCCGTAGGGGATTGGCTTGTCACCAGAGACGGGTGACGCCGGCGATCGTATCGAAAGCCACATCTGCGGAGATGATCGGGATCCCTTGATCTTGCGCGGTCGCTGCAAGCAAGCGGTCGAATGGATCCCGATGGCTCCATTCCATGGTCGCGGCCCGCAAACAGATTTCCGGGGACAGGGCTGCCACCAACCCACCCTGACGCTGAAGCAAGGATGGGAGATCGTTCAGATAGGGCTGCATCTGCGGCCACTTGCCGAGACGAACCTTCTGGCCGATCTCGAAGAAGCTGATGGGGCTGACGTAGACGCTTTCTGCGTTCATCATTGCGTTCACCGCAGGCTCTGACAATCGAGTTTCGCCTGTCAACGACCATGCCCACGCATGGGTATCGAGAAGAATGGCGCTCAAGCCTCGCCTTCCCACAGCCGGATCTCAGACACGTCCAAAGGCTCGAAGAAATCCGGCCCCTTGCCGCCGAGCTCGTTCTTCAGCAAGCCAATCACAAAGGCTTTAGACTGAAGAGGTACGAGCCGGGCGACCGGCTTGGTGCCCTCGGCGATCACCACGTCCTCTCCCGCTTGGGCACGCTCTATTAGGTCCGCGAGGTTGGTTTCAGCCGTCTGGATCGTTACCTGCATCGTCGTTCTCTTGGATGTGCTCTGGCGCAGGCCGAAAGAGTAGCGGTTCGCCGATCGTCCGTCCACAGCACTTGCCCCTTGGACGTCAGGGCACCGCCCTCTCCTGCCGGCTGAGGACCAGCACCAGCACGAGAACGGAAACGGTCACCAGATCGCGCCAGAGGATCGGGCCGTAGCCGCTCCACAAGGTTTCGCCGAGCGCAAAGAGCGCCGCACCGCCGGCGGAGCGCAGTGGATGCGATTGTCCGCCTGCAGCCGCGATCAGCACCACCTTCAATCCGAAGAGGAGACCGGCGCCGAAATCCATCGTGCCGTAATAAGCGGTGGCAAGCACGCCCGCCATCGCGGCATAGAAGGCGGCAGCTCCATAGGCGATGACGAAAACCAGCGCCGAATCCGTGCCGGACAGTTCGGCCGCGAGCGGATCGTCGGATACGGCCCGCCAGACGCGGCCCCAACGGGTTTTTGCGAGCACCAGCTGACCGCTGCCGATCGCGGCGCCGATGGTCGCGGTGTTCAGCAACTGGATGAGCGTCAGCGTGACCGGGAAGCCGCCATCCGGCCAGAGCACAAAAGGCTGGTTGAGAAAGGGTGGCAGCCAGAGTTCGCGCGTCTGCGCCGCCAGCCTTGCGCCCTCCATCAGGACCATCAGCACACCCAGCGAAGCGACGATCAGGGCATTGGGCAAAACCCGTGAGAGCGGCAGCATCACCGATCGGCCGATCACCAGCCCCGTTCCGACTCCGCCAGCGAGGCCCGCCGCCGCGCCGAGACCGAGCGCCGCTGGCAGCACGAGCCACAGCCTGTCCCAGCCGACATGGGCCAACAGCAGAAACACGTGCCCGGAAAAGGCGAAGATCGCGCCATAGGCGATGTCGGCCCGCTTCGTCACGGAAAAGGCGATGGCGTAGCCGAAGGCCAGCACGGCGTAGAGCGCCGCCAGCGGAACCGCATTTGCCAGTTGCTGCAGAAGATACGCCATGCCTCTCTCCCTACCGCATTTATAACTGGCGAAATGGCTTTTACCAGTTATAATTCCCGCCATGACGTTCAGCTGGACCGCCCATCGCTTTGCCGGAGGTGCCTTGGCGCTCGATGTCGCAAACAGCGTCATCCTGCGGGCGGATCCGACGCGCCGCACGGACCGGTTCGCGGTGTCCCGGCAGCTCGACGAGTTTCCAGAGGCTGCCCGCCAGTTCTGTGCCGAGCGGGCACTGTTCGGCGACGTCGCTCCGCCGGCACCCGGGGACCGCGCCGGCTTTCTCCAGTTGCGGGAGGCGATCGACCGGTACTTTCGCTGGAGAGCCGGCAGGAGCGAGCCCCCGGTGAGCCTGTTGGCCGACCTGCTGGAGGCTATCGCGTCGGCGCTGAGGCGCGCACCGGACGGATCGCTGGAAGCCGCCGCGGCGCAGTCGGCCCTGCGGCTGCTTACCGAAGCGGAAAGCGCCCGCCTGAAGATCTGCGGCCATTGCGGCTGGCTGTTCCTCGACCGCAGCCGCAATCGCAGCCGCGCCTGGTGCGACATGGCGGTGTGCGGAAACCGCAACAAGGCGAGCCGCCACTACCGTCGCAAAAAGGAGAGCCTCTGATGCGCCGGTTTCTCGTCGCCTTCGTGATGCTGCTGTCTGTCTCGGGATGCCAGCGCGAAACCGAAAGACTGGTGGAAGTCAGCGGCCACCTCTTCGTGTTCAACTACCGCGTCGCCAGCGCCACCTATCTGGTGACGCTGCAAAAGACCGGAGCGATCCCCGACGGGGCCACGGCAATCGCCGAGTTTCAGGACCCGGCGGGCGGCGCGCCGATCGTGATCCGCGAAAAGATCTTTCCTGCATGGGACAAGATCGTGCTGCAGAGCCCCAACATCCGCTGCGTGCGGGAGGGGCGGCCCTATTCCGTCACTGTCCGGATCGTCGGGGCCGACGGCGCGGCCCTGCAGGAGCTATCCACGCAACTGGTCTCCGACGTCGATCAATCCGTCCTGCCGGAGAAGCCGCTGGTGGTCGGTCCGGGCTACGACCAGAACCCGGAGGTCTTCAAACCCGACGGCAGTATCGACTACGGGACGCCGGCGCCCTGCCCGGAATGAAAAAGCCGGAGCAGAGCCCCGGCTTTCAAAGAGGTTCGTTGGCAGATAAAATCAGCCGACGATTTCGGTTTCGGCGAACCAGTAGGCGATTTCCTGGGCAGCGGTTTCCGGGGCATCCGAACCGTGCACCGAATTTTCGCCGATCGACAGCGCGAACTGCTTGCGGATCGTGCCTTCATCGGCATTGGCCGGGTTGGTGGCGCCCATGATTTCGCGGTTCTTGAGGATGGCATCGTCGCCTTCCAGGACCTGCACGATGGTCGGGCCGGAGGTCATGCCTTCAACCAGTTCGCCGAAGAAGGGGCGTTCCTTGTGAACGGCGTAGAAGCCTTCGGCTTCGCGCTTGCTCATCCAAACGCGCTTGGAAGCGATGACGCGCAGGCCATTGTCTTCAAACACCTTGGTGATGGCGCCGGTGAGGTTACGCTTGGTTGCGTCCGGCTTGATCATCGAAAACGTGCGTTCAGTCGCCATGTCTCTTGTCCTTTGTTTCCAGGGGAAAGTGGGCGGTGTTTACCTGCCCCTTTCGCCCGAAACAAGAGGGTTTGGCCAATTTCACGCAGCCGTCACATGCCGCCCCACGCCGCCATGCAGGTCGAGGCAGCGCTCGAACCAGAGGTCGACCGGGTCGTCCTTGGCGAACACCTCGGTGCCCGCGGTGATGCGCATCCACTGCAGCGCGCCGAACAGGATGTAGTCGGCAAACAGCGGCCCCTCGCCGCCCAGGAAGGTCTGGTATTTCAGCGTCTGGCGCACCGGCTCCAGCTTTGCGGCAAAGCCCGCCACAACCGCTTCGCGCTGCGCCTTCACCTCTTCCAGGCGGCGACCGAGAAACGCCTCCCGCGTGGTGCGGAAGTAGACCTGGTCGGTGTCGCCCAGCATGTCATGAATGTCGGCGACGGCGATCTCGGTGATCATCGGGTGGACGATGGTCTGGGAGAAACGCTCGACGAAGCGCGACAGCGCCTTGCCGCCCTCTCCCCCAAACAGGCTCGGACGGTCGGGATAGCGATCCTCCAGATAAAGCGCGATCTCGAAACTGTCGCGCACCAGTTCATTGCCGTCGCGCAGGATCGGCACGGTCTTCGAGAAGCCGTCCTCAAGATCAGGAATGCGGGTGAAGGGCGTCGGCTTTTCGACGAAGTCGAGGCCCTTGTGGTGCAGCGCCTGGACCACCTTCCAGCAATGGGGAGAAAAAGGGCGGCTCTCATCGGCGCCGCAGAGCGAATAGAGGATACGGGTCACGTCACGGCTCCACATAATCTTGATCTTGCCTGGTTGCCCGATGATGGGCAGGTTCGTCCCGGCCGTCCAATCAGAAAGTTTCATCCATCCCATGAAACGGGGCGATCGGGGGATCCGCGCCATAGCCTCTTGCCGACGGGTGGGCAGCGGCGGTCAACCGCCTTTTAACCCTGACTGCGGGCAGTTGCCTCCGCTACCCCTCGCCCGGGTCCGGCTTCAGCGGATCTTAACGGCTGATGCGGATCACTGGTCGCCAAGGTCGCGCTCCGGCGCCAGAAACGGGAACAGGATATGTCGATGCAAACGCGCAAGGCCGTGCCGGACAGGACTCTGCAGGCTGTCGCCCAGCATATGACGCGGCTCGACGTGAGCGGATTGCCGCGCAATTACGAGCTTTTCTACGAGGCCCATGCCGGGGTCGACCCGGGATTGCGCCGCGAGGTTCTCGCGCTTGGCGTCTCGCCGGCGCAGACGACTATCGACGACATCGGCATCCGCTACCAACTGCCCAGCTTCGTGGCCTGTGCGATGCCGACCTCGCGCGACAGCGACATCCGGCTGCTGTCGGGCCTGCGCGACCAGATGACCAGCGGCGTCGAGCAGAAAAAGGGCTTTACCCGGGTGCTCGAATCCGTCGCCCGCAGCCTGCGCGAAGACCACAATGCCGGTCCCGGCGACATTCTGGCCGAGATCGAATTCCTGAGTGTCTCGCTGTCCGATGCGGTGGTGGCCGAGACCGAACTCGAAGCGCTGCTGCGCGCCGGCGCCAACCAGCTGGCGAAGGCGGAAAAGGATGCCGCAAGCGCCCGCGCCGTGATGCTGCGCGACCGACTGACGGGGCTTCCCAACCACGCCGCCTTCGTGGCGCGGCTGGAGGCGCTGTTTACGCCCGGCGCCGAAAACCGCGAGACGGCCCTGTTTCTCGTCGCGATCTCCGATATCGGTGCGCTTGCCGATACCTATGGTGAGGCGACCGCCAACCGCATCCTGAAGAAGACCGCCTCGATCTTCCGCCGCACGATCAAAAAGAACGACTTCGTCGCGCGCATCGGTAAGGGCGAGTTCGCCTTCCTGTTCAGCGACGTGAACCGGGACAGCCTGAGGCCGATCGCCGACCGCCTGACGGCGGCCATCGCCGACAACCTCGTGTTTGCAACCTCCGACGGATCGAGCGGCGTCGAGCTTCTGGTCGGCGCAGCGCTCAGCGCCGACGCCATCTCGCCGCAGCAGTTGCGCCAGCTCGCCGTCAATGCCGCCGAGACATCCGTGCGCGGCGGCGTGCGCACCAGCCTTGCCGGCACCCGGTAGGACCGCCTGAGAGGGAAAGGCGAGACGCTTTTGTGCCCTGCAGCAAGCACGGCTTGCCTTGCAGGCCAGTTTCAGCCAAAACCGCGGCCATGATTACAATCACCGATCTTTCCGCCCGTATTGCCGGGCGCCTGCTCCTCGACCATGCCAGCGTTACGCTGCCGGCCGGCACCAAGGCCGGGCTGGTTGGCCGCAACGGCGCCGGCAAATCGACGCTGTTCAAGCTGATCACCGGGGAGATGGGCTCGGAGACCGGTTCCGTCACCTATCCAAAGAGCGCGAAGCTCGGTCAGGTCGCGCAGGAGGCGCCCGGCACCGAGGATTCGCTGCTGGAAATCGTGCTGGCTGCCGACAAGGAACGCGCCGCGCTGATGGCGGAATCCGACACGGCGACCGATCCGCACCGGATCGCGGAAATCCAGATGCGGCTCGTCGACATCGATGCTCATTCGGCAGAGGCGCGCGCCGCCAGCATTCTTGCCGGTCTCGGATTTTCGCAAGAGGCCCAGCTGCGGCCTGCCTCCTCGTTTTCGGGTGGCTGGCGGATGCGCGTGGCGCTTGCCTCGGTTCTGTTTGCCGAACCGGACCTGCTTCTGCTCGACGAGCCGACCAACTATCTCGACCTGGAAGGCACGCTGTGGCTGGAAGACTACGTGCGGCGCTACCCGCACACGGTGATCGTCATCAGCCATGACCGCGACATGCTCAACAACGCCGTCACCTCGATCGTGCATCTCGACCAGAAGAAGCTGACCTTCTACCGCGGCGGCTATGACCAGTTCGAACGCCAGAAGGCCGAGAACGACGAACTGCAGATGAAGGCGAAGGCGAAGAACGACGCGGCCCGCAAGCACCTGCAGACCTTCATCGACCGCTTCAAGGCAAAAGCTTCCAAGGCCAAGCAGGCGCAGAGCCGCGTCAAGGCGCTGGAGCGGATGGGAACGGTTGCGTCGGTGATCGAGGATCACGTGCAGCCGATCACCTTCCCGGAACCCGAGAAGCAGCCCGCCTCGCCGATCATCTCGGTGCAGAACGGCGCCGTCGGCTACGAGCCGGGCAAGCCGATCCTGAAGAACATCACGCTGCGGATCGACAATGACGACCGCATCGCGCTGCTCGGCTCGAACGGCAACGGCAAGTCCACCTTTGCCAAGTTCATCGCCGGCCGGCTTGCCGCCGAAAGCGGTGAACTGCGTACCGCCCCAAGCCTCAAGATCGGCTTTTTCGCCCAGCACCAGCTGGACGATCTGGTGCCCGGCGACTCGCCCGTCGAACACGTGCGGCGCCTGATGCCTGCGGCACCGGAGGCCAAGGTGCGTGCCCGCGTCGCGCAGATGGGGCTTGCGACCGAGAAGATGGCGACCGCGGCAAAGGATCTTTCCGGCGGAGAGAAGGCTCGCCTGCTGATGGGGCTTGCGTCCTTCCATGCGCCCAACCTTCTCATCCTCGACGAGCCGACAAACCACCTGGACATCGACAGCCGCCGGGCGCTGATCGAGGCGCTCAACGACTACGAGGGCGCCGTCATCCTGATCTCGCACGACCGCCATCTGATCGAGGCGACCGTGGATCGTCTCTGGCTCGTCAACAACGGCACGGTGCAGACCTTCGAAGGCGACCTCGAAGAATATCGCGACCTGATCGTCAGCTCCGGTAAAAAAAAAGAAGAAAAGCCGCAGCTGATTGACGATAGCGCTTCCAAGGGGGACCTGCGCAAGGCCAACGCGGAACGGCGCGCGCTGCTCGCGCCGCTGAAGAAAAAGATCAACGAAATCGAATCGTTGACCGCAAAGCTTGAAAAGCTGATTCAAGGCCTTGATAAAGAGCTTGCGGATCCTGTCCTCTACGAGAAGACACCCGCGAAGGCCGCGCAGAAAGCTAAGGAGCGTGGCGAGGCCGCCGCCAAGCTGTCGGCGGCCGAAGAACAATGGCTGATGCTGTCGTCCGAATACGAAGAGGGCATGGCGGGCTGAGCTTGTTCCGCTGGTGAATATACCCTAGCTTTAGAGCGTATTCCGGGAGAGCAGCCATGCCCCTCACCATCCGTGACGAGCGCGTCAACCAGCTTG
>Ga0065165_1003557_pt1 | contig 10778 bp, 8 predicted proteins | sample AraplaMF_Cvi_mMF_FD_63813 | JGI IMG/M metagenome (GOLD analysis project Ga0065165, IMG submission 63813) | Arabidopsis root microbial communities from the University of North Carolina, USA - plate scrape MF_Cvi_mMF (version 2) (version 3) | ecosystem: Host-associated > Plants > Roots > Endosphere... | reverse complement strand
CATGAAGTCGCGCGGCTGCTACGAAACCCCTGGCGGCACCATCATGCTGAAGGCGCACCGCGCCATCGAGTCGATCACCCTGGACCGCGAAGTGGCGCACCTGAAGGACGACCTGATGCCACGTTACGCCTCCCTGATTTACAACGGCTACTGGTGGGCGCCGGAGCGCGTTGCGCTGCAGACCCTGATCGACCACACCCAGGCCACCGTGAACGGTTGGGTGCGCGTCAAGCTGTACAAGGGCAATGTGATCGTGGTGGCCCGCGATTCGAAGACCGATTCGCTGTTCGACCAGACCATCGCAACCTTCGACGAGGACGGCGGCGCCTACAACCAGGCCGACGCCGGCGGCTTCATCAAGCTGAACGCGCTGCGCATGCGCATCGCCGCCAACGCAAGGAATAAGCGCGGCCAGTAATCGCTGCCACGCTCCCTATGACGGGCCGCTTTGCGCGGCCCGTTTTTTTTGCTACATTGCCTTGGAAGAAAGCCCCCCGTCCCCGGAGACCAGCGCATGAAAAACCTGAGCATCAAGAATAAACTGTATATCGGCTTCGGCAGCATAGTGGCAATCATCTTGCTACTACTGATCCTGGCGTATAACAATTTCGCCAGCCTGACCGATGCCAACCGGTGGGACAAGCACACGATGGAAGTGCTGATCGAGCTTGACCGGATCAACAGCGTCTCGCTGCAGATCCAGGTCGACACCCGCGGCTATATCCTGACTGGCAACGAGGCGCTGATCGCCAGCGAGCGCGAAAATGCGGAGCTGCTGAAACAGCATGTCATCAAGGCGGTCCAGCTTACTGCCGACAATCCGCAGCAGAACGAACGCCTGAAACGTGTGCAGGCTTTGCTCGCCACCTGGGCGGAAGTCAATATCCGCCGCCAGATCGACAAGCGCCGCGCGCTGGCCGACACCAAGGGCGCGGCTGAAGTCGTGGCCCAATCGAGTGAACTGAAGGAAGCCGCCGCCATTGTCAGCAACGCGCGCGAGTTGCTGGACCAGGCGGCTGACGAGGAGCGCCGCCTGCTGGCCGAGCGTGGCGCCAAATCGACGGCCCTGCATGCAAGCCAGAACACGCTGATGATCGGGGGCGGTATCGTGGTGGTCGTGCTATCGGTGCTGATCGCCTATGCGCTGGCACGTGCGATCCTCGGCCCGCTGGGCAACCTCACGGCAGCCCTGACCCGCCTCGGAGCAGGTGACTTGGCAGCGCGCATCAGCGTGACCTCGGGCGACGAACTGGGCAAGGTCAGCGAAGACTTCAACAAGATGGCCTTGCAGCTGCAACAGGCCACTGAGCGCGAGCTTGCGGCGACCAATGACCTGCGCCGCAAGGTCGATGCGCTGCTGCTCACCGTTTCCGGCGCGGCAAACGGCGACCTGACCGGGAAGATCACCGTGACCGGGGAAGGTGCGATCGGTCAGCTCGGCGAAGGCCTGCAGCGCATGTTCGACAACCTGCGCCAGCTCCTGAACAATGTGCAGAAGGCCGGCATCCAGGTCACTACCTCGGCGACCGAAATTGCCGCTTCGGCCAAGCAGCAGGAAGCGACCGGGGTCGAGCAAGCCCAGACCTCGGTGGAAGTGCTCAGCACCACCAAGGAAATCTCGTCGAACACTTCGCAGTTGCTGAAGACGATGGAGGATGCGACCGCAGTGGCCGACTTCACCACCACCGCCACCTCCGAGGCACAAAGCAACCTGCGCCGCATGGACCAGACCATGCAGAACATGGTCAATGCGACCGATTCGATCAATGCCAAGCTTGCCGCGCTGTCGGAGAAGGCGTCCAACATCAACTCCGTGCTGACCACGATTACCAAGGTGGCGGACCAGACCAATATCCTGTCGCTGAACGCCGCCATCGAAGCTGAGAAGGCGGGTGAGGCGGGCCGAGGCTTCTCGGTGGTGGCCACGGAAATCCGCCGCCTGGCCGACCAGACGTCGGTGTCGACCTGGGACATCGAACAGATGCTGAAGGAGATGCAGTCGGCCGTTTCAGCCAGCGTGATGGGCATGGACAAGTTCTCGGAAGAGATCCGCCGCAGCGTGGGCGAGGTACGCCAGGTGACCGACCAGTTGTCGGGCGTGATGGACCAGGTGCAGAAACTGGCGCCGCAGTTCGACGCCGTCCTGCAAGGGATGCAGGCGCAGGCAGTTGGCGCGCAGCAGATCAGCGAGACCATGATGCAGCTCAACGACGCGACCCAGCAGACGGTTGAATCGCTGAAGGCCACCAGTGAGGCGGTGCACCAGCTGCAGTACGCGGCCGGCGACCTGCAATCGAGCGTCTCCACTTTCGCCGTGAACGCATGAAGGTATTAGTCTTCCACATTGGCCCCGACCGCTACGGCCTTCCGTTGCGGCAGGTGCGGCGCGTGCTGCCGTTGCTGGAGCTGAAGGGCATTCCGCTGGCGCCGGACAGTGTGGCGGGCCTGATGAACCTGCACGGCACGCCGGTGCCGGTGATCGATTTGTCGCGCATCAGCGGCGGCGCGCCGGCGCGCAAGAACTTCGACACGCGCATCGTGGTGGCCGATTACACGGCGCCCAATGGATCGGTGCATGCGCTGGGCTTGATGGCCGAACGCGTGCAGGGCGTGCAGGACGTTTCGACGCAAGACCTGGCGCCGAGCGGCGTGCAGGCCGCGCCGTTCCTGGGCCAGGTGGCGGGCGATGCGAAAGGCATGGTGCAACTGGTGGAGGTCAATGCCTTGCTGCCGGCCGAGTTGCGGGCGCGCCTGTTTCCGGATGAGGTGGCGGCAGAATGAAAGTACTCGCCACCTTGCGCGGCATGACCGGCATGAACCTGGCCCGCAACACGGTCGACCAGGCAGTGAAGCGGCGCATGGAGGCGACCGGGCAGGCAGAGCGCACGGCCTACCTCGAGGGGATCGATGAGGAAGAACTGCGCCAGCTCGTGGAGCTGGTGGTCGTGCCCGAATCCTGGCTGTTCCGCGATCCGCAGGCCTTTGCCGCGGCGGCCGGCTTTGTGCGCGAGCGCCTGGCCGCAGGCGCCAAGGTCGTGCGCATCCTGTCGGTGCCCTGTGCCGGCGGCGAAGAGCCCTACTCGATGGCCATGGCCCTGTGCGACGCCGGGGTCAAGCCGCAGTCGTTCATGATCGATGCCGTGGACATCAGCGCGGCCTGCATCGCGCGCGCCGAAGCTGGCCTGTTCGGGCGCAACGCCTTCCGCGGCAGGAACCTGACGTTCCGCGACCGCTATTTCACCTGGACCGGGGTGGACGAGCAATACCGCATCGACGATGCGCTGCGCGCGCGCATCCGCTTCCGCCAGGGCAGCATACTTGAGGGCGAGCTTGGCAGCGCGCAGCAGTATGATGTGGTGTTCTGCCGTAACCTGCTGATTTACTTCGACGAGCCAACCACTGCCGCCGCCATCGAGCGCCTCTCTGCACACCTGGCCAATGACGGCATGCTGCTGGTGGGGTATGCCGAAGTGCCTTCCTTGGTCCGCCATGGCTTTTCGCCGCTGCCGCACCGGCAAGCCTTCGCCCTGCGCAAGGACATCAAGCGCCCTGGCGCCCCGGCACTCGACGCCCTGCCCGCCCGCGCCAGCCGCGCGCAGCGCCCGGCAGTCGATCCGGCCGCCCAAGGCGCCCCGTCACGCAGCGCCCGCGCTCCCCAGCCAGGGCCCGCGCCAGGCGCCGCCGGCAAAGCCGTTTCGCCCCGTGCCAGCCGCCCGGGCGCCAGCGCCGCCGCAATGCCGCCAATGGTCGCCGCCGGCGATGAGACCCTGCTCGCGCACGCGCGCAAGCTGGCCGACGCCGGCAAACTGGTGGAAGCCGATTCCGCCTGCCGCGAATTCCTTGCCCAGCAGCCTGAGTCGGCCGAAGCCTATTTCATCCTGGGCCTGCTGGCCGAAAACGCCGGCAAGCGGGCCGAAGCCGAGGCGCAGCTGAAACGCTGCCTCTACCTTCAGCCCGACCATTACGAAGCCTTGTGCCACCTGGCCCTGCTGCAAGAGCAAGGCGGCAACAGCAGTGCCGCCGCCGCCCTGAAGGCGCGTGCGGCGCGCGCCTTCCAGCGCCAGCAGCCACAGTGATAGCCGACCAAGACCATGACTGATCAAATCCAAGACCTGGACGCCTGCTGGAACCGGATCGGTGTCGCCGGCGACCATAGTTGCGAGATCCTCGGCCAAGCGGTCCACTGCCGCAACTGCGAGGTATATGCCAGCGCCGCGCTGCGCAACCTGGCGCGTCCCGTCGACCCGGGCTACCTGCAGGAATGGGCCGAACACTTCCGCGCCCCGCAAGACACCGGCGCGCGCCAGGACAGCTCCTGCGTCGCCTTCCGCATCGGCCGCGAGTGGCTCGCCCTGCCGACCAGGATGTTCCAGCAGATCGCGCCGAAGGCCATTCCGCACCGCCTGCCGCACCGCAACGCGCGTGGCCTGCGCGGCGTGGTGAACGCCGGCGGCAAGCTCTATCCCTGCATATCGCTGGCCGAGCTGCTCGGCATCGACGAAGCGGGCGGCGAGGCGAGCACCGGCCGCCACACCTTTGCCCGCATGCTTCTGGTGCAGTGGGAAGAGCAAACCTACGCCCTGCCGGTGGCCGAACTGCACGGCATCATCCGCTACGCCGCCAGCGAGTTGAAACCGCCCGCCGCCACCATCAACAAGGGCATCGAGCGTTACCTGGCCGGCGTGCTGCCGCACCAGCAGATGCAGGTCGGCTGCCTGGACGACAGCCTGCTCGGCTACCAACTCGCGAGGACCTTGCGATGAGCGACAAGAAGGATGACCTGAGCCAGTTCTCCATGCTGGACCTGTTCCGCATGGAAGCGGACAGCCAGACCCAGATCCTGACCGACGGCCTGCTGGCCTTCGAACGCCGCAACGACCCGGCCGCCGTGGAATCCATGATGCGCGCCGCTCATTCGATCAAGGGCGCCGCTTCCATCGTCGGGCTGGAAATGATTGTGCAGCTCGCGCACGGCATGGAAGACGCATTCATCGCCGCCCAGGCCGGCAAGCTGAAGCTGACGCCCAACCGGGTCGACGCCCTGCTGGCAGCGGTCGACCTGATCGTGCAATGCTCGCGCGTCAATGGCGACCTGGATGCCTGGCTGGCCGCCAACAGCGCGCAAGTCAGCAAAACCATGAATGATGTGCAGGGCATTGCCTTCCTGCCGGAGCCGATAGTGCCGCCGTCCGCAGTCGCCACACCGCCGGCACCCGCCGCGCAATCGCCAGCGCCAGCACCGGCACTGTCATCGGAACCGGCGCAAGCTGCCGGCCTGGCCGCCGAAGCAAGCGCTGACGGCACTGCGGAACCCGCCGTCCCGGGCCGCAGCCTGCCGCCGATGAAAACCGCGCAAAACTTCGACCGCCTGCTGGCGTTGGCAAGCGAAGCGCGCATCAACGCCCACCAACTGCATCCCCTGATCCAGGGCATGCAGCGCTACAAGCGCAACCAGGCTGCCCTGTTTGCGGTGCTGGAAGACGTGATGGAGGCCGCCTCCCGCACCAGCGACCCGGCGCTGAAGGAAAAAGCCTTGCTGGCAATCCAGAAAAGCCAGCCGCTCAAGCAGTTCATGCTGGAGCACATCACCGACATGGAAAACTACGAACGCCGCCTGCTGATGGGTTCCGAAAACATGGTCGACGAAGTGCTGTCCCTGCGCATGCGCCCTTTCCGCGACGGCATCCAGCACTTCCCGCGCATGGTGCGCGACCTGGCGCGCAGCCTGGGCAAGGACGTCGTGCTGCAGGTCGAAGGGGAAGAGACCCTGGTCGACCGCGATATCCTGCTGCGTATCGAAAGCCCGCTGAACCATATGCTGCGCAATGCCATCGACCACGGCATGGAAAGCCCGCAAGACCGGCTTGCAGCAGGCAAGCCACTGACCGGCACCATCGTGATGGAAGCGCGCCACCGCGCCGGCATGCTGAATATTGAAATCAGCGACGACGGCCGCGGCGTCGATCCGGACAAGATCCGCCGCACCGTCATCGAGCGCAAGATGGCCACCGAGCAGATGGTGGCCGCCATGTCGCAGGCGGAGCTGCTGGAATTCCTGTTCCTGCCGGCCTTCAGCCTGAAAGGCGGCATCACCGAGATTTCCGGGCGCGGCGTGGGCCTGGACATTGTGCACGACACCATCCGCCAGCAGAACGGCACGGTGCGCATCGAATCCGAACTGGGCAAGGGCTTCCGCACCTCGATCACCCTGCCGCTCACGCAATCGATCGTGCGCGCGCTGGTGGTGGACGTCAAAGGCGAGGCTTATGCAATCCCCATCGTGAAGGTAGAACGCGTCCTCATGGTGCCGCAAGGCGCCGTGCATACGCTGGAAAACAAGCAGTTCTTCGACCATGAAGGCGAGCATCTTGGCCTGGTAGCGGCCGCCCAGGTATTGGAACTGGGCGATATGGAGCATGCCGAGGAAATGCCGGTGGTGGTCATCGGGGGCAGTTCGCGCCGTTACGCCCTGGTGGTGGACAAGATCCGCGGCGAGGAAAGCCTGGCAGTACAGGCGATTGACCCGATCTTCGGCAAGATGCGCGATATCTCCGCAGCCGCCCTGCTGGACGATGGCGAGCCGGTGCTGATCCTGGACGTGCCGGACCTGTTGCTTTCAGTCGAAAAGCTGCTGGAAGAAGGCGGCCTGCATCAACTAACGCGCGCAGACCACGCCGGACGGCGTAGAATGAAACGCATTCTTGTCGTGGACGATTCGCTTACCGTGCGCGAAATGGAGCGTAAATTGCTCGTGGGACGCGGTTTTGAAGTGGACATCGCGATCGACGGTATCGATGGCTGGAACGTGGTGCGCAGTGGCGACTACGACCTGGTCATCACCGACGTCGACATGCCGCGCATGGATGGCATCGAACTGGTCACCCTGATCAAGAAAGACCTGCATTTGCATAAGCTGCCCGTCATGATCGTCTCCTACAAAGACCGGCCGGAAGACCGCGCACGCGGCCTGGCTGCGGGGGCGGACTATTACCTGACCAAGGGCAGCTTCCACGACGAGACACTGCTCGATGCGGTGTCCGACCTGATAGGCGACGCTTACCGATGAGGATTGGGATAGCCAACGATGTTCCGATGGCGGCAGAGGCGCTGCGGCGCGTGGTCGCCAGCACGCAGGAACACCAGGTGGCGTGGATCGCCCGCACCGGGCTGGAAGCCGTGCAGAAATGCGCTTACGACCGCCCCGACCTGGTCCTGATGGACCTCAACATGCCCGAACTGGACGGCGTTGAAGCGACGCGCCGCATCATGGAGGAGAGTCCTTGTGCCATCCTGGTGGTCACCGGGCGTCCGCAGGACAACGTCAACCAGGTGTTCCGCGCACTTGGCGCCGGCGCCCTGGACGTAACGGCCACCCCGATGCTGCAAGGGAAAGAAGGGGGCGACGCCGAGCTGCTGCACAAGATCAAGACCATGGACAAGCTGATACGCCACAGCGGCGGCAACCAGTCCATGCAGCCGCGCCGCAACGCCGGACAGCCAGTGCCGCGCGAAGTGGCGCTCGATACCCTGGTGGCGATCGGCGCCTCGACCGGCGGTCCGATGGCCGTGGCACGCATCCTCGCCGGCTGGACGCCGCCGCCCAATTGCGCCGTCGTGGTGGTACAACATATCGACGAGAACTTTGCCGACCATTTTGCCAAATGGCTGTCGGAACAACTGGCCGTGCCCGTGCGGGCAATTGAAAACCGCACGCCCCTGCAAGGCGGTATTGTGATGGTCGCCAAGAGCAATGACCATCTTGTACTGGATGAAAAGTATCAACTGGGTTACGATGCCAACCCGAAGGATTACGCATACCGGCCTTCGGTCGATGTGTTTTTCAACTGCGTGGCACAGCACTGGAAAGGCGACGCGGTCGGCGTGCTTCTGACCGGCATGGGACGCGATGGCGCCGAAGGCATGCTGTCCCTGCGGCGCGCGGGCAAGAACACCATTGCCCAGGACCAGGCCAGCTGCGCGGTATATGGCATGCCGCGCGCCGCGATCGAACTGGACGCCGCGCAAACCATCCTGCCACTCGATAAGATCGGCCCATTCCTGCGAAGCACGATCGGGGGCAAACTGATTTGAAGGAAAGCGATGCCTGACGTACTCACCTTGAACCTGGAAAACGAGCCAAGCCTGACCCACTTCAAGGTACGCGTGCTGCTGGTTGACGACCAGTTGATCATTGCGGAAGCGGTGCGGCGCATGCTGGCCGACCAGGACGATATCGAATTCCACTTCACCACTGATGCGCGCGAAGCCGTTTCCTGCGCCAACTCGCTGCAGCCGACCGTGATCCTGCAGGACCTGGTGATGCCCGAAGTGGATGGCTTTGAACTGATCCGCCGCTTCCGTGCAGAAGAAATGCTGGCGCACGTGCCGATCATCGTGCTGTCGGCGCGCGAAGACCCCAAGCTGAAAGCGCATGGCTTTGCCGTTGGCGCCAACGACTACCTGGTGAAGCTGCCCGACAAGCTGGAGCTGCTGGCGCGCGTGCGGCACCATTCGAACGCCCACATCCACCGCCTGCAGCGCGACCAGGCTTTCCGCTTCCTGCGCGAGAGCCAGCAGAAACTCGCCGCCGCCAATGTGGAACTGCAAAAGCTGGCGGCGCTCGACCCGTTGACCGGTATTTCCAACCGCCGCCGTTTCGATGAAACCCTGGTGCTGGAATGGCAGCGCGGCCAGCGCGACAAGACGCCCTTGTCGCTGCTGATGGTGGACGTCGACTTTTTCAAGCAATACAACGACAGCTACGGCCATCCGGCCGGCGACCTGGCACTCAAAAAAGTGGCTGCGGTGATGACGGAAAACCTGAAGCGCCCGGCCGACCTGGTGACGCGCTATGGCGGCGAGGAGTTCGCCATCATCCTGCCGGAAACCGACAATGCGGGCGCGTTGAACGTGGCCGAGGCATGCCTGCGCCAGCTCGAAAAGCTGGAAATCGAAAATGCCAACGCCCTGCCCTACGGCGTGCTGACCATGTCAATCGGCGTCAAGACGATCGTGCCGAGCAAGCAGTCGTCGTGGAGTGAACTGGTAGCCGCAGCCGACCGCGCCCTCTACGCCGCCAAAGCCGGCGGCCGCAACCGCGTCATCAACGCCGAGTGAAATGTCCACCTTGGGGTCAGGAACGGAAGTGGACATTTCCTGAAGAAATGTCCACTTCCGTTCCTGACCCCAAGGTGGACATTTTCAGATGAAGACTGGCTCGGGTTCGAGGGTGACGCCATAGCGGGCGGATACGTCGGCCTGGATGGCGGCGGCCAGTGCCTGCACTTCAGCGCCGGTGGCGCCGCCGTTGTTGACCAGTACCAGGGCCTGCTTTGGATAGACGCCCGCCGCACCCAACGACTTCCCTTTCCAGCCGCACTGGTCGATCAGCCAGCCCGCTGCCAGCTTTTCGCTGCCGTCCGGCTGGCGGTGATGCACCAGGTTCGGGAATTTTTCCAGCAACTGCGCGCAATGCTCGGCGCTGACCACGGGATTCTTGAAGAAGCTTCCGGCATTGCCGATTTCCGCCGGATCCGGAAGCTTGCGGCGGCGGATGGCGATGACCGTGTCGGCCACTTGCTGGGCGGTCAATGCGGTCAGGCCCTGCTCCGCCACGGCATTGGCCAGTTCGGCATAACGCAGGTTCGGCTGCCAGTCGCGCGGCAACGCAAAGCTCACGTCCAGGATGATCAATTCGCGCCCTTCGTGCTTGAAGACGCTGTCGCGGTAGGCAAAGCGGCATGCGGCGCCGTCCATCACCCGCACCTCGCCGGTGGCCGGATCGAAGGCCTGCAGCGCCAGGAAACAGTCCTTGGTTTCCGCCCCATACGCCCCAATATTCTGGATCGGAGCTGCGCCCACCGTGCCCGGGATCAGCGACAGGTTTTCCAGGCCGCCGATGCCCTGCGCCAGGGTCCACTGCACGAAGTTGTGCCAGGTTTCGCCGGCGGCTGCGCGGACGTGGTGGTGGGTCGCGGTGCCAGCCAGGATCTCGCGGCCTTCCAGCGCGATATGCAGCACCAGGCCGGGGAAATCACGCGTCAGCAGCAGGTTGCTGCCGCCGCCGAGGACAAGGCGCGGCATGGCGGCCAGCTGCGGATCGGCCAGCGCGGTGCGCAACAGCTCCAGCGATGTCACGCGCAGGTAATGTTTGGCGCGTACATCAATACTGAACGTATTTAAATGCTTCAGTGGGTAGTCGTGCTGGAGAAAATCGGGGAAAGGCATGGGCAGATCAAGTTTTTGCTCGATTAAAGTGCAATTATGACAAAAACGACCGAGCGTTCGCTTGTTTGTCCGTTAAAATGTCGCTTCTTTTGGATCCGCCCTCTGGGCGGGTGCTTCATTGTAAAGGAAAGAATATGCCATCGTTTGACGTAGTATCCGAAGCGGACATGATCGAGGTGCGCAACGCCGTCGACCAGAGCAACAAGGAAATTTCGACCCGCTTCGACTTCAAAGGCAGCGATGCGCGCGTAGAACAAAAAGAAAACGACCTGACGGCATTCGCCGATTCGGAATTCCAGCTTGGCCAGGTGCGCGACGTGCTGACCAACAAGCTGGCCAAACGCAAGGTCGACGTGCGCTTCCTCGACGAAGGCAAGGTAGAGAAGATTGGTGGGGACAAAGTCAAGCAGGTCATCAAGGTGAAGAACGGGCTCGATTCCGAGACCGCCAAGAAGATCACCAAGGTAATCAAGGAAAGCAAGATGAAGGTCCAGGCCAGCATCCAGGGCGAGTCGGTACGTGTGAGCGGTGCCAAGCGCGACGACCTGCAG
>Ga0065165_1003556_pt1 | contig 10779 bp, 10 predicted proteins | sample AraplaMF_Cvi_mMF_FD_63813 | JGI IMG/M metagenome (GOLD analysis project Ga0065165, IMG submission 63813) | Arabidopsis root microbial communities from the University of North Carolina, USA - plate scrape MF_Cvi_mMF (version 2) (version 3) | ecosystem: Host-associated > Plants > Roots >... | reverse complement strand
CCCACCGCACGCCGCGCGATCCTCGACCTGATCCTCGACGATCCCGACCGCGTGCTCGAGGAAAGCTTCGAATCGCTGGCCGAGCGCGCCGGCAGCTCGGTGCCGACCGTGATGCGCACCTGCCGCGACCTCGGCTTCGCAGGGCTGCGCGAGTTCAAGCTCGCGCTGGCCCATGCGCTCGCGCTCGGCGGCTCGCCGCTGCACCGCCGCGTCAACATCGAGGACAGCGCCGACGAGGTGGTCGCGAAGATCTCGCGCAGCGCGGCCGCGTCGGTGGCCGGCGTGCGCGCGCAGCTCGACATGGCCGCGCTCGGCGCCGCGGTCGATGCGCTGGCGTTCGCGCGCCACATCGACCTGTACGGCGCCGGGTCGACCTCCTGGTTCATGGCGCAGGACCTGCAAGCGCGGCTGTTCCGCCTCGGGCTGTCGGCCACCGCCTGGGCCGACTACCACCTGCAGCAGGTCGCGGCCGCGGCGCAGAACGACAGCGGCGTCGTGATCGCGATCTCGCACGTCGGCGGCATGCCGTCGCTGCTCGACTCGGTCGACATCGCGCGCGCGCAGGGCGCGAAGGCGGTCTGCATCACCCGCCCCGGCACGCCGCTGGCCGAACGCGCCGACATGCTGATCGCGCTCAGCGTGCCCGACGATGCGGTGATGCACGTCGGCATCGACGCCTACCTGACCCACCTGACCGTGATCGAGATCCTGACCGTGCTGGTCGCGCAGCGCCGCGGCGACCCGGCGGTGCAGCGGCTGCGCTACGTGCGCGAGGCGCTGCAGCGCCACGGCATCGACGTGCGCACGCACCCGCTGCAGAGCTGGGATGGCGGCGGCGTGGGGGCCAAGCCATGAAGGTGACGCTGCTGCACAACGGGCGCGTCGTCGACGGCTCCGGCGATCCATCGTGGACCGGTGACGTGCTGATCGCCGGCGACCGCATCCTGCGCACCGGCGTCGGCCTGCGCGAGCGCCTGCCCGCGGACATCCCTCCCGACGAGGTCGAGACCGTCGACTGCACCGGCCTGGCCATCGCCCCCGGCTTCATCGACGCCCACACGCACGACGACGCGATCGTGCTGCGCGACCCCGACGGGCTGCCGAAGTTGTCGCAGGGCATCACCACCGTCGTCACCGGCAACTGCGGCATCTCGCTCGCGCCCTTCGTCACCGACGCCGCGAAGCCGCCGCTGAACCTGCTCGGCGCCGGCTCGTTCCGCTACCCGACGATGGCCGCCTACCGCGATGCGGTGCGGGCGGCGCAGCCGTCGCTGAACGTCGCCGCGCTGGTCGGCCATACCACGCTGCGCTTCGCGGCGGTGGCCGACCTGTCGCAGCCGGCCAGCGCCGACGAACGCGCGCGCATGGCCGCGCTGCTCGAGGCCAGCCTGGCCGACGGTGCGCACGGCCTGTCGTCCGGGCTGTTCTACGAAGAGGCCTACCCGGCGCCGGCCGACGAGGTGACGCAGCTCGCGCGCATCGTCGCGCGCCACGGCGGCATCTACGCGACGCACCTGCGCAGCGAGATGGCGCAGATCATCGAGGCGTTGCACGAGGCCGGCGACACCGCGTTCGAGGCCGGCGTTCCGCTGGTCATCTCGCACCACAAGTGCGCCGGCCCGGCCAACTGGGGCCGCACCCGCGAAACGCTGCCGCTGATCGACCAGCTCGGCGCGCGCCAGCCGGTCGCGATGGACGTCTACCCCTACGTCGCCGGCTCGACCGTGCTGCGCGAGGACCTGGTCGACGGCGTGATCGACGTGATGCTGACCTGGAGCGACGCGCACCCGGAGCACACCGGCCGGCTGCTGTCGGCCATCGCCGACGACTGGGGCGTCGACCAGAAAGCCGCGTGCCGCCGGCTGCAGCCGGGCGGTGCCTGCTACTTCCAGATGACCGAGGAAGATGTCGAGCGGGTGATTGCCCACCCGCGCACGATGATCGGCTCCGACGGCCTGCCGCACGACCGCCACCCGCACCCGCGGCTGTGGGGCGCGTTCCCGCGCGTGCTGGCGCGCTACTGGCGCGAGCGGCAGCTGTTCACGCTGGAGCAGGCGGTGCACAAGATGACCGGGCTGACGGCGCGCAACTTCCGCATCGCCGAGCGCGGCCTGCTGCGCCCCGGGATGATGGCCGACGTCGTGGTGTTCGACCCGGCCCGCATCGCCGACACCGCCACCTACGACACGCCGATCAGCGCGAGCATCGGGATTGCCTCGGTGCACGTGAACGGCGTGCGCGCCTATGCTGCAGGGCCGCAGCCGTTGGTGCTGCAGCGCGCGGGTCGCATGTTGACGAGGGGAACACCGGATGCCGTCTGAACAGATGCTGGAGAAATCGCTCGATGTGCTGGCGATCGGCGAGGCGATGGCCGAGTTCAACCAGCAGCCCGACGGCCGCTACCTCGCCGGCTTCGGCGGCGACACCTCGAACTGCGCGATCGCCGCCGCCCGCATGGGCGCGCGCACCGGCTACCTGACGCAGGTCGGCGACGACCTGTTCGGCGAGCAGCTGCTGGCGCTGTGGCGGCACGAAGGCATCGGGACGCAGGGCGTGCAGCGGCTCGCCGGTGCCGAGACCGGCCTGTACTTCGTCACGCACACCGATGGCGCGCACCGCTTCTCGTACCGCCGCGCCGGCAGCGCCGCCAGCCGGCTGCGGCCGGTCGACCTGCCGCCGGGTGTCGTGCAGGGCGCGCACTGGCTGCATTGCTCCGGCATCTCGCAGGCGATCGGCGCGTCGGCCTGCGACGCGGTGTTCGAGGCCATCGCCCGCGCCCGCAGCGCCGGCACGCACATCAGCTACGACCTGAACTTCCGCCCGGCGCTGTGGCCGGCGGCCCGCGCGCTGGCGATCGCGCGCGAGACGCTGGCGCACTGCGACCTGTTCTTCCCGAGCATCGACGAGATCGGCGCGTTGACCGGGCTGCTGCGCCACGACGACATCCTGCGCTGGTCGCACGACCAGGGCGCGAAGCGCGTCGCGCTGAAGCTCGGCGCCGCCGGCTGCCTGGTGTCGGATTCGAACGGCGCGCGGCTGGTCGCGCCGCACCCGGTGACGCCGGTCGATGCGACCGGTGCCGGCGACTGCTTTGCCGGCGCGCTGCTGGCGCGGCTGTCGGCCGGCGACACGCTGGACCGCGCGGCGCGGCTGGCCAACGTGGCGGCGGCACTCAGCACGCGCGGCCATGGCGCGGTTGCACCGCTGCCGACGCTGGCCGAGGTGCTGACGGCCCTCGGCTGAGCCGGGCTCGCGACAGCCGTAGCGCTCAGGCGCCGTGCAGCATGCGCCGGCAACCGATCTCGATGAAGTCCCAGGCCTGGCCGTCGGCCAGCACCGACCAGCGCACCGTCAGCGCCCCCAGGCCCACCAGCGTGTCGGGCGCGCGCACCGCGATGCGCACGACCGGCTTCTCGAACCGCTGCATCTCGTCATTCGAGACGGCGCGCACCGCGAACGGCGCGCCCTCGGCCGGCGGCGGCGTGTCGACCACCGGCAGCGGCACGTGGCACCCCTCGAACAGTCGGCGCTCGGCGTACTGCAGCATCGATTCGCCGAACGCATCGGCGGCCTGCCGCCACGCATTCACCAGCGCCTCCAGCGCATCGCGGGTGTCGGCATCGGGCATGGCCATGTAGTGGATGCCGGTCAGCAGGGCCGTCCGGCTCGGCGCCGGCCTGGGCACGCCATTCAACAACGGCGGCGTCGCGAACCGGCGGGTCCAGCGGTGCGGGCGGCCGGCGCGGGCCACGGTGACCTCTGAAGACTCCGGCACATGCCGGATCTGCGTCTGGTGGCGAGGAAGGTGCTTGAACTGGTGCTGAAACCGCCGCATGCCGAACTCCCGGGTGAGTCGGTCGGCGGCCTCGCGCCAACCCGCCCGCTGAGTAACCTCAGGCGGCGGGCAGTTCCAGTTCCGTTGTGCCCCGTGCTATTGAACTTCGCCGGCGCGCCGCAGTTCGTCGCACTGCGCGTGCTTCGCGAACTGCGGCTTCGCGCACTGCGCCTGCATGCAGTACAGCAGCGCGAAATTCACCCGCGAGCCGCAGGCGGCGCGCGGGTTGGTCGCATTCGCGACGATCGCATCGGCCGCGGGCTTCGCGGTGGCGGACGCGGCCGGTGCGCCGGCGTGCACCGTCGGTGCGGCCTCGACCGGTGCGACGGCCGCCGGTTCAGGCACCGGCGGGGCGGTCGCCGCGACGGGCGCCGCCGGCGTGGCCTCGGGGCCGTCGTCGTCGGCCGCCTTGTCGGGCTCGGCCGGTGCCGCGCGCAGCGGCGCGGCCAGCGGCTGCAAGGCCACTGCCGGCACCGGCACCGGCACCAGCTTGGGCGCACGCGGCCGCAGCGTCAGGTACAGCGCCGCGCCCGCCAACGCCGCCGCGCACAGCAGCACCAGCCAGGTGCCGCTGCGGCGCGGCGGCGCCACCGGCAATGGCGGCGGGTCGAAGCGCGACTGGAAGCGGGAGTCGCCGAAGCCGGGCTCGGCACGGCTGCCGCCCGGACTGCGCGTGGCGGGGCGGACCGGCGGCGCGAGCGCACGTTCGGCCGCGGCCGACAGCACCGGCGCCGCGGCGCGCGGCGACGCCGGGGCCGTCGTGGCGGCAGGGGCGGCCGCCGGCGGCGCCCACCCGAGGCAGCGGCGGAACTCGGCCACGCTGCGCAGGCGCTGCCGCGGGTCGACCGACAGCGCGCGGTCGATGCCCGACAGGAAGCGCGGGTCGTACGGCAACCCGGTCAGCGGCCGGTGCACGCGCGGCACCGCGGCGCCGAGCGCGGCCTGGCCGGTGACTGCCGCATGCAGCACGCTGGCGAGCGCCCGCAGGTCGCTCCATGCACCGGGCGGTGCCAGCGGCTTCTCGTCGGTGGCCGGCGGCGCGCTGGCCAGCAGCACCGGCACGCCGACCCCGCGCACGACGATCGCCTCGGCCGAGATGCCGCCGTGGTGGGCCTGCGCCGCATGCAGCAGGTCGACCGCATCGAGCACCGGCGTCAGCATCGCGCGCAGCCAGGCTTCGTCGGGCGCGCGCGGCAAGGCCTTCAGCGCCCCGGCCAGGTTCGGGCCCGGCACGAAATTCATCGCGTAGTACGCAGTGCCGTTTTCTTCCCAGAAGCTTTGCACCCGGATCAGCGCCGAATGCTCGAAGCGGGCGAACAGTTTGGCGCGCTGCAGGAACTCGCGCCGGCCGGCCTCGAAGGCCGCGACATGGCCGCTGCGCCGCGGCACCACCTCGACGCCGTCGCCGCGTTGCGCGATCGCGGTGGGGAAATACTCCTTGATCGCGACCTGCCGCTGCAGCGACGAATCCAGCGCCAGGTAGACGACACCGGAATCGCCGCGGCCGAGCAGTTCGACGATGCGGAACCCGCCGACGCGCGCACCCGCCAGCAGCACGTCGCTGGCCGGCACGGTGTCGAACTGCGTGGTCGGGCCGAAGTCGGGTTTCTGGGGGGCGCGAGGCGTCGTCATGGTCAGAAATTCATCGCTGCGAAATCCGGCGGTGGGCACTCATTGGAGCCGAGCCCACGGGGTGGTCGGACGGTGGTTGTCATACATCGAGGGGGCGCGTGAGAAAAGTCACGCGCTCCAACGCGAAGGCATCGACGTGTTACCAACGGCGATCGACCCATCCCGCTGAAGCAGATGTTGCGCCAGCCATCGCGGTCAGGGATGGAGCTTTTCATGGCGGGCCAGCATCGCGACCAGCGTCGCGATGCGGCGCTCGCGGGTGTCGGGTTTCTTCGCGGTCTGCACGCGCCACAGCACCGCATAGCGGTTGCTGCTGTTCAGCGTGGCGAAGAAGGCGGCCGCGGCCGGCTCGGCATCGAACGCCGCCTGCAGGTCCGGCGGCACCGCGATCGTGCGCATCGAGTCGTAGGCCTGGTCCCAGCGGCCGTCGGCCTTCGCGCGATCGATCTCGCGCTGGCCGGCCGGCTGCATGCGGCCTTGCGCAGCGAGGGCCGCGACCTTCTCGCGGTTCACCTTCGACCACAGGCTGCGCGCTCGGCGCGGCGTGAAGCGCTGCAGCCAGTGGTGCGCGTCGAGACCCTTCTTCGGGCCGTCGATCCAGCCGTGGCACAGCGCCACTTCCAGCGCTTCGGCGTAGCTGACCGAGCCTTTCTCGGCGCCTGGGCGCGAGATCAGCAGCCACAGCCCGTCGGAACTCGCATGGTTCCTGGCGAGCCAGGCCTCCCAGCCGCGGACGGTCGCGAAGCGGCGCGCGCTGCTTTCGGGGGCTTCCCTGGTCTCCTGCGTCGCCTTGGTCATGACAGCTCCGAGACGGCGTGCGCCAGGCGCTCGATGTCGTCGTCATCGTTGTAGACCTGGGCGGCGACCCGCACGAACAGCCGATCGCCGCGCGAGATCACCGGCACCTCGATGCGGCGCTCGTCCAACAGCCAGTTCTTCAGCCGCAGCGCCACGGCGGCATCGCCGTGCGCCAGCCGCGCCGGCAATGGCAGCGTGACCATGCAACCGGTCATCGCATCCGGCGTCAGCCACGGCTGGCCCCACAACGACGCCAGCCGCAGCGCCGCGCGGCGCGCCAGCGCGTGCTTGTGCTCGTGCATCGCCGCCTCGCCGAGGAAACCGGTGATGAACTCGATGCCGTCAGGGGCGCACAGGAACGGCGTCGGGTCGCGCGTGCCGGTCCAGTCGAATTCCTGGTGCCAGCCGACGTCGAGGCCCCATGAGATCACCGGCGGGTGCAGCCCGTCGCGGCGGTCCGGCGCGGCCCACAGCAGGCCGCAGCCGCGCGGCGCGAAGGCCCACTTGTGCAGGTTCGCGACGTACCAGTCGACGCCGAGCGCCAGGATGTCGAGCGGGATCGCGCCCGGCGCATGCGCCCCGTCGGCCAGCACCGGCACGCCGTGCGCACGGCACAGCGCCGCCAGGCGGGCGAGCGGCAGCACCAACGCGGTCTCGGACGTGACGTGGTCGAGGATCACCAGCCGCGTGCGGGCATTCAGCACCGGCTCGAGCAGGCGCTGCGGCAGCGTCTCGTCGGCCAGCGGGAACGGCAGCGCCAGCGTGACGACGCGGGCGCCGTGCTCGCGGGCGACGAAGGCGGCGGTGCGCGACACCGCGCCGTACGCATGGTCGAACAGCACGATCTCGTCGCCGGCCTGCAGCCGCAGCGAGCGCAGCACCGCATTGACGCCGGCGCTCGCGTTGTCGACGAACACCAGGTCATCGCCGCTGGCGCCGACGAAGGCCGCGACGCGCGCGGCCGCCGCGCGCACGCGGGTCGGCTCGGCGGGCGCCTGCGGCGCGAGGCTCATCAGCTCGCGCAGCAGGAAGCGCGCGGGATGGTGCTCGATCTGCTCGCGCAGGCGCTGCTGCGCATCGAGCACGCGGCGCGGCGTGACGCCGACGGTGCCATGGTTCAGGTAGGTGGCGTCGGGGTCGAGCCACCAGTGTTCGAGCATCTGTCGTCCGAAGCGCATGCCTTCCCCACACTCATCTCGAGGCGTCCATTGTGACCTCGGGGCATTGCGGCGCCTTCCACTACCCGCCCAAGACCCTGGGCGACAAGCAAGTCAAGCGCGAACTGCGCGCCTGGCTCGAGGCCTTGTCGCCCTCCGAGGCGCACATCGCGATGGCGCCACCCGCCGGCAACGCCATGGAAGCGGCCTTGCTGGTGGGCATTCCGGAAGACCAGGCCCGCCTGACGGACTGGGTGAGCCGGGTGGCGCACCTCGACCCAGCGACGTCGCATGTGACTCATCCGCGGATGATCTGCAGCGAAGAGGCCTTCACGGTGACCGAGCGGTCTCCTTTCTCCGGCGAGGCCGGTCACGATCTCCAGCAGCTGTCCCCGGGCCGCTATGAGGACAGGAACGGACTGGCGTTCGACCTGTACGGCAAACACCGAACCTGACGCGGGCGCCCCGTGGTCGTCGGCGACTCATCCGAGCGGCTCGGCCACGCGGTCGACCTCGTTGTCCGTGGTGGCGAACAGCAGCTCGAACAGCTGCAGCGTGCGCGGCGTCATGTGCTGCCGATCGGGGTGCTGCAGCTCATGGCACGCCGCCAGCACCTTCGCGTACACCGCCTCGTAGATGCGACGCACCGCACCGCTGCCGACGAACTCGCGGTCGTAGCCGGGCACGATGCCGATCAGCCGCCAGCCGAGCCGCTCGAAGGCTCGCTGCGTGTGCGGGATCTTCAGCGTCGCCATGCCGTAGACCAAGCCCATGCCGAGCGCGCGGCCGATGCGCTCGATCGTGGCAATGGCATGCAGGCCCAGTCCCGCGCCACGGTGTTCGGGTGCCACGACCGCCAGCCGGCCGTACAGCGCGAGCGCCTCGGGCTCGCGCTCGCACGCGATCATGCCGGCAATGCGCTCGCCGCACTTCACGATGACGACGATGGCGTTGCGGTCGGGCGCATCGGGCCCGTCGGCCAGCAGCACCTCGCGGTCGTAGAAGCCGCGGCGCAGGAAGCCGCTCGCGGCACCGACGCCGACGTCCGGGTACCAGCGGTCGAGGTGCGCGACCAGTGCGCCGATGTCGTCGCGCCGCAGCAGCTCGAAGCGGTAGCCGGCCGGCAGCGGCGACCCGCCGAGCACGCCGGCCAGCAGCGTGCGGTCGATGGGCGGCGCGCTCATTGGAGTACCTTCGTGCTGCGCACTCCGGTATTCGCCCTTGGGGCGGCCCGGCGCGTTCATGACGTAGCTCCCGCCGCGGCACGGCGGTAGCGGATCTCCAGCCGGCCGCTGCTGCGCGCGCCGGCCTGGACCGACACCGGGTACGCCAGCACATCGCCGACCAGCCCGGCGTATTTGCCGCTGCCACCGACCAGCCGGCTGCGCCGCAGGCCGTAGCCGTCGAGCTCGGCCTCGTCGGCCTGCGTCTCGAACACGAAGCGGTCGCCGGCCGGATCGACCAGCACGCAGGTGCGGCGGCTCACGACGCCGGCACCGCGCAGGCCGATGCAGCGGCCGCTCGCGACGTGGAACGGCCCGGTGCCGCCGTCGACACGCGTGCGCGCCAGGCTCTCGACGACGACGATCGATTCGCGCTCGGGCTGGCCGGTCGCGATCACCTCGCGCCGGCTGACGCTGTAGTCGCCGAGCGCGACCTGCAGCCCGTCGGCGTCATGCGCTGCCGCGAGCAGTGGCCCGCAGGCCAGCATCGCGAGGATGAACCTTGATGATGCCTTCATCGCTCAGCCCTCCTTGCTGCAGTCGCGCACCGGCAGGCCCTTGTCGGCGGCGTACTTCTTCGCGGCCACGGCCATCATCGGGCCGAGCAGCGTGCGGTCCGACTCGTACCAGTCGGAGGTGTAGCGCCAGGCCGTGCCGTCCCAGCTGTGGATGCGGGCCCGGTGTGCGCCTTCGTGGTCGGCGCACGAGGTGTGCAGCGGCTGCAGCATGCCGTCGATGCCGAGCGTGCCGATGCGCGCGCCGTCGATCGCGAGGTTCTCGGCGCCCCAGCGCACCTGCTCGCCGGTCAGCGGCTGGCGGCCGTAGCGGCCCTGCGCGGTGCGCACCGCCTCGACCACCAGCAGCGCATTCAGCAGCCCGCGGTTGTACAGCACCTGGCCGATCGCCGACGGGTCGCCGGCGCCCTTGCCGCGGCCGTACACGTAGCGGCGGATGTCGTCGTGCACGCGGCGCTGGTCGGCGCTGTGCTGCAGCGTCAGCGCGTGGTAGCCGGCCGCGGCCGCCTGCGACGGCAGCACGTCGGGTTCGGCACCCGCCCACCAGACGCCGTACATGCGGTCGCGCGGGTAGTTCACCGCGATGGCCTCGTTGATCGCGGTCGAGTTCATCACGCCCCAGCCCCAGATGAACACGTGGTCGGGACGGGTCTGTCGGATCTGCAGCCAGGCCGCCTTCTGCTCGATGCCGGGGTGGGCCACCGGGATCGCGACGAACTCGAAGCCGAACCGGTGCGACAGCGCCTGCAGCACCGGAATCGGCTCCTTGCCGTACGGCGAGTCGTGGTACAGCAGCGCGATCTTGCGACCGCGCAGCTTCGGCATGCCGCCCTCCCGCTCGGCCACGTGCTGCACCAGCATGTCGGCCGCGTCCCAGTAGGTGCCGAGCAGCGGGAAGTTCCACTTGAACACGCTGCCGTCGGTCGACTCCGAACGGCCATAGCCCATCGTGATCAGCGGGATCCTGTCGGCGGCCACCTTGTCGCCGAGCGCAAAGGTGATGCCGGTGGACAGCGGGTTGAAGCTGGTCGCGCCGGTCGGGCCCTTGCCCTTCAGGCGCTCGTAGCATTCGACGCCGCGGTCGGTGGAGTAGCCGGTCTCGCATTCTTCGTAGGTGATCTTCACGCCGCCGATGCCGCCGTCGCGCTCGTTGACGAGGTTCAGGTAGTCGACGAAACCGTTCGCCCACGGCACGCCGTTCGGCGCATAGGCGCCGGTGCGGAACACCAGCACCGGAAAGAATTGTTCGTTCGGGATCGCGGCCTGGCCGGGCAGCGCGGTGCAGGCGGCAACGGCAGCGGCGACGGTGGTCATCAGTTGCTTCAGCAAGGTGTTCATCGAGGGTCCTCAAGGCGGTTGACATGCCCCGGTCGGGACATGTCGCACAGCGTAGGAGGCGACCGCTCGCGGACTCGTCGCGCGGCGACGTTGCTTCGTCGCGCAGCGATGTTGCAAATGTTCGCGTCAGAGGCCGACGGACTCTCGGGCTCAGGCCGGCAGCGGCTCGCGGCGCAGCGCCGCGGTCAGCGCCGACGGCGACTGGTAGCCGCATTGCAGCGCGGCCTGGTAGACCGGCATGCCGGCATCGAGGCAGCGGCGGGCGGCCGCGAGCCGGCGCC
>Ga0065165_1003555_pt1 | contig 10779 bp, 13 predicted proteins | sample AraplaMF_Cvi_mMF_FD_63813 | JGI IMG/M metagenome (GOLD analysis project Ga0065165, IMG submission 63813) | Arabidopsis root microbial communities from the University of North Carolina, USA - plate scrape MF_Cvi_mMF (version 2) (version 3) | ecosystem: Host-associated > Plants > Roots >... | reverse complement strand
GCGATCGCCTTCAGCGCCATGCCCTTCTTGGCCAGCGTGTGCAGCTTCTGGATCTCGTCGGTGCGCCAAGGCTGGCGGTGGCGCTCGAAACGTTCGGCCAATGCTCGTCTCCTGTTCAGTATCGCGCAATGCCAGCCGGGCGGCGTTGTGGCCAGAAAAAGGGAGAGTGCGATGCCGGTGTTGCTCGCGCGTCGAGGCACTTGAATTGCGGCGGCTGCACCTTGAGTCCTTCCATGCCGACGGTCGCGATTATCATCGCAAGCGGGTGCTGCTGCCCGAGGTCAGCGAGGCGTCGATGACGCGGCCAATCGCCGCATGCCTGCCCGATCCAAAGATTTCTGTGGAAAAGACCGGCAGCTTCGGCCCGGAGAAGACACTGATACGCGGTTCGGGGCTGGTTTTCGCACTCGACGAGTCGGGGAGCGACCGCGCGCACGTCGGGCGCGTGCTGTTCGTGCTCGTGCGTCCGGTGGATACTCCGCCCAGCATCTCTAGCCCGAATGGAAACGGGGCGGGCCCCGTTAGAGACCCGCCCCGCTGCTGTCTGGTTTGGCGCGCCGGACGTGCCGGCAGCGGCCTTACTTGACGTGCTTGGAGATGTGCTTGTTCATCTCGAACATCGTCACCTTCTTGGCGCCGAAGATCTTCTCGAGCTTGTCGTCAGCCAGAATTTCCCGCTTGTTTTCAGGGTTCTGGAGGTTGTTCTTCTTGATGTGATCCCACATCTTGCTGACGATCTCGCTGCGCGGCAGATCCGCGGTGCCGACGATCGCGGCCAGCTCCGGCGAGGGCGTCACCGGCTTTGCGATGCCACCACGTGCTCCGCCAGCTGCTTTAGTATCGGCCATTCTCTCTTCTCCTGTTCGAACCCGTTCCCGGGCTATTCCTTCGTCAGCGCCCCCGGCTTGTGCGAAGCCTTCCCGCCGTTGTCGCTCTCGACGATGTACTGGGGTTCGTGCTCCGATGCACGCACCTGATGCCCTTTGATCTTGGTATCGCGCGTCTGTCTAGAGAGCACTTTGCCGTGCGCGGTGCCTCCGTGCGATTTCCAGCTGACCTGATCGCCCTTCTTCAGATGCGCCGCCATCCATTTTCTCCAGTGATTCCAGATACCAAAGCCGCGAAGCGGGCCGGGGTTGCGCGATTTGCACGTTTCGTCGCGTTCGCGGGCCGTCTCGGCGGAAAGCAGGCCCGATGGCGAGGCGCGCAGGCGCGTGCTATCAGCGCGGCGCTGTGGAAGGGGACGATGATGCGGTTGCTGCTGGTTGGGGGATTGCTGGCTCTGGCGGGGTGCGGCGGTGGCGGCACCACCGGCACCAATTATTCGGACGCGCCGCCGATGGCCGAGATCGTCGCGACCCCCAGCCCGAAGCCAAGCGAGACGCCCACGCCGGAAGCGACCGCGGCCGCGGACAATGCAGTGGTGGAGAATACCGCCGTCGAGGCGGAAGCGCCGGCCAACGCCGCCGACTGATCAGGCCGCGCGGCGGACCTGGGCAAAGCCCTGGAAAGTGGCGCGGACATCGGGCGCGGCGTTGGCAGTGAGCTCGCCGACGCGCTCGATGAAGCGATCGGCGTCGGTGCCGGGCATGCGGTGCGCCATCGCCCAATCGCCGAATTCGCGGGTGGCGACGACGCGGCGCGACAGCACGACGATCGCGCGGTGGCGCGGGTCCTGGCGAATACGCTCGAACGCGGCCTCGACCACATCCTGCGCGCCTTCAAGCGCCTGGAGGAAGCGCGCGCCGTCCGAATAGAGCAGCCCGGTGATCGCATCGCGCTGGTTGTTGGCGCGCGACACCGCGAGGATCGCGGCGGGATCGAGGTTCGCCGCGTTGGGCGTGACGCTGCTGACGTAAACGAGCTGGAGCATTCTCAATCCCGACTGATCTTTCAGGATCCGCGCTATGCCGGTCAAATGTGAGGATTTTCTTGAAGCGATGGACAAAGGCGGCGGCGCGCGGCATGATTGCGGGGTGACCGATGCGCTGCGCCTTCTGCGACTTATCCGCCCTTAGGGGCCGAACCGCGTCGCGCGCGCGCCTCTAAGGGCAAGCAAGAACTTCCAGCATGCACCCGCACGCGCTACGGCGCGTCCGCGATCCCTTGAGAGGCACTATCGATGCTCCGCGATCCGAGCGTAAAATACCGTCCCTTCCCGCAGGTCGATCTGCCCGACCGGCAATGGCCGTCGAAGACGATCACCAGGCCGCCGCGCTGGCTGTCCACCGACATGCGCGACGGCAACCAGGCGCTGATCGATCCGATGGACGGCGAGAAGAAGCAGCGCTTCTTCGACCTGCTGGTCAAGGTTGGGGTCAAGGAGATCGAAGTCGGCTTCCCCAGCGCGGGGGCGACCGAGTTCGACTTCATCTCGGGGCTGGTGCGCGAGGGGCGGATCCCCGACGACGTGATCGTCCAGGTGCTCACCCAGTCGCGCCAGGACCTGATCGAGACGAGCTTCCAGAGCCTCAAGGGCGCGAAGAAGGCGATCGTCCATCTCTACAATGCGGTGTCGCCGGCGTGGCGGCGGATCGTGTTTGGGATGAGCCGCGACGAGATCCGCGAGATCGCCGTGGCCGGCGCCAAGGTGCTGCGCGACGAGGCGGCGAAGCAGCCCGACACCGACTGGCATTTCGAATACAGTCCCGAGACCTTCTCGACCGCAGAGCTCGATTTCTCGGTCGAGGTCTGCGAGGCGGTGATGGAGATCCTTCGGCCCACGACCGAGCGGCCGCTGATCCTCAACCTGCCGGCGACGGTCGAGGCGGCGACGCCCAACGTCTATGCCGACCAGATCGAATGGTTCGGCCGCAATATCCGCAACCGCGACAGCGTGGTGATCAGCCTGCACACGCACAACGACCGCGGCACCGGCGTCGCGGCGTCCGAGCTCGGGCTGCTGGCGGGAGCGGACCGCGTCGAGGGCTGCCTGTTCGGCAATGGCGAGCGGACCGGCAATGTCGATCTCGTGACGCTGGCGCTCAACCTGTACACCCAGGGGGTCGATCCGGGGCTCGACTTCTCGGACGTGGATGAAGTCATCCGGACGGTGGAATATTGCAACCAGCTGCCGGTCCATCCGCGCCATCCCTATGCCGGCGAGCTGGTGTTCACGGCCTTTTCGGGAAGCCACCAGGACGCGATCAAGAAGGGCTTCGCGGCGCAGGAGGCGCGCAACGACCAGTTCTGGGACGTGCCCTATCTGCCGATCGATCCCAAGGATCTCGGGCGCGACTATGAGGCGGTGATCCGGGTCAATTCGCAATCGGGCAAGGGCGGGGTCGCCTGGGTGCTCGAGCAGGATCGGGGGCTCAAGCTGCCCAAACGGATGCAGGCGGACTTCAGCCGTCACGTCCAGGCGCTGGCCGACGAGACCAGCCGCGAGCTCAATGCCGCCGACATCCGCCAGAAGTTCGAAACGGTGTATCTGCCCGGCGACAAGGACCGCATCGCGCTGGTCGATTACGAGGAGACCGGCGCGGCGGGGCAACGCGTCTTCGTCGGGCGGATCGCGATCGACGGAGTCGAGCAGTCGATCTCGGGACGCGGCAACGGGCTTATTTCGGGAGTGATCGACGCGCTGGCCGGGACGACCGGGCCGAGCCTCGACGTGGTCGACTATAGCGAGCACGCGATCGGCCACGGCGCCGATGCGCAGGCCGCCGCCTATGTCGAATGCCGCACCGAGGACGGGCGAACCGTGTTCGGCGTCGGGATCGACGCAGATATCGCCACTGCGTCGGTGCGCGCGGTGCTCAGCGCGGCGAATAGGGCGTAATTCCTCCCTCGCGCAGCGGGGGAGGGGGACCGCCGCGAAGCGGTGGTGGAGGGGGCCTCTCCGCAAGCGATTTCGCCCGCGGCCAAGCCCCCTCCGTCATGCTGCGCATGCCACCTCCCCCGCTTCGCGAGGGAGGAATTAAGAGGTCAATTGTAGGTCAGGCCGTAATAGCTGTAGACGCGCTCGCCATACGCGTCGTCATAGGCCGGCGTTTCCTCGGCGGTGTAGCGCGGGGCGCCTTCGAGGGTTTCCTTGTCGATGTCGACGACATAGCCGCCCTGCTCGGTGTCGTAGCTGAGCTTCTCCCAGGGCAGCGGATAATAGTCGCTGCCAAGCCCGAACAGGCCGCCGAACTGGAGCACGGCGTATTCGACCTGGCCCGAATATTTGTCGACCATGAAATTGTAGATCGAGCCGAGCTTCTCGCCGTCCTCGTCATAGACGGCGGTGCCCTCGACCTTGTTCGACGCGATCAGCGCCTCGGTCTCGTCGGTTGCAATGCCCGCGTCGTTGTCGGCATCGATCTCGTTTCCGATTTCCGTGTCGGTCATAGCTCGTCTCCTCGACTCAGCCCCCGCCGGCAACGCCAGATTGCGCGTGAGCGGTGACTCGGCGATGACAGGCCGGAGCGACGGTTCAGCGGGTCGGGTCGATCAGATATTTCTCGCCGGTCGCCTTCTTCGCATAGGCCGCGACCACCGCGGGATCGAGCGCCTCGGCGAGGCCGATCGTCGCGGTATAGTGGCTGGCGAAAATGGTGGTCAGCTCGGCGGCGACGCGGGCGCGCAGGCGCAGCACGCCTTCCATGCCGAGCTTCATCAGGAACGGCGTGAGCAGGAAGCCGCTGACGCCCCAGGCGAAGCCATAGCCGCGATCGAGCTCGGTCGGGCCGAGATCTAGCGCGCCGTAGATATAGACCTGCTTGTGCGTCGAGGAGCCGTAGCGGCTATATTCGGTGGCGGTGCGGTTCGCCGCGGCTTCCATCGCGTGGAGGATGGCGTTGGCTAGGCGGCCACCGCCGATCGCGTCGAAGGCGAGGGTGGCGCCGGCCTCGGCGATCGCGTCGGTTAGCTTCTCGCGGAAATCGGCGGCGCTGCTGTCGACGATGTGCTTGGCGCCGATCTCGCGGAGGATCGCCGCCTGCGCGTCGCTGCGGACCACATTGACCAGCGGCACGCCGTCGGCGAGGCAGATCCGGTTGAGCATCTGGCCGAGGTTCGATGCGGCGGCGGTGTGGACCAGTCCCTTATGGCCCTCCATCCGCAGCGTCTCGACCATCGCCAGCGCGGTCAGCGGGTTGACGAACATCGATGCGCCGTCGGCCGCACTGGCGCCGTCGGGCAGCGGAATGCAGTCGCGCGCGGCGATTTTCCGATACTGCGCGTACATCGCGCCGCCGATCATCCCGACGCGCTTGCCGAGCAGACCTGCGACATGCTCGCCGGCCTGCACAACGGTGCCGGCGCCTTCATTGCCGACCGGCATCGACTGGTCGAGCCGCGCTTTCATCGCGCCCATCCGCGCCTCGGGGATCGCAGCGGTGAGGCTGGGGCGCTCGGGCGTGCCGCCGGGCTCGAGCGTCGCGAGATCGGCGGGGCCGAGCAGCAGGCCGAGATCGGACGGGTTGATCGGCGCGGCCTCGACCCGGACCACGACTTCGTCGGGGCCGGGAGCGGGAATCGCCACCGGTTCGAGGGCGAGGGTCAGCCGCGCGTCGCTGGAGACCGTCGAGCGTAGTTCGAGTCCGGTCAGCTGCTCGCCCATTCTTCTCTCCTCTATCCCTTTCGGCGGCTTCGCACAGGATCAGCGCGACGGCCAGCGTCGTCGCGCCTCCCGGCCGATCCGTTCGATGTCGTCGGTGAGAATCATGCCCGGGAATCCCGCGGGCACCGCATCGAGCTGGTCCGGACGCTCGAGACCCGTCGCGCCCGAGCCGTGTTCGCCGATCGGCCCCGTGAGCATGACCTCGACCCCTGCCGCCTGCATCCGCGCGAGAAACCGGTTGGGCCAGCCCCAATAGGCCCAGCGCAGATTGACAGGCACGCCGATGACGCTGCCGCGACAGGCCTGGGGGACGTGCCCGCTCCAGCCGAGCAGCAGATAACGCATCGCGCAGGCCTTTCCCCGCTTGCCCGACAGCAGCAGTGCGTTGGGCGCGAGCTGGTGCAGCCGCTCGATCGCCCGATCGGAGGCATAGACCTGCAACCGGCGATCGATCGGGTGGCCATGCGCCTTGAGATAGGCGACCAGCCGATCGGCTTCGCCGGGATCGTTGCTCTTGATGTTGATGAAGAAGCGCCTGCCGGGAAAGGCGGCCAGCGTCTCGTGCAGCGTCGGCATCATCCCGACGCCCTTGCCGCGGAACGGGAAGGTCCTGCCGTGGTCGGCGGTGTAGCCGTGGCCGAGATCGAGCGTCTTCAGATAGGCCATCGATCGGTCGCGCGTGACGCCCCGGCCGTTGGTGCGGCATTCGAGCGTCCAGTCGTGGAAAACGGCGAACTCGCCATCGGTGGTCGGATGGACGTCGAGCTCGAGCGCGGTGGCGCCCGCCGCGAAGCTCGCGCGCATCGAAGGCAGGGTGTTTTCGAGATAGGGATTGGTCGGCGGGTCGATGCGCGACGCGGTGCAGTCGTTGAGGCCGAGCCCGGCATGGCTGAAGGTCTGGTGCACGCCGCGATGCGCCAGCAAGCCCGGAATGCCGGTGGGGCGGGGCGCGAGCCAGGAAGCGTTGAGCACATACAGGGCTGCCAGCGTCGCCGCCGTGCCGCCTGCCGCGAGCCAGCGCTTCCGCACGCTCTATTCGTCCCGTCGCCGAACGATCTCGCAGCCGATCCGTGCGTCCGGGTAGATGTCGAGCTTCATCGAGCGGACACGGACTTCGCTCACGCGCGGATCGCGCATGGCGAGCGCGGCGACTGCGTCGCACAGCACTTCCTGCAGCTCGAAATGGCGCGAGGCGGCGAGCGCGAGGATCTCGGCGCGGAGGAAGTCGTAATCGACCACCGCCTCGATCCGGTCCTCCGGCGGAGCAGGGTAGCGGCAGGTCATCGCCACATCGAGCATCACGCGCTGCGGCGCGGCGCGCTCATGATCGTGGATGCCGAGGCCGATGCGAAGCTCGAGCCCTTCGAGGAGGATCGTATAGTCAGGCAAAGGGGCGCTCCCGGCCTTCGAACATCACGTCGCCGTCGCGCTGCATGAAGCGCTGGCCGCAATCGACGAAGACATTCTGCCCGGTGATGCTGCGGCTGGTGAGCAGATGCTCGACGGTGGCGGCGATATCGTCGAGCGCCACCGGCTGCTGGAGCAGGTTCTGCCGCGAATGCTCGGCGAACTCCGCGGGGGACTGGTCGAGGCTGGGAAGCGTTAGGCCGGGCGAGACCGCGTTGACGCGGATGCGCGGGGCGAGGCCGCGGGCGAGCAATTCGGTGGCGGCGGCGAGCGCGGCCTTGCTGCAGGTGTAGGTGAAGAAGTCGGGATTCAGGTTGGCGACCTTCTGGTCGAGCAGATTGACCACCGCGCCGGCATCGAGGTCATCCTGCGCAGCGAGCGCCGACGCCAGCGCGACCGGCGCGCCGAGGTTCACCCGCATATGCTGGTCGAGCAAGGCGAAGTCGGTCAGCGGGAGCGCGTCGAACGCGAATATCGAGGCGTTGTTGACCAGGCCGTCCACAGGCCCGCTCAGGCCTTCGCGGGCGGCTTCGATCAGCGCGGGGGCAGTGGCGGGGTCGGCGAGTTCGCCGCAGACGATGCAGGCGGTGCCGCCGGCCGCGGCGATCGCGTCGCGCAGGGCTTCGGCATCGTCGGGCGCGTGGTGGTGGTGGATCGCCACGGAATGGCCGCGCAAGGCGAGCCGGCGCGCAATCCCCGCGCCGATCCGCTTCGCCCCGCCGGTGACGAGGACGCGCATCAATAGCCCATCAGTTTGAGCACTTCCTGGCGGCTGCGCTCGTCGTCGCGGAACACGCCGAGCATGCGGCTGGTGACCATGCCGACGCCGGGGGTGCGCACGCCGCGTGCGGTCATGCAGCCGTGGGTCGCCTCGATCACCACGGCGACGCCCTGCGGCTTGAGCTTTTCCCAGATGCAATCCGCCACCTGCGCGGTGAGGCGCTCCTGGACCTGGAGGCGGCGGGCGAAGCCGTGGAGCACCCGCGCGAGCTTGGAGATGCCGACCACCCGGTCCTTGGGCAGATAGGCGATGCAGGCCTTGCCCGTGATCGGCGCCATGTGGTGCTCGCAATGCGACTGGAACGGGATGCCGGTGAGCAGGACGATATCGTCATAGCCGCCGACTTCCTCGAACACGCGGTCGAGGTGGTGCGCCGGATCCTCGCCATAGCCCTGGCAATATTCCTTCCAGGCGCGCGCGACGCGCAGCGGCGTGTCGATCAGGCCTTCGCGCGCGGGATTGTCGCCCGACCAGCGGATCAGCGTGCGGATCGCTTCGGCGACATGGTCGGGCACGGCGATCTTGGCGGGGCCGGCGACCAGATCGCCGTCTTCCGCAGGATCGTGATTTTCCGCCATTCGTCGTCCTTCCTCGCCCTGATCCACTTTACGCTACGGCATGCGGCGTTTCGTGCTTCGCAGCTGTTGCGCATCCGTACCACTCCGTCAAAAACGGCGGGAAACCGCGGTGTTCCGCACCGCATTCCCGTTGACGGCTTCAAAAATGCAGCGTTAGTTTCATGCGTAATAAAAGCAACGCCGACGCCGCTTAGGCAGTGGCGGCGACAGGAGAGGGGGGCATACCCATGAAGAAGCTCGATTTGCTCGCGGCGACGGCGCTCGGCCTGCTGATGGCCACGCCCGCGTTCGCGCAGGACAGTGCCGCACCGACCGCGGCGGCCGACGAAAGCCAGACGCAGGATTATCAGAGCGCGAACGACATCGTCGTCACCGCGACCCGGCGTAACGAGACCGTGCAGGACGTGCCGATCGCAATCACTGCGATCGGGCCCGAACTGCTCGAAAATGCCGGGGTCGACAACGTTCGCGACCTCGAGCAGCTGGCGCCGTCGCTGCAGAGCTCGACCGGCCAGTCCTCGGCGACGGGCACCACCATCTATCTGCGCGGCATCACCACCGGTGGCGACAATCCCGGCTTCGAGCCCGCCGTCGGCGTGTTCATCGACGGGGTGTTCCGCGCCCGTGCCGGCGTGGCGATCTCCGAGCTTCCCGAGCTCGAGCGCGTCGAAGTGCTGCGCGGGCCGCAGGGTACGCTGTTCGGCCGCAACACCTCGGCCGGCGCGCTGAGCATCTACACCGCGCTGCCGCAGTTCGAGACCCACGGTTACGTCGAGGGGATGGTTGGCAACTACAACGCCTATGGCGTGAAGGGCGCGCTGACCGGGCCGGTGAGCGAACAGCTCGCGCTGCGCATCGACGCCGGCTATCGCAAGCGCGACGGCTATATCAAGGACGCCAATAGCGACCGGCGGATCAACGATGTCGACCGCTGGAATGTCCGCGGCCAGGCGCTGCTCGACACCGGTGACATCACCTTCCGGCTGATCGGCGACTATTACCAGACCGACGAGCAATGCTGCGGCGCGGTCTCGGTGGTGCGCGGCGCGCTCGCGCCGGCGATCCAGAGCGTTGCGGCCGCGCAGGGGCTGGTCGGGCTCTACACCGGCGATCCGAGCGACCGCATCCAGGCGATGTCGCCCAATCGCGACTATGCCGAGAAGATCAAGGACTGGGGCCTGTCGGGCGAGCTCAACTGGGATCTGGGCGGCGCCAAGCTGACCTCGATCACTGCGTATCGCAACTGGCGCGTGAACCGGAACCAGGACATCGACTTCTCCGGGATCGATCGCGCCTATCGCAACGGCTATCGCAACGAGCTGCAGGACTTCACGCAGGAATTGCGCCTGCAGGGCTCGGCGTTCGGCGGCAAGCTCGACTGGCTGATCGGCGGCTTCTACCTCAACGAGACCAACAAGCTGCGCGACGTCGTGACGATCGGCAATGACGGCAATCGCTATGTCGATACCGTGTTCGCCGGCCAGCTCCGCGCGGGCTTCGGCACGCCGCTGCAATTCTATGGCTCGCTCGGGCCGACGGTGCCGACGCTCGGTGCGGCGCTGCTCAATCCGGCGGTGCCCAACACCCTGCCGGCGCTGACGGCGGCCTATGGCGCGCTGGCGCCTTTGGTCGGCTGCTTCCGCGCCCAGGCCGGCACCGCGCCCGCCGCGGCCTGCGTGATCCCGAACTACCCGCGCACGCCGATCCCGGGCCTCGCCGCGCTCGCCGCGAGCCCGCTGCCGGGTGCCGTGGCCGGGCAGGGCAACAGCCCCGACGACTTCCGGGTCAAGACCAACGCGTTCGCGCTGTTCACGCACAACATCATCAACGTGACGGACAATGTGTCGCTCACGCTGGGTGCGCGCTGGAATCACGAGACGAAGGACATGACGGCCTCGATCAACAACAATCTGGGCAGCTGCACCTTCTTCAATCGCGTGCGCGCGGGCGATCCGGCGGCGACGGCCTACGCCAACGTGCTCCGCCAGGTCCCGGGGCTGTTCAACAATCTGTTCCTGCTGAGCTGCAATCCGGCGGTGAACACCGAGTTCAACGGCAACTATCAGGACGATTTCAGCGACAACGAGATCACCGGCACCGCCAAGCTGGCGTTCAAGGTGTCGAGCAAGCTGCTGGTCTATGGCAGCTACGATCACGGCTACAAATCGGGCGGCTACAATCTCGACCAGGCGACCTTCGATTCGGTGCTGCTGGGTGGCAACGGCGCGCAGGGCTCGGACCTGCAGTTCGGCGCGGAGACCAACGACGCTTACGAGATCGGCTTCAAGGCGAGCCCGAGCCGCGAATTCTCGCTGAACGTCGCGGCGTTCTACATGAACTTCTACAACCTCCAGTCGCTGGTCTTCTCGGGCAACAACTTCGTCGTCCAGAACGTGCCGAAGAGCATCAGCAAGGGCGTCGAGATCGAATCGACGATCCGGCCGACCCGCGACCTGACCTTCCAGCTC
>Ga0065165_1003554_pt1 | contig 10780 bp, 9 predicted proteins | sample AraplaMF_Cvi_mMF_FD_63813 | JGI IMG/M metagenome (GOLD analysis project Ga0065165, IMG submission 63813) | Arabidopsis root microbial communities from the University of North Carolina, USA - plate scrape MF_Cvi_mMF (version 2) (version 3) | ecosystem: Host-associated > Plants > Roots > Endosphere... | reverse complement strand
GTGGCGGAGATGGTGTCGAAGCTCAGATCCTTGAGCAGCCCGGTCTCCTCGCGGAAGCCCTGCAATTTGTCCGAAACCGCGATCTCGCTGAGCTCGCCCTTGGGCAATTCCGCCTCGGCCCAGCGCAGGAAGCGTGACAATGCCGCCCCATCGCGCGCCTGTGCCGCCTTGTGCCCGGCGACCTCGGCCGGGTTCTTGATCGCCTTGGCCAGCACCGCGGGGTCGCGCACCGCGAGCACGCGCGCGCCGCCTGCCTCGAGGCCCTCGAAAATCGCGGCCACCGCGCGCTCGGGATCGGCGGCGACGCGCTTGCCGGCAAAGCCGCGCAGCGCATCGGCGAAGGCGCTGCGGTCATGCACGCGCACGGCATTGCCGAGATGCTGGCGCACCTCGTCGGTCAGTTTCTCGGGCGCGACATAGAGGTCGGCGGTGCCATCGTCCTGCACGATGGCATAAGCGAGCGCGACGGGCGTGTGGCTCACATCCTTGCCGCGCACGTTGAACACCCAGGCGATCGAATCGAGCGCCGAGAGCACCACCGCATCGGCATGCCGTGCCTTGAGCCACTCGCCGATCTCGGCGCGCTTTGCAGCGGAAGACTGGCCCGCCCGCGCGTCGGTCTGGACCGCGAGCCGCGCATCGGAGGGCGCGGGCTGGTCGTCCCAGATCGCATCGATCGGATTGCTGCCGACCGCCACCAGCTCAGCGCCGCGCTCGGCCAAGGCCTTCCGGGCCTCGCGCACCCACGCCGAAGTGTGCAGCCACGGGTCATAGCCGATCCGCCCGCCCTCGGGTGCATGCTTGCCGAGCCAGTCGGAAATGCTGGTCGCGGGGACCGAGACATATTCCCAATCCGCCGCCGACACCTGCTGGCGCACCTGCAAGGTGTAACGGCCGTCGGTGAAGATCGCGGCCTGCTCGGGCAGCACCACCGCCGATCCGGCCGAGCCCTGAAAGCCGGTGAGCCAGCCAAGCCGCTGGGCATAGGCGCCGACATATTCGCTCATATGTTCGTCGGTGAGCGGCACGACGAAACCGTCGAGACGGTCGCGCTGCAATTGCTCGCGAAGGGCGCGGAGGCGGTCGGCATAGCTGGACATGGTTCTTCCTCAAACTTTGCTCGCGCGGCGAAACTTTGCGAAGATCGCGCTTGTCCGGGATGAAAGATACGCCGGATCCGAGCGCGCAGGCAGTTCGCGGGCGCCTCGGCTGATGTGGCCTATCAAATCCAACTTTGGAAGGGCCGGCGGGGTGAAAAGGCCGCAAGGTTACCGGCGGCGCGGTCCGTGCCGAAGCGGGACGGGTGGAATCCGTGGGTGGTAAACAAAGTGTAAACGCGCCATGCCGCGCGCATGATGCTGCGCGCGCTGATCACGACGAGCCTGTGGGTGCTGGGGGTGACCGGCGTCGGCGGCGGGGCCGCGGCATTGATCTCGACCGTCCGCGCCGATCCGCTCGACGCGCCGGCGCCGCGTGCAGTCGCGAAGCCCGCCAAACCAATTCCCGCTGCCGCCCCGATTGTGCCCAAGCCGCAGCCCGTGGCCGTCAAGCCTGCGGCTGAACCCGGGCTGGTGGTCAAGCGCGTGCTCGATACCGGCGGGCCGATCAAATACGGCTCCTGGTTCTGGGACGTGGACGGCGTGCCCGACGGATCGCTCGTCATCACCGTCGACCTTCAGGCCGAGACCATGTCGGTGTTCCGCGACGGCTATGAGATCGGCGCCACCGCGATCCTCTATGGCGCCGACGACAAGCCCACCCCGCTCGGCACCTTCCCGATCACCCAGAAGGACAAGGACCACGTCTCCAACCTCTATGATGCGCCGATGCCGTACATGCTGCGGCTGACCAATGATGGCGTGTCGATCCATGCGAGCGAGGTCGAATGGGGCTATGCCACGCACGGCTGCATCGGCGTGCCACTCGGCTTCGCGAAAAAGCTGTTCGCGGTGGTGAAGCTCGGCGACCGCGTGATCATCACCCGCGGCAAGCGCATCGGACTGGGCGACGCGGTGGCGCGGAGCTGAACCTCAGGCGTCGCGCAGTTCCAGCGCGCGGGCGAATACCGCTTCGAACATCTCCGCCGTCAGGCGGCCGGTATTCTGGTTGTAGCGCGAGCAGTGATAGCTATCGATCAGCAGCTGCCCTTTCGGCAGGCGATGTTCCGCCAGATGCGCGAAGCGCGCCTTGGGCAATTTGCCGCCGAGCGCCTTGACCGCGGACTGGTGCGCGATCTGCCCCAGCGCGACATAGACCCGCGCCGATTTGAGCACCGCCAATTGCCCTTCGAGGAACGGCCGGCAGGCGTGGATCTCGGCGGGCACGGGCTTGTTGTCGGGCGGCAGGCATTTCACCGAATTGCAGATGATCGCGCCCCTGAGCGTCATCCCGTCATCGGGCCGCGCATCGTATTTGCCCTCGACCAGTCCGAACCGGGCCAGCGTCGCGAACATCAACTCACCGGCATGGTCGCCGGTGAAGGGCCGGCCAGTGCGGTTGGCGCCATGCTTGCCCGGCGCGAGCCCGACGATCACCAGCCACGCATCGGGATCGCCGAAGGCGGGAACGGGGGCGTTCCACCAGTCGGGATATTCGCCGCGAAGCTCCTCACGCAACGCCACGAGCCGCGGGCAACGCGGACAATCGTGGGGCGGCTCTGTCGCCGGGATCGGGCCGGGTGCGAAATCCATGCGCATGCGATACGCAGTTTGACGTGACTCGCTCAACCTATGTCATCGCATTGGGCTCCAATCGCCGCGGTCGCCACGGGGCGCCCGAGGCCGAGATCGCCGCGGCTTTGGCGGCTCTGGGCAACGTGGTCGCTGTCTCGCCGGTGATCGGCACGCCGCCGATCGGCCCCTCGATCCGCCGCTTCGCCAATGCTGCCGCGCTGCTCGAGACCGACGAGGATCCGTCCGCCTTGCTCGCCCGGCTCAAGCGCGTCGAGCGCGATTTCGGCCGCCGCCGTGGCCGCCGCTGGGGTGCGCGCGTGATCGACCTCGACCTGATCCTGTGGTCGGGCGGGGCGTGGGCGAGCCCGGGCCTCATCGTCCCGCACCGCCTGTTCCGCGAGCGCGGCTTCGTGCTCGATCCGCTGCTCCGCCTCGTCCCCGACTGGCGCGACCCGTTGACCGGCCACACGATCCGCCAGCTCGCCCACCGCCTGCGCCGTCCTCGCCCGGTTGACCCGGACCATGCTGCCGCCTAGTGGGGCCGCTGGTGTGGGTCCGTAGCTCAGTCGGTAGAGCAAGCGACTTTTAATCGAGAGGTCCCGGGTTCGAATCCCGGCGGACCCACCACCCTCTCATTTCAGTACCGCTCAAGCGCTCTCGCGATCTTGCAAGAAGCTGAGAAATCCTAGCATTAGCCTTCTCAAGCTGTCGCAGCCGGGCACATGCAAGCGCGCGCCGCGCGGGGGCATCGTTGGGGGCAGCGACAATCGAAATGTGGGCATCGATGCCGCCGCTGACCGACTCACAGTGCAAAACCGCCGCTCCGGCCGAGAAGGATTACAAGCTTTCGGACGCCGGCGGCCTGTATCTGTTCATCACCAGCAGGGGCCACAAATCGTGGCGCCTAAAATACCGGTTCGGGGGCAAGGAGAAGCGGCTGGTCCTGGGGCCCTATCCCGGCGTCAAGGCGCCCGCGCGCAGTCGATCACGCTTCTACGGACTTGCTTCCGAACCGGGTATAGAGCGCCGGCAGCACGAACAAGGTGAGCAAGGTCGCCGTCACCAGCCCGCCTATCACCACGGTCGCTAGCGGCTTCTGTACCTCGGCGCCGGGGCCGTGCCCGAGCGCCATCGGCACGAAGCCGAGGCTTGCGACCAAGGCGGTCATCGCCACCGGGCGCAAGCGCCTGAGTGCGCCTTCGCGTGCCGCCGTGGCGCGGTCGCGGCCTTCGGCGGCGAGTTGGCGGATCGCGGTGAGCATCACCAGTCCGTTGAGCACCGCAATGCCCGACAGCGCGATGAAACCTACTGCGGCCGAGATCGAGAAAGGCGTGCCTCTCAGCAGCAGCGCCAGCACGCCACCGACCAGCGCCAGCGGCACCCCGGTGAACACGATTGCCGCATCGCGGACATTGCCGAGCGCGCCGTACAGTAACATCAGGATCAGCACGAAACAGGCCGGCACGACGATCGCCAGCCGATCGCGCGCCGAGGCGAGATTCTGGAACTGACCGCCCCATTCGAGCCAGGTGCCCGCAGGCATGGCCACGTCGCGCGCGATCCCGGCCTTCGCCTCCGCCACGACACTCGCGACATCCCGTCCGCGCACATTCGCCTGCACGACCACGCGGCGCTTGCCATTCTCGCGACTGATCTGGTTGGGCCCGTCGACCAGGCGGATCTCGGCGACCGAGGACAATGGCACGAAGGCGCCCGAGGGCGTCGGCACCGGTATCTGGCCGAGCGCTTGCAGATCGGCGCGCATCGCATCGTCCAGGCGGATCACCACCGGGAAGCGCCGGTCGCCTTCGAAGATCATGCCGGCCTCGCGCCCGCCCACCGCTGCGGAGATCGTGTCGGTTACATCCTGCGCACGCACGCCGAGCAGCGCCGCGGCGTCGTGCCTGAAGGCGATGTCGAGCATCGGCAGGCCTTCGGTCTGCTCGACCTTCACATCCTCGGCGCCGGGCACCTTGCGCAGCACCGCCGCGATTTTGGCGGCCGTGGCGTTGAGCTCGCCGAAATCCTCGCCGAAGACCTTCACCGCGACGTCCGAGCGGACGCCCGCGATCAGCTCGTTGAAGCGCATCTGGATCGGCTGGGTCACCTCATAGGCATGGCCCGGCACCTGTGCGAGCCGCGCCTCGATCCGCTCGACCACGGCCGCCTTGTCCTCGGACGGATCGGGCCATTCCTTGCGGTCCTTGAGCATGATGAAGGTATCGGTGGCGTTGGGCGGCATCGGGTCGGAGGCGACCTCGGCCGTGCCGGTACGCGAGAAGACGGTGCGGATCTCGGGCATGCCGGCCAGTGCCCTCTCGATCTTGGCCTGCATCTTCTGACTCTGCTCGACCGAAGTGCCCGGCACGCGGAAGGCCGAGACGAGTACGTCCCCTTCGTCGAGCTGAGGCAGGAATTCCTGACCGAGCGTGGTGAAGGCTACCCCGGCGAGCGCGAGCGCGCCGACCGCCACGCCGATGGTCAGCCGCGGCCACCGTATCGCGCGATCGAGACCGGGTTCGTAGCGGCGGCGGAGCCACGCGACGATGCGGCCTTCCTTCTCTTCGACCGGCTTGGACAGCGCGATCGCCAGCGCCGCGGGAACGAAGGTGAGCGACAGGACGAAGGCGAAGGCGAGCGCCATGATCACGGTGAGCGCCATCGGCTCGAAGGTCTTGCCCTCCACGCCGCTCAGCGTGAGCAAGGGCAGATAGACGAGCATGATGATCAGCTGGCCATAGACCGACGGCCGGATCATCTCGCGCGCGGCGGCGGAAACGGTCACGAGCCGCTCGGACGGGTCGAGCGCACGGCCTTCTTCATGCTGGCGCTCGGCCAACCGGCGCAGCGCGTTCTCGACGATGATCACCGCGCCATCGACGATCAGGCCGAAATCGAGCGCGCCGAGGCTCATCAGATTGGCAGACACGCCCACCCTCAGCATGCCGAAGCCGGTGAGCAGCATGGTGATCGGGATCACCATGGCCGCGATCAGCGCCGCCCGGAAATTGCCGAGCAGCAGGAACAGCACGACGATGACGAGTAGCGCGCCCTCGGCGAGGTTCTTCGATACGGTGGTGATGGTTGCGTTGACCAGCTTCGTGCGGTCGAGCACCGGCTCGATCACGATGTCGCGCGGCAGCGACGGCGCGATCGCCTTGAGCTTCGCGTCGACGCCCGAGGAGACGGTGCGGCTATTCTCGCCGATCCGCATGATTGCGGTGCCGGTGATCACCTCGCGGCCATTCTCGGATCCCGCACCCATGCGGATACCCTGGCCGAGCCGTACCTCGGCGACCTGGCCGAGCGTGATTGAAGTATTTTCGCGCGTGGCGATCACCGTGCCGCGCAGCTGTGCGAGGCTGCGGATGCGCGCATCGGCGCGGACCGACAGGCCCTCGCCGTTGCGGTTCACCGTGCCGCCGCCCGTGGCGACGTTGTTGCGTTCGAGCGCTTCCGCGAGATCGGCGAGCGAGAGGTTGAGCTGGGCGAGCCGCTGAAGATCGGGAACGACCAGATATTCCTTCTCGAACCCGCCGAGCGAGTCGATGCCGGCGACCCCGTCGACGCTCTTCACCTGCGGCGCGACGATCCAGTCCTGCACCGTGTGGAGATAGGTCGCCTTGTCCGCCTCGGTGGCGAGACGGTCGCCTTCGGGCGTGATGTAGCTGCCGTCGGGCTGGAGGCCGGGCTCGCCGGGGCGATGCTGCGCATGGGCGCGCTCGGCATAGCGCAAGGTCCAGATATAGACTTCGCCCAGACCCGTCGCGATCGGGCCCATTTCGGGTCGGGTGCCTGCGGGCAGGTCCTCCTGAACCTCGATCAGCCGTTCCTGTACCTGCTGGCGTGCGAAATAGATGTCGGTCGAATCCGAGAAGATCGCGGTGACCTGGACGAAGCCGTTCCGGCTGAGCGAGCGGGTGCTCTCCAGCCCCTTGATCCCGGCGAGCGCGGTCTCGATCGGAAAGGCGACCTGCTTCTCGATCAGCTCGGGCGAAAGCGCGGGGGCGACGACGTTCACCTGCACCTGATTGTTAGTGATGTCCGGCACGGCATCGATGGGGAGCCGCCACAATGCGACGGCACCGACCACGGCGGCGGCGAGGGTGAGCAGGAGGACGAGCCAGCGCTTGTCCACCGCCCAGGCGACGATACGGTCGATCATGGCCTCAGTCCTCGTCCGCCACCGCGCCGAGGGCGGATTTGAGCGTGAAGCTGTTGGTCGCGGCGATCGTCTCGCGGCCGGTGAGGCCCGTAACGATCACCATCGCGCCGTCCTGCCGCCCGAGCGTGACCGGCACGGCGCGAAAACCCTCTTGCGTGCGAACGAAGACGACCGTGCGGCCCTCGACCGTCTGCACCGCGGTGGACGGCACGCGGACTGCGGCATCGCCGTCGCCAGGAAGGGAGACCGAGGCGGTCACCGGCTCACCCGCGCGCCACTGGCCGGCGCGATTGTCGAGTGTTGCAAGCACCGACACCAGCCGCGTCTTCTCGTCGAGTACGGGCGAGACGAAACGGATACGCGCCTCGCCACTGCGTCCGGCGGCGTTGACCTGCACAGGTGCGCCCAGGCGCACCCGCGCCGCGTCCGCGGCCGAAAGCGCGAGCGACACGCTCATCTCGTCGAGCCGCGCGATGCGGAACAGTTCGGTCTCGGCAGCATCGGCGGCGAAATTCTGGCCGAGCACCGCGGTTCGCGCGATCACCTGGCCGGAGATCGGCGCGGCGATGACGATGCGGTTGTAGCGTCCGCCGCGCGTACCGCTGGCGGCAACCTGCTCGCGCGCGAGGCGCAGCGCCACGTCCGCCTGCTTGGCTGCGGCGCGCGAAATCTCGACTTCGCGCAAGGGGCGGAAGCCCTTGGCATAGAGCGCCTCGTCGCGGGCCAGCGTGGAGCGGGCGAGGTCGGCGCCGGCCGCTGCGCGCTGGACTTCGGCCTGAAGCCCTGCGGCCTCGCGGCTTTCGAGGATGGCGAGCGTCTCGCCCTGGCGGATCCGGTCGCCGAGGTTGCCGCGCAGCTCGATGATGCGGCCGGGCACGGTGGCGGCGACGATCCGCGTCGCCTGCGGATCGCTTTCCAGCAGCGCGGGCAGCTCGATCGTACCGCCATTGCCGCCGAGCGTCGGATGGGTCAGCTCGATGCCGGCGGTGGCGATCTGCTGCGCGGTGAGTGCGACCACGCCTTCCGCGTGCGCGGTCTCTGTCGGTTGGGTCTGGTTGGCTTGCGGCTGTTCGCCACCGCCACAGGCGGCAAGCGCAAGGGTGAGCGGCAGCGCCGCGAACGTCATTCTCATCGATCGGGTTCCTCGGCCGGGGCGCGAGGCCCGCGGCAATTGCGGTCAGGGTCGGGAAAGCGCGCGAGCGCGTCTCAGGCCCTGGGCGGTCGCAAGGCGGGATCGATGCTGTGCGAGAGGAGGCCGCGTGGCGGCGACGCGAACATGTTGCCGTGCGGCTGCGGATGCGGTGCCGGCTTCAGCGCCGCGGCCTCCAGCGCGACCGCGTGACCATGGCAGGCGCCATGGTGATGCGGCACGGCCTGATCGGCATCGGCAGGCACCTCGTCGCGATCGCCGTCGGTGTGGATCTCGCCACTGCACGAGATCGCGCTATCGCCAGCAGTTTCGCGCGCATGCACCGTCACACTGGCCGTCAGCGCGACCACGAACAGGGCGATCAACAGGAGCCAGCCATGGCGCAGCATGGCGGCAGGCCTATCGGATCGGACTACATCTGTCATCGCAGCATCTCCGGCGGGACAGGCCTCGCGTCGCGCAAGATGGGCCATGCGGCAGAAAGCACGCGCCAGGTCGAGCGGAACAGGATCAGCGCGATCACCCCACCCACCACGATGTCCGGCCAGCCAGCCCCGGTGAGCGCGACGAGGCCGGCTGCGATCAGCACGCCCAGGTTCGACACCACGTCATTGCGCGAGCATTCGAAGGTGCTGCTCATGTTCACGTTCGCATGGCGGAAGCGCCAGAGCATCGCGAGGCAAGCAAGGTTCGCGACCAATGCGGCGCTCCCGAAGCCGAGCATCAGCGCGCTCGATGGCGCGACGCCGTTCGCCAGCGTCGTGGCGATCTTGATCACCACAGTAATTGCGAACACCAGGATCAGCCCGCCTTTGGCCAGCGCGGCGCCTGCTTCCCAGCGCGGCCCCCGGTGCAGCGCGTAGAGGCTCAGTGCATAGACCATGCCGTCGCCGAGCATGTCGAGCGAATCGGCCATCAATGCGGAGGAGCGCGCCGCAAGGCCGCCGCCGAACTCCACGGCAAACATCGCGAGGTTGATGATCATCACGATCACCAGCACCCGCCGCTGCTCGGCCTTTTCCGCAAGCCGCGCCAGCGTCTCGCCCTTCTTCGACCAGCAATCCTCGGCCATGCCGGCCCTCGCTTTCCCGGTGTCCGGCTAGCCCATGCACCCTGAAGCCACTATAGGGTCAAGCCATGAAGATCGGCGATCTGGCGCGGGCGACCGGTACCCGGGTGGAGACGATCCGCTATTATGAGGCGGAGGGGCTGCTACCGACGCCGGCGCGCTCGGCTGGCAATTACCGGATCTACGACGGGGCGCATCTCGACCGCCTGTCCTTCATTCGCCGTTCGCGCGATCTTGGATTCACTCTGGATCAGGTCCGCACATTGCTGCGCCTCGCCGATGATCCCGCCGCGCCTTGCGGAGAAGTCGACACGATCACCGCCGCCCACGTCGCCGAGATCGATCGCAAGCTCGCCGACCTTCAGGCTTTGCGAAACGAACTGGTTCGACGGCTCGACACCTGCCGCGGCCCAACGATCGCGGATTGCCGGATTATCGAGGCGCTGGCGCCGGGCGGGCGCTGAAGGTGCGGGGATTGACTTGGGAGGGTGCTAACGCGCCGCGTCATTCAAGCGTGGTTTCTAGCCTATGGCACTGACACCGATCGGACCTAAAGGCTTATGAACGAATGACTGGTTTCGGGATCGGCAAGTGTACTGCTGAACGACCGCTATCGGGGCGCGTAGCTGCCCGGCCGATTTTGGGCCGATAGCGGACCGACCGCTTTCGACCACATCTGCCGAGACAACGGACATCGTAGCCGGAGCTTTTCGCCGGAGGACTTTGGTCGGTTCCAGATCGACGGCATTCAGGAACGAATCCCGCGATAGCCGTCGACCGGCCCGGACGGTGCCACGATCGATCAGCTATCGGTGGAGAGGGCGTCGACGAGACCATCCGGCTATACCGTGATCCTGAGCGCGCGCCTAAGTCTGCCGAAGATCTGCCGACAAGCCGATCCGTACGGCGTCCGGCAGACTTCCGGTGCCAGCGGGCTTGGCTTGCCGAGAAGCTCGACCCGCTTGATCTCGGTTCCCGGAGCGCCCTCAGCCGCACGGTGCAATCCTGGGCGATCTCTCCCGTCTCCTCTACGCGAAGCGAGTCATCAAGAATCGACATCAAAATCCCGCAGATCTCGGCTGTATTTGGTCGATCCCGAGCTTCTACCGGATGAAAACATGAGCACCTGACCGGCTCCGGCGTCCGGCGACTATGCTTTGCGCCGAACCGCGACGTCAGTGCGCTGCCTCCAGCACGATCAGGGAAACGCCCTGGCGTGGCAGGCGAAAATTGAGGGTCCCCTTCCCTCGTCCCTTCGGGACCAGTCCGGTTCCGGCATCGACCACGGCGAGTTGCGCCGTGTCGAGCAGCCTGGCGCGCTGCGCGTCGCTCGGCGCGATCGGGGAGCCCATTTTCAGCCAGGCCGCATAGCTGTTCGAATGGTCCTGATCGACGCGGTAATGCGTCGTCTTCACGCCGTCGCGAAATGCCGCGGGCAACCCGCTCAGGCTAATCGACACGGCAGCATCCGGGCCCGGTAGGTCATCGTCGTGATAATGCCAGACCAAAATCGCGACCTTGTTGCCTTCGACCGTTGCCACGGTGCCGACATCCGCTGCCGCACGCACGCCGCCCGCCACCACCTGATCGAGCGGGATCTGATGGTCGGACGTGGCAGCGACATAGTGTCCGCCCATTTTCGCGAACATCTTGAACACGTTCATGACTGGCAGATCGATGCCCGCCGAGGTCAGTTGGCGGAAGCCGGCGAAAGGGGGCTGATC
>Ga0065165_1003552_pt1 | contig 10782 bp, 8 predicted proteins | sample AraplaMF_Cvi_mMF_FD_63813 | JGI IMG/M metagenome (GOLD analysis project Ga0065165, IMG submission 63813) | Arabidopsis root microbial communities from the University of North Carolina, USA - plate scrape MF_Cvi_mMF (version 2) (version 3) | ecosystem: Host-associated > Plants > Roots > Endosphere... | reverse complement strand
GGGCGGCGGTGGGGGCGGCGGCGGCGCCGGACGGGCCGCAGGGGGCGGCGGAGGCGGAGGTGGCGCAGCCGGGCGCGGCGGTGCGGCCGCGGGCGGAGGCGCGGCGGGCGGATGGGGCGGTGCGGCCGCGGGCGGCGGTGCGGCCGGGCGCGCGGGTGCCGCAGGCGGCGCGGCCGCCGGGCCCTTCGGCGGCTGCTTCGGTTTTCCGTCAGGACCCGTGTCCTGCGGCTGCGCCTGAGCGACCACGAGCGGAGCAGCGCCTTGCGCATGCGATGCGGTGTTGGCCAATTGCATCGCGGTGAGAGCCGTCGTCGCAAGCAGCACGAAACGAAGGTTGGTCATGTGGTGAACTTCCCCGGAAGGTTCTTTGACGAAGTGTCGTGATGAACGGCTACGCGTTAGGCCGCATTGTGGCGGGCGAAGCGGCCGCGGCCCGATTTATTTCTGCACGCAAATCGACTCACGATGATGACGTTCATTGCGCATTCAGACGTCGGTTGCAATCGCCTCACATGTGATCGCGCGGCGGGCTCGCGTCGGTCGCGGGATTGGGCGTGAGCGGTCCATTGGGCCCGCGGGAGGGAAGCTCTTCAGGCGTGCGGCCCGGCAATTCGTCGGGCTGCGGGGATTCGCCGGGTTCGCGAACGGGCGGCGTGATCTCGGGCTGCGGATTGCCGGGCGGAATGCCCGGCGGCGGCTCAGTCGGCGTGCCCGGTGTCGACGGCGGAATCTCGGGCGGCTCGATCGGCATCACATCGAGACCTTGCGGTTCTCGCCGAGATCGGGCCGCGTATTCGTCACCACCGCGGCGGCCATCTTCACATAGGAGATCACCGTGCCGGGCGAATCCCAGAACTCGGCATCATCAGGCGTGATTTTGAGCACGCGGATGTTGGGGTCCTCGGCGCTGTCCCACCACGCCTTCGCCGGTGTCGAGAACAGCTCCTTGATCTTGGCCCGGTCGTTGGAGACGACGGCTGTGCCGGTCAGCGAGACGTATTTCTGGCTGCCGGCGTCGGCAAACGACAGGTTGACGGAGGGATTGCGCGCGATCTCCTCGTCCTTGTGCCGCCGCGCGTCGGTCAGGAAGTAGATCGTGTTAGCGTCGCGATCGAGCTGAGCGCTCATCGGTCGCGCGCGCAGCCTGTCGCCATCGCGCGTGACCAACATCGCAAATCCGATGGTCTTCATCAGATCCCAGACGCGATCGACGTCGCGGGCATTGTCGTTGGCCATGTCGTGCTCCTCGTTGCAAGCAACGACAACGGCCCGCGGGATGCGAGGTTCCGGCGGGAACCCGGCCTATTCCGGCGTATGGCAGACGGCCTCGATGTTGTGACCCTCAGGGTCGAGCACGAAGGCGCCGTAATAGTTCGCGTGATAATGCGGGCGGATGCCGGGCGGACCGTTGTCGCGGCCGCCGGCCGCGATGGCCGCCTTGTAGAACGCGTCGACGGTGGCGCGGTTGTCAGCCCGAATGGCGATATGCACCGGCTTGTTCATGGCGCCTTCGTCGCCGAACCAGAAATCCGGCTTGCCCTCAGTGCCGAAGCCTGCGGCCGCAGCGTGACCGGTCTGCTCCGCGGTAACCTCCATGATCAGGCCGTAGCCGAGCGGCGCCAGCGCCTTCGTGTAGAACGCTTTCGCGCGCTCGTAATCGGAGACGGAAAAGCCCAAATGGTCGATCATCGCCAGCTCCCTTGTTCGTTCTCGTCAGCGTAACAGGAACGTATTGCTCCGCGTCTTGCGCGCGATCGTAAAGCCGCGCGCCACCATGTCAGCGATACAATCCTGCTGCCATTCGTTTTGTGACAGGTGCTCGATCACCACCGCGCGCGGCCACAACGATTGCGGCGCGTCGCGGAAGAAGCCGATCAGCACGCGGTCCTCGAAGCCTTCGACGTCGATCTTGAGCGAATCGACACTGGTGATCCCGGCTTCGTCCAGGATGCGCGTCAAGCGCAGCGACGGCACCTTGATCGCGTCAGCGCTGGCGGCGCCGGTGACGACGTGCGTGGCGCCGAGATTGCCGCCGCCGCTCTCGATCATCAGCTCGCCGTCGGCCTCGCCGGCCGCGGCCTGCACCAGGCGCACCTGGGCAGCTTTCGATGCGGTATGGTTGAAGGACAGCCGTCCGAACGTCAGCGGATGCGGCTCGATCGCGACGACCTTGCCTGATGATCCCACCTGCCGCGCCATCACCAGCGCAAATGTGCCGACATTGGCGCCGACGTCGACGAACACGCCACCCGCGGGCGTGTGCTGGCGCAGGAAGTCGAGCTCGTCGAGATTGTAGTCGGGGTTGAACAGCGCGCCGCGCTCGGTCGCACTGCCCTGGTGATAGAGCCGGAACGAAGCACCCTGATACTGCACGTCGACGGGGCCGCTGCGCAGCAGGTTCACCAGCCGCGACATCCACGGACGGAACGCGCCGCGCTTCAGCCCCGAGCGCTGAACGAGGCGGATGGTCGCGGCCTGCGCCGCGTTGGGCGCAAACGCGCCGAACGGCGCGGACGAAGGAGCGGTGTCGGGAGTCAAGCAGCAGGTCCTCGTTGCAGGCGGCGCATGCATAGCCGGTTTTGCGGAGGGCTACAATTTCGGTGTCGTCCCGGATCTACGCGCGCCTGAGAGCGCGCTTGTCCGGGACGACGGTGACGGTCTTACCCCGCCTTCTTGCGTTGCCTCAAAAATCGCCCGAGCAGCCTGCGCTTGCCCTTGCGCGGGATCAGGTCGATGTCGCTGACGAGCTTGGCGCCGCCCTTGCGGCGCTCCAGCACGATCTTGCGGCTGTGGAAGGCCTCGAGCTCCGCACGGTGCGCGACGCTGACGATGGTCGCCTTCGGCAGCTCGTCGGTCACCATCTTCATCATCTTGTCCTGGCTCTTCTCGTCGAGCGCCGAGGTCGCCTCGTCCAGCACGACGATGTCGGGGTTGTGCAGCAACAGCCGCGCAAAGGCGAGGCGCTGCTTCTCGCCGCCGGACAGGGTCTGGTCCCAGGGCGCTTCCTCCTCGATCTTCTCCTTGAGATGATCGAGGCCGACCTTGTGCAGGGCTTCGCCAATCTCCTCGACGGTCCAGTCCTCCTCGGCGCCGGGATAGGCGACGGCACGGCGCAGCGATCCCGACGGAACGTAAGGCCGCTGCGGCAGCATGAACAGCCGGCGGTCGGCATGGAAGTTGACGCTGCCGCCGCCCCAGGGCCACAGGCCGGCGATGGCGCGCACCAGCGTGCTCTTGCCAGTGCCGGATTCCCCGGCGACGAGGAGCCGCTCGCCCGGCTCGATCACCACTTCGGTCTCGCCGACCACGGCGGTGCCGTCGTCGAGCGTCACAGAGAGATCCTTCATCTCCAGCATGGCGTCATTGCTGGTCTCGCCGCGCTTGATGCGGCCGAGACCGTCGCCCTGCTCGGCACGTTCGAGGCCGTCGAGCGACATCATCAGCGAGGCGATGCGGCGCGCGCAGGCGTTCCAGTCGGCGAGCCGCGGATAATTGTCGACCAGCCAGCCGAACGCGCTCTGCACGATGGTGAAGGCGGAAGCGGCCTGCATCACCTGCCCCAGCGACATGGAGCCGTCGAGAAACTTTGGCGCGCAGAGCAGGAGAGGCACCACGGGAGCGACGAGGCTCGACCCCTGCGACACCAGCGTGGTGCGCATGTGCTGGCCGGCGAGGCGCGCCCATTGCCGGAGCACGTTGGTGAAGTTGCGGTCGATGCCGTCGCGCTCCTCTTCCTCGCCGCCGAGCAGTGCGATGCTCTCGCCGTTCTCGCGCACGCGCGTCAGCGTGTAGCGGAAATCGGCCTCGGCCTGGTTCTTGTCCTCGGAGACCTGCACGAAGCGCCGGCCGATCACCAGGATCGAGCCGGAGGCGATTCCCGCATAGAGCATCGCGGCGATGACGAGAAAGCCGGGAATGGTGATGGTCGATCCGCCCAGCGTCACGGTCAGTGCGCCGCCGATGGTCCAGAGCACGACGATGAAGGTCGCGGCCGACAACAACGCCGAGGTGACGCCGGCCAGGAAGTCGACCGGAGAATCGGTCGCGATGCGTAAGTCCTCCGCGATCCGGTATTCGGGATTTTTGTGGTCGCCGCCGACGAGGTTGAGCTGGTAGTAGCGGCCGTTCTTGAGCCAGCGCGTCAGCACGCTCGACGTCAGCCAGGCCCGCCAGCGCCGCTGAATGCCCATCCGCGCGAACACCTGCGCCACCCCGAGCACGATGCTGCCGATCGCGAGAGGGAAGAATAATGCGGTGAGATGGAAGACGCTCGCCGCATCGCGCTTCTCGATCGCGTCGAAGATCGCCCTGTTCCAGACATTGATGCCGTACTGGAAGCCGACGGTGAGGATGATCATCAGGCCAAGGCCGATCGAGAACGGCCAGGCGAGGCGATCGCCGCTGCGGCCCCAGAAGCCGCGCGCGCTGATCCAGAACCGCGTCAGCAGATAATCCTTGCGGACCTGCTCGGCCTCCTCGGGCGAGAGCTCCGGGTCGGGCTCGAGCAGCTCGGGCGGCGGCGGTTCGACCTCGTCGCCATTCTCGCCCTTGATGCCGACGATCGGCGGCTTGTCTTGTTCGCGCTTCGCGGCGGGCTTGTGCATGAGCCGACAACGCCAGGGGAACCCGCGGGTTCCCCAGGGTTCCGCAGGCCTTCTATTCGGCTGCGCCGTCCCGGACGCGCCGGATCCGGGCCGCGCGATGCAGAACGCGCGACAATTCCTCAATCGAATAGGGCTTTTGCACGAGATCGAAGCCGGCCACGCCATCCTGCGACAGCGCTTGGCTGAAGCCGGTGGTCAGCACGACCGGCACGTCGATGCCGCGGTCGCCGATGGCCTGCGCCAGATCGATCCCTGTCATCCCAGGCATGACGACGTCCGAGAACACGACGTCGAAGCGATCCGCGTCCACGACGAGCTCGGCGAGCGCGTCGGTGGCATTGTCGACCAGCGTGACGCTGTAGCCGAGCTCGGTGAGACCATCCGCTGCGAAATTGGCGAGCTCGATATTGTCCTCGACCAGCAGCACAGACATGCCGCTGCCGGCCACCGCCGGCGCCGTGTTGGGTGCCTGCCGCTGCGGCAAAAGCTCCGGCGGCACGCGCGGCAGATAGAGCGCGAAGGTGCTGCCGTGTCCCACTTCGCTCGTGACCGTCACCTCGCCGCCGGATTGCCGGGCGAAGCCGAACACCTGCGACAGGCCGAGGCCGGTGCCGTGGCCGACCTGCTTGGTGGTGTAGAACGGCTCGAAGATGCGTCCGAGACGGGCGGCGGGAATGCCGACGCCGGTGTCGCTGACGGTCACGCTGACGAAGCCATGGTTTGCCGGGATATGGCTGCCCGAAGCGGCGGCCAGCGTGTCCGGTACGCGCGTCGCGACCTCGACCTTGAAGGTGATCCTGCCCTTGCCTTGCATGGCATCGCGCGCGTTGGTCGCCATGTTGATCAGCGCTGTCTCGAACTGGCCGGCATCGGCACGGACGAGGCAGGGCTCCGTGGGCAGGCGCATGGTGATTTCGATGGCCGATCCCAGCAGGGGCGCGAGCATGTCGTGCAGCGACTGCATCCGTTCGCCGACGTCGAACACCTCCGGCTTCAAGGTCTGACGCCGTGCAAAGGCGAGCAGCTGCGAGGTCAGCTTGGCCGCGCGGCCGACGGCATCCGCAATGGCCGTGATGTAGCGCTGGCGCCGCTCCTCGGCCAGTTGCGGCCGGTTCAACAGGTCGACCGAGGCGCGGATCACCGTCAGCAGATTGTTGAAATCGTGCGCGACCCCGCCGGTGAGCTGTCCGAGCGCCTCCAGGCGCTGGCTATGCTTGAGCGCCTCCTCGGCCTCGCGCCGCTTTGCGGCTTCGGCCTGAAGGTGCTGGGTGCGCCGCAACGCCAGCGCGAGCAGCAGAAACAGCAGCGCGGTGGCGGGAATGCCGAACACCAGGTGCTGGCCGATGGTGGCGAGCCAGCGGGCGCGGATCGCCGAGGTCTCGAGCCCGGCGCTGACATAGATCGGGTATTCCGAGACGCGTCGGTAGCCGATGCGGCGCTCGATGCCGTCCGACGGCCAGACGACGGTGATGAGGCCGTGCTCGGGGCGCGCCGCGATCTCCCGGCCGACCGGTCCGGTCGGATCGAGCTTGATGTCGTGGTCGAGCCGGGGGAAATGCGCAAGCAGCACGCCGTCGGTACGGCCCATCGCGAAGAAGCTGCCGGCATCCGAGCCGATGCGCGCATAGAAACTGTCGAAATATTCGGGGAGGACCGAGGCCTGGATCACCCCGATGAAGCTGCCGTCGTCGGAATCGCGGCGGCGGCTCACCCCGAAGAAGCGCGCGCCCTGATAGGGCGGACGGGGCGTCAGGGCCGTGCCGATGAACGTGCCGATGCTCTGGTCGATATGGGCATAGAAGTAATCACGATCCACAAAGCTCAGCTCCGGCGGCGGCGAGGCAAGGCTGTTGACCAGCGCTTTTCCGTCCGCGTCGAAGATCCAGGCCGATTTGAGCTGCGGCAGCGAATCGGTCAGCCGCTTCAGGCGGCGGTGCAGCGCCGGCTCGCGCGCGCGGATGGTGTCGTCGGGGAGGCCGCGGACCACCTCGCCCAGCTCGGCAAGGCTGCGGTCGATGGTCTCGAACACCTTGAGCGCGTGCTCATGCACCACGTCGAGCGTGCGCTCGATCTCGCGGTCGGCGATGTCGCTGGTCGAGGTGTAGGAGATCGTCGCCGCGATGGCGAACAGCGCAACAGGCAACGCCAGGGATGCCGCCATCATCCACTGCAACAGTCTCAGCGAGTTGCGTTGCGCCCTCTGCACAGTCGCTCCGTCCCTGACTGAAACTTAGCTGAATTTCGTCCCCGGAAGGAAGCAGCTTATGGCAATAACCACTGGTTGCAATATCATCAATTCTCGTGCAACTGAGGTGATAGGGGTTCTGCTCAAGTTTTCACCGAATTTGTGTGTGTCATTCAGCCCCAATATCCTTGGGTGGACTGTCCATCTCGCCGGCGGCACAATCACGGGAACTGAAGTCGAGGCGCGCTGAGGGCTGCAGCCCCTCGCCTGTTCGGTCGAGGGGCTGCAGATTTGCGCGAGGATGTGGAGCTACACCCGGAACCATCCCACGGCCGGGCCAGGCGGTCAGATCGCGTGCGCCTCGCGCAATGACCGGGCCGCTTTCTCTCCGATGATGACGCACGGCGCCATCGTGTTGCCCGTGGTGATCCGCGGCATCACCGATCCGTCGGCAATGCGGAGCCGGTCGACGCCGTAAACCCTGAGCGTGCCGTCGACCACCGACATCGCGTCGCGCCCCATCTTCGCCGAGCATGTCTGGTGCCAATAGGTCACCGCGGAGTCGCGCACGAAACGCTCCATCTCGGTAGCATCAAGAGGGCCGGGCATCGACTCGCGAGCCACCAATGGTTCGAACGCTCTCGTATTACCGAGCGAACGGCAGAGGTCCACACAGGCGATCGCCGTCTTCAGATCGTCAGGATGCGACAGCATGTTGGCTTCGATGCGCGGTGCTGCAAGGGGTTCGGCGCTCCGCAGCCTGACCCGGCCTCGGCTCTTCGGCAAAGCAAGGCCTGCAAACATCGTCCAGCCATGAGCAGGCGCCCCGCCTGCCGTCTCGGGGCTCGGCACCGGAAACTCGACCTGGCAGAACAGCAGGTCCGGAGATTCGAGCGCGGCGTGGGATTTCCAGTACAGGGTCGCCGCATTGCCGGTGTTGCGCGGCGCGACCGGCTCGCGATACTCCCAAATGCATCCGAACGAGACGTGATCCTGCAGATTCTGGCCGACCCCCGGCAGGTGCTGGACCACGGGTATATCAAATGCTCGGAGCTCGTTCTCGTCGCCGACGCCGGAGCGCATCAGCACCGCCGGCGTCTGGATCGCTCCGAGCGCGAGCACGACTTCCCGCGCCGCGCCGATCCGCAAGGCGCGCCCGTCACGTATCGCTTCGACGCCGACGGCCCTGCCGTGCTCGATCAGGATGCGAGAGACCTGCGTTCCTGTCAGCAGCGTGAGATTCGGCCGATCGAGAAAAGGATAGGTATAGGCCCGGAAGATGGAGTTGCGCCTGCCATTGCGGACGAGAATGTCCGTGATGGCGCAGCCGCCATCGCCTTCCATCATCTCGCCGTTGGGGCTTTCGAACGTCGGAATGCCGATCTCCTTCGCCGCGTCCAGCATCGCCAACGCGGCCGGCCCAGGATCGGGCGACGGCTGCACGAAGACTGGTCCGCCGGTGCCGCGATGACGCGGATCGGGCGTGCCCTGCCAGTTCTCGATCTCCCGAAAAATCTTTGAGACTGAATCGTAGCCCCAGCTCTGGTCGCCGCTTTGCTCGGCGAAGAAATCCCAGTCGCTGCGGTGACCGCGCGCCCACAGCATCACGTTGATGCTCGAACCGCCGCCGACGACCTTGCCCATCGACATCGGAAGGGCGCGCCCGTTCAGATGCGGATTTGGCTCGGCGACAAAACCCCAATCGGTCGCGCTGCCGAGGTTGCCGGGCCACGACGCCGGGTCCATGACGGTCGGCACCTCATCGCTGCCCCCGGCTTCGATCAGCAGCACAGCGACGGACGGATTTTCGGCGAGGCGGCGGGCGACCACCGAGCCCGAACTGCCGGCGCCGCAGACGATGAAGTCGTAACTGCGGCGCAGAGTCTCATTGAGCCGGCGCTGGTTGGCAGCAGCGCGGTCGGCAAACTCGGGAAGGTCGGACGGCAGGACGTCGTTCATGAGGTCACTCCAGGCAGTAGCGCGCGGCCGAAAGGGAGCTTCCGGGCGACGCGGGTGAGAAAGGGAAGAGGGTCAGTTGTCAGCTGGGGAAGGCGGTCACGGATCGCGCCTGTCCTGCAGCTGACGCCCGGGTTTGGCCGAGGCACGGGTTTGGTCGTGCGAGGGCGATTTCCCGGCTCTGCGGGACGGATGGGGGCTTGGGCTGTCAGGCCATCGCTTGCTCCTTCTGAGGGGAGGGTGGGCGCGGCGCATCTGCCAGAGAGCACGCAGCCAACCTATCAGATTTATCAAATCTATCAGTATCATCAAATTTATCAAAATAGGAGGAATGCCCTCTTGTCAACGGAGCCGGAAGCACGACATTGTGAGGAGGGGACAGGCCCGGCCGGCAAACGGCCGAGGGCAGAGATGGGCGCGATGGAAAAGGACATCCTGACGACGGCGGAGGCTGCCAAGATTTTGGGGGTCTCGATCCGCACGGCGCAGCTTCTGATCGAAGGCGGGACGATCCCCTCTTGGAAAACTCCGGGCGGTCATCGGCGCGTCTACCGCCGCGACGTCCTTGCGCAGATCACCGGCCTCGCTCAGCCGATGACGGCTTCCGCGCGGGTGATCGTGATTGCGCGTCCGGAACGCATCGCCGACTACGCAGGGGCGCTGGCGAAGGTCAAATATTGCGTCGTCGAGCGCTATACCGACGTCTATGCTGCGCTGCTCGGGATCGGCTCCCGGCTGCCGTCGGCGGTTGTCATCGAAGCCGAGCTATCGGACGCCGGTAGGTTGGCTCTCGTGGAGAGCTTGCGATCTGATCCGGCCCTTGGAGCCACCCAGCTTCTCGTTGTCGGCCACTCTTCGGCAGATATGGGAATGACGCGTTTCATCGAGGGATTGGAAGCGCTACCGGAGGCGGTCGAGGTGGCGATTCGGGGCGCTGTGGAGCCTCCCGTCCCGTTCGACACGCCGCCATCCTTTCCGTTTCCGGCCAATGAGGGCCAGCGCCTCGTGGCGCTCGAACGCTCCGGCCTGGTCGACACGCCGCCGGAGGATGCCTTTGATCGCCTGACCTGGTTGGCCGCGCATAGCCTCGACGCTCCCGTCGCACTGCTGACGCTGCTCACCCCGACCCGGCAATGGTTCAAGTCGCGCTACGGGCTCGACATGGCCGATACGCCCCGCGGCTGGGCGTTCTGCAATTACACCATTCTGGAGAAGGACATCATGGTCGCGGAGAACCTCGCGACCGATCCGCGCTTCACCGAGAATCCGGCCGTGTCGGGAGAACTTGGGTTTCGGTTCTACGCGGGCTGCCCGGTGGTGGATCCCGATGGCTTCACGCTCGGATCACTCTGCGTGATCGACACGAGGCCGCGCACGCTCGACGATATCCAGAAGCAGATCCTGGCCAGTCTCGCCGCGCTCGCTTCAGACGAGATCAAGCTGCGCGTCACCGACCGCCAATTGCACCGGGTGGCCGAGCCCGGGATTTCGAAGCCAAGTGCGCAAGCCCGATCCTCCGACAAGCGCGATGCTCGGCAGGGCACTGCGTGACAAGACACCGCGTGACACCCGGCGGGTGTCACGCAACACGGCCTGTCAGATCTGCCGCTCGACCATCTTGAGCTTGAGCTCGGCGATGGCTTCCGCGGGGTTCAGGCCCTTCGGGCAGGCCTTGGCGCAGTTCATGATGGTGTGGCAGCGGTAGAGCCGGAACGGATCCTCGAGATTGTCGAGCCGCTCGCCGGTCGCTTCATCGCGCGAATCGGACACCCAGCGGTTGGCCTGGAGCAGCGCGGCGGGGCCGAGATAGCGGTCGCTGTTCCACCAATAGCTCGGGCACGAGGTCGAGCAGCAGGCGCACAGGATGCACTCGTAGAGGCCGTCGAGCTTCTCGCGGTCCTCGTGGGTCTGGCGCCATTCCTTTTGCGGCGTCGGCGAGGTCGTCTTCAACCACGGCTCGACGGAGGCGTACTGCGCGTAGAAATTGGTGAGGTCGGGGACGAGGTCCTTCACGACCGGCTGGTGCGGCAGCGGGTT
>Ga0065165_1003551_pt1 | contig 10783 bp, 10 predicted proteins | sample AraplaMF_Cvi_mMF_FD_63813 | JGI IMG/M metagenome (GOLD analysis project Ga0065165, IMG submission 63813) | Arabidopsis root microbial communities from the University of North Carolina, USA - plate scrape MF_Cvi_mMF (version 2) (version 3) | ecosystem: Host-associated > Plants > Roots >... | reverse complement strand
ATTCCGCTCCCGCCCCAGGCATCGCTTCCCGTCGTCGGGGAAAAGGGCCTTTTTCCCGTGCGCCGCATCTGGTGCGTCGGCCGCAACTACCTCGAGCATATCCGCGAGATGGGTAATGACGAGCGCGCTCCGCCGTTCTTCTTCGCCAAGCACGCAGACATGCTGGTGCCCGATGGCGCCACCATCCCCTATCCGCCGCTGACCAAGGATTTCCATCACGAGGTCGAGCTGATCGTCGCGCTCAAGAGCGGCGGCCTCAACATTCCCGCCGACAAGGCGCTGGACCACGTCTACGGCTACTCCGTCGGCATCGACCTCACCCGCCGCGACCTCCAGATCGCCTCGCGCAAGAAGGAACGTCCGTGGGAGATCGGCAAGTCGTTCGACGGCTCCGCACCCGCCTCCGCGCTGCAGCCGGCTTCGAAGATCGGCCATCCCTCGAAGGGCAAGATTTGGCTCACCGTCAACGGCAAGGAAACCCAGAAGGGCGACCTCAACGAGATGATCTGGAACGTGCCCGAGATCATCTGGCAGCTCTCGCAACAGGTGAAGCTCGCCGCAGGCGACATCATCATGACGGGGACGCCTGCCGGCGTCTCGCAGCTCCAGGCCGGCGACAAGATCGAATGCGGGGTCGACGGCGTCGGTACGCTGAAGGTCAACATCGGCCAGCCCGAGTAAGTCGAAACCACTCATTAAAATCGAAAGGCCCCGGACGTGTCCGGGGCCTTTGCATCTCGAAGATGTGATCGCGGTTTACCAGGCTTTCACTGGCCGATCGGCGTGGCTCGCCTGAGGCACGCCGCGATTGAGCGACATGTGCGAATGCACGCACAACCAATCGCCACCATCCCGTGCAAACACCATCGTCGCCCGGCCGGGACGCGGAAACGCACTGCCATCGAGGTGATAGCCCGTGCTCGTCCACGGCGCGATCACCGTCGCCATCATGCCATCAGGCGAGGCCAGGATCGAGACCTGCTCGAGCACGAAGCGGAAGTCGGTCGTCTTCGGCCAGACGTTGTTCCACTGCGTCGAGACCCATTGGTCGAGGCCGGGGATGACGTCGTTATGCGTGCCGAAGGCCAGGACATCAGGGTGGAAGAGCGGCCGCGCGGAGGCGTAGTCGACCTCGCGGACATAGCCCGAGAAGGTATCCAGCCACTCGCGGAAGAACTGCACGATCTCGGTGTTCGCCCGTGGCAACGGGGCCATTGCCTGCTCCATGTTTGACCGTTAAATCGCGGCGACCTTGTTGCCATGGACCGCAGAGTGCAGCAAGATTCGCAAGGTTCGGACCGGAGGGTCCTGCCGCAGGGACTGCATCGGAAAACGAGAGGATGCCTCGGATGTCGAACACGATCGCGGAGCTCGAGGGGCTGCTGATGCAGCGCTCGCTCACCGACCCACAGCTTGTTGCTGCAGCGGAGAAGGCTTCGGACTTCCGTATTCTTCCGGATGCGACCGTCATCAAGATCGGCGGCCAGAGCATGATCGATCGCGGCCGCGCAGCGGTCTATCCCGTCGTCGAGGAAATCGTCGCCGCCCGCAAGGCGCACAAGCTCCTGATCGGCACCGGCGCCGGCACCCGCGCGCGGCATCTGTATTCGATCGCCGCGGGGCTTCGTCTGCCGGCCGGCGTGCTGTCGCAGCTCGGCGCCTCCGTCGCCGACCAGAACGCCGCGATGCTCGGCCAGTTGCTTGCCAAGCACGGCATCTCCGCCGTGAGCAGCGCCGGGCTCTCCTCGGTGCCGTTGTTCCTCGCCGAGGTGAATGCGGTGATCTTCAGCGGCATGCCGCCCTACAGCCTGTGGATGCGGCCCGCGGCCGAAGGCGTGATCCCGCCTTACCGCACCGATGCCGGCTGCTTCCTCGTCGCCGAACAGTTCGGCTGCAAGGCGATGATCTATGTGAAGGACGAGAACGGCCTCTACACCGCGAACCCGAAGACGTCGAAGAATGCGACCTTCATTCCGAAGATTTCCGTCGCGGAGATGAAGGCCAAGGGCCTGCAGGATTCGATCCTGGAATTCCCGGTACTCGATCTGCTCACCGCCTCGCGCCACGTCCGCCAGGTGCAGATCGTCAACGGCCTCGTCCCCGGCAATCTCACCCGCGCGCTCGCGGGCGAGCATGTCGGCACCATCATCACCGCGAACTGAGGGCGTACCGTCATGGCCGACACCAACCAGATCAAGCACGTCGCCTCGCCGCTCGCGCGCCAGACCCTGCTCGACAGCGATCTCACCCGCCCCGTCGCCGGCAACCGTCCGATCAAGCTGCTGCCCTGGCTGCAGGTGATCAAGATCGGCGGCCGCATCATGGACCGCGGCCACGAAGCGATCCTGCCGCTCGTCGACGAGCTGCGCGCGCTGCTGCCGGAGCACCGCCTTCTCATCCTGACCGGCGCGGGCATCCGCGCCCGCCACCTCTACAGCGTCGGCCTCGACCTCGGCCTGCCGGTCGGCTCGCTGGCGCCGCTCGCCGCGAGCGAAGCCGGCCAGAACGGCCACATCCTCGCAAGCCTTCTCGCGCCGGAAGGCGTCTCTTATGTCGAGCACCCGACCATCGCGAGCCAGCTCGCCATCCACCTTCAGGCGGCGCGCGCGGTCGTCGGCAGTGCCTTCCCGCCCTACCATCATCACGAATTCCCGACCTCGCGCATCCCGCTGCATCGGGCCGACACCGGTGCCTTCCTCCTCGCCGACGCGCTCGGGGCTGCGGGCCTCACGATCGTGGACGACGTCGACGGCGTCTACACCGACGACCCCAACGGCGCCAACGGCAAGAAGGCCGAGCTGTTGAAGGAGATGAGCTCTACCGAGCTCGCCAAGCTGAAAGGCACGCTTCCGTTCGATCCCGCGCTGCTCGAGGTCATGGCCAATGCGCGGCACCTCGCGCGTGTGCAGGTCGTCAACGGCCTCGTGCCCGGCCGGATCAGCGCGGCGCTACGCGGGCAGCATGTCGGGACAATCATCAACACCGGCGCCAAGCCGATGTGACGCAAAAAGCCCCGGAGCACGCTCCGGGGCTTTTTTGTAGGGCGGATTAGCGAAGCGTAATCCGCCAACGCATCTTGCCACATGACACGGCATCGATTGTCGTACGACCAGATGGCGGATTACGCTTCGCTAATCCGCCCTAAGGACCTGCGCCATCAACGCAACGCCGAGAACACGATGAGACCGAGGACCAGCGCAGTCACCGAGTATTTCAGCGTGTAGTACACGTTGCGGTTCCACTCCTTGACCTTGCGGCTGCCGAGATGGATCTCGTAGAGCTTGCCGAACACCTTGTTGAGCGCGCCGACATGCTCGCCCTCGACGTTCTGGGTCGCCGACGCCTTGACGATGTGATGGCTGACCCAGCGGTTCATCGCTGTCATGAAGCCGAACTTCATCGGGCGCTCGACGTCGCAGAACAGGATGATGCGGTTGACGTCGGTCTGGTTCTCGGCGCTGTGGATAAAAGTCTCGTCAAACATGAAGGCTTCGCCGTCACGCCAGACGCATTCGACGCCGTCAACCAGGATGCGACACTTGTTCGAGTTCGGCGTGACAAGGCCGAGATGATAGCGCAGTGATCCCGCGAACGGATCGCGGTGCGCACCGAGCTTGCCGCCGGGCGGCAGCATCGCGAACATCGCGCCGTGCACGCTCGGGATCGACTTGAGCAGCTCCACCGTCTTCGGGCACAGCGTGTTCGCCGACGGCAGGAAGTCGTCGTACCATTTCAGGTAAAAGCGCTTCCAGCCGCTCTTGAAGAACGAATAGAAGCCCCAGTCGTTGTTCTTCGCGGCGGCGCGGATGAAGCCTTCGTCGAACAGGCGCACCGCCTCGTCGCGAATGGCCTCCCAGTTCTCGCTCAGCGGCTTGAGCTCGGGAAACTGCTCGACCGAGATCACCGGCTTGTTCGGCACAGCCGAGCCCGCATACATCAGCACGTTGTAAGGTGCGAGATAGGTCGAGTGATCGCCGAGCTGGCGCGCGAAGCGCAACCGCTGCTTGCCACGGAAGTGTACGTAGATCGTCGAGGCCGCGAGCACGTACAAAACGACGAGTTGCGGCGCAAAAAGCGTTTTCAGCATATCCCCAATTCCCCAGGACCCAGCCGGGGAATGCGTGTAGCCCGCGCCAGCCCGAGCGGCAAGATAGTCGCCGGTGGGTTGTGGTCACGCTGGCGAGAGCACAGGAATGGAACTTGGAGCCGAAACCAGCCGCATCACGCCCGGGACAGGGCCTGAAGTCCCTTGAAAGTCAAGCGCTTGGGGTCCTTGACGCCGGCGAGATAGAGCTGGCGGATGAAGGCAACGACAGCGTTGCGGTCGCAATCGGTCAGCGCGACGACGGCGTCGACCGCGATCTTTTGGGCTTCCATTGGGCTCACCTCGGCCTTGCGAGTAACCCCGGCCGAGACAGGCTAGGACTCATCCGTTAAATCGGCGTTAACCGTTCCGGAACCATCGCCGATTCAGGCGGGCGCCCGTATACGCAAAACAACGCATTGGCGGCCGCGGCGCGGCCGTAATGTCCACCGCGAGCGCGGACACATTCATCGCATCCGCGGATCCACGCCATCCCGCCGCCCGATCACGTTCCTGTAAGACAAGCCGGGCGCCGGCTCTCGTCTCGACAACCGTCGCCGCCGCGCCGATCCCGAATTCGTGTGCGCCACCCAACACAATCTGCCGGACAATGTGTATTCGCGGCCGGGCCGCCGCGGCGTAACTCGATGCGCAGGCCAGCCGGTGCTGGCGCGGCTTTTCTAGCCAGATTTGCCAACCAAGGAAGGGAGCCGTCATGGCCATTGAACAGAAGGTCGCCGTCATCACCGGTGCTTCGCAGGGCATCGGTGCCGCCCTCGTTCAGGGCTTTCGCGAACGCAATTATCGCGTCGTCGCGACATCGCGGTCGGTCAAGCGGTCCGGCGACGATGATCTGTTGACCGTTCCCGGCAATATCGCGGACCGGAGCACCGCGGAACGCGTGGTGTCGCAAGCCGTCGCTCGATTCGGCCGGGTCGATACGCTGGTGAACAATGCCGGCATCTTCGTCGCAAAGCCGTTCACCCAATATACGGCTGAAGACTATTCGGCGGTGATGGGCACCAACGTCGCCGGTTTCTTCAACATCACGCAGCTCGCCATCGCCGAGATGGAGAAGCAGGGCTCCGGCCACATCGTGCAGATCACGACGACCCTGGTCGAGCAGGCCAACTCCAACGTGCCCTCGGTGCTGGCATCGCTGAGCAAGGGCGGACTGAGCGCCGCGACAAGGTCGCTTGCGATCGAATACGCCAAGCGCGGCATCCGCGTGAACGCAGTGTCGCCGGGCATCATCAAGTCGCCGATGCATCCGGTTGAGACACACGCCCACTTGGCCCCGCTGCATCCGGTCGGCCGCATGGGCGAGATGTCCGACATCGTCGACGCCGTGCTCTATCTCGAAGGTGCGCCTTTCGTCACCGGCGAGATCCTGCACGTCGACGGTGGCCAGAGCGCCGGCTACTGACCGCGGAGAACGTGATGCCTATCGTCACCATTCAGGTGACCCGAGAAGGGACAACGCCGGGAGCGACATCGCTCACGGCGGAGGAGAAAGCCGCACTGATCAAGGGATCGAGCGAGCTCCCGTTCAACGTGCTCGGCAAGCCGCTCGATTCCACCTTTGTGGTGATCGAGGAAGTCGACACCGACAATTGGGGCTGGGGCGGCTTGCCCGTGCCGGAATTCCGGCGCCGGCGCTCGCCCCCGACGGAGTGATCCCGCGCGCCTGGCGTGCACAGCGGCGTGATCAGGAATACTGCATCACGCCGTCGTCGATTTTGCCGAAGCGCAGAGAGACGATGTCGAGCGCGTAATTTTGATAGAGCCGCCACGGTCGTTTCGAACCCTGTTTCGGCATCATGCCGACCGAGCGCTGCACGTAGCCTGATGTGAAGGACAGCGACGGCTGCGCGGTGATCTCGGGGTCGCTATTGTGCGGCATGCACTGGCGGAAATTGTGCCGGTCCATGTAGTTGATGAGGCGGCAGACATATTCGCAGGTGAGATCGCATTTCAGCGTCCAGGACGCGTTGGTGTAGCCGAAGGCCGACGCCATGTTCGGCACGTTGTCGTACATCATGCCCTTGTAGGTCAGCGTCTTGGCGAAATCGACGGCGCGGCCGTCGACACTGACCTCGAGGCCGCCGGCGACCTGGAGCACCAGGCCCGTCGCGGTAACGATGATGTCGGCGGGAAGCTCGCTGCCGTCCTTCAGGCGGATGCCATCGCGGGTAAAAGTGTCGATCTCATTTGTCACGACGGCGGCCCGCTTCTCGCGGATGGCCTTGAACAGATCGCCATCGGGCACGAGACACAGCCGCTGGTCCCAGGGATTGTAGTGCGGCGTGAAATGCGTCGCGATGTCGTAGTCGGGCCCAAGCGCCATGCGCACGCCGCCGAGGATCAGGCTCTTCACCTTGTCCGGCCGGCGCCGGCTGAGCTGGAAGAAGAACATCCCCCACATCACGTTGCGCCAGCGGATGACGTGATAAGCGAGCCGCGATGGCAGATTGCGGCGGATCTTGTTGGCGACGGGGTCCTGCGCCGGACGCGACACCACATAGGTCGGCGAACGCTGCAGCATGGTGACCTGCCCCGCTGTCTTGGCGAGCTCCGGCACCAGCGTCACGGCGGTCGCGCCCGAGCCGATCACGACGACGCGCTTGCCCGCGTAATCGATGTCCTCGGTCCATTTCTGCGGATGCACGATGCGGCCGGCGAATTCCGCAACGCCCTCGAATTCGGGTGTGTAGCCAGCCTCGTATTTGTAGTAGCCCGAACACATGAAGAGGAAATTGCAGATGAAGCGCACGCGCTCGATTGCGCCCTCGCCTGTCGTGCGTTCGGCCTCGATGGTCCAGCGCGCATCCGGCGTCGACCACGCCGCACGCTTGACGCGATGACGGAAACGGATGTGCCTGTCGATGCCGTTCTCGGCCGCGGTCTCGCGGACATAATTCAGGATCTGCGGCCCGTCCGCGATCGCTTTCGGATCGGTCCACGGCTTGAAGGAATAGCCGAGCGTGAACATGTCGCTGTCGGAGCGGATGCCGGGATAGCGAAACAGATCCCAGGTGCCGCCGATGGCGTCACGGCCCTCGAGGATGACGTAGCTCTTGGTGGGACACTTGCTTTGAAGATGATATCCCGCGCCGATACCGGACAAGCCGGCACCGACGATCAGCACGTCGAAATGTTCTTCGGACATGGCTTCCTCCGCCCGGGAGGATTGTCGGGCCGCAGGCTCCGGCCGTCAATTGGCAATCAGCCCCGCTGCAACCACTAAGCGAGTTGAGTTCCACGCCCCGAAACAACGAAGCCCCGGATCGCTCCGGGGCTTCACGTCGATCGTCGATCGAACCAGGGATCAGTAGCGGTAGTGGTCCGACTTGTACGGGCCTTCCTGCTTGACGCCGATGTAGTCGGCCTGGTCCTTGCGCAGCTCGGTGAGCTTGACGCCGATCTTGGCGAGGTGGAGGCGCGCGACCTTCTCGTCGAGCGACTTTGGCAGCACGTAGACTTCCTTCTTGTATTTGCCATCCTTGTTGTTGGCGAACAGCTCGATCTGCGCCAGCGTCTGGTTGGTGAAGGATGCCGACATCACGAAGGACGGGTGGCCCATCGCGTTGCCGAGGTTCACGAGGCGGCCTTCCGACAGCATGATGATGCGGTGCTTGTCGGGGAACTCGATCTCGTCGACCTGCGGCTTGATGTTGGTCCACTTCAGGTTACGCAGACCCGCGATCTGGATCTCGTTGTCGAAGTGACCGATGTTGCAGACGATGGCACGATCCTTCATCGCGCGCATGTGCTCGATGGTGATGATGTCCTTGTTGCCGGTGGCGGTGACGAAGATGTCGGCGCGGGGTGCGGCGTCTTCCATGGTCACGACCTCGTAGCCTTCCATCGCCGCCTGCAGCGCGCAGATCGGGTCGACTTCAGAGACCATCACGCGGCAACCGGCCTGGCGCAGCGAGGCAGCCGAGCCCTTGCCGACGTCGCCGAAGCCCGCGACCATCGCCACCTTGCCCGACATCATCACGTCGGTGCCGCGGCGGATGCCGTCGACCAGCGATTCACGGCAGCCATAAAGGTTGTCGAACTTCGACTTGGTGACGCTGTCGTTGACGTTGATCGCCGGCCACAGCAGCGTGCCCGCCTTCTGCATGTCGTAGAGACGATGCACGCCCGTGGTGGTCTCTTCGGACACGCCCTTGATGCTTTTGGCGATCTCGGCGAAGTAGCCCTTCGGCTTCTCCTTGAGCTGCTTCTTCAGCAGCGCGAAGAAGACTTCCTCTTCTTCCGAACCCGGCTTGTCCAGGAACGCAGTGTCACCGTTCTCGGCGCGCAGGCCGAGATGGACGTACATGGTGGCGTCGCCGCCGTCGTCGAGGATCATGTTCGGGTGACCGCCGCCGTGCCAGTCGAACAGCTTCGCGGTGTAGTCCCAGTAATCCTTCAGCGTCTCGCCCTTGACGGCAAAGACCGGAATGCCGGCGGCTGCGATCGCAGCAGCGGCGTGGTCCTGGGTCGAATAGATGTTGCAGGAAACCCAGCGGATATCGGCGCCGAGCGCTGCCAACGTCTCGATCAGCACGCCGGTCTGGATCGTCATGTGCAGGGAGCCTGCGATGCGCGCGCCCTTCAGCGGCTGCTTCGGGCCATACTCCTCGCGGGTGGCCATCAGGCCGGGCATTTCGGTCTCGGCGAGCGAGAGCTCCTTGCGGCCGAAATCGGCGAGCGAAATGTCCTTGACGATGTAGTCGGTGAAGCCGGGCTTCGCACTCATAGCGGAGGTCCTGTTGTTGAATGGATCATTCCGGGGGCTTCAAGGAAGCAAACCCGGACTCTCGATGTGATGAATGAGGTGTCCCGGGTCCGCGAACGAACCCGGGACGACGCACAAGATCAGACGGCGCGCTTGAGCGCTTCGACGAGGTCGGTCTTCTCCCAGGAGAAGCCGCCCTCGTTGTCGGGCGTACGGCCGAAATGACCGTAGGCCGAGGTACGTGCGTAGATCGGGCGGTTCAGGTCGAGATGGGTACGGATGCCGCGCGGGGTGAGGTCCATCGCCTTGGCGGCGGCCTTCTCGAGCTGGTCCTCCGACACCTTACCGGTGCCGTGGGTGTCGATGTAGATCGACAGCGGCCGCGCCACGCCGATGGCGTAGGCGAGCTGCAGCGTGCAGCGGTCGGCCAGACCTGCGGCAACGATGTTCTTGGCGACGTAGCGCGCGGCATAAGCGGCCGAACGGTCGACCTTGGTCGGATCCTTGCCGGAGAACGCGCCGCCGCCATGCGGAGCCGCGCCACCATAGGTGTCGACGATGATCTTGCGGCCGGTCAGGCCGGAATCGCCGTCGGGACCGCCGATGAAGAACTTGCCGGTCGGATTGATGTGCCAGATGGTCTTCGGGGTGATCCAGTCCTTCGGCAGCGCCTCGCGCACATAGGGCTCGACGATGTCGCGGATCTGCTTCGACGAGATGTCCTCGACCAGATGCTGGTGCGACACCACGATCTCGCGCACGCCGACCGGCTTGCCGTTCTCGTACTGCACGGTGACCTGGCTCTTGGAGTCCGGGCCGAGCACCTTCTCGCGGCCGGAGTGGCGCGCTTCGGAGATCAGGCGGAGGATCTTGTGGGCGTAGAAGATCGGCGCCGGCATCAGGTCCGGCGTCTCGTTGGTGGCGTAACCGAACATGATGCCCTGGTCGCCGGCACCCTCTTCCTTGACTTCGCCCGGCTGCAGCGCGTCGACGCCCTGCGCAATGTCGGCCGACTGCGGATGCAGCAGGATCTCGATGTCGGCCTTCTCATGGTGGAAGCCGTCCTGCTCGTAGCCGATGTCCTTGATCGCGGCGCGCACGACGCTCTCGATCTGGTCGTTGGTGACCGAGCTCGGACCGCGGGTCTCGCCGGCGATCACGACCTTGTTGGTCGTCGCGAGCGTTTCGCAGGCGGCGCGGATCTGCCAGGGGTCGATGCCGGCCTTCGGCCCTTCGCGATAGAACAGATCGACGATTTCATCCGAAATCCGGTCGCAGACCTTGTCGGGATGGCCCTCGGACACGGACTCGCTGGTGAAAAGATAGGACGCGCGCATCAGTTACCCCTTGTCCCGCCGTACATTGGCGGTCGTTGCGATGTTTACCTTCGGATGATGTCAATCTCGCCGTCGCGAGATCACGTAGGACTCGTCGAGAAACCAGAGTCCGTTGTATTTTCGGAGCACGTCCCGGGCGGCATCCAGAGTGCGGCCGTTTTGAGCCATTTCTGTCAATCGGTCGTCCTCGATCTGCGCCACGTACACCGCGGCATTCCACGCCGCAAAGGCCGTGGAGGTCCCGATAGAGCCGGTCACCTCGTTGGGCAGCGCCTCCATCTCATACCTGAAGATCGAGCGGTTGTCTGCATAAGCGTTAAAATTTAAGTCCCGGCCCAACGAGCCGAGCTCATACTTCACCGCGCGCAATAGCTCATGACGGCTGACCGAGAAAGGGTTTTCTCCCGGCCAGATCGCCTGGATCATTTCCATGCCGGGATCGTGACCGTGGGAGTGGATTCCGATCAGCCGCCCGCCGGGCCGAAGCGCCCTTGCCAGCGGTGCGATGATACGCTTGGCCCGGAAGTTGACCGAGGACAGGGCGCGGTAGGGCTGGGACGCGATCACGAGGTCGAAATTGGCCTCAGTCTGGCCCGGCCGCGGGATGGTCGAATCCAGCAGGAACCGGTGATC
>Ga0065165_1003550_pt1 | contig 10784 bp, 12 predicted proteins | sample AraplaMF_Cvi_mMF_FD_63813 | JGI IMG/M metagenome (GOLD analysis project Ga0065165, IMG submission 63813) | Arabidopsis root microbial communities from the University of North Carolina, USA - plate scrape MF_Cvi_mMF (version 2) (version 3) | ecosystem: Host-associated > Plants > Roots >... | reverse complement strand
TCGCGGATCGCGAGCGCGGTCTGGCCGCGGCCCCTCGCCACCACCACCGGCACCTGGTCCTTGCCGCGATCGTAGCGCAAAGCGACCGAGAAATGGGTCGGGTTGGTGAGGATGACGTGCGCGGTGGCGACCGTCTTGCGCAGCCCGCCCTTGACGATCTCGCGCTGGCGCTGGCGCAGCATCGCCTTATTCTCGGGCGAGCCTTCGCTCTCCTTATGCTCCTCCTTGATCTCCTGCTTCGACATGCGCAGCCGCTGGAGATGGCGGAAGATCTGGATCGGCACATCGAACCCGGCAATGAGCAGCAGCCCGCCGGCCATGACCATCACCAGCGTCAGGAACTGGCTGCCCATCGCGCCGGCGGCCCGGTCGATGTCCGACGAGACCAGCCCGAACGAGGGATGCGCCGCACCCCAGAGCAGCCATGCGCCGATCGCGCCGAGCAGCACGACCTTGAGCAAGGACTTGCCGAGCTCGATCCAGCCGGTGGGGCCGAAGATGCGCTTGAGGCCCGAGGCGGGGTTGAGCCGCGACGCCTTGGGCGCGAGCAATTTGTTGTTCCAGATCAGCGCGCCGAGCCCGGCCTGGCTGGCGATGGCGGCGACCACGGTCAGCGCGAGCAGGGCGCCGAGCGAGGGTGCGAGCTTCCAGCCGGCTTCGGCAAGCGGGCGGAAGGGTTCGAAATGGTCGATATCGGCGCGGCCGAAGCTGAAGCTTTGCGCCATCACCGCCTTGCACGCGCCGATCAGCGAGGGACCGAGCAGGGCCATCCAGCCGCAGCCCGCGAGCACCACCAGCGCCGCGGCGAATTCGCGCGATTTGAGAAGGTCGCCGTCCTCCAGCGCCTTCTTCTTGCGCTTGGGTGTCGGGGCTTCGGTCTTTTCGCCGAACGACTCCGCCATCAGCCGAGCACCAGCCTGGAGGCGGCCTCGAGCCCCTCATGGATGATCACCTGCATGTAATCGCCCATCGCCGGCATCGCGACGAGCAATGCGACCACGCCCATGGCGAGGCTGGCGGGCAGGCCGATCGCGAACAGGTTGAGCGACGGCGCCGAGCGCGAGAGCATGCCGACGATCATGTTGAGGCAGAGCAGGAGGAAGCCCACCGGCAGTGCCAGCAGCAGCCCGGCAAGGAAGGTGTAGCCGCCGAACAGCGCGATGTTGAGCAGCCGCTCGGGCGCGAGCCACGCGCCACCGATCGGCAGCATGGTGTAGCTCTTCACCACGAGGTCGACGAGCACGAGATGGCCGTCCATCGAGAGAAACAGCAGGGTCAACAGGATCGACAGGAACTGGCCGAGCGCCGGCGTGGCATGGCCGTTCTGCGGGTCGACCGCCTGCGCGAAACCCAATCCCATCGAAATGCCGATGACCTCGCTCGCCACCAAAGGCGCGGCGAAGGCGATCTGGAGCACGAAGCCAAGCGCGAGCCCGACCAGCGCCTCTGAGGCGACCGCGAGGAAGGTCGAGAGCGAGAGGATGTCGGCCGGCGGATGCACGGGGATGGTGTTGATCACCAGCACCCCGATCGCGCCGGAGAGCGCAATCCGCGCCGGAAGCGGCACCTGCACCGCGCTGAACACCGGCGCCGCGACGAACGCCGCCCCGATCCGCACCATCGCGAACAGAAGCGCCCAGAGCTGCGGCTCGATCGAGAGGCCGAAGCCCATCGTCATGGTCAGCGCACCAGATCCGGGATGCGTTCGAAGATGCTGATCGTGAAGTCGCCGATCAGCCCCAGGATCATGCCTCCGAAGATCACGAGGCTCACCGCGACCACGATCAGCTTGGGTACGAAGGAGAGCGTCTGCTCCTGGATCGAGGTCGCCGCCTGAATCATGCCGAGGATCAGGCCGGAAAGCAGCGCGGGGATCAGGATCGGCGCGGCGGCGAGCGCCAGCACCCACATCGCCTCGCGCGCGACTGTGAGGAAATAATCGGCGTCCATCGCCCTAGCTCACGAAACTGTTGGCGAGGCTGCCCATGGTCAGCGCCCAGCCGTCGACCAGCACGAACAGCAGCAATTTGAACGGCAAGGAGATGATCGTCGGCGACATCATCATCATGCCGAGGCTCATCAGCACGGTGGCAACGACGAGATCGATCACGATGAAGGGCAGAAAGATCAGGAAGCCGATCTGGAAGGCGGTCTTGAGCTCGCTCGTCACGAAGGCCGGAAGCAGCACCGAATAGGGCACGTCGGCCGGATTGGCATAGGGCCCGCTCTTCGCCATCTGCGCGAACATCGTCACGTCCTTGGTCCGCGTCTGCTTGACCATGAAGGCGTGGAGCGGCTTGGCGGCTTCGGAGATGAGCTGGGTCGAGCCGATCTTGCCCGCGGCATAGGGCTCGATCGCCGTCTTGTTCATTTCGTTGATCGTCGGCGCCATCACGAACAGCGACAGGAACAGCGCCAAGCCGATCAGCACCTGGTTGGGCGGGGTCTGCTGCAGCCCCAGTGCCTGGCGCAGCACCGCGAGCACGATGACGATACGCGTGAAGCTGGTCATCATCAGCAGGATGCCCGGCAGCACCGTGAGCAGGCCCATGATGATGAGGACCTGCAGCGACAGGCTGAGCGGCGCCTGGCCCTTGGCCGCAGTCGCGCCGCCACCGATATCGCCGAGCGCGCGGTCGATCGCGTCGCCCACACCCGGTGTGGCGACAGGCGTCGGCACGGCGACGGGCGCGGAAACGGGTGCCGCGCCCTGCGCGAAGGCGGGCGCGGCGAAGAGCAGGACGAAGAACAGAAGGCCGATCAGGATCAGCCCTTTCTTCGACATGCCGGTATTGCGGGGAAGCGCGAGGCTCACAATTCGACCTTGTCGACCAGGGTGACGCCGGTACGCGCGACCGAGACGAGCAGGCGACGCCCCTCGAACTCGACCACGGCGAGGCGCAGGCCGGGCGAGAGCATCATCGTCTCCTTGACCTGCACCATGCGTGTGGCGGGCTGGCCGGGAAGGCGCGCCTCGAGCTTGCGCCACGCATAGAGGCAGCCGATCAGCAGGCCGCAGACGAGCGGCAGCAGCACGACCAGCTTGAGGATATAGGTCCACATCATACGCGGGCGGCCCGCTTGTCGGGGCTGACCAGCTCGGTCATGCGCACGCCGAACTTCTCGCCGACGGTCACCACCTCGCCGCGGCCGATCAGCGTGCCGTTGACGAACACGTCGAGCAGTTCGTTGGCGTCGCGGTCGAGCTCGATCACGCTCGCCTCGCCGAGCGCGAGCAATTCGCGCAACGAGAGCTGGGTCGAGCCGATCTCGACGGTCAGCTTGACGTCGACATCCTGCAGCAGCCGGAAATTGGCGGCGAGCGCGCCGTCGGGCGCCACGCTGGTCATGTCGTTCATTGGATTTCCTCTTCCAGGCTGGCGGAATCGAACTGGGTGAGCTGGATCGCGGCGCGGCCGTTGGCCGTGCCGACGAGCCCGGTGCCGAGGCGGCGCGCGGCGACCATCACCGGCACTTCGGGACCGAAATCGATCGGAATGACGTCGCCCGGCTGCAGCTCCATCAACCGGCCGAGCGAGATCACCGGCTCGGCGAGCACCGAGCGGACGGGCAATTTCACCGCCATCACCGCGCGGGTGAGGCCAGTGCGCCACAAGGGCTCGGGCTCGGCGTCGGGCACCACCTTGGCGGTGATCGCCGGCGCGTGCGGCTTGAGCGCCGACACCGGATAGATGAGGTCGAGATGGACCGGCTTGCCGTCGTTGATGGCGAGGCCGAGCCGGGTGACGATCACCGGCTCGTTGGCGGCCTCGGCCGGGGCGGCGATGCCGGTGCCCAGCGCGCGGAAGCCGATCCGCGTCACCGGCTCCCACGCCACATCCATCGCGGCTGCGAGCTGACCCGCGACGCGCACGAGCAGAGCCTCGGCGGCGGGGGTGAAGTCGGCAGGCAGCGGGGAGGGCAGATCGCCCTCGCCGCCGAAAAAGGCATCGAGCAGACGGAAGACGAAGCCGCCGTCGAGCACCGCATAAGTGCGGCCGCGCGCCGCGCCGGTGGCGAAGGGCAGCCAGGCCGCCAGCGCCTCACCGCGCTCGGCGCGATAGTCGCCGAGCAACTGCACCGCGACCGGATCGGCCCAGGTCCGTACCTGCGCGCGCAGCATCGGTTCGAAAACGCCCTTCAGCCCCTTGGCCAGCCGCGCGGAGAGATGCTGGACGAGATGCAGATCGCCGAACGGATTGATGTTCGGCTCACCGATCGCCAGCGCGTGCTCCGCGCTTGCCCGGGGGCGCTCGCGCCGCTCGGGCGCTTGTGGTGAAGAGACGTTAACCATGCTTGTTCACTGAACAATGAAATTGGTAAAGTAGACGTTACTAATCCCGCCAAAGCCCTCTTTTTGCTGGAGCACGCCGTTGATTGCCTTGACGAGGCGCGCGCTCAGCTTGCGTTTGCCCTCGCTGGTGAAGACGTCCTCCTCGGTGGTCTCGCCGAGCGCGAGCAGGATCGCCGAGCGCACCGCGATCTCGTGCGTCTTGAGATTCTCGAGCACACGCTTGTCATAGGGCGTCGAGACGGCGATCCCGACCTGCACGAAATGGACGCTGTCCTGCAGGTTGGAGGTGAATTCCTTTTCGAGCGGATAGTAGTTGGAGGCATATTTGTCGCCGCCCTCGCCCAAAGGCGTGGGCTTGCCGGTGATCTCGGGCGCGCCCTCGCCGCCATGCCCCTCGCCGCCGCCGAGCGATGCGCGCGTTTCCTCGCTCTTGGGGACGAGGCGCGGGCCGTCGACGGCGTGACCGCCTTCGCCATGGGCGCCGCCGAACAGGCCGGCTTGCGCGGCATAGATCCCACCGCCGACGCCACCGCCGACGAGCAGTACGGGAAGCCCGATCAGCAGCAGGAGCTTGCCAAATCCGCCCTTCTTCTTCGCGGGCACAGTCGCTTCGGTCTTTTCAGCCATGAATCAGTCCTTCGTCAGGCAATTCGGGTGTCGGTGATGATTTCGGATTCGTTGGAGGCGCCGGCGGGCGCGGTGGGCAGCGGCGCGCGCGGCACATCCTGTCGGCCGCCCTGCGCCTGGCCCGAGCCCGTACCTACGCTGGTGTCGCCGAGCCGCAGCCCGCGCGCATCGGCGAGCTCGGCGAGCTTCGGTGCGGCGTCGTTGAGCAAGGTGCGCGTCGCCTGCGCCTCGGCGGCGAAATGGACATGGACGCGGTCGGCATCCTTGCGGATCGACACGTCGATCGTGCCGAGCGCGTCGGGGATCACGCGGATGCGCGTGTCGTTGGCGTCGGCATGGTCGCGCAGTGCCTCGATATGGTCGATCATCGAGCCCATCCAGGTATCGCGGCGCATATCGAGCGTGCTCTGCTGCCCGTCACCGGTCGCGGTGACTGCGGTGGGACGCACGGCTTCGGTTGCCGGCGCGGTGACGGTCAAAGGCGCATCGCTGTCGTGCTGTGCGCGGCGCAGCGTGGCGCCGGTCTCCAGCGGCTGGGCGGTAGCCAAGGCCTGCGCGACGATCGTCGGGGCAGCCTGGACCTGAAGCTGGAGCTGCTGCACGGCCGGGGCGGCGGTGCGGGTGGCAGTCGCGGCGATATCCGCCGGAAGCTCGAACTTCGCGGGCTGCGCGTCGATCTTGGCCTGTGCCGGCTGCTCGGTGGTGACCAACTGGTCCTGCACCGTCTTGGCGAGCTTGTCGGTCAGCCCCGTTTGGATCGCCGCGGGTAATATAATCGGTTGCGCTTCGGCCTCCCCATCAACCGGCACGGCCGCGCCCGTCTGAGGGGGCACAATTGGCGTCGCGACCGGCGTCTGCGGCAGCTGCAACCCGAAGGGCAGCCACAGGAGGTCCGAGCCGTCAGCCGGCTTGCCCTCCGGCAAATCCTTGCCGGTTCCGGCAAGCGCCTGCCGCGGATCGCCCGCCCTGGCCTCCACCCCTTCGACTTCCCCTTGCCCCGGCAGCAGCAGCGCGAGCGCGCTCGCGAACCTGCCGGAAACGGCGTGTCCGGGCGCGCGCACGCTCGTCGCGGCCTTGGCGATGCTGGAGGTCGAAGGCGTAATCTCGGTCATGCGTTCGTCCGGCGAGTTGGTCTCGCCGGACGATCAGCAAGGACCGTGCCGTTTTTTGGCGGAAGGCGGCAGTTCCTCGAGCGCGCGCATCGCCTTGCGTGCGGCCTCGGCGCGCGCACGCTCGATCAGTTTCTCGATCGCGCTCTGGTCGCGGCGCGCCTCGCGGGTGGCGGCGCGCGCTTCCTCCAGCCCCTGCTCGGCGCTGGCGAGCCGCGCCTCGACCTGCGCGGCCGAATGCTGGAGCCGCTCGCGATAATGGGCGGCGGCGATCATCGAGATGGCATGGCCCGGCGCGGGGGTGGGCGCCGGCGCGACGTCGGCGCTCAATTGCGCGATCCGCGCGGAGAGCGCGGCCTCCTGCGCGACGCGGGCATGGGCGCGGGTCTCGTCTGCCTGCACCTGTCCGAGCTGGAGTGTGCGCACGCGCAGCAGCCGCCCGAGCTTCTTCTGGCTGCGCTCAGCCATTTCCGAACACGCCGGTCAACTCGGCGATCGCATCCTCGAGGCTGACCACCGCGTCGGCATCCTGGCGGATATATTCCATCACCGCCGGGTGGCAGGCGATTGCCGCATCGATCGCGGGATCCGCGCCGACGCGATAGGCGCCCATCAGCACGAGGTCGCGATTTTCCTCATAGGTGGCGAGGTGGCGGCGCAGCACGCGCGCGGCGAAGACATGCGGCTTGTCGGCGATGTCGGTCATCACGCGGCTGACCGAGGGGCCGAGATCGATCGCGGGATACACGCCCTGCTCGGCGAGCGCGCGGTTGAGCACGATATGGCCGTCGAGGATCGAGCGCGCGCTGTCGACGACCGGATCGTTGCCGTCATCGCCATCGGCGAGCACCGTGTAGATCGCGGTGATCGACCCGCCTGAGGAAACGCAGGTCCCCGCGCGCTCGATCAGGCTCGGCAGCGTCGCGATGGCGGACGGCGGATAGCCGCGCGCGGAGGCGGGTTCGCCCAGCGCTAGCCCGATCTCGCGACCCGCATGGGCGACGCGGGTGAGGCTATCCATGATCAGCAGCACCTTCTTGCCCTCGGCGCGGAACTGCTCGGCGATCGCAGTGGCACGCAGCGCGCCCCGGATGCGCAGCACCGGCGAATGGTTGGCGGGCACCGCCACCACCACCGAACGCGCGCGCGCCTCGCCCGAGATCTTGGTCTCGAGGAAGTCGGCGACCTCGCGGCTGCGCTCGCCGATCAGCCCGACCACCACGACATCGGCCTTGGCAGCGCGGACGATCATCCCGAGCAATACCGACTTGCCCACGCCCGAGCCGGCCATGATGCCGACGCGCTGGCCCTGGCCGATCGTCAGCAGCCCGTTGATCGCGCGCACGCCGACATCGAGTGGCTCCAATACCCTTCCACGGTCCAGCGGCGACTGGAGCTTGCCCGCTAGTGGCCAGCGTTTGGCGCCGCGGATCGGGCCGAGCCCGTCGATCGGCTTGCCCGCACCATCGACCACGCGACCGAGCAGAGCGCTTCCCACCTCCGCCTCGCCGGGTGCCCCGATGGGGCGGACCGGGGCGTTGGGCAGCAGGGCGGCAGGTCCGCCGAGGTTCATGAGAAGCGTCTTGCCGCCGCGAAAGCCTATCACCTCGGCCTCGACCGACGATCCGGTCGATCCGATCGCACACACCGTGCCGACCGGAAGCGATAGCCCCACCGCCTCCATGAGAAGGCCGTCATAAGAGGACAATCGCCCCGAAACCTTGGGCCGCGGCGCGAAATCCCGGCAGGCGAGCTGCTCGAGATACTGGTCGGTGAAGCGGTTCAGCATAGAGGCGGGATCGGCACGCGGTCGATCGCGGCGGCGAGTTGTTCGAGCCACAGGTCGGGGCCGTCCTCGACAATGGTCGAGGCGCTTTCGATCACGAAGCCGCCGCGCGCGACATGCGCATCGGCGACGGCGAACACGGTTTTGGGCAATTTGCCCTCGACCAGTGCGACGTCATCGGGGTGCAGGCGGAGCAACGCGCTCTCGGCGCTGTCGGCGAGCATGTCGACCGCGGTCTCGATCCGCGCGGCGAGCACGTCGGGCGCGACGCCGGCCTCGCCGATCATGCGCGTGACGAGGTGGAGCACCGTCTGGCGCAGATGCCCGGCCATGCGCTCGCGATCGAAATGCGCGCCTTGGGTGAGCGCATCGGAAACCTGGTCGAGCAGCGCCGTCTCACGCCGGGCCAGTGCCTCGGCTTCGTCGCGGGCGGCGGCGAGCCCTTCCTCATAGCCGGCGGCACGCGCTGCGGCGATCGGGTCGATGAACTCGTGCGACGCACGCGGCTCGGGATCGAAATCCGTGGGCCCCCGTCCATCGCGCTCGGCCGGCTCGAAATGGCGCGGCGCGGCGGACTCGGCCTCGTAGGGTCGGCGCATCGCGGCGCCGATGTCGCGCGGCGCGAAGCTGCCCGGCACCGCGAAAGCGCGTTGCAGCGCATCGCCGACATTGTGGTGCCGCGCGGCGAATCCGGGGGCGAAATCAGACATATTCGTCGTCGCCGCTGCCGGGCATCAGGATCGTGCCGTCGGCGACGAGCGCGCGAGCGATGCCGATCATCACCTTCTGCGCCTCGAGCACCTCGGCCAGCTTCATCGGCCCGCGCGATTCCATCTCGTCGCGGATGCCGTCGGCCGCGCGGCTCGACATGCAGGCGAGGAAACGATTGCGCACGATCTCGTCCACGCCCTTGAGCGCGCGGACCAGCACGTCGCCGTCGACATTGCGGATGAGCGTCGAGAGATTCTTGTCGTCGAGGTCGAGCAAATTGTCGAAGACGAACATCGCCTCCTCGATCGCCTTCGCCACTTCCTTGTCGATCTTGGCGAGCTTGGGCATCACGCGCACCTCGGTCGCCTTGCGCGCGCCCTGCAGGATCTTGGCCGCCTCGCGCGTGCCGCCGAGCTGCAGCCCGGTCGAGGGACGCGCGCCGGCGACGCGGTTCTTGATCATCAGCTTCAAGGTCTCGACCGCCTCCGGCGGGATCGGGCCGAGCCGCGCGACGCGGCGCAGGATCTGGGGCTGCACCGCCTCGGGCAGATGCTCGAACACCTGCGCCGCGACATCGGGGTCGAGCTGGGCGAGCAGCACGGCGGCGATCTGCGGATGCTCGTCCGCCACCATCGCCGCGATCTCCTCGGGCTCGAACCAGGCGAGCAGGTCGAGCCCCGCCGCCGCCTTGGCCGGCATGATCCTAGCGAGCACCCCCTCGGCCATTTCCGGACCGAGCGCCTTCGTCATCATCGTCTCGATCTTCGGCTGCGGATCGAAGCTGATCGACGAGCGGTCGCGCGCCTTGAACACGAAGTCGTCGAGCACGGTCTCGACCTCGGCTTCGCTCACATCGGCGACCTCGAACATCGCCTTACCGAGCTGGCGGACCTCGTCGGGATCGAGCTTCTGGAGGATGCCGGCGGCCTCCTCCTCGCCGACCAGCATCATCAGGACGGCGGCGCGCTCGACGCCGGTGAAGTTGCGGGGCTGCATGTTCATTGCCCCTCTGCCCGGATCATGTCGCGCACGGCGAGCGCCGCCCGCGCCGGATTGTCGCGGGTGAAGCCGCGGACCAGCCCCACGCGATCCTCATAGCTGCGCCCCTGATCGAGCATGTCGATGCTCACCGACTGGGGCGGCGGCGCCACGGGAGTCTCGCCGTCGGCGCTGCCGATCGCGAGTCCCGAGCGGTGCGGCGAGGCATCCTCGCGCTTCTTCATCAGGCCCTTGGCGAGCGGGCGCACGCCGAGCAGCAGCACGAGCAAGGCTATCAGCACCGCGGTGGCATTGCGCGCCACCACCGGCACCCAGCCCGCCTCATACCAGGGCGCGCCGGCCGAGGCATCGGGCGCAGCGTTGAACTTGCGACTGATCACCGTGACCTTGTCGCCACGATTGGGATCGAAGCCGACCGCGGTCTGCACGAGCTGCGTGACCTGCTGAATCTCGACCGTGCCGCGCGGCTTGCCCTCGGGATCACGCAGCAGCACCGCGACCGAAAGGCGATGGATGCTGCCCGGCGCGTTGCGCGTGACCGAGACTTCCTTGCCGAGGTCATAAGCGCGGGCGAAGCTGTCGCTCTGCTTCTGCACGCCAGCGGCGGCCTGACCGGCAGCGCCCGGTGCAGGCGCGGCCTGGCCCTGGGTCGCGCCGGCACCCTGCAAATTGGGCGCCGCGACCACGCTCGCCGGCGGCGGCGTGTTCGACAGTGCGCCGGGAATGCCGCCGGGTGCGGTGTCGCCGTCCTTGGTGCCGGTCCAATTGCCTTGTTCGGCACGTACCGTACCTTCCTTGTCGTAACTTTCGCGCGTCGCCTGCGTTTCGTTCAGGTCGACATCGGCCTGCACCTCGGCGGTGAAATTGCCCGCGCCGACCAGCGGGGTGAGCAACTGCACCAGCTGGGTGCGGACCTTGTCCTCGACCCGGCGCTGATAGTCGATCCGCGCGTCGCTCGCCGCGGCATTGGGATCACCGCCCTCGGGCTTGGAGAGCAACGCGCCGAGCTGGTCGACGATCGTAACCGATTCGGGCTTCATCCCCGGCACCGACGAGGCGACGAGGTTGACGATCGAGCGGACCTGCGCGTCGCTGAGGCTGCGGCCCTGCTGGAGCTTGACGATCACCGAGGCGGAAGGATCGGCATGGTCGCGCACGAACACCGAGGCCTCGGGCGTGGCGAGATGCACGCGGGCCTCGGCGACGGCGTCGATTTCCTGGATCGAGCGGGCGAGCTCGGTCTCGCGCGCCTGGCGCA
>Ga0065165_1003546_pt1 | contig 10793 bp, 9 predicted proteins | sample AraplaMF_Cvi_mMF_FD_63813 | JGI IMG/M metagenome (GOLD analysis project Ga0065165, IMG submission 63813) | Arabidopsis root microbial communities from the University of North Carolina, USA - plate scrape MF_Cvi_mMF (version 2) (version 3) | ecosystem: Host-associated > Plants > Roots > Endosphere... | reverse complement strand
AAAACCCGTCGTGTCCTTGAGCGCCTCGTTGATCTTGCCGGGCGCGATGTCGGCGCGGTCAAAGCTGATGCGCAGCGCATTGGCCGCCAGCAGCTTGGCGAGTTTTTTGTCCTTGACCTGGCCGACCGCGACATTGCCTATGCTGTAGTGGCCGGTCGCGCCCCAGTAGGGCTGGGCCGCCGTGTTGTGGGCCGACACCAGTTCCACGTCCAGCAGCTTGCAGACGTTGCTGAGGTTGGTCGCCAGCGCGAAGTTGTAGGCCCCGCCGGCTACGCTGAAGGTCTGTGCGCCCCATTCCACGGCGAGCGGGCGGTAGCTGGGTTTGCCGGCTTTCTCCTTGGCGTCCTTGCCGTCCTTGCTGTCTTTACTCTCTTCGACCTTGAGGTGCCAGACCGTGCCGGAGTCGCCGGGCTGGGTCTGGTGGGCCGGGTCTTGCGGCGCGATCAACAGGTCGGCCACGTAGTCATAGCCGCCCACCGATTTGTAGCGGTAAAACAGCGCCTTGATGCGCCCCTCCAGGTGGCCGGAGGCCGCGCCGAAGGCGGACACCGGGTGGTCTATCAGCTGCAGCCCCAGGTTCTGCTCATTGAGGTCGGCCAGCGCGCCCACCTCGCCTATGCCGTAAACGCTGCTGGTCCAGTCCCGGGCGTCATCGACCTCGACCAGGCCAACGTCCAGGTTCAAATAAGTCTGCTTGCCGGCGAAAGAAGGATAGACCTCGGTGAAAGGCAAGCGCGTGAGCTGGCGCTCGGAAGCATGGCCGATTTCGACCTCCTCGCCGCGCAGCCGCGCATGGACAGGCTCGCCGGGCTCGCCGCAGACGTGGCGGTTGGTCAGCGCGTAAATCGTGTGGCCGTCGCTGACCAGGCAGCCGGCGCTGGCGCTGCGCAGCAAGCCCTGGTTGCGGATCAGCAGCGGAAAACCGCCGCCTATGGCCGCCTCGGGCCAGATCCATGAGGGCAGCGGTTTGCGGGTCGGGGCCTGCGGCTCGACCTTGACGACACAGACCGGCACCACGCGACCGTCGGGCAAATAAAGCATCTTGGGCACCATGTCCTGCGGGTGCAGCTTGCTGCTGGCAAAGGATTTTTCCTCCACCCATTCATCGACCATCACCAGCATGCAGGGCCAGGAATAGGGCCGCACCTCGGAGTTGGCAAAAGTGCGTTCTACTTTCTTTTTGCCCGTGGATTTTTTGACCGGATTTTTCGCGTCGGGCCAGGGGTCGCTGCGCCGTATTAGGTACAAGCCCACCGCCGTGCCCACCACGTTGCGCTTGTTGAGCATGTGCACGTGGAACTGGTTGCGCGCGTCCAGCAGGTCGCGCACGGAAAGGCTGGTGTAGCTGTTCTGGCTGCTCAGGATATCCATGGGTTCCTCCGTGTGGTGAAGCGCAGCCCCTCCCCGGGTGCGTCAGGCCTGCCTGCAGGCATTGTGCGCAGCGAAAACAGGCTGATCAATCCTCCAATAGCAGGAGAAAACAGCTTCACCGGGCTTTGTGACGCGGATATGTCCACCCGGTCTCAGCAAGGCGATGCAAGCAACAGAAGAGGCAATGCAAAAAAAGCATGGCCAAAACAATGTCTTTCTGAAGACATTGCGAGATCATCAAGGCTACAGCGAGTCAAGGCCATGCGCGCGAAATCCAGGGGCAAAACCCGTGGTGCATGGGCCTCTCGCGGCGTCCCAAACCCTGTGGACCCCATGTGTACCGGAGCGATCCACTTTGATACACAGCAGACGAAAGCCAAATCCCGCTGCCGCCGGCAGTTGCGGCACCGGGGAAATCACAAGGTGAATGACATGGAAGCCATCAACGCACACCAGGCAATGTCAATTTATCTGCCTTTAGCACTGTATGTCGTCATTGCCGTTATCGGCTGGCGGCTGATGAAAAGGCAGCGCAAGTCCAAGGCCGAAAGAGCCGTCTACTGGCAAGCCTGCTATATCAAGCTGGACAACCTCGCCAGGTCCCACCGCCGACAGGCCGCGGAACTTGAGATCCAGGCAGAGAAATTCCGCCTGCGCTGGCAACATGAGCATCGGACCCTGCAAAAAAGAAGGTTTGACCAGATGTTTTCAAGAAACAGGCCCGAGCCACAGCCAGGCGCTGGAGAGTTTCAGTAACGGCCAAACAACTTCTTGGCAAGGTAACCGAGGGCGATCAAGCCCGCCAGGACACCCCACTTGGTGTACCAGGCGGCCCACCATGGCAGCAACTCCTCGGGCACAGTAGGTGACGGCAGGTCCAGGTCTTTGGCAGCCCAGAAGTCCAAGGCCGGCCAGCAACACAGCCACAACAACGCCAGCAGGAGGGGCCAGACGGCCCTCGGCCCCAGTGAGGGAATATCATCCGCCAGCTTCCAGGACAGCCCCGTGAGCACTATCAGTACAGTCAGGCGCGCCAGCACTGGGCCGCCCGCAGTCATGTCAAGGCCCAGATAGGCCGAGAATTTCCAGATGACAAAGGCAGCCAGCGCCACCCCAAGCACAAAAAGAATCCAGCTGTCCTCGCTGTCAACCTTGCTCATGCACACTCCCTTTTTCATTGTCACCACCGCCGTCGGACAGTCCCGTCAGCCGGGCAAAGCCCTGGGCCGCCAGCTGTTTTCGCGGGGCTGGCAGGCGGCCACCGCTGTCGGCCAGCTGCCGCATCACCGCCGTGCTCGCTTCCCTCATCCCCACCTCAGGCTGCCGCGCTCAAATGGGTGCCCAGCGCCCGCACCACCGGCGCCCACTCGCCCGGGGTTTCCTGGTTGAATATCTTCAGGCCGGGATACCAGGGGCTGTCTTCGCGCGGCGCCATCCAGCGCCAGCAGGCATCAAAACGCGACAGCATCCAGGCCGGGCGACCCAGACTTGCCGCCAGGTGCACGCAGGCCGTGTCCACGCTGACCACGCCGTCCAGGCAGGCCATCAGGCCGGCCGTTTCCCCGAAGTCCGCCAGGTGGTGGCTCCAGTCCACGATGCTGCCCTGCCAGGCGGAAGTGGCGATTTCGGCCGCGGCCGGCCCCAGTTGCAGGCTGTGCCACTGGACACCGCGCACCGACAGCAAGGGCTCCAGATCGGCAAGGCGGATATTGCGGCGCTGCGCCATGGCCTGCTCGCCCGAGCCGCTCCAGACAAGGCCCAGTTGCCGCACCGCGCGGCCCCGAGTCACCCCCTTGGCGGAGCGCGGCATGGGCGCAGAACAAAAGCGCGCCATACGGTCCCGCCAGAGCGCGACGCTCTCCCGGCTGCCGGACAGCGGAGCCGGCAGCGGCAGCCGATCCAGCGTGCAGCGCAGATGCAGCGGCAAACTCAGCAAGGGCACGTGCACATCGTGGCCGCTCACACGGCCGGGCAAGGCCTCTTCAGCCGGCAGCAAGGTGATGCGTTCGCGCGCGGCCATCTCGGCCAGCACAGGGTGCAAGACGCGACGGCAGACCAGCAGCAAACCGGCCTGCGGATGCGCGGCTCTCAAGGGCGGCAAAAAACGTGCGAACTGCATGGCGTCGCCCAGGCCCTGCTCGGCCCAGACCAACAAAATCCGCTCGTCCAGTTCGTCACCGGTCCAGGCCGGCCCATAGTCGCGCCAGCAGCCCTGGGCCTGCGACACTTTCCAGCGCCACTCATGGGCGGGCCAGCCGGCTTCGAAATCGCCTTCGGCCAGCAGGCCCAGCGCACGGCTGAATTGCGACTCCGCATACGTCGGATCGGCCGCGCAGGCAGCTTCGACCAGGGGCTTGGCCGCAGGCCAGCGGCCTTCTTCGAGCGCTACCGCGCCCAGCGCGGTATAGGCCTGCGCCTGCATGCGGCCGTCCGCACACGCCATTGCCACGTCCAGCTCGGATTGCCACAAGTCCCGTGCTTCCTGAAAACGGTACTGCGCGCGCAGCAAGGCCGCCAGCTGCCGCAACACGGCGTCTTTCTGGGTCGGCCCCAAAGCCAGCGCCTTGCGGTAGGCCTGTTCGGCGCGCACGGTCAAGTCAGGACGTTGCGGCTGGTCCAGGGCCGAGCCCAGGTTAAACCAGTCGTCCGCCGCTACCGGCCCCGGCGGTACGGCGTGAAGAGCGGCGTCCTCGCCGGCCGGCTCAGGCTGCGTCAGGGCCAGCACTTTCTCAAACGCCGCCTGCGCCTGCGCCGGCCGGCCGGCTTGAAAAGCCAGCGCGCCCAGCAGCCGCCAGGCCTGCACCGACTGCGGCCGTGCCGCCAGCACCTGCTGCGCGAGTCGTTCGCAGTCCGCCCAACGTTGGTCCGCATAGGCGCGGTTGGCCTCCCGAAGCAGCCCCGCTTCGGATGCGGCCGAAGGTACCGCGGGAGACAGGTTGGGAGGTATGAGGGGATGGCTTGCTTGTGTCATCAGTGAAGTCCGGAGATTGATATGAAGGCCGCGGCTGCGGGCTGTTCTCATGCAGCACCACGGCGGCCAATACCTCTGTGCGCCTGCATGCAACACCATTGCCTCACGCGCGTGTCCAACGGGTCGTCCATGGACAGGCGGATAAAGCGCCCTGTGCGTCTACCACTCCTGGGTACACGACATGGAAATCAAGCATAGTTTTCCGAAAACGCGAAATTGGCGAGATTGTCTTGGTGAAGACAATATGTGGCGATTTATCCCGGCTTCGTCCCACTGGTGGTCGTCAAGGCACCGCGGCCTGCCGCATCAGCGCAATCAGTTCTTCCAGTGTCGGCTTGGTGATGTTCATGCGGGCTTGCCGGTGTTTGCGGGAAAACTTCAGCCAGGTCTCCAGGGAGCGCAACTCCAGCATGCCGTAGTTCACGCGCAACCATCCGGCCGTGACCAGATGGTGCACGGCATCGGAGAAGACGCTGCGAGACACACCGCACACCGATGCAATGACTGTTTGCTTGACCGGAATTTGCACGGACGTTCCTTCAAGCCCGTGCGTCGGTGGTCGCGATGAGTTGTAGTACAGCGCCTCGGCGAACAGCGCCAGGCCCATGACCACTCGCAGCGGCGGGCTGCCCTGCTTCATGAGGGCAATCATCTCCGAATGCTGCCGGCTGCGCCAAGCCATCAGCAGCGCCATGTAGCGGGCAAATGCCGGTTCGTCCCGAAATGCCGCCAGCGCGTCGGCCGCCGGCAGGCACACCGCGCGAACCGGGGTCAAGCATATGTAGTCCAGGGACGAGGGATAGCGGTTGAGCAAGGGCTCTTCGCCAAACCAGGTCCTGGGGCCATAGATGTTCACCTGGATGCAGTCGCCCTCCTGGACAGGTACGCTGGCGCCCACCAGGCCCGACACGATGTAGGTCCACGCGGCCACCTGGCCGCCTTTCGGCCAGATGACGTCGCCTGCAACGAAGGCGGTCATCTTCACGCGGGACAAAATTTGAAGCGCGAATCGCTCAGTGATTCCCAAACCTGTCAGCAACTGATAGATATATGCGCCAGACACCCCTGCCCCCTTAAGGTCAACAATATCGATAAGCCCTCTGGACTGGATAGCCATCGATGGCGCCCCCCCGGGGGCAACGATGACGCGAGCATAGGCCGCTCATGAACAATCGAAAGAAACACTGTCCGCAGAAAGGCAATCTCGGCGTTTTTTTCTGGGTAATTTTTCCCAAATTTATTTGCTGCCCGGAGCGCGACCCACTCACCCGGCAAAACGAGCAGGAGCAATCTACCGGCGTGCGCGACGAACGGCAGCCAACATGCCGGGCCGCGACCAATTCAGGGGAGTCGCCAAGACGGCAATGCGCGGCCGCTTGCGGGCCGGCTTGCCGCGATGCTCAAGCGGGCGCCAGGAAGCGCTCCATGCCGAAGGGTGCGGCGTCGAAGGGCAATGACGCGCCGCTGAGTTGCGCTGCCAGCAGGCGCGCCGTGGCTGGGGCCGTGGTCACGCCCAGGCCTTCATGGCCCACCGCCAGCCACAGGCCCGATTGGCGCGGATGGCGGCCGATGATGGGCAGGCCATCCGGCGTGGCGGCCCGAAACCCCGTCCAGGTGCGCACAGTGTTGAGGCCGGCCAGCGCCGGCAGGTAGTCCAGCGCGCGGCCCAGCATGCGTGCAAGCATGGGCGCTTCCACCGCCGGGTCGGTGGTGTCGAACTGTCGCGAGGAACCTATCAACAACTGGCCGGTCGGGCGCGGCTGGACGTTGAAGGCCACCGATGCGCCGTCAGCGTTATGCGCGCTGCTGATATAGCCGAGCTCGACCAACTGGTGGTGCACGGTGCCCGGGTAGCGGTCGGTGATCGCGAGATGGCCCTTCTTGGGGCGTATCGGCAGGTCGGGACAAAGGCGGCTTGCCTCTATGCCCGCGGCCAGCAGCACGGCGGCGGCGCTGCGCCAGCTGCCGTCCGCCAGGCGCACGCGGGAGCCTTCGATGGCGGTGACTTCAGCCTGCTCAAAAGCGATAGCGCGCGGTGCCTGTGCAAGCAGCCAGCGCGCGGCATTCGGCGCATACACCACACTGTCGCCGCTGACCTTGAGCGCCCCCGCCAGGCCCGGGCGCAACACCGGCTCCGCCGCGGCCAGCGCGGCGGCACCCAGCAGTTCGCAGGCGATGCCGTGGGCTTGCAGGCTGCGTTGTTTGTCTTCGGCGACGGCCATCTCGGTATCGTTCGCAGCCACCCATAGCGTGCCGCAGGTGGCAAAAGCACAATCGGCATTCATGCGCGGCGCCCAGTCATGCCAGAGCTTCAGCGATTCATGGCTCAGCGTGAGCTCCGCCGGGTTGTCGTCCATCACTACCAGATGGCCCATGCCGGCCTGCGTGGCGCCACCCAGGCCGGCGTCCAGCACCAGCACGCTGAGCCCCGCATGTGCGAGTTCATGCGCGCAGGCCGCGCCCACGATGCCCGCGCCCACCACGATCACATCGGCATTCACAGGCGTATGCCCCAGGCGAAGGGATCACCGTCCTCGATCAGCAAGGTCGCCTCGGCGCTCATGTGCGCGCGCCCGCGCAAGGTCGGGATGACCTGGCCTTCCTCCATGGCGTAGCTGGCCTCGAAGCGGCTGCCGATGATGCTGGCCTGGTGCCAGACCTCGCCGGGCGCAAGCTTGCCGTCGGCGGCCAGGCAGGCGATCTTGGCGCTGGTGCCCGTGCCGCAAGGCGAACGGTCGTAAGCCTTGCCGGGGCACAGCACAAAGTTGCGGCTGTCCGCGCCACCGTCGTCGTCCGCGAACAATTCGATGTGGTCGATCTCCGCGCCACCGGCACCGGTGATGCCCTGGGCCGCAAGCGCTTCACGCAGCGCCACGCTGTACGCGGTGAGGGCCTCCAGGCTGTCGCTGGCCACACGCTGGCCGTGTTCGCTCGCCAGGAAAAACCAGTTGCCGCCCCAGGCCACATCGCCGCGCACCGTGCCGTGGCCCGGAACGTCGACGGCCACCTGGTGCAGGTGCCGCCAGGCGGGCACATTGCGCACGCTCACCGAACCGTCGCCGTGCAGCGTGGCCGTGACCTCGCCGACCGGCGTTTCAATGCGGTGCGCGCCGGACTTGATCAATCCCATATACGCCAGCGAAGCCACCAGACCTATGGTGCCGTGGCCGCACATACCCAGGTAGCCGGTGTTGTTGAAGAAAATCACGCCCGCGGCGCAGGCCGGATCCACCGGCTTGCATAGCAGCGCGCCCACCACCACGTCGCTGCCGCGCGGCTCCAGCACGGAGGCAGCCCGCCAGTCGTCGTGCCGTTGCGCCAGCAAAGCGCGCCGCTCGGCCATGCTGCCGCCGCCCAGATCGGGGAAACCGTCCACAACCAGGCGAGTGGGTTCGCCGCCAGTGTGGGAGTCAATGACCTTGATTCGTTTCATTTTTTGAAGCCTGTGATGTTCAGGGATGAGCTTACTTCTTCTGCCACTTCTGTCGCTTCTGTCGCTTCAACCACCTCAGCCATTCGAAGAGGCCGATACGCGGAGCCCCGCCTTGGGATATGACGGCTAGACAAAAGCCCCCGGGCGTTCGCTCGAGAGCGAATCCCAAACAAAGAAAAAGGATCCAGCTCAATCCAATATTAATATATTAAAGAGATATTAAAACAGACTTTACAGGGTATCAAACCGCTTGCCAAATCGCGTCAATCGCGTTGCGGGCGAGGCCGGTGGCCCGCCGCTGAAGAGGTGGGAACGGTGCGGGGGGTGAACAGAGGCGCACCGTTGTTGGATACCTCGGCACAGGAACAAGGCCAGCCATTTGCCGCAGGCCAATGCAGAGGCCGTGCCGGAAGAACGATACGCGGGCAATGAAAGCCAGCTTAGGGGGATTCCCAGCGTGGAACCGGCCGCGAGAGCCCAACGCGTGCCGGCGCGGGCGCGCTCACAGCCCTGCGGGGCTCAGTTCCCGAGGGGCGCTCACTCCGGAGATCCGGTGCAGGACAGGTTTGGAAAAAGCGTATGCGCCCAGAATATTCAGAAGGTCCTCTTGCGCAAAGGAAGCGCTGAGGTACATCGGGCTGGCGGCGCCGAGATGATAACGAAAATGGTCTATGACGGCTCGCTGGCTGACGACGGGAATGACGGTGACGGCCGGAGACACGGCCAGTTGCGCCAGGAAGGCCTCCATTGCCTCGGCGCGGATGCCGCACATGTGCCGCTCGCGCAGGCGGACGAATACCAGGCGATGCCGGAAGGTCTCCAGCATCCATCGCGCGCCCATCAGAGGTGTGTTGTCCACACGCGTGATCAGCCTCGAATCGGACAGCATTTCCAGGCGGCTGTGGAAGTCCTCGACAGCGAGCGGGTGGAAATCCACCAGCAGCACGCTAACGCCGATTCCTCTGTGCAATGTACTAAATTCAAAAGCGTCTCTGGCACTCATGAGGGTCCCCTTCGTCGAGGCCAGGTGCGGATTTCGCAAGGTAGATGCGGCACCACCTGGACAGCATCGCCGCAGTGTCCGTGAGAACACCGGGGTGTAGAGAGGACTTTGTCTACGCGTGGGCAAAGCTTGTTGGAAATCGCAAATTTTTATGCACTGTCGGGCACGCATTCAAGAAAGCGCGAGATCAGCAAAGGACGTAGCGCCAACGTTCAGGCCACTGATCAACAATGAATGTCCGCAGAAACACATTGTTGGCTTGTCTGCGCCGACATGATTTTTACAATGGCCGAGACGCTCTGGCGTTCCTTGTTCTCATCCCAGACAAGGCTGCTGTCAAGCAGTTCAAGCCCCTGCAGTGACCTCTACTGCAGGGGCTTTTTTTGGCGCCTGAATAAAGCAGCGGCCGAACAGCGTCCCGGCTAGGCCCTGTCCTTCCAGCGCTGCAATTCCCACGAGGGCAGGCCCCGCAGGTCGCCGACTCGGGCACTCTGGAATTCCGCGAGCGCCGGTTTCGCGCCCAGCCTGTCATAGGCCTGCCTGACCACAGGCGCGGTTTGCACAAAAACACCTTTAACCTGCGCCCAGCTCACCGGCTCCGGAATCATCTTGGCACCCGCCATCATCTTGCCCGTGGCCAGCAGCGACAAGGCATCCCCCTCGGTGGACCAGGCCCAGCCGCGGCGGAACACCACTTCATCGCGCACCACCTTGGCACCGTCCGCAGGGGACAAGCCCCAATAGGGTTTCACCAGTTGCGACACCGCGCCGGGGTCGGCCTCGCTGAGCGCGCCCACGGCCTCCTGCTGCGCCAGCAGAAAGGCCAGCACCAGGTTGGGGTGCTTCTCCACCAGGCTGTTGTGCACCACACGAAAGGAACGGTGCAGGTAATACCCGTCTGGATAAAAAGGCGAGTGCTTCACCGAAGGCAGCAGGATGCCGGCGCCCTTGCCTTCCGGCCCGTCGTAATGGCCCTCCGTGTAGCCGTAGGAATTCATGATGGCCACCGTTCCCATTCCCGTGGCCTGCGCCTTCAGGAAGGGCGCATAGACGGCAAGGGTCGCATCCACCGTGCCGGGCACCTGCGCCGCCTCGGCCAGGGTCTGCAGGTTCACCATACGAATGCCGTGAGCGGCCGGTTCCGGGTTGCCCAGCTCATAGCGCAGTATCTGTGTCAGCACGTTATAGGGATCGCCGCCCAGCAAAGTGCCTATGGTCTTGCCTTTGAGGTCCTGCACATTACGGATAGGCGAGTCCTTGCGCGTGCACAGCAAAAACCGCAGCCGGCCCTCCGCCACCGACACCAGGCTGAAGGGAATCCTGGCCACGATCGCGCGCAGCGTTGCCGTATTGCCCCACATGGCCATGTCGAGCTGGCCGCCGGCCAGAGCCTCCGCCTGCGCGGCGGCCGTGGTGTAGGTCCGGTAATCGACCGTCAGGTCGTAGCCGAACTCGAGGGCGTATTTTTCAAACAGCCGCTTGCTGATCATGTACTGCGTGGTCGGCGAATTGCCCGCCGCCCAGGGAATCCAGCCGAAAGACAGCGTGAAAGGTTTTCCCGCCTGGGCGCGCGCAATGCCCGCAAGCCCAATCGCGCCGGCCAGGCCGATACCCCGGCGCAGCCAGCGCCTGCGCGTCGACATGGATAGGTCGGTCATCAACACTCCTTTGGGCCTGACTGCTGCCGGGAAAGACCGGGTACCTGGCCTGGCAAGCGCTAGGCCCGGTCCTTCCAGCGCTGCATTTCCCACGAGGGCAGGCCGCGCAAGTCGCCGACCCGGGCGCTCTGGAATTCCGCGAGCGCCGGTTTCGCGCCCAGCCTGTCATAGGCCAGCTTGACCACAGGTGCGGTCTTGACGAACACGCTTTTGACCTGCGCCCAATTGAGCGGCTCGGGAATGATCTTGGCGCCGGCAATCATTTTTGAGGTCGCGAGCAGGGACAGCGCGTCGCCCTCGGTCGACCATGCCCAGCCGCGGCGAAACACCACCTCGTCGCGCACCACCTTGGCACCC
>Ga0065165_1003543_pt1 | contig 10800 bp, 10 predicted proteins | sample AraplaMF_Cvi_mMF_FD_63813 | JGI IMG/M metagenome (GOLD analysis project Ga0065165, IMG submission 63813) | Arabidopsis root microbial communities from the University of North Carolina, USA - plate scrape MF_Cvi_mMF (version 2) (version 3) | ecosystem: Host-associated > Plants > Roots >... | reverse complement strand
GATCGTCGTGCAGTCGATGACCAACACCGACACCGCCGATATCGACGGCACCATCGCCCAGGTCGCAGCGCTCGCGCGCGCCGGCTCCGAAATGGTCCGCATCACCGTGGACCGCGAGGAAGCCGCCGCCGCCGTCCCGCACATCCGCGACGGTCTCGCCAAGCGCGGCATCACCACGCCGCTGATCGGCGACTTCCACTACATCGGCCACAAGCTGCTCGCGGCCTATCCGGCCTGCGCCGAAGCGCTTGCGAAATACCGCATCAATCCGGGCAATGTCGGCTTCAAGGACAAGCGCGACACCCAGTTCGCCGACATCATCGAGATCGCGAACAAGAACAGCAAGCCGGTGCGCATCGGCGCCAATTGGGGTTCGCTCGATCAGGAGCTGCTGACCAAGCTGATGGACGAGAATGCCGCGTCGGCCAATCCGCGCGACGTGCGCGCGGTGACGCGCGAGGCCATGGTGCAGTCCGCGCTGCTCTCGGCCGCGCGCGCCGAAGAGCTCGGCATGCCCAAGGATCGCATCATCCTCTCCGCCAAGGTTTCGGCTGTGCAGGATTTGATCGCGGTCTATCAGGATCTCGCCTCGCGCTCCGACTACGCCATCCATCTTGGCCTGACCGAAGCCGGAATGGGCTCGAAGGGCATCGTCGCGTCTTCCGCCGCGCTCGGCATCCTCTTGCAGCAGGGCATCGGCGACACCATCCGCATCTCGCTGACGCCGGAGCCCGGCGGCGACCGCACCCGCGAAGTGCAGGTCGGCCAGGAGCTGCTGCAGACCATGGGCTTCCGCACCTTCGTGCCGCTGGTTGCGGCATGTCCCGGCTGTGGCCGCACCACTTCGACCACGTTCCAGGAACTGGCCAGCTCGATCCAGGAATTCATCCGTGACGAGATGCCGGGTTGGAAGAGCAAATATCCGGGCGTCGAAGAGCTCAACGTCGCGGTGATGGGCTGCATCGTCAACGGCCCCGGCGAATCCAAGCACGCCAATATCGGCATCTCGCTGCCCGGCACCGGTGAAGCGCCGGCCGCGCCGGTGTTCGTCGACGGCAAGAAATTCCGCACGTTGCGCGGCCCGACCATCTCTGCCGACTTCAAGGCGCTGGTGATCGACTACATCGACCAGCGTTACGGCCAGGGCGCCAAGGTGCCGGTGACCGCGGCGGAGTAAACGTCGCTCGAAGATTTGGATCGTAAGGCGGGTTCGCGATGCGCGGACCCGCCTTATTTTTTTGTGCAGTCGTAGCCCGGATGGAGCGAAGCGAAATCCGGGGCCGCGGAATGACCGTTCCCGGATTGCGCTTCGCTCCATCCGGGCTACGATGCTCCCAATCAACAATGATCGGGAGCAACATCCATGAGCTCGCTATCCGGCAAACAGGGCCCGCGCTATCGCCACACGGCTGAAGACGGCGCGGCCTACGAGACCATCGCGGTCGAAAAGCTCACCCCCATCATCGGCGCGGAAATTTCCGGCGTCGACATCGGCAGGCTGGTCGAGGGCGACGCCCGCTCCAACCAGCAGATGGACGAGATCCATCGCGCGCTCGCCGAAAACCTCGTCATCTTCTTTCGCGACCAGGAGATCACGCCGAAGCAGCACCTCGCCTTCGGCCGCAAGTTCGGCGAACTGCATTTTCATCCCGCAGCTCCCCATGAGGACGAAGATCCGGCGTTGATGAAGATCTACGCCGACAAGAATTCGCCGCGCGCCAATGGCGAGGGTTGGCACTCCGACGTCTCCTGCGATCTCGAGCCGCCGATGGGCTCGATCCTCTACATCAAGCAGTGTCCGCCGCGCGGCGGCGACACGCTGTTCGCCAACATGTACGCGGCCTATGAGGCGCTGTCGGATCGCATGAAGGCCTATCTCGACGGCCTGACCGCGCTGCATGACGGCGAGCCGATCTATCGCGGCCTCTACGCGAACTATGGCGTCACCGATCGCCCCTCCTATCCCAATGCCGAGCATCCCGTGGTCCGCACCCATCCGGTCACAGGCCAGAAGGCGCTCTACGTCAACCGCGGCTTCACCCGGCACATCAACGGCGTCCCTCGCGACGAGAGCGACGCGATGCTCGCCTATCTCTACCAGCACGCCGAGAACCCGCTGTTCCAGTGCCGCTTCCGCTGGACCGAGAACGCCATCGCCTTCTGGGACAACCGTTGCACCCAGCATCGCGCGATGTGGGACTACTGGCCGCACACGCGCTCGGGCACGCGTGTGACGGTGAAGGGGGAACGGCCATTGTGAGCAAGCCGTTGTGAGCAAGCCATGGCGCGCCATCGCCGCTGTCGCTGTTTCGCTGATCCCGCTTCTGCTGTCGCCAGTTGACCCTGGCCATGCCGCCGGGACGCGAAAGGCAGCAAAGACGAAGCCGAAGGCGCCCGTCCCCGAGGCATGCGAGCCGCGCAAGTACCGCATCGTCGTGGATGTCGGGCACACCGCTGAAGCCTACGGTGCGCTCAGCGCGCGGAACGATCCGGAGTTCGGCTTCAATGTCGTGCTCGCAAAGCTCATCACGACGAAGCTGAAAGCCGAAGGCTTTGCCGCGACACGGCTGCTCATCACGGACGGCAAGGCGCGGCCGAGCCTGTTCAAGCGTGTCGGCACCGCCAATGACGGCCGGGCTGACCTGTTCCTGTCGATCCACCACGATTCGGTGCCGGACAAGCTGCTGGAGACCTGGGAGTTCGACGGCTCCACGAGCTATTTCAGCGACCGCTTCTCCGGCCATTCGCTGTTCGTGTCGCAGCAGAACCCGCACTTCGCCACCAGTTTGAGGCTGGCCCGGATGATCGGGCGGCAACTGAAGGATCAAGGCCTGCACTATGCGAGCCAGTACACCTTGCCGGTGATGGGCCGCTACCGCCACCAGTTGCTCGACAAGGATGTCGGCGTCTACCGCTATGACGGGCTTGTCGTGCTGTCGCGGACGCGGAGCGCCGCGGTGCTGCTCGAAGCCGGCTCGATCATCAACCGCGACGAGGAGATGTCGATGAACTCGCCGGAGCGCCAGGAGATGATCGCTGGCGCGGTGGCGGCGGGGATCGGGGAGTTCTGTGAGAAGCGGTGATATCTAAGGCCGACGTTCCTGCGCTCCGTGGCGCACATGGAGGATGACGACCTCGGCATCAGCGGGATTGACCGTGTAAAAGATGAGATAGGGATAGCGCAAGGTGGGGAACATGCGGACGCCGGGCTCGTCGGTGAGGTGACCAGCCTCAGGAAAATCCTGAAGTAAGCCGGCGACCGCCTTGATGCGCTCGACCACTGCGGACGCGGCTGAGCGATTGCGTTCGTGGATATAGGAAAATATGCCGTCGATGTCGGCAAGCGCGCCTTCCGACCAGCGCACCCTCATGCGCTGTAGCGATTGAAGACGGCAGCTACGGCCTCGTCGCTCGCCAGTCGACCTTCGCGCATATCCTCTAAGCCGCGTCGCACAGCATTTCGTTCGTCGTCGCTGAGTCGATAGATGCCGTGATGCCGATTCTCGATGTCAGCTAAGGATCGCATCAATTCTTCCTGAGCCTCCTCGGGCCAGGCCGATACGCGTTCCAGCAGGATTTCGAGTGCTTCCTTCGTCATCCGAGAATATTAGCAGGTCCCGAGGTGACTTGCACGTCCTACAGCGGCGCCCCGCGATACTCCCGGTTCGCAAGGCTCGCCTCTTCGAGATCCAGATCGCGCTCGATCCGCCGCCGCGTCTCGTCGGTGATCTGGCCGTCGCGCAGCAAGTCGTGGATGAATTTGCGTTCGGCGTCGATCAGATTGCGGGTCAGCGCGGTGCCGGCGGCGGAGACGTCGTGATGGGTGGGGTCGAGTGATTCCGGCAGCTGGTTGACGCGGATCTCGTGGCGTGCGCGCAGCAGCCGCATCACCTCTTCGGAAACTTCCTTCTCCGCGGTCAGTGCATCCAGCGATTTCAGTGCGGCGTCGAGCGCCTGCCGGCGCGCGACGATCTCGGCCTCGTGCTCGGCGACATGCTCGTTGCGCCCGGCCTCGGCGACGCCGAGCCAGCGCACTACCGGCGGCAGCGTCAGGCCGACCCCGATAAGCGTGACGAAGATGACGCCGAAGGCGACGAACAGGATCAGGTCGCGATACGGAAACGCCTCGCCGCCGGGCAGCGTGAACGGCAGCGCCAGCGCGGCCGCCAGCGATACGGCGCCGCGCACGCCGGTGAAGGCGAGCGTGAAGGGCCATTGCCAGGGCGGCGACGGATCGCGCTTGCGCAGCGACTTCGAGAGAATCCGCGGCAGATAGATCGCGGGATACAGCCAGACGAAGCGCGCAACCACGATGACTGCGAGGACCACGGCCGTCGCGATCATGATGTCGTCGAGCGGAAACGCCTTCGACTTCTCGTAGAGCGCCCGCATCTGGAATCCGGTCAGCAGGAACAGCAGGCCCTCGATCAGATAGATGATCAGGTCCCAGAAGAAGATGCCCTGCAGGCGCGTTGATGCCGAGATCAGCAGAGGCCCGTTCCAGCTGACATAGAGGCCGCAGGCGACCGTGGCGATCACGCCGGAGCCGCCGAGATGCTCGGGCAGCCAGTAGGAGACGTAGGGCGTGATCAGCGACAGCGTAAGCTCGACCTGCGGATCCCTCGACCATTTGCGGAGACGGAGCGAGAGCCAGCCGACACCGATCCCAAAGGCAATCTCGCCGGCGACGATGAGGACAAACTCGCCGGCAGCCATCGGCAGCGAGAAGTGACCGATGGTGATGGCGGCGAGCGCGAAGCGATAGAGAATCAGCGCGGTGGCGTCATTGGCGAGACCTTCGCCTTCGAGGATGACCAGGAGCCGCCGCGGGATATTCAGCCGGCGTGCGATCGCAAGCGGCGCGACCACGTCGGGCGGCGCGACGATGGCGCCCAGCAGGAAGCCGATGGTCCAGGGCAGGCCGACCAGATAATGCGTGGCCGTCGCCACCATGGCCGCGGTGAAGATCACCGCGCCGACCGCGAGCAGAACGATCGGACGCAGATTTTTCCTGAACTCGCGCCAGCTCATCGCAACGCTCGCCGAGTAGATCAGCGGCGGCAGCACCATCAGCAGCACGAGTTCCGGCGGCAGCTCCACCGGCGGCATGCCCGGCACGAAGGCGAGGCCGACGCCGGACAGCATCAGCAGAATCGCGGGCGCGATGTTGAAACGGCGGGCGACGAGCGCGGTGCTCGCCAGGACAGTTAGCAGGATGAGAAAGGTCTGGAATTTCGCGGCGATCATGACCTGTCTTCGCCCGGAAGCAGCCGACAGGTCAATGCGCGCTTCTCACGCCAGCCGCGTGGCCACCATGCGTCCGATGCGCGCAAATGCGGCCTCGATCTGCGGCGTCGTCGGTGCGCCGCCCTGCGTGTAGGCCGCAATCAGCACCGGCGTATCGGGTTTCGGCCAGACCACCGCAATGTCGCCCGCGGCATCCTTGCCGTTGTAGCCGGTCTTGTCGCCGATCTTCCAGTCTGCCGGAAGGCCGCCGCGCAGCCGGTTCGCGCCGGTCTTGCAGCCGACCATCCATTCGGTGAGCTGGGCGCGCGAGGCTGCCGAGAGCGCATCGCCCACGACCAGCCGCTTCAGATTGCCCGCCATCGCCACCGGCGTGGTGGTGTCGTGGGGATCGCCCGGCGGCGAACGGTTGAGCTCGGGCTCCTTATGGTCGAGCCGCGAGGTGGTGTCGCCGATCGAACGCCAGAATGCGGTGAGCGCGGCAGGACCGCCGACCCGTGCCAGCAGCAGATTGGCGCAGGTGTTGTCGCTGAGCTCGACGATCGCCTTGCACATGTCGGTGACCGACATTTGACCGGCAGCTAGATTTTGCCTGGCGACCGGCGCGTATTCCTCCAGGTCGGCCTTGCCGAAGGGGATGAAGCTCGCAAGCTGGTCCTCGCCACGGTCGACCCGCGCCAGCACGCAAGCCGCGAGCGAGGCCTTGAACGTCGAGCACATCACAAAGCGCTCGTCGGCCCGCCAGTTGAACTTGGCGCCGGTCGCGAGGTTTTCGGCGTAGAGCCCGATCCGCCCACCGCTCTCGCGCTCATAGGTCTCGAGTTCAGGCGGCGCCTCTGCGGCGAACGCGGAGGAGGCGGCCATGCAGGCGAGTGAGGCAAGGAAGGAACGGCGGTCGAGGGGCATCGGATCTTTCAGTCGTCGTCATTGCGAGGAGCGAAAGCGACGAAGCAATCCAGACTGTCTCGGCGGAGAGACTCTGGATTGCTTCGCTGCGCTCGCAATGACGGGGAATGGGGAGCGAGTGCGCCCGAATTTGGGCGGAGGAAAGTAGAGCCCTCACTCCTTCAAGTCGTACCTGTACGATTTCGACACGATCTGCCAGCCATCGGCCAGCTTCATCGCCACCAGATAGTCCGTGAAGAAGCGCGGCGGCAGCTGGCAGCGGACCTTGATGAAGGCGGTCTTCTCGTCGGAGCGGTCGATGGTGACGATGAAGTCTTCGCGCGGCTTGCCTTCCGCCTTGGCGGAGGCGCGCTTGCGCACGCGGTCGAGCCAGTCGGGCACGGTCAGAACCTGCAATTCGCCCTTCTCGACCCAGCGCAGATCGGCGGAGGGATGGAAGATCGCGCCGAGCTTGTCGGCGTCGCCCTCGTAGAGGCCGTCGAAATAGGATTGCACGACGGCTTCGACGCTCGAACGGTTCTGGCTCATGGGTCATCCCTTTGAATGATGGTTTTGGGCGAACTTAGTCGTACACATCAAAATGCGCTATGGCTGTGTCAGCCATTCGCGCGAAGGCGTCGCCATGACCGGATCAGACCATTCGAATGCTCGTATCCTCACCGGCGAATGCTATTGCCGCGCCGTGCGCTTCGAGGTTGAGGATGCGTTCTCCTATGCGCTCAACTGCCATTGCTCGAACTGTCGCCGCACCACCGGCTCGGCCTTCAAGCCGTTCGCCGGGATCGAGCAGCACAAGCTGCGCCTGGTCCAGGGCGGGGATCAGCGCCTCGTCTGCGGCGACGACACCACCCACGACGCCCACTGCGCCCGCTGCGGCTCACTGCTTTATTCCCGGGTACGCGAGGGCAAATGGGTCCATGTCGCGATGGGAACCCTGGTCGACGCCCCCTCGATCCGGCCGACCGCCCATATTTTCGTCGGCTCGAAGGCGCCGTGGTACGAAATTACGGATGATCTGCCGAAATATCGGGGGCACATCGGTGATCCCTAGGGTCACACCAGTGATCCCTAGGGAACCCGGTTGGGTGCAGCGAACCGCGGCCGGGCTGGTGCGACATACATAAGGGAGTCTTTGGCCGCTGCCGGTCTGGCCTTCGTGACCTCCATCACAAGCACCGACGGCGGGCCCTGCTAAAGCGGTCCCAGAGGGGCTCATGCCCCGCAAATTTCGGAAGTCGTGTCATGCGCAATTTGCTCAGGTTTTGCCCGCTTCTCCTCGCCGCCGCGCTGCTGTTCGGCGCCGAGCCCGCCTTCGCCGGAAAGCGCGTGGCGCTGGTGATCGCCAATTCGGCCTATCAGCATGCCCCTTCACTCACGAACCCCGTCAATGACGGCTCGGTGATGGCGAAGACGCTGAAGGACGCAGGCTTCGACGTGGTCGATTCCCGGCATGATCTGTCGGCCCAGGACACGCGGCGTGTGCTGCGCGAATTCGCCGATGCAACCCGCAATGCCGACATCGCGGTGGTCTATTACGCCGGCCACGGCATTGAGGTCGAAGGCTCGAATTACCTGATCCCGGTCGACGCCAAGCTCGAGCGCGACACCGACGTCTATGACGAGGCGCTCTCGCTCGACCGCGTCCTGGTCTCGGTCGAGCCGGCCAAGCAGCTCCGTCTGGTGATCCTGGACGCCTGCCGCGACAATCCGTTCGGCAAGACCATGAAGCGCACGATCGCTTCGCGCGGCATTGGCCGCGGTCTTGCCCAGGTCGAGCCGACCAGCCCCAACACGCTGATCGCCTATTCGGCCAAGGCGGGCTTCACCGCGCAGGACGGCGATGGCGCCAACAGCCCCTTCACCGTCGCGCTGTCGCGGCATCTGACGACGCCGGGCCTCGATGTCCGCCGCGCGTTCGGCTACGTGCGCGACGAGGTGCTCAAGTCGACCGGCAACAAGCAGGAGCCGTTCGTGTATGGCTCGCTCGGTGGCGAGGACGTGCCGCTGGTTCCGGTCAAGGTTGTGGCTGCCGCGCCGGTCGCGCCCGCGGCGAACCCGCAGGCGGATATCCGCCGCGATTACGAGCTCGCGCTCCAGGTTGGCAATCGCGCGGCGTGGGATGCGTTCCTTGCCCAGCACCCCGATGGTTTCTATTCGAACCTCGCCAAGCTTCAGGTCGAAAAGATCGGCGCCGAGCAGGCTCATGCGGCGGCGACCGAGAAGGCAAAGCAGGCCGAGGCCGAACGTGATCGTCTCGCCGCGCTAGGCGCGCAGAAGGATGCGCAAGCGAAGGCTGTGGCGGATGCGAAGGCCGCCGAGCAGGCTCAGCTCGCCGCGCAGAAGGCCAAGGAGCAGGCGCAGCAGCAGGCGGCTGCCGCTGAGCAGCAGCGCGTCAACCTCGCCGCGGCAGCTCCGAGTGCTGCACCCGCCAGCACCGCGAGCCCCTCCGGGACCAACGTTGCGTCGCTGACGCCGGCGACCGCGCCCGCCGATCTCAGCCGCTCGGTGCAGAGCGAGCTCGGCCGCGTCGGCTGCTACTCCGGCCAGGCCGACGGCAACTGGAATACGTCCTCGCAGCGCTCGCTGTCGCAGTTCAACCGCTATGCCGGCACCAAGCTGGACGTGAAGGTAGCGAGCACCGATGCGCTCGACACCGTCAAGGCCAAGCAGTCACGCGTCTGCCCGCTGGTCTGCGAGCACGGCTTCAAGGCCGACGGCGACAAGTGCACCAAGATCGTCTGCCGTGAAGGTTATGCGATCAACGACGACAACGAATGCGAGAAGCAGCGCGCGGCCAAGCCGGCCAAGCCCGCGACCGCCAAGCGCGACGACGGCGATGAACGTCCCGCGCGCCAGCGTCGTCAGGCCGGCGGTGCCTCTGCCGGCGCGATGGGTGGCTTCGGCGGCGCTGCCGGCATCGCTGCCGCTGGCGCAGGCGCGGGCCGCGCCTCGGGTGGCGGACAGCTGTTCTGCAACAGCACCGGTTGCCGTCCGGTCAGCCGTGGCTGCCATCTCGAATATCGTGGCGGTGGCGGCCCCAGCAACGATGCCAATGCCGAGGTTTGTTACTGAGGCGATAGGACACCGCCGACATCGTCCCGGTTGACGCCGGGACGATGTTCAGTTCGAGATCGCGCTGGCCGCGATGTTGACCGTCAGCGCCAGCAGAGCCGTGTTGTAGATGAAGGACACGATGCCGTGCGCGGTGGCGGTGCGGCGGATGATCTTGTCGGAGATGCCGACATCGGAGACCTGCGCGGTCATCCCGATCACGAACGAGAAATAGACGAAGTCCCAATAGTCGGCGTGGTCTTCCTTGTCGGCGCTCGGGAATTGCAGGCCGCCCGGCGGATGCCGGTAATATTCATGGGCGTAATGCAGCGCGAAGGTCGTGTGCACGGCGGCCCATGACAGCGCGATGGTGGAGATCGCGATGGTCAGCTCCGCGGGCCCACGATGCGGCGTGCCGAGTTCGGAGACGATCGCCGCGATGCTTGCGAAGGCGCCGATCGCCGTCACCAGCAGGATCACGAAGCGCCCGTCGTCCTGCATCGCCGCGTTGCGGCGGATGTGCTGGTGGTCGTTGCACAGCATCATCGCGTAGACCAGCACGAGATAGACCGCGATCAGAGTATCCCAGCCGAACAGCAACCGCGTCACCAGTCGGTGCGAGCCCGGCAGCAGCAGGCAGATCAGAACGCCGGCCGCGAGCGCAATGAAGGTCCGCGGCCGCGCATAGATCAGCCGCATCGGCCGCGACATTTTTCGGAAGCGGACGAGGACGGGGTCTTCTTTGCCCTCGGCCGCCATCGGAGCTGCTAGTTCTTTCGCTCGGCCACGAAGCGTGCGGCGGCCTGCAGCACGGCTGCGCGCTCGCCGAAGATCGACACCGCACTGTCGGCGCGGGCGAGCAGGTCGCGGACGCGCTGCTTGGCGCCGCCGATACCGAGCTGGGTGACGAAAGTGGTCTTGCCGAGCGCGGCATCGGCGCCGGCCGGCTTGCCGAGCGCGGCGGCATCGCCTTCGACGTCGAGCAGGTCGTCGGCGATCTGGAAGGCTTCGCCGAGCGCGCGGCCGTAATCGTCGAGCGCCTGGTATTCTTTCTGCGAGGCCTGGCCGAGCAGTGCGCCGGCGATGCAGCCGAAGCGCAGCAGCGCGCCAGTCTTCATCTGCTGGATGCGGGCGACGTCGATTGGTTCGTTGCCGCCGAAGCGGCCTTCGCCGGCGAGATCGAGGATCTGGCCGCCGACCATGCCGCCGATGCCGGCGCAGCGCGCCAGCGCGCGCGTCAGCAGCAGCCGTACATTGGCGTCGCGATGGATCTCGTCGCGGGTGACGATGTCGAAGGCGAGCGTCAGCAGGCCGTCGCCGGCGAGGATCGCGGTGGCGTCATCGGTCTGCTTGTGCAGGGTGGGACGGCCGCGGCGCAAATCCGAATTGTCCATCGCCGGCAGATCGTCGTGGATCAGCGAATAGCAATGAATGCATTCGAGCGCGGCGCCGACGAGCAGCGCGGCTTCGCGGGGAACGCCGAACACCGCGGCGCTCTCGACCACCAGGAACGGCCGCAGACGCTTGCCGCCGTTCAGGCTCGAATAGCGCATTGCGTCCATCAGTCGCTTGGGCCGGGCGATCTCATCGTGCAGGATG
>Ga0065165_1003541_pt1 | contig 10803 bp, 10 predicted proteins | sample AraplaMF_Cvi_mMF_FD_63813 | JGI IMG/M metagenome (GOLD analysis project Ga0065165, IMG submission 63813) | Arabidopsis root microbial communities from the University of North Carolina, USA - plate scrape MF_Cvi_mMF (version 2) (version 3) | ecosystem: Host-associated > Plants > Roots >... | reverse complement strand
TTCATGGTCTGCCTTTCAGGTCGAGGCGTCGAATGCCGCCAACACATGGCGCGGAAGTGAGCGCGGCGCAATCAGCATGGCGTCGAATCGCAATTCGAATTCGGCATGCTCGGGATGCGCTGCGAGCCAGCCTTGCGCGGCGTCGATGATGCGCAGCTGCTGGCGCGGCGTCACCGCATAGGCGGCCTCGTCGAGGCTGGCGCGCGCCTTGACCTCGACGAAGGCGATCAGGTTGCGGCGGCGTGCGATGAGGTCGATCTCGCCATGCGGGGTGCGATAGCGCTTTGCGAGGATGCGGTAGCCCTTGGCCATCAGATAGGCGGCGGCGCGGCTCTCGGCGGAGATGCCGGTTCGGAACGCGGCGACGCGTTCGGGCGAGGCGATCTTCGGTTCCGCCGGCGCCTTAGTCTTCGCCATCGCCGCCCCGCAAATCCTTGGCGAGCTCGAGCGCGCGAGCATAGACCTCGCGGCGCGGCCGGCCCGAGAGCGCGACCGCATGCGCGACGGCATCCTTGACGCTGTGCGCGGCAAGCTGTTCGCGTAAGAGATCGTCCAGCGCATCCGATGTCAGCATTTCGGCGTCGGCCGCTGGCGGAGCGATCACCAGCACGAATTCGCCGCGGGTTTCCAGCGTCGCGGCGTCGCGCGCCAGCTCATGCAGCGTCGCGCGCGAAATTTCCTCGTGCAGTTTTGTCAATTCGCGGCAGATCGCGGCCTCGCGGCTGCCCATGATCTCGGCGAGCTCGGCGATCGTGTCCTGGACGCGGTTGCCGGAGTCGAACATCACCAGCGTCGCATCGATGCGCGCCAGCTCGGTCAGGCGCGATTTTCGCGCGGCGGATTTCGCCGGCAAGAAGCCTTCGAAGAAGAAACGGTCGGTCGGCAGCGCGGCGACCGACAGCGCCGCGAGCACCGAGGACGGGCCGGGCAAGGCATAGACGGCATGGCCGGCAGCGCAGACCTCCCTCACCAGCTTGAAGCCGGGATCGGAGATCAGCGGCGTGCCGGCGTCCGACACCAGCGCAATCGAGCCGCCGGCCGCAAGCGCCTCCAGGATCTTTGGCCGCGCGGCCTCGGCATTGTGCTCGTGATATTGCTTGAGCTGCGCGGAGATGTCGTAGCGCTCGGTCAGGCGCCGCGTGATGCGGGTATCCTCGCAGGCGATGACGTCGACGCCGGCGAGCGTCTGAAGCGCCCGCAGCGTGATGTCGCCGAGATTGCCGATGGGGGTCGCGACCAGATGCAGGCCCGGCGCCGCCTTCGGGGCCGGGAGCCGATGGGCGTCGATCGAGAAGCCGCGCGGGGCGGCGTCTGTGCCTTCAGGCGTATTTATCGGGGCCGGCTTTGCGCGCATAATGATCAAACTTAGGCACGATCCCAGGGGCTGGGAACCGGTCCTCCGAAAAAGATCGTGCCGGGGTGAGGGTGAGGAAGGACTGGAATGTGATCCATCAGGCATCACATTTCAGGGGGAGGGAAGCACCAGCGTCATATTCACGGCGGAAACGCCGCCTTGATGCTGTGTGACGGAGGGTGGATAGCTCGTCAGGACTTGAGGCAGGCAGCGTTAAGCAGTCATTATCCTTTTGTTTTGGTTAACTATTTGCCGACAATATGCCTGAATCCGCAGGCTCTGTCGCGGAAAGAATGTTGTGACAGGCCGATAGCGGCAGGTCAGAAGAGAAGCTGCCATGCCGGGCCCGCGTGATCCCAGATCGTCCTCTTCGGAGGAGTCTCCCGTTCAGGAGCCCCGGACATCAGGGGCGACCCGGCGGAGCGCGCTCGGCCTGTTGCTCGGCGCGCCCCTGCTGTCGGCCTGCGCCGGCGTGCAGCAGAGCCTCAGCCAGTTCTCCAATCCCTTCTCGAGTTCCTCCCCGCCGCCGGCCCAGCCGTCAGGTCCCCCGCAGCAGGCGACGACCGCCGGCACCGGCGGGGTGAAAGTTGCCGTGATCCTGCCGCTCTCGGCCGCCGGCAATGCGGGGCTTGCGGCGCAGTCGATGCGCAACGCCGCCGAGATGGCGCTGGCGGAGTTCCAGAATCCCAACATCCAGCTCCTGATCAAGGATGACAATGGCAGTCCGCAAGGTGCGCAACAGGGCGCACAGCAGGCTGTCGACGAAGGCGCCGAGATCATCCTGGGGCCGCTGTTCGCGCAGTCGGTGCCGGCGGTGGCGCAGGTCGCGCGCACGCGCGGCATCTCGGTGATCGCGTTCTCGACGGATTCCAGCATCGCCGGCCGCGGGGTCTATCTGCTCAGCTTCCTGCCGGAGTCCGACGTCAACCGCATCGTCGAATATTCCGCCAGCATCGGGAAGCGCGCCGTCGCGGTGCTCGTGCCTGACAATGCCTATGGCAATGTGGTCGAGGCCGCGGTGAAGGCGGCGGTGCCGCGCCGTGGCGGGCGCATCGTCGCGTTCGAGAAATACGCCGCCGATCGTGCCACGCCCGCGCGCACCGTGGCGCAGCAGCTCGGCGGCGCGGATGCGCTGTTCATCGCCGACGACGGCGATGCCGTCGTGACGGTTGCCGATGCGATGACGGCCGCAGGCGCAAATCTCCGCAACATCCAGCTGCTCGGCACCGGCCTGTGGGACAGTCCGCGCGTCTACGCCAGCCAAAACCTGCAAGGCGGTCTCTACGCCGCGCCCGATCCGGCGGGCTTCCGCGCCTTCTCCGGCCGCTATCGCACCAAATATGGTGTAGAGCCGATCCGCACCGCCACGCTGGCCTATGACGCCGTCGCCCTCGTCGCCGCGCTCGCGCGCACGCAGGGCCCGACGCGGTTCTCGCCGGATGTGCTTACCAACCCCTCGGGCTTCGCCGGCATCGACGGCCTGTTCCGCTTCCGCGCGGACGGCACGAATGAACGCGGCCTTGCGGTGATGAAGGTGACGACCGGCGGCGGTGTCGCGGTCGCGGGCTCGCCGAAGAGTTTTGGGGCGTGAAGACTTCGTAGCCTGGATGGAGCGCAGCGCAATCCGGGTTCTGTCCGCGCGGTGAGACCGCCCCGGATTTCGCTGCGCTCCATCCAGGCTACAAGATGCTCGTTACGCAGCGAGATCCGCGACCACCGCGTCCAGCACCGGGAATCCACTGCTGGTCACGCGCAGGCGTCCCGTTGCATCGACCGTGATCGCGCCTTCTTCACGCAGCAGCGTGATCCGTTTGGGATCGAGCGAGCGGCCCGACAGCGCCTTGTAGCGCTCGGGGTCGATGCCTTCGGCAAGGCGCAATCCCATCAGCAAGAATTCGTCGGCGCGCTCTTCGCTGTTGAGAAGATCGTCGGTGACGACTCCATGTCCGTTGGTCTCGACGCGCATCAGCCAGGCTTCGGGGCGCTTCTCGGTGGCGGTGGCGTGCCTGACGCCGTCGATGTCGAGCCGGCCATGCGCGCCGGGGCCGATGCCGGCATATTCCTCGCCGCGCCAGTAGACCAGATTGTGCCGGCACTCGGCGCCGCGCCGCGCGTGATTGGAAATCTCGTAGGCAGGCAGGCCGAGTCTGTCGCAGGTCTCCTGGGTGACGTCGTAGAGCGCGCGCGCGACCGCCTCATCCGGCGTCTTCAGCTTGCCGGCCTGGTGCAGGCCGAAGAACGGCGTGCCTTCCTCGATCGTCAATTGATAGAGCGACAGATGCTCGGCGGCTTCCTCGATTGCGAGCTTCAGTTCATCGGCCCACATCGCCGGCGTCTGGTCGGGACGGGCGTAGATCAAATCGAACGAGTAACGGTCGAACGAGCGGCGCGCGATGGCGACCGCATCGAGCGCTTCGCGCGCGCTGTGCATGCGGCCCAGGGCCTTCAGCGAGGCATCGTCGAGCGCCTGCACGCCGAGCGAAACACGATTCACGCCGGCGGTGCGATAGCCGGCGAAGCGCGTGGCCTCGACGCTGGTCGGGTTGGCCTCGAGCGTCACTTCGACGTCGCTGGCGACCGTCCAGTGCTTGCCGATCGCATCGAGCACGGCGCCAACGGTTGCGGGCTGCATCAGGGACGGCGTGCCACCGCCGAGGAAGATCGAGGTGACCTCGCGGCCCGGCGAACGCTCGGCCGTCGTCGCGATCTCGCGCGCGAAAGCGGAGGCAAACCGCGCCTCGTCGATCGCGGCGTGCCGGACATGGCTGTTGAAGTCGCAATAAGGGCACTTCGACAGGCAGAACGGCCAATGCACGTAAACGCCAAAAGCTTCTTTAGCGCGGCTCAAGGCAGATCTCCGCCAGTTTCACGAAGGCGCGGGCGCGATGCGACAGGCCTAGGCCGAGCGGCGGCAGGCCGTGCTTCTCGATGCTCTCCATCTCGCCGAAGGTGCGGCTGTGCCCGTCGGGCAGGAACATCGGATCGTAGCCAAAACCGGAAGTGCCGCGCGGCGGCCACACCAGCGTGCCGTCGACGCGCGCTTCGACCTCTTCGAGATGATCGTCGGGCCAGGCCACGCAGAGCGCGGAGACGAAATGCGCCTTGCGCTTGTCCGGCGTGGTCGCGCCGCGCTCCTGCAACAGGCGTTCGATCTGTGCCATCGCCGCGGCAAAATCTTTCGACGGACCGGCCCACCGCGCGCTGTAGATTCCGGGCGCGCCGTCGAGTGCATCGACCACGATGCCGGAATCATCGGCGAACGACGGCAGCTTGGTCGCCAGCGCCGCCGCGATCGCCTTGATCGCGGCATTGCTGCGGAAATCGTTGCCGGTCTCGTCGGGCTCGGGCAGGCCGAGCTCGCCGGCCGACACCGCCTCGATGCCGTAAGGCGCCAACAGCTCCTTCATCTCGGCGAGCTTGCCGGGATTGTGGGTGGCGATGACCAGCTTTCCGGTGATTCGGCGGTGCATGGGCCTATTGACTACGCCACAGCCAGTTTCTGCAAGTCCACCAGACGCGCGATGCCCTTCTGGGCCAGCGCCATCAGCGCGAGGAACTCGTCCTGCGTGAACGGCTCGCGTTCCGCGGTGCCCTGCACCTCGATGATGCGGCCATCGCCGGTCATGACGAAATTGGCGTCGGTCTGGGCTTCCGAATCCTCGGCATAGTCGAGGTCCAGCACCGGCTTGCCCTGATAGATGCCGCAGGAGATCGCGGCGACGTTGTCGCGCATAACGTTGGCCTTGATCATGTTGCGCGCCTTCATCCAGGTGATGCAGTCGGCGAGCGCGACCCAGGCGCCGGTGATTGAAGCCGTGCGCGTGCCGCCGTCGGCCTGGAGCACGTCGCAATCGACCGTGATCTGGCGCTCGCCGAGCGCTTCGAGATCGACGATGGTGCGAAGCGAGCGGCCGATCAGGCGCTGGATCTCGACGGTGCGGCCGCTCTGCTTGCCCGCGGAGGCTTCGCGGCGGGTGCGTTCGGAGGTCGCGCGCGGCAGCATGCCGTATTCGGCGGTGACCCAGCCGCGGCCCTGGCCCTTCAGCCACGGCGGCAGGCGGTCTTCCAGCGTGGCGGTGACCAGCACATGGGTGTCGCCGAATTTCACCAGGCAGGAGCCTTCCGCATATTTGACCACGCCACGCTCGAGCGTCACGGGGCGCAATTCGTCGGGCGCACGGCGGCTTGGCCGCATGGGAAATCCTCCAAAACTCTCGGGAAATGGCTATTCGCGGTGCTTGTAGGGGGGGCGGATGGGGAGAACAAGGCTTTTTCACCCCCGGTTTGTCACCCCGCCAACGCAGCGCTTGTCAGAAGCCCCCGGGATAGACAAATAATAAGCGCCTGAGAGGAGTTAGCGCCTGTGGCCCACCACGATCCGATAAATCTGATCGCGCCGCGCGCGGGCCTCGCCCAGCTCAACGAGCGTTCCCGCGACATCTTTCGTCAAATTGTCGAAAGTTATCTCGCGACCGGCGAGCCGGTCGGCTCGCGCAATATTTCGCGGCTGATCGCGATGCCGCTGTCGCCGGCCTCGGTCCGCAACGTCATGGCCGACCTGGAACAGCTCGGCCTGATCTATGCCCCGCATACTTCGGCCGGTCGGCTGCCGACGGAACTCGGCCTGCGATTTTTCGTCGACGCCCTGATGCAGGTCGGCGACCTCACCGACACCGAGCGGCAGTCGATCCAGAGCCAGCTCACCTCTGTCGGCCAGGCGCACTCGGTCGAGGCGGCGCTCGACCAGGCGCTGACGCGGCTGTCGGGCCTGACCCGCGCCGCCGCGGTGGTGCTGACGCCCAAATCCAATGCGCGGCTGAAACATATCGAATTCGTCCGGCTGGAACCGGAAAAGGCGCTGGTGATCCTGGTGGGCGAGGACGGCCAGGTCGAAAACCGCGTGCTGACGCTGCCACCCGGAGTTCCCTCCTCGGCAATCACCGAGGCCGGCAATTTCCTCAATGCGCGGATCCGCGGCCGCACCCTGGCCGAGGCACGGCTCGAACTCGAGACCGCGCTCGGCGAGGCCCGCGCCGAGCTCGATCAGCTGACGCAGAAGGTGATTTCCGCTGGGATTGCCAGCTGGTCCGGCGGCGAGAGCGAGGACCGCCAGCTCATCGTCCGCGGCCACGCCAATCTGCTGGAAGATCTGCATGCGCTGGAGGATCTGGAGCGGGTCCGCCTGCTGTTCGACGATCTCGAGACCAAGCGCGGCGTGATCGACCTGCTGGGCCGGGCCGAGACCGCCGAGGGCGTGCGCATCTTCATCGGTTCGGAGAACAAGCTGTTCTCCTTGTCCGGCTCCTCTACCATCATCTCGCCCTATCGGGATGCCGCCGGCCACATCGTCGGTGTTTTGGGCGTGATCGGGCCGACGCGGCTGAATTATGCCCGCGTGATCCCGACCGTGGACTATGCTGCCCGCATCGTCAGCCGCCTTTTGGGGGGCTGACCGGCGTTTGACCCGATCACGGGCGCTTGATTTTCGCGCGCCAAGGCACGATATCCGGGCCAACAATCCCAGATCACCTCAAGACCAGACGAATTCGAGAAGAGAGCCGATGACCGATCGAGACCGGCAGCCCGAAGACACGACCGCACCGACCGGCGAGCCCGTGGTGTCGAAACCCTACATCATGCCCGACGATCCCGAGCCGGGTTCGGTCGAGCTGTTGCAGAAGGAAGCCGCCGAGGCGCGCGATCGCATGCTGCGGACGCTGGCCGAGATGGAGAATCTGCGCAAGCGCACCGCCAAGGAGGTCGCTGACTCCAAGCTGTACGGCGTCACCGGCTTTGCCCGCGACGTGCTCGACATCGCCGACAATCTCCAGCGCGCGCTCGACGCGGTTCCGGCCGAAGCGCGTGCCGCCGCCGATTCCGGCCTGGCCTCGCTGATCGAGGGCGTTGAGCTGACCGAGCGTTCGTTGCTCAACGCGCTAGAAAAGCACGGCGTGAAGAAGCTCGATCCGCAGGGCCAGAAGTTCGATCCGAACTTCCATCAGGCGATGTACGAGGTACCGGACGCGTCGGTGCCCACCGGCACCGTCGTGCAGGTCATGCAGGCCGGCTACACCATCGGCGATCGCGTGCTGCGTCCGGCGCTGGTCGGTGTCGCCAAGGGCGGCGCGAAGGCTGCGGCCGCGGCCAACAGCAACGAGTCGAACTGAGCGGCGTTAGATCGGTGCAGTCATTTCCGGGGCGATGCGAAGCATCGGCCCTGGAATCTCGACATTCCGGGTTGGGCTCTGCGAGCCGCCTTGGAATGACGACTCAAAAACCTTACGCACTCATCGCGATATCCGCGGACTGGATCCGCTTGACGCCGGCCTTGGCCATGTCGGCCCAGGCTTTGGCCAGCGAGCCCTGATTGTCGATGCCGCGGCAGGCATCCTCCACGACATAGACCTCAAAACCCGCCTTGCGGGCGTCGAGCGCGGTCCAGGCGACGCAGAAATCCGTTGCCAGCCCTGCGACGAAGACGCGCTTGATCTTGCGCGCCTTGAGATAGCCGGCGAGGCCCGTCGAGGTCTTGCCGTCGGCCTCGAGGAAAGCCGAGTAGCTGTCGACGTCCTTGTGAAAGCCCTTGCGGATGATGAGCTCGGCATGCGGGATCGCAAGGTCCTTCGACAGCGCGGCGCCGTCGGTGCCCTGCACGCAATGGTCGGGCCACAGCACCTGCTTGCCGTAAGCGAGGTCGATGGTCTCGAACGGCTTCTTGCCGGAATGCACCGATGCGAACGAGACGTGGCCGGGCGTGTGCCAGTCCTGTGTCATCACCACGTTCGCAAACGCTTTCGCCATCTTGTTGATGACGGGCACGACCTGCTCGCCCTCCTTCACCGCAAGGCTGCCGCCCGGCAGGAAGCAGTTCTGCACGTCGATCACGAGCAGCGCTGAGGCCCCGTCCGGCTTGATCGATGCGGCCGCGAAGAGTGAGGTCGGAGTAAGGCCCACGAGAGCGCTTGTCCCAAGCGCTGCCAGGATTTGTCGCCGGTCCAGCATCGTTCGCCTCCCCTTGTGGGCCAATGGAGGCGAAGCCTAGTTCTGTACGCGCGCGAACAGAAGCCCGAAAATGCAGCCGGTTTGGGTGAGGGGTTGGGCTCGGCACCGCAAACTCACCGTCGTCCCGGACAAAGCGGAGCGCCGATCCGGGACCCATAACCACAGGGGGAGGTTTGGCGAAGGCTCCTGCGTTGGTACTGCGACCGACCAAAACCGCGAGATCACGCGGTATGGATCCCCGCCTTCGCGGGGATGACACCGAGAGTGTTGAGCCGCCTTTCGCTTACCCCTTCGGCTGGATGCCGTCGCGCACGGCGCGGAAGCGGGTGAAGGCGGCAGACCATTGGTCGCGCGGGGCGCTGGCGATGATGCGCAGCGACGCGCCGCCGTTCGAGAAGCGGATCCACTGCACCACGGTGACCGGGACCTTGTCCTTGCCGCTGACGCCGTCGATCCGGGTCTCGAAACCCTGCTGGCCGTTGATGCGGATCGGCTCCGACATGGTGACGCGGGATTCGCGCACGCCGGGAATCTGGAGCGCGGCTTCCTGGGCGAAGCGGGCGCGATCGTCGGCGGCCTGCGGGGTGGCGCCGATCAGGCCGAGGATCATGAACGGCTGCGCTTCATAACCGGTGCTCTCGTTGCCGTCGGCCAGGATGATGCTGGAGCCCGGCGCCAGCGTGCGGATGTCCTTGAAGTCGGCGAGATCGGTGATCTTGAACGGCATCAGCGCGATCTGCTCTTCGGCCGAGACCTGCTTGCGGGTGGTGACGCTGGCAAACATCTGCCGCACGGCTTCATCGGTGTAGATCTTGGTCGCATTCTCCGGGATCTGCACGGCGACATAGCCGGAGAAGCCGGCGCCCGGCACGATCATCGAATAGCGCCGCACCGCCGTCTCGCCGGCCTTGCCGCTCTCGGTGGTGAAATAGGCAAGGCCCGCAGGCGTCTCGATCTTGTCCTGCTTGACGCCATTGGTGCCGCCCGGATTGGCATTGAAGGCGCTCACGACCTCGCTATAGGCGGCCGGCGGCAGCTCGGTGATCAGCACCTTGACGTTGCCGTCCTCGCTCTCGAAGCCCGGAAAGGTTTTTGCGGTGCTCAAGCCCACCAGCGGCACCATGCCGAGGCGCAAGCCGGGCGGGTAAACGGCGTCGGCGCCGAGAGCCGGAAGCGCTGTTGCGACGAGGAGGGCGAGTGCGGCGAGGGGACGGATCAGCTTCATGGGCACTCTGATTGGTTCACATTGAGGCCGTTCGATGGTCGGCCATCGGGCCGATTTGTCGCGCGAAGCAGCCTCAAGGGGCTGTCCGGCCGGTCCGCCTTTTAACGGGTTTGGCCCGCCGGTAACAGGGCCGGGCAGTTCACGGTGGCGGGGGTGGGCTGAAGCCTGAACCTGTTAATAATTCATCACCCGCAAGGGCGGTTGAGCCCGGATATGATCTTCCAAAACCCAATGTTTTCACGGCCGAAACTTGCGTTCGGTCCTTGCGGCCCCCTCCCCCCCTCCTATATGAGCGTCAACCATCGCAATATCGCGGATGTTTGATCTTAGGGGGTTTGGATCGGGTGCCTCTTGGGCCCAACCAGCCTGCCGCAAAAACAAGGATATCAGGACCATGGGAAAGGTCATTGGGATCGACCTCGGCACCACGAATTCGTGCGTCGCCGTGATGGATGGCAAAAACGCCAAAGTCATCGAGAATTCCGAAGGGATGCGCACGACGCCTTCGATCGTCGCCGTCACGGACGACGGTGAGCGCCTCGTCGGCCAGCCGGCCAAGCGCCAGGCCGTCACCAATCCCGAGCGCACCTTCTTCGCAGTGAAGCGCCTGATCGGCCGCCGCTACGACGACCCGATGGTCGAGAAGGACAAGAAGCTCGTTCCGTACAAGATCGTGAAGGCTTCCAACGGCGATGCCTGGGTCGAGGCCGACGGCCAGACCTACTCGCCCTCGCAGGTCTCCGCGTTCATCTTGCAGAAGATGAAGGAGACCGCGGAAGCCCATCTCGGCCAGAAGGTCGACCAGGCGGTCATCACCGTTCCCGCCTACTTCAACGACGCCCAGCGCCAGGCCACCAAGGACGCCGGCAAGATCGCGGGCCTTGAAGTGCTGCGCATCATCAACGAGCCGACCGCGGCCGCGCTCGCCTATGGTCTGGACAAGACCAAGGCCGGCACGATCGCCGTGTACGATCTCGGCGGCGGCACGTTCGATATTTCCATTCTCGAAATCGGCGACGGCGTGTTCGAGGTGAAGTCGACCAACGGCGACACCTTCCTCGGCGGCGAGGATTTCGACATGCGCCTCGTCGGCTACCTCGCCGACGAATTCCAGAAGGAGCAGGGCATCAACCTGCGCAACGACAAGCTCGCGTTGCAGCGCCTGAAGGAAGCCGCTGAAAAGGCCAAGATCGAGCTGTCGTCGACGACGCAGACCGAGATC
>Ga0065165_1003540_pt1 | contig 10809 bp, 11 predicted proteins | sample AraplaMF_Cvi_mMF_FD_63813 | JGI IMG/M metagenome (GOLD analysis project Ga0065165, IMG submission 63813) | Arabidopsis root microbial communities from the University of North Carolina, USA - plate scrape MF_Cvi_mMF (version 2) (version 3) | ecosystem: Host-associated > Plants > Roots >... | reverse complement strand
GCTTGCTGATGAGCCTGGCCGGCTGGTCGCCTTCCACATCGAAACGGCCTGGAAACGAGGCTCCTGAGCGTGGCGCAGGCGGTCGTCGGCGACTGCCGGATCGTCAGGCCTCGAGGCGTTCGGGCGTATAGCCCGCCTCGCGGATGGCGTCTTCCGCCTTGGCCGCATCACCCTCCACGGACAGACGATGGGTGTCGAGATCGACGGTGACCGGCGCCCCTGGCAGGATTTCGGCGAGCGCGCCGCGCAGGGTCTTTTCGCAATGGCCGCAGGTCATGTCGGGAATGTTGAACGTCGCAGTCACGTCAGGTCTCCTTGAAGAGGTTGGTTAGTGCCGGTCAGCTGAGATGCGGGATAATCCCGCGGAGCCGTCGCCCGGAGCGGAGCTGTCGCCCGCGAGATCATCGAGGATCGGGCAGTCGGGACGGTGATTGCCGCCGCAGCAATGGGCGAGATGCTTGAGCGTCTTCACCATGCCCTGCATTTCGGCAATCCGCCGCTCCAGGTCGGCGATATGAGCCGTCGCGACGTCCTTGACGGCCGAGCTTTCGCGGCTCTTGTCCTGCCAGAGTTTCAGCAGAGTTTCGGTTTCCTCCAGCGAAAAGCCGAGCGAGCGGGCGCGCTTGATGAAGCGCAGCACATGCACCTCCGCCTCGCCATAGACGCGGTAGTTGTTGCCGGTGCGGGCGGCCGGTTGCACCAGGCCGATCTCCTCGTAATAGCGGATCATCTTCGCCGACACGCCGGAGGCGGCGGATGCCTCGCCGATGTTCATGGCCTGTCCTTTCTGTGGCGTTCGCCCGCCGTCTTCAGCCGCAGCGCATTGCCGAGCACGAAGACGCTCGACAATGCCATGGCGGCCGCGCCGATCATCGGCGACAGCGACAGGCCAAAGGCGGGGTAGAGCGCGCCGGCCGCAATCGGGATCAGCGCGACATTGTAGCCGAATGCCCAGGCAAGGTTCTGCCGGATATTGCGCATGGTGGCGCGGCTCATCCCCATCGCCGAGACGACGCCCTGCAGGTCGCCGCCGACCAGAACCACGTCGGCGCTTTCGATCGCCACGTCGGTGCCCGTGCCGATGGCGATGCCCACGTCGGCCTCGGCGAGCGCCGGAGCATCGTTGATGCCGTCGCCGACGAAAGCGAGCTTGCGATGCTGGGTGGCCCGCAAAGCCCTGATCGCCGCGACCTTGCCCTCCGGCAGGACCTCGGCCACCACCGTCTCGATTCCAACCTGCCGGGCAATGGCGTCTGCGGTGCGACGGTTGTCGCCCGTCACCAGCGCCACCTCTATGCCCAAGGCGCGCAGCTGGCGGATCGCCTCGCGGCTAGTGGGTTTGACCGGATCGGCAACGGCGAGCACGCCGGCGAGGCGTCCGTCGATGGCCGCGTAGATCGGCGTCTTGCCTTCGCCGCTCATCCGCCGGGCCGCCTCACCGAACGTCTCGACGGTCAGGCCGAGCTTTTCCATGAAGCGATCGGCGCCGACGGCGACCTCCCTGCTCTCGACCTTCGCCTCGATGCCGTAGCCGGTGACAGAGCGGAAGCCTTCAGCCTTTGCAGACGAAAGCCCGCGCAATTGTGCCGCCTTGACCAGGGCCTCGGCAATCGGATGCTCTGACTGGGCCTCGACGGCAACGACGAGTGCCAGCAGTTCGTCTTCGCCAAACCCTTCTGCCGCCAGGATATCGGTCAGTTCCGGCTTGCCCTTGGTGATCGTGCCGGTCTTGTCGAAGACGACGAGATCGACATTGCGCAGCTCCTGCAGGGCGGCGCCCTTGCGGAACAGAACGCCGAATTCCGCCGCCCGGCCACCGCCGACGACGATCGAGGTGGGCACTGCCAGCCCCATGGCGCAGGGGCAGGCGATGATCAGCACGGCGACCGCATTGACCAGCGCATGGCTGAGCGCCGGTTCGGGACCGAGGAAGAACCAGAGCGCGAAGGTGAGCACGGCAAGCCCGATGACCGCCGGCACGAACCAGGCGGTGACCCGGTCGACCAGCGACTGGATCGGCAGCTTTGCGCCTTGCGCTTGCTCGACCATACGGATGATGCCGGCGAGCATGGTGTCGCGGCCGACCTTGTCGGCGCGGAAACGGAAGGCGCCGGCGCCATTGATGGTGCCGCCGATGACCGTTCCGCCGGCTGATTTGGCGACCGGCAGCGGCTCGCCCGAGATCATCGACTCGTCGATATTCGACTGACCGTCGATCACGGTGCCGTCCACCGGGATGCGCTCGCCCGGCCGAATGACGAGGATGTCACCGGTCACGACCTCGGCTGCGGGCACGTCCAAAATCTTGCCGTCACGTTCGACGCGGGCGGTCTTTGCCTGCAGGCCGGCGAGCTTGGCAATCGCCTCGCCGGTGCGACCCGTGGCGCGCGCCTCGAGAAGCCGGCCGAACAGGATGAGGACGACGATCACCGTCGCTGCCTCGTAATAGACGAAGCGAGCCTGCTCCGGCAGCAGCTCGGGCGCGAAGGTGGTAACGACAGAATAGCCGTAGGATGCCAGCACGCCGACCGCGACCAGCGAGTTCATCTCCGGGGCGCCGCGCAGCAGCGCCGGCAGGCCGAGCCGCAGGAAGCGGAAGCCGGGCCAGAAGATCACCACCGTCGCCAGCGCGAAATAGACGAGATAGAGCGGCTGCATGCCGACCGCGCCCATCAGCCAGTGGTGGAAGGGCGGATAGGCATGGCCGGTCATCTCCAGCACAAACAGCGGCAGGGTGAGGACAAAGGCGATGAGGAGATCGCGCTTCAGCACGGCCTCCTCGCCGGCATGCATGTGCATATGGTCGTGGCCACCGTCGTGGCTGCCGGAATGCGCCGGTGCGTCCATATCCCGATGCGCTGGCGCGTCCATATCCGGATGCGCGGAAGTCATCATCCCCGCCTCGTGCATGGCGCGATCCATGGCGCCGTCGGGGATTTCGTAGCCGACCTTGCGGATCGCCTCTTCGAGCGCTTCGGCCGAAAATTCGGTGGTGGCGGAGAAGCTCAGCTTCTTGGTGGCGAAGTTGACGGCACCCGTCTCGACGCCCGGCACCTTGGCGGCCGCCATCTCCACGCGCCGCACGCAGGAGGCGCAGGTCATGCCCTCTACCGGAACGGTCAGCTGCAGGGGGACAGGTCTTACGGTCTGGTTCATGGGAAGGATCTCGCTTTCCTTCCCCAGATAGGGCTTCCCATCATGGGAAGGTCAAGGGCAGAGAGCGGTAAAAGTCAGGCTTGTCCCGCGAGCTTCTTCGGCCGGCCGGCCTTCAGGCCATTGGCGCGAGCGGCGATAGCTTTCGCAGGGGACGTCGTGGCGCCAGCATGACGTGCCAATTCCCGCGCCATCCAGGCCTTTGTGCCAAACAGACGCAGGCGTCGGTGACCAGGTCTCTCGGTTTGGTTGAGCAGCAATGTCAGCGAACCCGCGACCAGTTCCTACCGCTCTCCGACGGTCAGCGGCCAGTCGACCAGATAGTCCTCGAAATCGTCGACATGCACTTCCGTTTCGCTGACGGTACGGCCACGGGCGGAAATGCCGGCCTGGTGCACGGTTTCCGGATCGCCGGAGATCAGGTGGTGCCACCAGTAGAGATCCTCGCCGTCGCGCACCAGGCGATAGCCGCAGGTGGGCGGCAGCCAGGTGATGTCGTGCACCTCCTGGGGTGTCAGCTGGATGCAATCCGGCACGATCGCCTGCCGGTTGGGGTAGTCGCTGCAGCGGCAGGTCGTGCCGTCCAGCAGGCGGCAGGAGACGGAGGTGAATGCCACCTCGCCGGTGTCCCAGTCCTCAAGCTTGTTCAGGCAGCAGAGGCCGCAGCCGTCGCAGAGGCTTTCCCACTCCTGCGGGTTCAGGTCTTCGAGCCGCTTGGTCTTCCAGAATGCTTCGGTCATCATCATATTCTGGGCAGGATGGTACCACTGCCTCCTCCTGCCTTTACCGTGTTGCGATTTGGGCATCGCGCTTAAACCATTTGTCAGCTAATGCTGAATAACGGTGACAAGCTTAGGCTCTTGATCCTCGGGCGGGTCCACGTCAAGCATAACTCATCGACAGCGGGGGAATTCCAGCGGTGCAGGACGAGCCAAAGTCACCCGAAGAACAGACATCGGGGCGGCCGCGCAGGAGACACCACATCCTGCTGCGCATCGATTCCTGGATCGATTCGACGATCTGGAACCTCGGCTTCCGGCTGGGCGAGATCTGGGAAGACATTACCATCTTCTTCCGCCGCTTCCGGGTCCGCGGCTGGACGCGGCTCGGCTTCGAGCTTGCCGGCGAGGCGATGACGCTCGGCACGGCCGGGTTCGTCGTGCTCCTGGCGCTGGCCATGCCGGCCTTCGAGGAAACCAAGGAAGACTGGCGCAATCGCGGCGATTTCGCCGTGACCTTCCTCGACCGCTACGGCAATGTGATCGGCCACCGCGGCATCATCCATGAAGGCTCGGTGCCGATCGACCAGCTGCCGGACCACCTGATCAAGGCGGTGCTGGCGACCGAGGACCGGCGATTCTTCGACCATTTCGGCATCGACGTGCTCGGCCTCATCCGCGCCATGAGCGTCAACGCACAGGCCGGCGGCGTCGTCCAGGGCGGCTCGACGCTGACCCAGCAGCTGGCCAAGAACCTGTTCCTGTCCAACGAACGGTCGATCGAGCGCAAGGTCAAGGAAGCCTTCCTGGCGCTCTGGCTCGAGGCGAACCTTTCGAAGAAAGAGATCCTGTCGCTTTACCTCGACCGGGCCTACATGGGCGGCGGCACGTTCGGGGCGGCTGCGGCCTCGCAGTTCTATTTCGGCAAGAACATCACCGAGGTGAGCCTCGCGGAATCGGCCATGCTCGCCGGCCTGTTCAAGGCGCCGACAAAATATGCGCCGCACGTCAACCTGCCGGCAGCCCGCGCCCGCGCCAACGAGGTGCTGACCAACCTGGTGCAGAGCGGGCTGATGTCCGAGGGCCAGGTGATCGCCGCAAGGCGCAGCCCGGCGACCGTGGTCGACCGCGCCGACGTGAAGTCGCCCGACTACTTTCTCGACTGGGCGTTCGACGAGGTGCAGCGGCTTGCCCTCGCAGGCAAGTTCAAGCAGCATTCCGTCGTGGTGCGCACGACGATCGACATGGGCCTGCAGCAGGCGGCCGAATCGGCGATGGAAACCAGCCTGCGCGAATACGGCGAGACCTACCGGGTCAAGCAGGGCGCCATGGTGATGATCGAGAACGGTGGCGGCCTGCGCGCCATGGTCGGCGGCCGCGACTACGGCGAAAGCCAGTTCAACCGTGCCACCAAGGCACTGCGGCAGCCCGGCTCGTCGTTCAAGCTCTACACCTATTCGGCGGCCATGGAGCACGGTTTCAAGCCGGAATCGACCATTTCGGATGCGCCGATCACCTGGCGCGGCTGGTCGCCGCAGAACTACGGCCGTTCCTACAAGGGCAAGGTCACGCTTTTGTCGGCCATGGCGCAATCGCTGAACACCGTGCCGGTACGACTGGCCAAGGAAGTGCTCGGCACCGACGTGATCGTCCAGACGGCCAAGGCCTTCGGCGTCGAGACGCCGCTGCGCAACGACAAGACCATCCCGCTCGGCACGTCCGAGGTGACCGTGCTCGACCAGGCAACCGCCTACGCGGTGATGCCGGCCGGCGGCGTCACGTCGCGGCGCCACGGGGTGGAGCAGGTGCTCGGCTATGACGGCTCGGTGCTCTACGACTTCACCCGCGACGAGTCGCCGGCCAAACGCGTCCTGTCGGAGCAGGCGACCTCGTCGATGAACCGCATCCTGACGCAGATCCCGGTGATCGGCACGGCCAAGAAGGCGGCACTCGACAACGGCATCGTCACCGGCGGCAAGACCGGCACCTCGCAGAACTACCGCGACGCCTGGTTCATCGGCTTTACCGGCAACTACACGACCGCCGTCTGGTTCGGGAACGACGACTTCACGCCGATGAACAACATGACCGGCGGGTCGCTGCCGGCGATGACCTTCAAGCCGCTGATGGACTACGCCCACCAGGGCATCGAGCTGCGGCCGATCCCCGGGATCGAGAACCCGCTGCCCGGCGGCAGCCGCAAGCCGGGCGACGCGGTGGCGCAGAAGAAGCCCGAGGCAAACGCCTTTGCCACGCTGGTGCGGCCGCGCTCGCTGTCGGCGGAAGCCACGCGGATCATCCGCAAGGTCGGGGACATGCTGAAGAGCGCCGCACCCCTGCCGCCGATCTCGGCAAACCCGGCCGATGCGACGACGACCAGTTCGGTCGAACCGACCGCCAGGACAGCCGCATCCGTCGTGCCGGTGAGCGTGCCTGTGCGGCGGTAGTTTCGGGCTGGGCGCGGTGGCCCTCCTCTCTCCTTGCGGGAGAGGTTACAAAATGACGGCCAGGCGCGCCCAGTTCGTGATCGTGCCAGTCTGAGGGACTGATGCCGCCGGATCATCGCGACCTCGTACTCCGACAGCTCTCGCCTTTCGCACCGGCACCCGTTTCTTCCCATCAGAATCAGTGCTACTCGTGCGGGCATTGTTTTGCTCAAGGGCCCTCGCCTCCCGTGTTCCGCCTCCCCCTCCTCATCGCCATCGCGCTCGTGATCGCCTTCGGCGGCGGGATCTGGTCGACCATCGCCGCGCTGACCGCCACGACCGGCTTCGGCGCCATCCGGCTCGGTGCCTGGGAGGCGTTTCCGCAGGCCCAGACAGCGGATGCGGACCCTTACGCCAAGTCGCACCGGGCCAATGCCGGAAAGCTGCTCTATGCGAGCGCCGAGGGGCTTGCATTTACGGCATCGGTCGACGATGCCGGTCAGCGGCTGACGGGCGAGTGCCGCTACAGCATCAGCGGGCAGACCCCGGCTGCACGCTTCTGGACGCTGTTTGCGGCCGCGCCGGGGGCCGCCCCGCCTTCGCCCGCAGCCGACCGCCCGAGCGCCCTCAATTCGCGCAACGCCCTGTTTCGCGAGGATGGCAGTTTCGAGATCCACGCAAGCCAGGCGGCCGCAGCCAACAACTGGCTGGCCGTGCCGGCCGGCCCGTTCCGTCTGACGCTCACCCTTCTCGACACGCCGACGGCCGGAAGTTCCGGGGTGATCGACCTGTCGATGCCGAGCATCCGCAAGATCGGATGCGGCAATGTCTAGGCGAACCGCGCTTCAACTCGTGCTGGCGATCCTTGCCGGGCTGGTCGGTGCTGCCCTGCTGCATCTGATCATCGTGCTGCTGTTGCCACAATTCAGCGACCGGGATGCCTATACGCGCGTGCTCGCCGAGGGGGAGATCCAGCGCTTCTGGCGGCTGGGCGAGGCGCCGGACAAGGCCGGTCTTGCCAAGGACGATCCCTATCTGGAAACGGCCGTCTGCGGCTTCGATCTCAGCGAGACACCGGTGCGCATCGCCGGCGCCAAATCCGGCATCCCGTTCTGGTCGCTCGCCGTCTACGACAGCGGCTCGAACGAGGTCTTCAGCATCAACGACCGGACGGCCGTGGCGGGCGCGGTCGATGTGGTTCTGGCAACGCCGACGCAGATGACCCAGTTGCGCAAGAACCTGCCGGCCAGCGCGACCCAGTCGATCCTGATCGAAAGCGCGAGCACCGACGGCTACGTGGTGCTGCGGGCATTGGCGCCAAGGCAGAGCTTTGCCGACGGCGTCTCGGAATTTCTGGACAAGGCAACGTGTGCGCCGTTCGAATGGCGCTCCAGAAGCCGCTTCTAAGGCGGGCTATTCGGCGCCGACGGCGTGGTTTTCGGCCCGGCGATCGACACCCATGCGCTCCTCGAAGCGCTCGTAGCGAACGCCCGTGAAGAAGACGACGGCGCCCGGATCCTCCGGCTCGCCGATGCGCACCTGCGGCTTGCGATTATGCTCGGTGCGCCATTTGTTCAAAACAACTATCTCTGCCATGCTCGTCTCCGTTGAACGAATTCGAGACGGATGAAGACGGATCAATTTCACCCTGCCCTGTGAGTGGGCCGACGCGCCCTGCGATCATCTCCCGCAGGCATCCGCGTCTTTCTCGTCAGCGACGCTTCCAAGAAGCGCCGAGACATCATGCCGACAGGCCCCGCCTGGCCCTGTCGTTCTCCGGATGGCGCCTGCCGCGACACCATCCGGAGCTGAACAAACCGGCAGGATACGCACCGGTTACAGTGGCGATTGAGCCAGAGCTGCGTTAATAATTGACTAATACTAATATAGCAGTTGCGAGTGACGCATGTTGATAGCTGCATGCGCATTCAACACCGGTCGCCAAAACCCCCATTGATCCCAAGGTACAAGCGTCTTCCCGGCGGTCCGCCAAGGCGCCCGAGGATACAAGCGACGTTTCAAAACGGCTCATTTTCACCAAGCATTAACCCTCCGGACGTTAGCATAGGGTTAAACCTAGGCGGGACCTGCGGCGGAACAAGAGGTCCGCTTGGGGCCTCGCTACCGGGAGTTCCCCAGGCAAGGTACGATGCAAAGAACCGGGAGGCTCGTCCGCCCGCCGGTTGCTTTCCGGCACTTCAAACATGTTTTGCGTATTGTGAGTCTGTCCGTGATGAGCGAGTTCCGAGAGCTTGAGAGGCCCCAGGCCATGCGCAGGAAGGATGTGGTGTTGATGGCCACGGTGACGAGTTTCGAGAGCCAGCCGCACCCGTCGCGGTCGGAGCTCCGACAGTTCGCCGAGCTCTTCTCGCCGCTGTTCAACGCCTCGTCCGACGAGGCGCGCCGCGATGCGGTCGCCGCGCTGTCGCAGTGCACGACGGTTCCGCCGGCGGTCGCCTTCTTCATCGCCAGCCAGCCGATCGCGGTTTCGGCCCCCTTCCTCGTGGCCTCGCCGTGCCTGTCCAACCAGGCGCTGATCGCGATTGCGCGCACCCAAGGCGTGGATCATGCACATGCGATCGCACGCCGCGATTCCCTTCCGCCGACCGTCGTGGACGCGCTTGTGGCGCTGCGCTATGCGCGGCCCGTTCCGCGTCCCGAACCCGGGGCGACAGCTGACGACGATACCGGCGAGGCGCTTGAACAGGCGCGCGACGCCGAACGACTGATGCGCGACGAGCAGTTGCGGCGGCGCATCAAGCTCCTGGTCGGCCATGTGGAGCGGGCGCCGGACGACCGGCTGGGACTGAGGACGGTGTCGTCGCTGCAGACCGCGCTGCTGGTTCGCTTTGCCCGGGCGCGCGAGGCCGGGCTGTTTGCCGGTGTTCTTGCGGACGCGCTGTCGGCCAGCCGCTGGCTTGCCGAGCGGATCATGCTCGACATTTCAGGCCGCCAGCTGGCGACGACGCTGAAGGGCCTCTACATGGAAGCGCCCGACGCCCTGTTCGTCCTGGAACGCCTCTACAGCCACCTCAACAAGGCGGAAGGGTCCGACACTGCGGCAGAAGTGCTGTGGAACTCGCTCGACGGCGACGATTGCGGCCGGCGGGTGGAAGCCTGGCGGCGCGCCGATCAATACACCTATGCGGAGCTGCATCCGGAGCCGGCCCCCGAGCTGCAGCCGGTTGAACCGGCCATCGAGGAAGAGGCAGCGCCGCCGCTCCGGACCTCGGCCAGCCTGAGGCGCAATGTCGGCGGCCAGTGGCGGCGATGATATCGCGCGCTTACGCCTGATCGACCACCACGAACAATCCCGCCACCGCATCCACCTCGAGCTCCAGCAGCCAGAGATCCGGATCGAAGCGACGTTCCCGCCCGACCAGATCGGCAACGGCCTGCGGTTCTGCCGCGGTCAGCCGCGTCTCGAACTTGCGGTCGCCGTCATCCTCCCCGTCGAAGAAATTCTGCGGCGCGGGGCCATAAAGGGTTTCCAGCCCGTCGCGATGCCGGTGTCGGATGAAGATCGCGCCGGCCGCATCCGCTCCCTTGTGCTCGACGGCCGCAAAGCCGCCGAGCGAAAAGACGCGGCGTGTCAGGGCGGAAACGAAGATATCGGACCTCAGGCGCATTCCACCCCATAAGCCGTTGCGAGGAAAGAAAATCGCTTTCAGCGACATGCCCGGCCGGCCCGGGATCGGGAACCGGAGCCAAATGGCCACGGCGACGGTATAAACGAGCAAAATCGCATCCAGTTGACGTCCAAACCCTTTCCTTTCCGAGACCTCCTCATAATTAAAGGCCATTGCCGTATCGGCATTGTTTCCAAAAGGAGTTGGGGATTTGACTACGTCCGTTCTGATCAGCATTCTGATCACCTTCCTGGTGATCGTTCTCATTCTTTATCTCGTCGCCCGCCTGCCCATCGACGGCCGTGCCAAGCAGATCGTCCAGATCATCGTGATCATCATCGGCATCATCTCGATGCTGAAGTATCTCGCCGTATTCTAGACTTGAACGAATGCGCCCGGTGGCAGGCTTTAGGGCAGGCTTCCGGGCGCAGGCTTCCGGGCGCACCCTTTCCTGCCGGCCGCGGCCCGCGCTCAGAGGGCGCCGATGGCCTTGAGCTTTTTCAGCACCGCTTCGTTCGGCTCGCCCGTCTCGGGAAGCCGGTAATGCTTTTCGAAGCGCCGGATGGCCGCCTTGGTCTGGGCACCGGCAACACCGTCCATTTCCACATCCGTATAGGCGATGTTCGACAGACCCTTCTGGATCTGCAGCACCAGGGGCGACGCTCCGGGCGTGGCGGATGCCAGCTGGCGTATCGGCCGTGCCGTGCCCGTCGGGATATCGGCGGGCGGCGTCATCGACGGGGCGCGCTCCGATGAGCGGATGGCTGCGGCGATCGGATCGTCCGCATGCAGGCCGACGTTTTCGGCCGCCCGTGGCAACGCCGGCGACCTGGAGGGCGTCGACGCACTGGCGGACTGGCTGGGCTTGGCGGTCGGCGCAGG
>Ga0065165_1003537_pt1 | contig 10813 bp, 8 predicted proteins | sample AraplaMF_Cvi_mMF_FD_63813 | JGI IMG/M metagenome (GOLD analysis project Ga0065165, IMG submission 63813) | Arabidopsis root microbial communities from the University of North Carolina, USA - plate scrape MF_Cvi_mMF (version 2) (version 3) | ecosystem: Host-associated > Plants > Roots > Endosphere... | reverse complement strand
CACCGTGAGATCCGTGTTTTGGATATTCGCAACACCGCGGTAAGCGACCTCTCTATCGCCGAGCGCTTTACCGACCTGGAAATACTGCTGGCCGATAAAACGAAAATCAGTACGATTCAGCCGCTGTTCGGTCTGTCGGCACTGAAGCGTGTATACGTCGACAACACGGCGACTCCCGAAAGCGATGTACAGGGACTATTGAAAGAGAATACGAAATGCCTGGTGGTATTTAAAACCGATACGTTGAAGTACTGGTGGACGGCATTGCCCGATGCATGGCGCAAGGTGTTCCAGACTCAGGTGCCGGTAAGCGATCGCCCTACACGCGAAGAGCTGCATCGCCTGGCCGAGCTGGAGTCTTTGCACTTTAACGAGGCGGCTATCAGTTCGCTGGAACCGCTGACACTGTTTGTACGCCTCCGCGAGCTTTACTTCTCGGAGACGCGTATTACCGATGTAGCCCCACTAGCAAGTCTTACCACGCTTAAGTCGCTTCACGCCACGCGCAGCCCTATACGCAAGTTCGGGCCAATCGGTAAACTTACCGGGCTGGAAGACCTCGACATCTCGAACACGCCGATAGAAGACCCGGAAGTGTGGAGTAAACTCGAAAGCCTGAAGAAGCTCAACTGCTCGGGGACACCGATTAAATCGCTGGACGCTTTGAAGAAGCTAACGACGCTAGAGTATGTGGATTGCTCGAATACTGCTGTTAAGTCGCTCGATCCGCTCGAAGCACAGCCGCTCAAAACATTGAAGTGCTATAACACGAGGGTTTCGGATAAAAAAGTAGAAGGCTTCAAGAAGAAGAAGCCTGAATGTAACGTTGTATACTACCGCTAAGCGGTAAGGCGTGCCGTGCGGCTATAACCGTGCGGCATGCTATTTCTTTTCAACTCCGCTACTGTACAAACTGAAACTGCACGGCCATCCGTATCAGCGATGCGGTGTTCTTTACTCTGAATTTCGATAACAGGTTTTTCCGGTGTGTATCTACCGTGGTGGTGCTGATAAACAGCTTATCGGCGATCTCGTTATTGGTAAGGCCTTCGGCAATATGACCCAGTACTTCTTTCTCCCGCCGCGTAAGCACCGGTATTGTTGTGTCGCCGCTGTTCTTTACAACGGTTGCCGCTTCCAGACTTAGGTATGTACGCCCGGCCATTACCACGTCGATGGCTTCAATGATCTCCTCCCGTGTGGCGTTCTTCAAAATATATCCCGAGGCGCCCTGCTGCATCATGGTCTGTATATAACTCTGCTGGCTCATCGAGCTAAGGCCGATAACACGCACGTTCGGATATTTCTGTCGAATCTGTTTACACAGGTCGATGCCGCTAACGTCCGGCAGGTTTATGTCCAGTAGTACAATATCCGGCTGGTGCTGTTGCAGGAACGCCATGCACGATGCGCCATTCATGGCATGTCCTAACCACTCGATACGCTCTTCGGCCTGTAGAAGCGAGCGGATTCCTTCTATGACCATGTAGTGGTCGTCGGTGATGAAGAGTTTGATGGGCATGGTGTGGTTTAAGGTATTGAATGTATTTGGAAAAGGGGAGGTTTCAAAGATAGACGGATTAGTGTTGGTAGGAAATACTGGAAAAGGAGGATTTCGTGCCACCAGAGTTCCTATTTTGAGTTGCTCACAAACGCCACGTATTTACTATCGGGTGACCATGAGGCTACGTTAATTGTGCCCTGGCCGCCATATAGGTAGGCGATGATTTTGGATGGGCCGCCGTCTATGGGGATGAGGTTTAGGGTTACACGTTTGTAGGCGGGGTGGTCGTTGGGGTTTATGTCGGGTGGGAAGGCGAGGTAGCAGATCCATTTGCCATCGGGGGATAGGTGTGGGAACCAGTTGTTGTGGTTGTCGGCGGTGAGCTGTTCGATGTCGGTGCCGTCGGGTTTCATGCGATAGATTTGCATGGTGCCGGTATTGCTGGCGTTGTAGTAGATGTATTTGCCGTCGCGTGAGGCTTCGGGGCCGTCGACGTGTGCGCCTGGGCGTGTTTGGGTAAGCTTTACTTCGGGGCCGCCGGCAATTGGTGCGCGGTAGATGTTGAAGGTGGAGTTGCCCCGCTGGGCCACGTATAACACAGACTTACCATCGGCAGACCAGCCGTGAAAGTATGAGGGTGTTTGTTCGGTAACGAGCTTTGGCGTGCCGCCTTGCAGCGGCAGTACATAAACGGTAGAGCCGTAGCCGGGCATCCCGTCACGGTGGTGGCTTATTGCGAGCATTTTGCCATCGAAGGATATGCCATGGTCGTTGTTGTTACGGTCTGCAAAACCGGTATTTACCTTTTTAGGTGTTCCGCCCTTTATGGGAATGGTGTATAACGATCCTCCTTCGTTAAACAACAGGGCCTTTCCGTCGGGCATCCAGTTCGGGGCTTCGAACCGGCCTTTGGATTGATGTATGACGGTGCGTTTGCCTGTGGTTACATCCAGAATTTCGAGTCGCGAGGCAAGGTAGCCCGATGTTTCGGGTTTGTAATCGTCTGCCACGGGGCGGTCGATGCGTACATTCCACACGCTGGCAGAAGCGGCGGTGTTTTGTGCGCCGATGAATAGCCCGGCGAGTACGGTGTTTTCAAACGACGTTGCCGTATGCTTTTCTATTTCCTGCAGGGGCTGGCCTGCGCGGGAAGCTCGTAGCGTGATGTCGTTTCCTTTACGTTCGAGTTGTATGATGTCTGCCTGTTTGAAATCCAGGTCGTTAGTGCCTTGATCGGTTTCCGTTGTTTGATGTTCACGCCATTCCAGTTTAACAGTGCCTTTGCCATGTAGTGTTCCGCTTATATACGCCCCACGCTGCTCTGCCGATTCGCGGATCATCCATCCGGCTTTTGTATTTCCCTCGATTGCTATTGTGGCGGTTAGTATAAAGTCTCCGGTTAGTTCGGTGTAGGTGTACGTGCCTGCGTCGGGTTGATTTGCCGCGGGGCCAGGGCTTTTCAGATTATAGGTTTGATCGGTGGGGTTATAATCTGCTTTGCCCGCGGCTGTCGTTGGGCCAATATCGGTGCTGGTCTTGAAAATGCCGGGTTGCGCGAGGGTGCTTACAGGAAGGAGGACGGATAGTAAGAGATGAACGGTTTTCATGGGTAAGGGGGGATTGGTATAGGGTTAATTTATTGAATATTAGGGGGCTGCACAACAGTATGGGAAGATTTGATGATGAGTAAGATGTTATGGATGAAAAGGTGTCGTTGCTTACAGCGGTGTAGTAATCCCTGTTCGTCATGTCAATTTTGGAAATCCTGTTCTGACAATTATGCAACCTTTCAAACGGGGCCATATCTTTATGCCATGAAATTGAATCCATCTGCTGCTGGTGTATCACCGGGGCGTACGTTGTACCTTGATAATCTTCGTGTATACCTTACTATTCTGGTTGTATTCCATCACGCAGCGGTTACCTATGGCGCGCCGGGCAGCTGGTATTATTCTGAGCCGGTGGATGGTCTTGTTTCGGGGCTGTTGCTCACGATGTTCGTATCGACTAACCAGGCTTTTTTTATGGGGCTGTTCTTTTTCTTATCGGCATACTTTGTACTGCCGTCGCTTACGCGTAAGGGGGTGGGGCGGTTTATGGTGGATCGGCTAAAGCGGTTAGGGATCCCGTTGGTAGTGTACGCGTTTGTGTTATCGCCGGCAACCATCGCGGTGTCGCTGTGGGCTCGGCAAGAGTCTGCGGGGTACTGGGATATTGCGGGAACGGAAGTGGGCGTGCTTTGGTTTACGGCCGCGCTGCTGTTGTTTACTGCGGTGTATGCGGCGTTGTATGCCGGCGGTGCAGTGAAGGAGCGCAGCGTTGCCCTGCCGGGCGATGGGGCGGTGTTGTTGCTGGGCGTGGCAATGGGGCTGGTGTCGTTTGTTGTGCGGTTGGTTTATCCGATTGGTACAACGGTGTTGCTGGGCTTCCAGCCTGCGCACTTTACACAGTATATCGTTTTGTTTACCCTGGGCGTTGTGGCGTACCGGAACGGTTGGATCGAGTCCATAACGCCGGAGCGTGGGCGCAAGTGGCGCCGTATTGCGTTGGTGCTGATCTTTATCGGGTTACCGTGTGTGTATGCTTTGAAAGTGATTACCCATGCCGAGATCGATTCGTTTTTGGGAGGGTTAACGATTCAGGCATTCGCGAATGCGCTTTGGGAGCAGGTGCTGGGCGTGTCGATGATTATGGCATTGCTGGGTATTGGCAAAGCGTGGTCCACACAGGGCAACGTATTAACGGGTATGTCGCGCGGGGCGTATGCTGTATACATACTCCATCCACTGGTGCTGGTTATTGTGTCGGTGTTTCTCGGGGCCGTTGCCCTTCCGTCGTTGGTGAAGCTCGTGCTTGCGGGTAGTGTGGCTACGGCAGTATCGTTCGGGCTGGCTGCCGTGTTGGTGCGGACGCCGCTGGTGCGGAACGTGGTGTAAACGTCACGGTTATGCGCGATACGGGCCGGTATGTGATTTTCCGTATCTTTGGTCGTTAACCCATTGCCGTTTGCAGGAACACTTGCCCGAAGCCTCCCATCGTTCGCGTATTGGCCGTTTCTTTTCGGGCAAACGGTTATTCTATGTAAAACACGTAGTGATGCTCGCCGGCACGGTTGCCTTGCTGACAGGCCTGGTATACTTCAACAGCGGGTATAGCCAGATTCACGAAAAGTACATCCGCAATGTCTGGACACTCGGCAGCTACGATTCGCTTACGTACGACGGCCGCCTCGAGGTAAAACTTGGCTTTACCGCAACGTATCTTCACATGCTGCGCGACAGTACGCCGGCGAACGCGGTGATCCTGTTTCCGCCCGACAGTGTTCTTTTTCCACACGATACTACCTCGTTATTCAATCCACTCATTCGCAACCGGCGCTGGGTATCGTATTTTATCTATCCCCGTAAACTTGTGTATTATGAGGAGCGCGATACGCTGCCGTTGTACCGGCAGGTAACGCATGTTGCTGTCGCGGCGTATTGGGGCTACAACGAGGTGTCGCCTGCGCCCGCGCATCGTAAACGGTATACAGTCTTAACCCGGTAGCGCAGTGGAAGTATTCGGACTCTTGCTCTTGTTTGTTCTAGGTCTGGCCATTACCCATGCCGTAGCGCGTGATCTTCCGGCGTTGCTAAAGACCGGTGTAGCGTTACCGATAGGGTTTGGTAGTAATGCCTTCCTGATGTTTCTGCTGGACCTGGTACATGTTCCCATCAACAGCATGGCTGTCTTGTTGAGCATCGAGACGGTTTTAGTGCTTGCTGCACTGGGCTATTGCTTTTATAAGGCTGATGCTGCCTCAGCGCTACGCACAACGGGGCAGCGTGTACGGGGGCTGTGGACCGACGTAGGCAGACGCTTGCATCCGGCATGGCTGGTGTTGTTCGGAGCCATGATGGTTATGGTTGCCGGGGTTTTGGTGCAGGCGTTCTTCTGGCCGGTGTTTATATACGACAGTATTACCGGTTTTGATTTTGTGGCGCGGGTGGTGCAGCAGGAGGGAACGTTGAATAACAGCATTTTCGATCCGGCCTACCCGTTGTATACGCTGCGCAGTTTATATCCGCCGATGGCAGCGTTGAACTTTGCGTACTGGTATGGCCTGGGGTTTTCCTCTTCGCAAGGTGTGGTGGCGTTGTTTTATGTGTCAATGGCGGTGTCGTTTTATGCGTTGCTACGGCTGTATACCACGCATCCTGGCGCGGCATTGTTTACGCTGCTGTTGATTATAACACCGGAGTTTGCCAACTTTTCGGCTATGTCGTCGTCCAACCCGGTATGTGCTTTTTATATTTCAATCGGGTTGCTTTGTCTGTACGTGGCCTGTGCGCAGGTATCCGGAGCATACGGCACACTGGGTATGCTGCTGGTTCTTTTTGGTTTGTGGACACGGCCGGAAGCCATTGTGTTTGCCGTGTTTGCCGGCATGTTTGCGCTCTATACCGGCATACGGCATCGTGCGGTGGTGAAGCCGCTGGTGTTTGGTGTGGTATGGGTGGTGGCGTTTGGTGCGTGGCAGTTCTATATCCGCAGGGTGCTGGGCATTACGCCGCCGGAAACGCTCTCGCTTACAGTAGCTTTCGATATGGGCAAGCTTGCGCGCATGCTGGATAAGGTATGGACGGTGACGTTCGATGTGCGCTACTATGGCATCGTGGTATACTTCTTTCTGGGCATGCTGTTGATTAATCTACGCAACCTGTTTGTGTGGCGCGACCGCCTGGCGTTGCTCATCCTGTTGCTGGGCGGGTGGGCTATCTATGTATTGGTGTTCTATCAGATCGATACAGACTACAAAGCCGGTTCTACCAACTGGATTGAGGATGCCTATCGTCGTGGTCTGTTTTGTTTCTTTCCGCTGCTGTTGTTTTATACCGCCAGCAATCGCCTCACGTCGGTATTGTTTAAGCGTTACCTGGATGTATAATTCAACCCTTCCGTTTCTTTACAATTACTTTGGTCCGCCGAATCTGCCGTGTAGCGGCCGCGTGGACCTTTTCGTTGTAGAGTATCCACCCGCCGATTGCGCCGATGGTAGAGCCGATGAGTATATCGAAGAAGCGGGCCGTCATCAGTTGCGTCGGGTTGTTGGTTAATGTATCACCCGACTCGGCCAGGAAGATGGTCAGCACGGTAATGAACACAACGGCGATGCCGTAGTTGCGCACGATCAGCAGCTCGACTACAATCTGCAATACAATAATACCAACACAAAGCGCCAGCATAGACGGCTGAAGCGACAGAATGCCCCACGTAACGACCAGCCCCACAAAGGTACCCAACACCCGCTGGATGCTTCGCTGCCATACGTGCCGGACGCTCACGCCCTGCATTACTGCTGCGCACGACATGGGTACCCAATAGGGGTTTTCGAGCTTCAGCAGCCGCGCTGCCAATACTGCCAGTCCCACGAATACGCCAAACGTTGCAGACTCAACCAGGTTGGCATACTCATGCTTTGGCACCGCCACGGTAGTGGCCGCGATGCCCGACCGTGGCAACAACAGCAAACTGTAGATAAAGCCCAGCACGCACGATACCATGGTGCCGATGCCGATCATACCAATCTTATGCGGCACCGTGGCCAGATCGTTCGGCATACAGATCGCTATCGACGCCAGCATGATAAAGAAGAAGTTACCCGGTGGCCGCGTCATGCCCAGGTAATACAGCGCCAGGTGTATGAAGAACGCTGTTGTTCCTAATACGACGGATGCCGCAATCGGGTTCGCACCCGACACGATGCCGATGGTAAACGACACCATCAGTCCGAACGAGCAGGCCATCAGTATAATCATCCGGTTCGCAATGGGCTGCGCCGTGTGGATGTACAGGATAACCAGCCCCGCCATCGAGGCCAGCTTACCATCGGCCAGGCTATCGGTGAAGTAGCCTGCCAGTATCGGCAGCCCTACACATAGCCCGGCCAGTACCGGCAGATGCCATGCACGGTCGGTTGGTTTTATTTCGAGAATGCCTTTTAGCATGCGATGTGGTCGTCAGATACGTTGATGATGCAGGAGGGGATCTGCGGTATGGGAGGGTGGGGTAAAGGTAGGAAAAATACATGTAAAAGGTTCTGAAAATGGCTATCTTGTATTGCCGGCATGTCTCAGCTAACTATATCCTAACAATTAACCTTGCCGGGTGATACGTTATGGAAGACAAAACGAAATTCAGGAGTCAGAACTGGTTTGGGCGTACGGGGAAGGATGGATTTATATATCGGGCGTGGATGCAGAATCAGGGCATACCACGGCATGAGTTTGATGGGCGGCCGGTGATTGGGATTTGTAATACGTGGTCTGAGTTGACGCCGTGTAACGGGCATTTTCGGGAGCTGGCGGAGTCGGTCAAACATGGAGTATATGAGGCGGGAGGCTTTCCGGTGGAGTTTCCGGTGATGTCTCTGGGAGAGACGCTGATTAAGCCTACGGCGATGTTGTATCGTAACCTGGCCAGTATGGATGTGGAGGAGTCGATCCGGGCTAACCCGGTAGATGGCGTGGTGCTTTTGTGCGGCTGTGATAAGACAACACCTTCGCTGGTGATGGGCGCATGCAGTGTAGATCTGCCGACGCTGGTGGTATCGGGTGGGCCGATGCTTACGGGTAAATTTAATGGTAAAGATATTGGTACAAGCGATGTGTGGCGGTTTAACGACGCCGTGCGTTCCGGGCTTATGGATCAGGACCAACTGGTGATGGCCGAGGCAAGTATGTGCCGTAGCCGCGGACATTGCGCGGTGATGGGCACAGCTTCTACGATGGCCGCCATGGTTGAATCGCTTGGGTTGTCGCTACCTCACAACGCGGCGATACCTGCTGCCGATGCCCGGCGTAAAGTGCTGGCGCACCTGTCGGGTATACGGGCGGTGGAGCTTGTACGGCAGGATGTGAAGCTGTCGCAGATTCTCACGCGGCAGGCTTTTGAGAATGCTATACTGGTCAATGCCGCCATTGGTGGCTCGACCAACTTCATCATACATCTGCTGGCCATTGCCGGCCGCATCGGTGTTGACCTTGCACTCGATGATTTCGACAAACTCTCCCGTCAGGTACCGCTGATCGCCAACCTACAGCCTTCCGGTAAATACTTTATGGAAGACCTGTATTATGCCGGCGGATTACCAGCAGTTATAAACGAGCTGCGCGACGTGCTACACAACGACTGCCTTACGGTAAGCGGAAAGACGCTCGGCGAGAACTGTACCAACGCCCCAAGCTACAACGCCGACGTGATCGCCACCGTGGCGAAGCCGTTCAATGAATACTCCGGCGTTGCCATTTTAAAAGGCAATCTGTGTGAGCATGGCGCCGTTATAAAGCCTACCGCTGCAAGCGCGCACCTGCTGCAACATACCGGCACGGCGATCGTATTCGAAGACATTGAAGACTATAAAGCCCGCATAGACGACCTCGCGCTCGGTGCCGATGCCAACAGTATACTCGTATTGAAGAACGTTGGTCCGAAGGGCTACCCAGGTATGCCGGAGGTTGGCAACATGAGCATCCCCACATATCTGCTGGCCCAGGGCGTTACCGATATGGTACGCATTTCCGACGGTCGCATGAGCGGCACCGGCTTCGGTACCGTGATTCTGCATGTATCGCCCGAGGCCGCGACCGGCGGTACCTTTGCCGTCGTCCAGTCCGGCGATCGTATAACACTAGATGTACCTGGCCGGACATTGACACTACACGTTACCGATGAGGAGCTTGCTAAACGCAAGGCAGACTGGAAGCCCCGGATTACTTTTGAGGAGAGGGGCTATGTCAGTTTATACCAGCGTCATGTGGAGCAGGCGCATCGCGGTGCGGATTTAGATTTTTTGAGAGGAGGGTCGGGCAGTGCAGTCCCGAGAGATTCGCATTGATGTGTGAGTGTGAGACCGTTGGCACTTGCCGTAGGTTGGGGACTCTACCAGAAGATCCGGGTGCTTACTTCGGTAGATGGGAGAGGGGAATGAGGTATTTATCGCTTGTTTTTCCATTTCATCATCGTGATTTATCTATAACCGTCTTAAATCCTGGCGGATATCACACTTTATCGATTAAAAGTACAATCTTACAACTTAATCCGGATACCCAGGCTTCGATTTACCGCAGATGAGCGATAAGTATCCACTCACAAATTCGTTCCTGTATGGCTGATCACTCGCCACCCCCGCGCATTGATACAATTGACTCGAGACATCAATGTTTTATTTATAAGGGTTCACCGTCTCAATAACTTCCCACCCTGGCCCGTATTCTGAAAGGTAAATTACTCGACGGGTATCGTTGTCTGTATCTTAACAGCGTGCCGATGGTCGCAGGTATGCGTTCTACACTGGCAGCTATGGATATCGATATACTGGAAGTCTCCGGAAACAGTCTGATTTTGTCTTCTGAGATAGTTTCCTCTGACGGCAAATTCAATAGTCAGGTTATGCTGGATAAGCTTGAAGAGACGTTGGATCAGGCTATTAACGATGGCTACAAGGGCCTTTGGGCTTCCGGAGACATGACCTGGGAATTCGGTCCGGAGCAGGATTTTTCGAAGCTTATGGAGTACGAGTTGGGGCTTGAAAGATTGTTCCATAGGCGAAAGGAATTGTGTGGAATCTGTCAATATCACCTCGATAGTTTGCCACAAGACGCTATGCGACAAGGGCTGTTGACGCACCCTGCATTGGTAGTAAACGATACATTGAAAATCGTAAATCCTTATTATCTGAAATCCAGTTGGCCGGCTGATGTAAGTATGCGTATGAAACTCGATGAAATGATAAAGACCTCTCTGATGGATAATTCTTCAGGTGATATGCATCTGTTCGTCGATAAAACACCTGACAAATAGTATAGAGAATAAGTTTACCCGTTAAGTGATTTCAAAAAAATATACTCCGTATTTAAACGGGTAATAACATAGTCAATGGTAGCCATCGAGCGCCTTTATCGGGATAATTTGGCGGGTACCATTTTTAGCCACTGTTGTATTTACTTAACTATTATCATATTATGTTTTATCACGTTCAAACACTTATAAATCCAATTATCGATGACCAGCCGGATCCTTCAGCCGCAAACGCTTTGCAGGAAGGTCTGGGCGGACAATTCGGTGAAATGCGGACTATGATGCAATATCTTTTTCAAAGTTTTAATTTCCGTGGGAATGCAAAACCTTACCTTGATCTTATTCAAGGGATAGGTATCGAGGAAATCAGTCACGTAGAGCTTATATCAAAGACAATCTCTCGTCTTCTCGATGGTGCACCAGAATATCATGGAAGCAAGTTCGATGTTCCGGGGCAGGGTGGGGATCCTG
>Ga0065165_1003535_pt1 | contig 10816 bp, 7 predicted proteins | sample AraplaMF_Cvi_mMF_FD_63813 | JGI IMG/M metagenome (GOLD analysis project Ga0065165, IMG submission 63813) | Arabidopsis root microbial communities from the University of North Carolina, USA - plate scrape MF_Cvi_mMF (version 2) (version 3) | ecosystem: Host-associated > Plants > Roots > Endosphere... | reverse complement strand
CCGGGCGTGAAGGAAGCGCTGGGCTTCCTGATGACGCGTGAAATCGCCCACCAGAAGTCCTTCGAGAAGGCGCTGTATTCGATGAGCCCGAACTTCCCGCCGGGGAAACTGCCGGGCGACCCGCGCTTTGCCGACACCTACTTCAACATGTCCCAGGGCCCGGGCGAAATGCGCGGCTCGTGGAACCAGGGAGAAAAGTGGGACTTCGTCACCGACCGCGAGAAGCAGGCCGCGGTGGATGGCGGCAGCGGCGAAGCCGAGGTCAAGCTGCCTGCCAAGGACATCGACCTCCTCAAGGCGATGGCCGAACGCACCAAGTCCGACCCGTCGATCGACCCGCCGACCGGCGCCGAGCTGGGCATGGGTAACCAGACCATGGCCGACGGCAAGACGGTAAAAGGCAAGAAATAAGCCTGGCGCCACCCGGTAGTACCGCATGGCCGCCGTCGCAGGCGGCTGTGCCTTTCAAGGATTTGCATGGACACACGCGTGCACAAGACCCGCGATGCGGGCGCACTACCGCAACACAGGCCGCGCGTCACGTGGCGCAAGACCGTCGGCTTCCTGATCTGCGCCTTCGGCTGCGGCTTGCTGCTGTCGAACCTGTTCCTGCAGATGATGGAGTCGACCCCCAATCTGCGCGCGGCCCTGATCGGCGGCGGAACGGCGGCTGCGGCCACCGCGCTCGGCACCATTCCCGTGCTGCTGTCGCAGAATTTTTCGAAGCGGACCTACGACTGCTTCCTCGGATTCGGCGCCGGCGTGATGCTGGGCGCCACCGCATTCTCCCTGGTGATTCCGGCGCTGGCCGCGGCAAAGGCCGGCGGCGCCGGCAACTGGGGCGCCAGCCTGAGCGTGGGCGCCGGCGTCATGCTCGGCGCCGGCCTGCTGCTCGCGCTCGACCGCGTGATCAGCACCGAAGGCATCCTCAAGCCAAGCGAGGCCATCAGCGCCCACTCGCTCAGGCGCGCCTGGCTGTTCGTGTGGGCGGTGTCCCTGCACAACATGCCGGAAGGACTGGCGATCGGCGTCGCCTATGCCGGTGTCGACATCGGCAAGGCGAATTCGCTGGCCACCGGCATCTCGATCCAGGACGTGCCCGAAGGCCTGGTGGTGGCGCTGGCGCTGCGCACGGTCGGCTACGGGCGCGGCGTCTCGGCCCTGCTGGGCGTCGCCTCCGGCCTGATCGAGCCGGTGGCGGCCGTGCTCGGGGTGGCGCTGATCGGCATCTCGGCCGGGCTGCTGCCCTTCGCCCTGGCCGGCGCAGCGGGCGCGATGCTGTTCGTGATCGCCAACGAGGTGGTGCCGGAGGCGCACCAGAACGGCAACGGCACCTGGGCCAGCGTGTCCCTGATCTTCGGCTTCATCCTGATGACAGTGCTGGACACCGCGCTCGGCTGAATCAGCCCGGACGCGCCCTCAATTTCTCAGCTTCCGGCCGGCCACTGGTATTTCGGCACCGTCGTCATCGGCGTGCCCGTCACGATCAGGACTTCCCGGTGCGGCAGCAGCCGGATCTCGTAGGGGTCGCCATCGTAGCGGGTGATGGTGGCGTTGTCGATGATGTAGAAGCGCACCGGGCCGCCCAGGCCGGCGGTATTCGCGCGAGACAGCGTCTGTTGCCACAGCGAGAAAAATTGTCCCAGCTTGAAGTCCCTTGGCACGTCCGCTTCCATGTGCACGACGCCGCTGACGTCGTGGGTGTGCATTTCGTAGGCGTGGTAGCAGCCGCCGTGCACCCGCCCGATCCCGTCCGGGAAGCCGAGCCGCTTGCCGTCCTTGTAAATCGAGACCAGCGCATGCTTGTGCCAATTGCCGTTGAGCAGGCAGCCAACGCCATCCACCGGTTTCCCGGTCCCGTACCACACCGGCCAGTAGGGTGTGTTGTTGCCCGTGCTCGCCAGCGGCGTGTAAGTCGGCGCGAGGCGGATCGTTTCGTTCACCTCGGCCGGAGGCGCGGTTTCCGACAGAACGACCTCGACCGGGGGCGTGGGGGCAGGGGCCGAGATGCCGGTGCCGGCGACGATGTGTGCCGCGGTAGCGGTCGCGGTCTGGGCCGCGGGTGCCTGGCTGCCGGCGCCGCAGCCGGCGGCGATCAGCAAGGGAAACATTGCGGCGCAAGTACCCAGGGAGCGAGCGAAAGCTTCGTTGTGCATGGGGATTCCTGTGTGTCCGGGTTGATTGAAAGGCTTACCAACACAGGATGCTCGGCGAATGGGCCGCGCCCGGTTTGACGCAGGTGGTGAAAGGCGCCAAAGGCGAAACGACGCACGAGATCGCTCAAAATTCCAAAACGCAAGAAGAGAATATTGCGAGCGCGCTTGTCAGCCATCCGGCTGCGCCAGGCGCACCGGGCGGCGTCCAAGCGCGGTGCGATGCAGGTTGGCCGCGATCTCGAAGCTGCCAGGCCTGCCGAACAGCCACCCTTGGGCGTAATCGACCCCGCGTGCGCGCAGGAACAGGGCCTGCTCGTGGTTCTCGACGCCTTCTGCGATCATGCGCAGGTTCAGGGTGCGGGCCATCTCGATGATGTGGCTGACCACCTGGCTGGTGGGGGCGCCGGTGCCGATCGATTCGATGAAGGAGCGGTCGATCTTCAGCAAGTCGAGTTCCAGCGATTCCAGGTAGGACAGGCTCGAATAGCCGGTGCCGAAATCGTCGACCGCGACTTCGATGCCGCGCGCGTGCAGGGCGGCGATGACTTCGCGCGCCTTCTCCAGGTTCAGGAAACCGCGTTCGGTGATCTCGACGATCAGGTTGGTCGGCCGCGCCCCGGTATGCCGTATCAGGCGATCGAGCTGGCCGACGATCGCGCAAGACTGCAGGTCGGCCGGCGCCAGGTTGATGGCCACGTGGAACCGCGGGTGGCTGGCCAGGAACTGGCCGGTGTCGGCGCACACCAGATCGATCACGCGCTCCGTGATGCGGCCCATCATGCCGTTCGATTCGGCGACCGGGATGAACACGTCGGGCGGGATCAGCTCGCCGGCGCCGTCGCGCCAGCGCAGCAGCGCTTCGACCCCGACGCAGTGGCCGCTGGCCAGGTCGATCAGGGGCTGGTATTCGAGGTAGAACTCGTGCCGCCGCAGCCCGGTGCCGAGGGCCGCTGCCAGCGACATCTGCTGGCGCGCCAGCAGCAGAACCGCGGCCGCGGCGGCCAGGCCCGCGAACGCGCTGGCGGGCACCAGCCGCATCGCCGCCGCCCGGTAGCGCTGCTCCATGTTCGCCAGCGGCGAAGCGGCGACGGCGGCGGTCAGGAAGCGCGGCGAGCGCGCCATCGCGACCAGGTAGCGGCCGTCGCTGAAGGTCGCGCGCTGCTGCTTGCCGAGGCGGCCGAGCCAGGCCGGATCGATATAGCCGTGCGCTATGGTGGTGCGCTGGCGCTCGACGTGCATCAGCGCCAGCGAGATGCCGGGCGTGCTGGTCCAGATGTCGAGCGGCAGGTCGCGGTGGACCAGGACCGCGTAATGGTCCATCTCAAGGGCCAGCAGCGCGTGGCCATAAGTCATGCGGACCGGCACGTCGAGGTAGAAGGTGACGCGGTTGGATGTGCGGAAGGTGGGCGGCCCGAGCGGCACCGGGGCGCCGGTTATCGATGAGCAGACCAGCACGCCGTCCCGGACGTAACCGATGGCCTGCAGGTAAGTGGAGGTGAGGTCGATTTCCCGCATCAGTTCGCGCGCGCCGTCCGAGCAGGGCGGCAGGCCGGAGCGTAACAGCGCCGTGATCCCGGCCTGGGCCTGGCGGCCGGTCTCGTCGGTGCGGTGCAGGACATCCTCGGCATAAGCGAGCGTCAATGCGGCCTCGGCGTCAAAAGCCTGGCGCTGCGCCTCCCGCAGGGCCAGCCATGGCGGCAGGACCAGCGCCGCCAGCGCCAGCATCAGGGTAAGACCGTAGGTGAACTGTCTGCGCATGGCGGCCCCCCGGGCGCCGGCTGGCCAGCCGGGCTGTGCCTTGGACGATGAGGCATTATACGAGAGCTCTCGAAAAAGCGGCGCAGCCAAACGGCCCGCCGGCCTGGCCTGCGGCACTAGGGCGCGGACGCGGCGGCGACACTGAAAGCGAAGCGGCCGGTGCGCATGCAGTGCAGGACATCGGCAAACGGCATCGGTCGTCCGAAGGACCAGCCCTGGGCGAACTGCACCTGCCGTTCGCGCAAGAATTCGGCCTGTGCGGTGCTTTCGATCCCTTCCGCAATCATGCGCAGGCGCATGGTACGGGCCATCTCGATGATGTGGCCGACCACCTGGCTGGTGGGCGCGCCGGTGCCGATCGCCTCGATGAAGGAGCGGTCGATCTTGAGGTAGTCCACGTGCAGCGATTCCAGGTACGACAGGCTGGAGTACCCGGTGCCGAAGTCGTCGATGGCCACGGCAATCTGCCGTTCACGCAACTTCTGCATGACCGAGCGGGCCGCGGCGAGATCGAGGAAGCTGCGCTCGGTGATCTCCAGGATGAAATTCGACGGCCGGGCGCCGCAGCGTGCGATCAGCTGCTCCATCTTGCCGACGATGGCCGGGTCCTGGATGTCGCTGGCCGACAGGTTGATGGCGATGTGGAAGTCGGGATGCTTGCCAAGGTAGCCGGCCGTGTCCTTCGCCACCAGGTGCATGACCGTATCGCTGAGTTTCAGGATCAGCTTGCCGCGCTCGGCCACCGGGATGAACAGTTCGGGCGACACTTCCTCGCCGGTCGCGCGGCGCCAGCGCAGCAGGGCTTCCACCCCGACCACCTTGTTACTGGCGAGATCGACGATCGGCTGGTAGAGCAGATACAGTTCATGGCGCCGCAGGGCCTGGCGCAGGGCGGCGTCAAGCGACATCTGGTTGCGCCAGGCCAGGAACACGAGACCGGGCATCAGGATGCCGACGAGCGCGGCCGCCGGCACCAGGCGCGCGGCAATGCTGGCGGCCCGTTCGTCCACATGGCCGAGTGGAATCGCGGCCACGGCGGCAACCAGGGTCTGGCGCGAGCGGACGATGGTGACCAGGTGCCCGTTGGCGACGAAACTGGTTTCGGCTTGCGTGCCGAGGCGGTCGACCCAGGACCTTGGGAAGAGGCCACGCGCGACGATGTTCTGCTTGTGCTCGGTGTGGAACAGGCCGAGCGATACATCCTGTTCGGAGACCGTGGCGTCGATCGGCAGGTCGCGGTGGATGAGGACAGCGAAATCGCCGCGTTGGATGGCCAGCAGCGGTGTGCCGCGGCCCAGGCCTGCCAGCGGCACTTCCGGATAGATGGTAAAGCCTTTCGAGGTCCGGTACGCACCGCTGCCCAGGGGTATGGTCTGGGCGCCGAGCGAGGAACAGGTCATGGTGCCGTTCTGGACGTAGCCGATGGCCTGGAGGTAGGTGGTTTCGAGATCGATGACCCGCATCAGCTGGCGGGCGGCGGGCGAGCAGGGCGGGTAGCCGGCCTCGCCGATCTGCTGCAGGCGGCGGGCGGCCTGGTCGGCAGTGGCGTCCGAGCGGTGCAGCACGTCGCGCGCATAGCCGAAGGTCTGTTCGGTCTTCAACTCGAAGGCCTGGCGGTAGGATTCCTTCCATGCAAGCCAGGGAGGAAGCAGGGCAGCGGCCAGCATTGCCGCGACGAGCAGCGCATACGTCAGGTACTTGCGCATGGTCCACTCCGTTCGCCTGCCCTCGGCAAGAAAAAAACCCCGGACTGACCCGGGGCCTAAGCTCTGCTAAGCCTTACTCTAGCCTCAATTCCGGATCTCCAGCGCGCGGTTCAGGCTCAGCGCCGCCAGCGAGCCCAGGGCGCCGGACAGCAGGTAGAGGCTGACGTAGCCGAGACCATAGTTGGCGGCCAGGCCCAGCGCCACCAGTGGGGCGAAGGCGGCGCCGACCAGCCAGGCCAGGTCCGAAGTCAGGGCCGCACCGGTGTAGCGGTATTCGGGCAGGAAATTCGAGGTGACGGCGCCGGCAGCCTGGCCGTAGGACATGCCGAGCAGCAGGAAACCGACCAGGATGAAGGTGTTCTGGCCGGCGACGCCGCCATCGATCAGGGTCGGCACGAAGCCTGCGAACAGGGCAATCAGGATCGCCAGGGTACCGAGGGTGTTGCGGCGGCCGAATTTATCGGCGATGAGGCCCGAGGCCAGCACGCCGACGATCGCCAGCCCGCCGCCCCACATCTGGACCACCAGGAAGTCGGCCATCGAGCGGGTGTCGTAGAGCTGGAGCCAGGACAGCGGGAACACCGTCACCAGGTGGAACAGCGCGTAGCTGGCCAGGGCGGCGAGGGCGCCCAGCACGATGGTGCTGCCCTGCTTGCCGACCACTTCGCGCACCGGCACGGCGTCGAGCTGGTGCTCGTCGAGCAGGTGGGTGTAGTCCGGGGTCGAGATCAGGCGCAGGCGGGCGAACAGCGCAACCACGTTGATGGCGAAGGCCACATAGAAGGGATAGCGCCAGCCCCAGACCAGGAAATCGTCCGGCGATAGCTCGCTCATCAGGTAGGAAAATACGCCAGCGGCGATGATAAATCCGACCGGTGCGCCAAGTTGTCCTAACATCGCGTACCATCCGCGCTTGTGTTCAGGGGCGTTCAGCGCCAGCAGCGAAGGCAGGCCGTCCCAGGTCCCGCCGAGCGCGAAGCCCTGTCCCAGGCGCAGCACGGCGAGCGAGATGATGGCCCACTCGCCCCAGCGCGAATAGGTCGGCAGGGCGGAGATGGCGACCGTGGCCGTGCCCAGCATGAACAGCGCGACGGTGAGCTTGATCTCGCGGCTGAAGTGGCGCTGGATGGTCATGAAGATCAGGGTGCCGACCGGCCGCGCGATGTAGGCGAGGGCGAAGATGGCAAACGAATACAGGGTGCCTTCGAGGCGGTCGGCGAACGGGAAGAACACCGCCGGGAACACCAGCACCGAGGCGATCGCGTACACGAAGAAGTCGAAATACTCCGAGGCGCGGCCGATGACCACACCGACCGCAATGTCACCGGGAGAAATGGCGGTATCGCGGGAATTGATGTTGCGGGCACCGCTGTGAGGCGCGGTGATGGGAGCAGCGGCTGCGTCGCCGTAGGTTGTAGTGTTGTGCTGCATATTTCTCCTCCTATAGTCTCTTGACAACTGGGCACAAACCCTTCGGGATGAAACGTCGACAACAAAAAGCGCGGGAAGGGTGGGACAAAACGTCCAATCGCCAAACGTGCACCGTTGGCGTTACATTAGCATGTTATCTTTCCCATGTAACGTAAAACACAAGCATGATTCCCAAGACCGTCAGTCGCGGAATGCTTCTCACCCCCCTGTTGGCCGCCCTTGCGGGCTGCAACACGGTGGTGATGAACCCCTCCGGCGACATCGCCAAGCAGCAGGCGCATCTGATCACCGTGTCGGTGATCCTGATGTTGTTGATCATCGTTCCAGTCATGATTCTCATCGTCTGGTTCGCCTTCAAGTACCGGGCCAGCAATACCGAGGCCAAGTACGAACCCGACTGGGACCACTCCACCAAGCTCGAACTCGTGATCTGGGGCGCACCGCTGCTGATCGTGATCGTGCTGGGCCTGGTCACCTGGATCTACACCCACAAGCTCGACCCCTACCGTCCGCTGGACCGCCTCGATGAACATCGTCCGATCCCGGCCTCGAGCAAGCCGCTGGTGGTGCAGGCCGTGGCGATGGACTGGAAATGGCTGTTCATCTATCCGGAGCAGGGCATCGCGACCGTGAACGAACTGGTGGTGCCGGTCGACCAGCCGCTGCGCTTCAAGGTCAGCGCGACTTCGGTCATGAACGCGTTCTACGTGCCGGAACTGGCGGGCATGGTGTACGGCATGCCGGGCATGGAGATCACCCTGAACGCGGTGCAGAACCGCCCGGTGACCTCCTTCGGTATCTCCTCGAACTACAGCGGCGCCGGCTACTCGGACATGAAGTTCGGCTACCGCGGCGTGCCGCAGGGCGATTTCGACGCCTGGGTGGCTTCGGTCAAGGCTGCCGGCGGCGCCAAGCTGGACAAGGCCAACTACCTGGTCCTGGAAAAGCCGAGCATCAAGGAGCCGGTGCGCCGCTGGGGTGCCGTCGACGAGGACCTCTACTATCGCATCCTGAACCGCTGCGTCGCCGACGGCGTCGTCTGCCAGGACAAGATGATGATGGATGACGCCCGCAAGGCGCGCGAAATGGCGATGAACCGGATGCCCCAACACGCGGCAGCGACCCGCCTGGCCCAGGCCAACAATGGCGAAGTCTGCACCACGCCCGATGAATCTGTGAAGAAGAAGTAAATCATGCACGAGCAATTTGACTTAATGAAGTTGATCTTCGGTCGGCTCAGCTGGGAAGCGATTCCCTATCACGAGCCGATCCTGATCGGTACCTTTGCGATGGTGGTCCTGGGCGGCCTGGTCGTCCTCGGCGCCATCACCAAATTCAAGCTGTGGGGCTATCTCTGGAACGAGTGGTTCACCAGTATCGACCACAAGAGGATCGGCATCATGTACATGATCCTCGGCCTGATCATGTTCCTGCGCGGCTTTGCCGACGCACTGATGATGCGCGCCCAGCAGGCGTTCTCCTTCGGCGATTCGCACGGCTTCCTGCCGCCGCACCACTACGACCAGGTCTTCACCGCCCACGGCGTGATCATGATCTTCTTCGTGGCGATGCCGCTGATTACCGGCTTGATGAACTACATCGTGCCGCTGCAGATCGGCGCGCGCGACGTTGCCTTCCCCTTCCTGAACAACTTCTCGTTCTGGATGACCACCATGGGCGCGCTGCTGGTGATGGCTTCGCTGTTCGTCGGCGAATTCGCCCGCACCGGCTGGCTGGCTTTCCCGCCGCTGTCCGGCATCCTGGCCAGCCCTGACGTCGGGGTCGACTACTACATATGGTCATTGCAGATTGCCGGTGTCGGCACGCTGCTGTCGGGTATCAACCTGGTGGTCACCATCGTCAAGATGCGCGCCCCGGGCATGGACCTGATGAAGATGCCGGTCTTCACCTGGACCGCGCTGTGCACCAACATCCTGATCGTCATGGCCTTCCCGATCCTGACCGCCACCCTGGCGATGCTGGGCCTGGACCGTCTGTTCGACACCCACTTCTTCACGAACGAACTGGGCGGCAACGCCATGATGTACGTGAACCTGATCTGGATCTGGGGCCACCCGGAGGTGTACATCCTGATCCTGCCGGCCTTCGGCATCTACTCGGAAGTCGTCGCGACCTTCTGCAACAAGCGCCTGTTCGGCTACTCGTCGATGGTCTACGCGACCGTCGTGATCATGGTCCTGTCCTACCTCGTGTGGCTGCACCACTTCTTCACGATGGGTTCGGGCGCAAGCGTGAACTCGTTCTTCGGCATCACCACGATGATCATCTCGATCCCGACCGGCGCCAAGATCTTCAACTGGCTGTTCACCATGTACAAGGGCCGCATCCGCTATGAACTGCCGATGATGTGGACCGTGTCCTTCATGATCACCTTCATCATCGGCGGCATGACCGGCGTGATGCTGGCGGTCCCGCCGGCCGACTTCGTGCTGCACAACTCGCTGTTCCTGATCGCCCACTTCCACAACGTCATCATCGGCGGCGTGCTGTTCGGCCTGTTCGCGGGCGTGAACTACTGGTGGCCAAAGATGTTCGGCTTCAAGCTGGACCGTACCTGGGGCGTGCGCTCCTTCTGGCTGTGGTCGATCGGCTTCTGGGTCGCATTCACCCCGCCGTACATCCTGGGCTTCATGGGCGTGACCCGCCGCATGAGCCACTTCGACGATCCGTCGATCCACTACCTGTTCCAGATCTCGCTGGCCGGTACCCTGATGATCGCCGCCGGCATCGGCTGCATGCTGATGCAGATCTTCGTGTCGATCCTGAACCGCAAGAAGCTGGCCGACGTCACGGGCGACCCGTGGAACGGCCGTACGCTGGAATGGTCGACGTCGTCGCCGCCGCCGGACTACAACTTCGCGTTCACCCCGGTCGTGCACGACAACGATTCGTGGGCCGACATGAAGAAGCACGGTTACCTGCGTCCGCTGAAGGACTTCGTGGCGATCCACATGCCGAAGAACACGTGGGCCGGTCCGGTCATCCCGGGCATCACGTTCGTGATGGCGTTCGGCATCATCTGGCACATGTGGCTGCTGGTCGGCCTGACGTTCGTCGCGATGCTCGCCGTCGCCATCTACCACACGTTCGATTACAAACGCGACTTCTACATCCCGGCGGACGAAGTGACCCGCACGGAAGAAGAACGCACCCGTTTGCTGGAAGCCCATGTCTGAGATTAACGTAACCCACGCCGGCGCCGCGAGCGCCGACCCCAGCTCGCGCTACTACGTGCGCGAGCACCATCCGGAGAACGGCACGCTGCTGGGCTTCTGGATCTACCTGATGAGCGACTGTCTCATCTTCGCCTGCCTGTTCGCGACCTACGCCGTTCTGGGCCGCAACTACGCAGGCGGCCCGTCCGGCGCCGAGATCTTCGAGCTGCCGACCGTGGCACTGAACACCGCGTTCCTGCTGTTCTCGTCGATCACGTACGGCTTCGCCATGCTGGCCGCGCAGAAGAAGAACGTCAAAGGCACGCTGGTCTGGCTCGCCATCACCGGCGTGCTGGGCGCCTGCTTCCTGTACCTGGAACTGGACGAATTCGCGCACCTGATCCACGAGGGCTACGGCCCGTGGCGCTCGGGCTTCCTGACCGCGTTCTTCTCGCTGGTCGGCACGCACGGCCTGCACGTGACCTTCGGTATCGTATGGCTCGTCACGCTGATGTTCCAGGTCGGTAAGCACGGCATCCACGCCGCCAACTACCGCCGCCTCGCCTGCCTGTCGATGTTCTGGCACTTC
>Ga0065165_1003530_pt1 | contig 10825 bp, 11 predicted proteins | sample AraplaMF_Cvi_mMF_FD_63813 | JGI IMG/M metagenome (GOLD analysis project Ga0065165, IMG submission 63813) | Arabidopsis root microbial communities from the University of North Carolina, USA - plate scrape MF_Cvi_mMF (version 2) (version 3) | ecosystem: Host-associated > Plants > Roots >... | reverse complement strand
CGGTCAAGGCCAGGATATCGCCTTCCTTGCGCCGTCGCTGCCGGATCCTACCACGCTCTCCTGGATGGCCGGCGTCGGCGTGTTTGCATCGCTGTCCGGCATCCTCGCCGTCTATGCCTACCGCGCAGCCCCCGCCTCGGTCATCGCCCCGCTTCAGTATTTCGAGATCGTCTCGGCGACGCTGTTCGGCTGGCTGGTGTTCGACGACTTCCCCGATCCGGTGAAGTGGCTGGGCATCGCCATCATCGTCGGCTCCGGCCTCTTCATCATCTGGCGCGAACGCCGGGCCGCTTCACGCCAGCCCGTGACGCTGAGCGCCGACACCACACTGGCTCCCTGACCATGCAGCAAGACGAGAAGCCAAAGCCCCTGTCCGGCATCCGCGTGATCGAGCTTGCCCGCGTCCTCGCCGGCCCCTGGGCCGGGCAGATGCTGGCCGACATGGGCGCCGACGTCATCAAGGTGGAGAACCCGGATGGCGGCGACGACACCCGCGCCTGGGGGCCGCCCTTCGTCGAAGGCAAGGACGGCGAAAACCTGTCGGCCGCCTATTACCATGCCACCAACCGGGGCAAGCGCTCCGCTGCCATCGATCTGAAGACGCCGGACGGGCAGGCGATCGTCCGCCAGTTGGTCGAAACCGCCGACGTGGTGATCGAAAACTTTAAGCGCGGCGGCCTCAAGAAATACGGCCTCGATTACGAAAGCCTGCGTGCTGCCAATCCGCGGCTGGTCTATTGCTCGATCACCGGCTTTGGGCAGGATGGCCCCTATGCCGACCTCGCCGGCTACGACTACATCGTCCAGGGCATGTCCGGCTTCATGTCGGTGACTGGCGAACCGGACGGCCAGCCGATGAAGGCAGGCGTTGCCATCGCCGATATCTTTACCGGCGTCTATGCGGTCACCGCCATCCAGGCAGCACTCATCCACGCCATGCGCACCGGACAGGGCCAGCATGTCGACATGGCGCTGCTCGACGTCATGGCCGCCGTGCTCGCCAACCAGAACATGAACTATCTCGTCTCCGGAACGGCGCCGAACCGGCTCGGCAATGCCCACCCCAACATCTCGCCCTACGAGGTGATCCCGGTCCGGGATGGGCATATCATCCTTGCCGTCGGCAACGACGGTCAGTTCAGGCGCTTCTGCACCATCCTTGGCATAGAGGCGGCAGCCGACGACGAGCGGTTCGCGACCAACCGGGCCCGTGTCGCCCATCGGGTCGAGGTTCGCGACCTGCTGGTCGAAAAGACCGTCCAGTGGCCGAAGGCCGAGCTTTTGGATGCCTGCGGGAAAAACGCCGTGCCGGCTGGGCCGATCAACTCCATCGCCGAGATGTTCGACGACCCGCAGGTCAAGGCGAGGTCTCTGCGCATCGACCTCCCCGACAGCGACGGCACGATGATTCCCGGCGTACGATCACCCGTCGTCCTGTCGGAAACGCCGTTTGCCTACCGCCGGCCGAGCCCGAAACTCGGCGAGCACACCGACGAGGTGATGATGGAACTGATGATCGCGGAAATGAAAAAGGCCGCCAAGGGGACCGTGGAATGAGGACAGGTGGACAGCTGATTGTCGAGGCGCTGAAGGCCAATGGAGTAAAGCGCGTGTCCTGCGTGCCGGGGGAAAGTTACCTGGCCGTGCTCGACGCGCTTTACGAGAGCGGCATCGAGGTTCTCGTCTGCCGCCAGGAAGGCGGCGCAGCCATGATGGCCGACAGCTGGGGCCGCCTCACGGGAGAACCAGGCATCTGCATGGTCACCCGCGGTCCGGGCGCGACCAATGCCTCCGCCGGCCTCCATATCGCCCATCAGGATTCGATCCCGATGATCCTCTTCGTCGGCCAGGTGGCCCGCGACATGCGGGAACGCGAAGCCTTCCAGGAAGTCGAATACCGCCGCGCCTTCACCGAATTTGCCAAATGGGTCGGCGAGATCGACGACGCCCGTCGCATCCCCGAATTCGTAAGCCGTGCCTTTGCGGTAGCGACGTCCGGCCGCCCTGGCCCGGTCGTGCTGACGCTGCCCGAAGACATGCTGGTGGACGCGGTAGAAGCACCCGATGCCCGCCCTTACACGCGCGTCGAAAGCCACCCCGGCGCCGCGCAGATCGCCGAATTCGGCAGGCTGCTGGAGAAAGTCGAACGGCCGATGCTGATCCTCGGCGGCACGCGCTGGAGCGAACAGTCGGTCGCCGACATCACGCAGTTCGCCGAGCGCTTCCAGCTGCCGGTCGGCTGCTCCTTCCGCCGCCAGATGCTGTTCGACCATCTTCATGCGAACTATGCCGGCGACGTCGGCATCGGCATCAACCCGGCGCTGGCCCGCGAGGTCAAGGACGCCGATCTGCTTGTCCTCATCGGCGCCCGCATGTCGGAAATGCCGTCCTCAAACTATTCGCTGATCGACATTCCCTATCCGAAGCAGACGCTGGTCCACGTCTTCCCGGACCCGGAGGAGCTTGGCCGCTTCTACCGCCCGGACCTTGCCATCTGCGCCGCACCGGCGGAGTTTGCGGCAGCGCTCGCGACGCTTTCAGCGCCCGCCTCCCCTGCCTGGGCCGGGCGAACGACCACCATGCATGAGGCCTATCTCCAATGGTCGACCCCGCCGCAGACCGGACCCGGTCCGGTCAAAATGGGCCCGATCATGCAATGGATCGAGGAAAACACCGCAGCGGACGCCATCTTCACCAATGGTGCCGGCAATTACGCCACCTGGCTTCACCGCTTCCACCGCTTCCGGAAATACAACACCCAGTCAGCCCCGACCTCCGGCTCCATGGGCTACGGCCTGCCGGCGGCTGTCGCCGCCAAGCATCTCTTTCCCGAGCGCGAAGTCGTCTGCTTTGCCGGTGACGGCTGCTTCATGATGCACGGACAGGAATTTATCACCGCCGTGCGCTACGAGCTGCCGATCATCACCGTCATCGTCAACAACGGCATCTACGGCACTATCCGAATGCACCAGGAACGCGAGTATCCGGGCCGGGTCAGCGCCACCGATCTTCTCAACCCGGATTTTGTCGCCTATGCCAAGGCCTTCGGCGGACATGGCGAATTGATCGAAAGGACGGAGGACTTCGGACCCGCCTTCGAGCGGGCACGGGCCAGCGGCAAGCCGTCGATCATCGAAATCAGGCTCGACCCGGAAGCGATCACGCCGGCCCGCACCCTCACCCAGATCCGCAGCGGAAGCTGACGGAGGTTTCGGAACTCAGCGCCTGCCTTGCCGTTGTCGCGCCATGACAAATGATACCAGACGCAAAGCACTCGGCGGCATGACGACCTTCGTCATTGTCATCTTTCTGATCGCGATCGCCCTTGCGGCCTTCTATTTCTTCGGCCTGACGCCCGGCGAGGCGTAGGCCCGCAAAACATTCGGACAAAAAAAGGGACCGGCGCGAGCCGGTCCCTTACATTGTCTGGCTAGTCGATGTGGCTCAATCGATCGCAGCGGTGACGATGAACTCGACCTTGTATTTCGGCGCAGCCAGCTTTGCCTCGCTGGTAGCGCGCGCCGGCGGATTAGCCGGGTCGATCCAGGATTCCCACACCGCGTTCATTTCGGCGAAGTAGGCGATGTCGGACAGGTAGATGATGGTCTGCAGGACCTTCGACTTGTCGGTCCCGGCGGCAGCCAGCAGGCTGTCGACTTCGGCAAGAGCTGACTTGCACTGGTCGGTCACGCTTTCGCCATCGCCGACCTGGCCGGCAAGATAGACGGTGTTGCCATGGACGACTGCGCCGCTCATACGCGGGCCGGGCTCGATACGGGTGATGCTCATGCAGATGCTCCTGTGTGATGAGCTGTAGAAGACGCCACGCTCGGCAGCGTCCGGGACAGTGTGGTTTTAGCCGCGAATATGCTGGCTCTTTTCGTAGATGGCCGTCGAGCGGGCGCCGGACCGGCAAAAGCCGAGCATCGGCCGCGGCAGCTCGTCGAGCGCATCCACCATGGCGTTGACGCCATTGGCATCGACGCCCATCCGGCCGACCGGAATGTGGCGTATCTCAAGGCCGAGTTCCTGCGCGCGGGCGGCAATATCGGCGAAATCCGGCTGGCCGGGCTCCTCGTCGTCCGGGCGGTGGCAGACGATAGACTTGAACCCCATGTCCTTGATCTGGTTGAGATCGGCGGCAGTAATCTGTCCCGTGACAGAGTACTCTTCATTGATCGGGCGGATATCCATGGCCATTTGCCTCCGTTCATGTCGAGGCGGAAGCATTACGACGCGTCCGCATGGGCGTCAACAACGCCGGACCGTCTCAAGCGAACAGGAATTTGAGCCCGTATTCGATGCTCTCGCCCGGCTGCAGGTCGTGCAGTTCGCCGGCCTTGGCAAGTTCCTCGCGCCCCGCCAGCCGGTGGGAGACGGGCTCGATGCCGAGCACATGCGCCGGAGCCTTCTGGTTGCGCCAGATCTGCAGGTAGGGCAGCGTGTCGGTCCTGAACCTTACGCGCAGAGTGAGCCCGCCGATCGCTGCGATCGGGCCAAGCGAAAGCTCCGCCCACTGTTCGTCTCCCTGCCTTGCCGGGACGCAGAAAACGCTTCCAGGCTCCGGCCCGAAATTCCACGGCAGGCCGCCGCCCTCGAACATGCGTCCCGACAGCCGCACCTCGCCGTCGAACATCCAGGCCCCGAGATTCATGTGGTACATGTGGACGGCCGGGAATGCGCGGCTGCCGGTATTGGTCAGCGTGTCGTGAAGGCAGACCTCGCCGGTCGCGGGATCGATGCGCCAGTGGCGCTCGAGTTCCGCCGGCTCTCCGGTGGCCATCGTTACCGCAATGCGTGCGCGGCACTCGGCGCTGCCGTTCTGGTGATCCCAGAACATGATGTCGGCCGGGTGGGCGGAAAAGGATCCGTGCAGCGGATAGGTCCGGCCGTCGTCGCGCCCGGCGATCGGCTCGGGGTGACGGATATGCTCTGGGCCGCAGGTAAACAGGAAACCTTCGAGCGAGTGATCGATTCGCGCATCCCCGTCGTCGGGGATCGCCCGCCCGGGTGCAAGATCGACGGCGCCGATGAAGCAGCTGCCGATATCCAGGACTGAGCTCTCGTCGAGAAGAAGGCGAGGCCCGATCTCTGCCGAAAAAACCTTCATGTGCCGCACCCTTCACGCCTATGTCAGCGAATCTTCAGACTTGTGATCACAGTTTAGCATCGCGTTCACCGCGATTTCATTTTTTTCATACTACGGTCAAATTTAGCTTGTCTGAGGTGAGAGGATATTCAAGCGGGAACAATCTGCTTAAATCCCTATTACCTTTGAAATAACTCGATCAGCGGTGAACTCGTGAAGCGCCTTTTATCAATTAGCCTGAGTCTCTTCGTCCTGACCCTGTTGCAGGGAATGCCGGCGCAGGCCCAGACGCGTTACTATGGCGCGCAGCAAGATGTCCTGTTGGTGGCGCCCGATGGCGCGATTCTCGACTACACGCCGGACCGGCGTGAGGTCATCGTCAGCCGCGACAGCACCGGTCGCCGGGTCTATATCGATCGCTACGGCAATATCGTCGCGACCGAATACCGGCAAAACAATACGCGCCGCGCCAGTCAGGGTAATGGCTATCCGCCGGCACCGGGTGGCTACAGACCCTCTGGCAATGACGGCTACGGCCAGGGCGGCTACCGAGACTACCGTCAGTACCGCTATGGCGAGCCGGGCGCCGTCACCGGCGGCATTCCGGGTGCAGGATCGGTGAGCCGCGCGCCGCTCGACGGTGAAGCGCTTCCGGGCGTCGACCCCGCCTACCCCCAGGAAGCGTCGATCAATCCCGACGATATGCCGGCAGAGCCGATGCAGGAGCAGAAGCCGATCATCGCGGTGACGAAGAAGCCCCAAGCGGAAATCACCGCGCTTCAAGTTTTCCTTGACCGGGAAGGCATCTCGCCGGGCGTCATCGACGGTCATCTGGGCGACAACGTCAACAAGGCGATCGCGGCCTGGCAGGAGATGACGGGCGAGACCCTCGACCCGAACAATTCCGAAGACATCATGCAGCGCCTGACCTATTCCGGTGGCCTGCCGATCGTCGACTACACGATTACCCCGGCCGACGTCGCGGGACCTTATGTGGCATCCATTCCGGAAGACTATGCGCACAAGGCGCAGCTCCCGGCGATGTCCTATATGTCCGTCACGGAGAAGCTTGCCGAGCAGTTCCATATGGATGAAGGGTACCTGAAGGCACTCAATCCGAATGCCGACTTCTCCCTGCCCGGATCCACGATCAAGGTTGTCAATCCGGGTCCGATGAAGTCTGGTCAGGTCACGCGGATCATCGCCGACAAGGGCAAGAAGCAGGTCCTCGCCTACGGCGCCGACGGACGGCTGGTGTCCGCCTACCCGGCGACCATCGGTTCGAGCGACACACCCTCACCCAGCGGCACGCACACCGTCGAGCGGATCGCCTTCGACCCGGGCTATACCTACAACCCCAAGATCAACTTCAAGCAGGGTGACAACGACCAGATCCTCCAGATCCCGCCCGGACCTAATGGCCCGGTGGGGACGATCTGGATCGCCCTGTCCAAGCCGACCTATGGCATCCACGGCACGCCGGAGCCGTCTAAGATCGGCAAGACCAACAGCCATGGCTGTGTCCGCCTGACCAACTGGGATGCAACTGAGCTTGCCAAGATGGTCAAGCCCGGCACGACGGTCGAGTTCGTCGAGTAAAGACCTCCGCTGCTGAAACGAGAAAAGGCGCCATCTGGCGCCTTTTTTCATTTTTCCGGTGCAACTGGTTTGTACGGACCGTCAGGCTGCGCTGCGGGCGAACGTGAAGACCTTCGCCGTCGTCGTGCGGATCACCTTCATCGGCATCAGTCGGCGGACCTCGTCTGCAAAGGCGCGGGCATTGTCTTTGGCGCGGTCGAGATTGCTGACCTTATGCGGGTCGAGCGTATGCAGCGTGCCGCCGATCTCGAACAATTCCTTGAACGCGTTGCGCTCGCCGATCGGCGTGTTGAGCACGTTGACACCGCGCGCCGCCAGCAGTCCCTTGATCGCCACCATGGCGCGGGTCGTTACCATCGATGTAACACGGGTGAGAACGACCGAATGGGCGACCTCCAGACCTGCCTTGTCCTTCATGAAGGCGAGCAGATCGAGGATTTGTGCAGCCCCCTTTGCGTCCATCGCCGACCCCTGAACCGGGATCATCACATGGTCGGAAAGGCCAATGGCAGTCGTTACGAGCGCGTCCCGGGCGCCGGCAAGATCGATGATGAAAAAATCCGTGCGGGACGCCAGCTCGCGCAGGTGACACTGCAGCGACGCGACCGTGACTTCGGACACGACGTCGATGTTGCGCAGCGGACCGGAAGCCTCGCGCCACTGGGTGATCCAGCGCTGCGGATCGGCGTCGATCACCGTCACGCGAAAGCCCTGATGCGCAAGTTCGGTGGCGAGCAGAAGCGCCGCCGTCGTTTTTCCGGCTCCACCCTTGGCATTGGCAAAGGAAATTACTGGCATTGTCATTCCTCGAAGAAGTCTGGAGCCGCATCGCTCGCGCGGGCACCCGCAGAATCCATGGTGCTTGTCCGGCAATCCTGCAAAAACAGAGTTAACGAATTCTAAATTTAGAGAGGAGGAATGTTAATCAGTAGTTATGGTGCGCAGGCGCCGAACGCGATTGTTGGGTCGAAGGCGCAGGCGCCTCCACCGGATCCGCGTGGTCGATATCACCCCTCTTCGCGTCCGAGATTTTGGCGCCGCTTCCTGCACCAAGACGCGTTAGCCGCTCTGACGGGGCATGGATCGGCGCCTGCGGAGGGTCCTCCGCAAGCGCCGCAGATCTTGGGGCCGGACCGCTCAGAAGCAGTCCAGGAACAGCTTTCGGGTGTTTTCGAGCGTCATCGGCACGGGGTTGCCGCCGCAGCTCGGATCCTCGATCGCCATCGCGGCAAGTTCGTCGATGCGGTCGGGCTTGATTCCCATCGCCGTCAGAGTGTCCGGCACGCCAAGTTCGGCCCGCAGCGACAGGACATAGTCGTAGAACCCGTCGAAACCACCGGCAATGCCGAGATAGGCGGCAGCCCGTGCGATCTTATCCTCTATGGCCGTTCTGTTGAAGCGCAGCACCGCCGGCATCACCACCGCATTGGTCATGCCGTGATGGGTGTTGTAGACGGCGCCGATCGGGTGCGATAGCGAATGGATGGCCCCCAGCCCCTTCTGGAAGGCAACAGCGCCCATGGCCGCCGCCGACATCATGTTGGTGCGGGCCTCGAGATCGCTCCCGTCCTTGAAGGCGCGCGGCAGGAAATCCTTGACGAGCCGCATGCCCTCGAGCGCGATACCGCCGGACATCGGGTGGTAGAACGGCGACGAATAGGCCTCCAGGCAATGCGCGAAGGCATCCATTCCGGTGCCGGCGGTGATGATTTTCGGCATTCCCATGGTGAGTTCCGGGTCGCAGATCACCACGCCCGGCAGCAGCTTCGGGTGGAAGATGATCTTCTTCACATGCGTCGTGGAGTTGGTGAGCACCCCTGCCCGGCCGACTTCCGACCCTGTTCCGGCAGTTGTCGGCACCGCTACGATCGGTGCGATCTTCGAGGCATCCGCACGGGTCCACCAGTCGCCGATATCCTCGAAATCCCATACCGGACGTGTCTGTCCAGCCATGAAGGCGATCAGCTTGCCGAGGTCGAGACCCGAGCCACCGCCGAAGGCCACCACGCCGTCATGTCCGCCGTCGCGATAGACCTTGACGCCAGCCTCGAGATTGGTCTCGTTCGGATTGGGGTCGACCTCGGAGAAGATCGCCCGGCCGAGACCGGCCTCTTCGAGCACGTCCAGCGCATGGGCGGTGATAGCCATCGATGCTAGTCCCCGGTCGGTGACCAGCAGCGGCTTTTGAAGGCCGAGCGTCTTGCAGGCATCCGCCAGTTCCTTGATCCGGCCCCGCCCGAGCTTGATGGCGGTGGGATAGCTCCAGTTGGCGACGATGTTCATTGGGTTACCTTCTTCAGATGGTAGGATTTCGGGCGGGTCAGGTTGTGGAAGCCGAGGACGGAGAGCGATCCGCCGCGCCCGGTCTGCTTGACGCCTGTCCACACCAGAGCGGGGTCGAGATAATCGCAGCGGTTCATGAACACCGTACCGGTTTCGACCTCGCGGCCGATGCGCCCGGCGCGTTCCGGATCCTGCGTCCAGAGCGAGGCCGTCAGCCCGTATTTGCTGTCGTTCATCAACGCGATGGCTTCATCGTCGGTTTTTACCTTCATGATGCCGACCGCCGGGCCGAAGGTCTCTTCACGCATGATCTCCATCGAGTGGTCGACATTGACCAGCACCTGGGGCGCCAGATAGGCGCCGCCGTCGTCGGCCGGAAACAGCTTGGGGTCGACCAGCGCCTTGGCACCGTGCGCCACCGCGTGGGCAATCTGGTCGCGGACCGTCTTGGCAAACCTTTTGTGTGCCATCGGTCCAAGCGTCGTGTCGGCATCGAGCGGGTTGCCGAGCTTGTAGTTCGACACCCAGGCGACCGACTTCTCGACAAAGGCGTCGTAGAGGCTTTCATGCACGTAGATGCGCTCGATGCCGCAGCAGCACTGACCGGAATTGTAGGTGGCGCCGTCCATCAGCGTGTCGACGGCAGCGTCGAGATCTGCGTCCTCCATCACATAGCCCGGGTCCTTGCCGCCGAGCTCCAGGCCGATGCCGGTAAAGGTGCCGGCCGCAGCGCGCTCGATGGCGCGCCCGCCTTCGACCGAGCCGGTAAAGTTGATGAAGTTGAACAGGCCTTCGCCGATCAGCGCGCCACTCGTCTCGTGGTCGAGAAAGAGGTTCTGGAACACATCGTCGGGGACGCCCGCTTCCACGAACGCCCGCACCATCCGCTCGCCGACCAGAAGCGTCTGCGCCGCATGCTTGATCACCACGGTATTGCCGGCCATCAGCGCCGGCGCGACCGTGTTGATCGCAGTCATGTACGGATAGTTCCAGGGCGCGATCACCAGCACGACACCATGCGGCTCGCGCTCGATGCGGCGCTGGAAGCTCGCGCTGTCTTCGACCAAGAGAGGCGCAAGCGCGTCGGCAGCGATCGAAGCGACGTAGTTGGACCTCTCGTTGAAGCCGCGAAACTCGCCGCCGTAGCGCACCGGCCGACCCATCTGCCAGGCCAGTTCCGGCACCACCTCGTCGGTCATCTCGTTGAGACGCGCGACGCCCTTCATCACGAGCTGGACGCGGTCTTCCAGCGGGCGCCTGGCCCAGGACTTTTGAGCCTGACGGGCCCGGCCGACGGCCTCGCGTGCTGCATCGACCGACATGGCCGGACGCTCGGCATAGACCGAACCGTCGACCGGCGAGATACATTGGATCATCGTCATTAAAGAGTACTCCGGAGTTCAACAGGCAAGCGTGCGGACATGACCCGCCACGCCATAGGACAGAATTGCGCGATCGCGCGTGATGATTGTCAGGTCATGTTCTCGCGCGGTCGCGATCAGGATGCGGTCGATCGGGTCCTTGTGCACAAGATTGGGCAAGGAACAGGATGCCATGAAAATATCCGCGGTCACAGGCAACTCCAGGGCGCCGCTATCGCGCCGGAATTCGTCATACCAACTTTTGGCGGTGCGCGTTTCTCGAATGCGACTTTTCGTCAAAAGCATGGCCATTTCCCAAGCCGTTGCGGTGGAGACTGAGATCGACAGGTCGCCTGAACCATAATTCTGAAGCGCGACAACCGCCTCGGGTGCCAAGGTCTGGTTGTGGGTCATCCAGATGACCGCACATGTATCCAGCAGATAAGTTCTATTCATTGTAGAGCTTCTCGCCCCACTCCTCGTCCCAATCCAT
>Ga0065165_1003528_pt1 | contig 10836 bp, 9 predicted proteins | sample AraplaMF_Cvi_mMF_FD_63813 | JGI IMG/M metagenome (GOLD analysis project Ga0065165, IMG submission 63813) | Arabidopsis root microbial communities from the University of North Carolina, USA - plate scrape MF_Cvi_mMF (version 2) (version 3) | ecosystem: Host-associated > Plants > Roots > Endosphere... | reverse complement strand
GGGGGCTGACCTGCAGCGACGTCGCTCGTGGAGAGTCCCCCTCCCCCCGTCGCTCTCCCCTGAAGGGGAGAGGGAGAATAGAGCGTCTCACTTAGCCGCAGAGCGCGCGCCATTGCCTTGCCAAGCCCATGATGCTCCGCGCGCTCCACTAGCCCTTCGACCCCGAACTCGCCGACCAGACAATGCACGTCCCACAGATTGCGCAGCCCGCCGGCAAGGTCGCCATCGGCGAAGAGATGCGCGGCGGCGTGGCACAGCATGTCGTTGGGGTTGAGAATGCGCAGCCCGTTCTCCAACGCTTCGCTGTCCGCGAGCAGCCCTTCCGCGTCGGGCGTGATCCGCGCCGTCAGCGGCAGGATCGTATGGTGCACGTCGATCATGCGGTCGCGGTCGCGGTGGATCAGCGGGGGCAGCTCGTGCATCCAGCGGCGATAATAAGCGTCGTCATACGGGTCGGGCTTGACCCATTCCCAGCCCGCGCCAAGCAAAGCCGTCTCCACCTCCCCGATCCGATCGCGGGGAACGAGGATGTCGAGATCGCCGATCGAGCGGCCCACGCCGGCCGACAGCCCCGCCGCGACGAAGGCGGTACCCTTGAGCAGCACCACCGGCACGTCGAGCGGCGCAAGCACGCGGCGCGCCATCTCGGCTTCCCACAGCGCCGCCACCCTGCCCTGCTCGGCCGAGGCGCGCGCGTCCTCCAGCAGCCGCGCCGCCGCGCCGGGCATCGGCAATCCCTCGACGCGGTGCGCGAGCGTGCCGATCAATTGCTCCGCGCGGGCGATCGCGAGCAAGGCGGTCCACCCCCCCGCGTCGAGCCCGACCACCGTTTCCGGATCGCGCAGCGCGCGGACGAGGAGCCGGCCGTCCATCACATTTTCCCCGTCATCCCCGCGAAAGCGGGGACCCAGCTCCTGCCGATGTCGCGCGCGGGCCGGTCGGGAGATGGGCCCCCGCTTTCGCGGGGGTGACGAAAAGAGGCCGTCATTTCACCGACTCCCACAGCCGTTCGACCTCGGCCAGTGCCGTCTCGGTGTCGGGGTAATCGAGCGCGCGGGCCGGCACGTTCTGCACCAGCCCGGTCAGCGCATCGAACCCGCGCTCGCCCAGCGCGACATAATTGGTCGAGGCCTGGGTCAGCCGCACGAAGCATTCACTCGGCAACATCTCGCGCTCGGCAGCCGCGAAGCCGTAGCGCGGGAACAGGATCAGCGCGGGTCGGGCCGGCGCGCCCATCGCCGCGATGGCGCGGGCATCGGGGACGAGATGACGGATGTCGCCCTTGGGCGTGTCCTTGAGCAACGGACCGAAGCGTCCCTGCGGCGCGGCACGCTCGGCCACCGCGATGGCCTCGTTCTTGAGGCTGATCAGCCGCGGGAAGGCGTGAACCAGTCCGGTCGTGGGATCGAGCAACGCGAACTCGTCGCCCATCAGCCGCCAGCCGCGCGTCATCAGCAACGCCGCCAGTGTCGACTTGCCCGCGCCCGAGATGCCGGTCATCAGCAGCGCGCGCCCGTCGCGCTCGACCGCCGAGGCATGGAGCAGCAGCCAGCGGCGCTGGCCGAGCGCCATCTGCAGGTTCATGCCCATTTCCGCGGCGAGTAGACCGAGGGAGAGCGGCAGCGGCGCGGCATCAGGAATCACGAAATCGCCGCCGATATGGACCGCAGGCCGGATCATCCGCCGCCACGGCCGCGCCGCGAAGAGATGGACGTTGAAGTCGGGGATGCCGTCCTCGGGCTGCGGATAGTCCGCGTAGAGGCGGCGCAGCGCCTCGACCGGCGCGCGCCAGTCGCTGCCGACACGGAAGCCGACCGGGCCGATGCGCAGGCTGGTCGCGTATCTCATAGGCGCTCGACCAGCCCGGCTGCGGCCAGCTCGTCGAGCCGGCTGGCGAGCGCCGCGGGATCGGCATCAGCCAGATCGAACCGCTCCCCCAGCCGCGCGAGCAGCGCGTCCAGCCCCAGCGCTTCGTCGCCCAACGCCTCGAGGATCTCGGGAACGGGCGAATCCACCACATGGGTGATGCCCGAGGCGCGGTGGAAGATCAGGGTGAGCACATCGAGCGGCACGACGCGCAAGGTTGCGACAGGCGCGGCGCGGTAGCGGGTCACGGCCTCAGCCGCGCGGCATCTGCAGCGAGGCGAAGCAGGTGAAGCCGCTGGTGCCGGACTGCAGGCGGCGGATGTAATTGGTATAGGCGCGGCTCTGTTCGTAGCTGGCGCCGGGCAGCGTGCCACCGTTGGCCAAGGCGCGCTTCACGTCCTCGCCCTTGAACGGAACGCCCGCGGGCGCGAAGGCCCCCGGCGTGCCGGCAGGCACCAGCGTGCCGTCGGCGGCGATATAGCTTCCGGCGCGGCCGGCATCGGGCACGGGAATCTCGCAGGCCAGCACCGAGGCGTTGGTCTGGGCCAGCGCAGGCCGGATCGAGACGATCGCGGTCGCACCCGCGGCGCCGAGCATCAGCGCGCGGCGGCGTGTGGCGTTCGGCCCCCCAATATTCTCGTCGCCCATAACCCCTTCATCCTGTGCTTCTTTGCGTTTCGCAATCGTGAATCGCGGTTAAGGGCGCCGGGGTCTGTCCCATCGCGGACGCCGATGGCGTCGCGCCCGCGAATGCGGCACATAGAGGCCATGTCGGGGGAAATGGCGCCGCTTTGGTCCGTGCACGAGAAGCGCGCCGGCGTTGTGGCGTGCCGCCCCGGGGCGCGGTGCTGAGCATGGCGGATTTCGGCGACGATCCCGATGCCGATCTGCTCGCCGGCGCGCTGGCCGGCGACCGCGCCGCCTTCGGCCGGCTCCTCGAACGCCATTACGACCGCATCCACGGCCTTGCCTGGCAGCTCACCGGCACTCGAGCCGATGCCGACGACATCGCGCAGGACGTGTGCTGCGCGCTGGTCGAGCGGCTCGGCACCTTCCGCGGCGAGGCGAAATTCACCACCTGGCTGTGCGGGATCGTATTCAACGCCTGCCGCGATCTGCGCCGTCGTCGCCGTTCGTTCGGCGGCTTCACCGAACGGCTTGCGGTGCTGACCGGCCTGGCAAAGGGGCCCGACGGGCGCGACCTGCACGACGCGATGTGGGTGAAGAGCGCCATCGCCGCGTTACCGCCGGCCTATCGCGAGACAGTCGTGCTGGTGGCGGGACAACAACTCACGCATGGCGAGGCAGCTGCGATCCTCGGCGTGGCGGAAAGCACCGTCTCGTGGCGGATGCACGAGGCACGCCGCATGCTCGCCGGAAAGGCGGACTGAACCGCCCCCGAAAAAATTTCGCCAGGCTCCCAAGGATTTCCCCGCGACCCGCGTCGAAGGAACAGGCGGACGATGTCGGCCGCTCGTAACCAAGGGAGAAATCGATGTCCCGCCTGTCCCAAGCCATAGCCACCGGGCTGGCTCTCGCGCTGCTCGCATCCTGCACCGATCGTGGCGGCGAAACCGGGCCTTCCTCGGCCGCGGATGCCGCCAAGCCCGGGGAGCCCACCGAACAGGTCGTGGTGACCGCGACGCGTGCGAACCAGCGGACCGAGGGCTTTGAAGCGTCACCGGCGATCGAAGCGGCCGATGTGGCGATGGCGCCACCCGCCGGCAAATTCAGCGCGCCGGCATCCATTCCCGAGCGCATGCCGCCTTATTACAAGGACGTCGGCCGCGACAAATTCACCAGCGTCGCGCAGAACCCGTTCAAGCTGGTGCAGCAGGAACCGGTCTCGACCTTCTCGCTTGACGTCGACACCGCCTCCTATTCCTTCGTCCGCGCCTCGCTGAACCGCAACGTGCTGCCCCAGCCGGCGGCGGTGCGCGCCGAGGAGATGATCAACTATTTCCCGTACAGCTATGCCCCGGCACGCGCCGCGGCGAAGCCGTTCAGCACCGCCGTCACCGTCTTCCCCAGCCCCTGGACGCCGGGGCGCCAGCTGGTGCGGATCGGGGTCAAGGGCTATGAGATCCAGCACGCGACGCGTCCCCGCGCCAACCTCGTCTTCCTGATCGACACGTCGGGGTCAATGCAGGAACCGAACAAGCTGCCGCTGGTCAAACAGTCGCTCTCGATGCTGCTCGACCAGCTCGACGCGAACGACAGCGTCGCGATCGTCACCTATGCCGGCTATGCCGGTACCGCGCTCGCGCCGACCCCGGCGAGCCAGAAGGCGAAGATCCGCGCGGTGATCGACGGGCTCGGCGCAGGCGGCAGCACCGCGGGCGCCGAGGGTATCCGCCAAGCCTATGCGCTGGCCGAGCGCAATCTCGATCCCGAAGGCGTCAATCGCGTGATCCTCGCGACCGACGGCGACTTCAACGTCGGCATTACCAATCAGGAAGAGCTCAAGGGCTATATCGAGCGCGAGCGCGGCAGGGGCGTGTTCCTCTCGGTACTCGGCTTCGGCATGGGCAATTACAACGACGCACTGATGCAGACGCTGGCGCAGAACGGCAACGGCGCGGCGGCCTATATCGACACGATCAACGAGGCGCGGAAGACCCTGGTCGACGAGGCCAGCTCCACCCTGTTCCCGATCGCCAAAGACGTGAAGATCCAGGTCGAGTTCAACCCGCGTGCCGTCGCTGAATATCGCCTGATCGGATACGAGACGCGCATGCTTGCCCGCGAGGATTTCGAGAACGACAAGGTCGATGCCGGCGATGTCGGGTCGGGTCAGACGGTGACGGCCTTGTACGAGATCGTGCCGGTCGGCGGTCCGCGCGCGAATGGCGACCTGCGCTATACGGCACCCGCGCCGATGGCCAATGCCGCGCTGAACGGCGAACTCGGCTTCGTGAAGGTCCGCTACAAGCTGCCCAAGTCGGACACGAGCCAGCTGATCGCCACGCCGATCAACCGCGCGGTACAGGTCGCCCGCTTCGAGGATGCGCCGCAGGATGCACGCTTCGCCACCGCAGTCGCGGGCTTTGCCGAGCTGCTGCGCGGGGGCAAGTACAGCGGCAAGCTGAGCTATGACGACGTGCTGCGCATGGCGAACGCGGCGAAAGGCGCGGACGAGTTCGGCTATCGCTCCGAATTCCTCCAGATGGTGCGCTCGGCGAAAACCGCGCGCTCGATGGCGTCACTGGGCGAATGAGCCCGCGGGTCGCCGCCGCACCGGTGGCGGCGACCCGTCCCGCCTTCCCGCTTTCGACCCGGCCGCAATTGCCGCTATAGATCAGACCGATGCCCCTTCCCGTCCTCCATTGCTCACGCGGCGCCGGCGCTTCCCAGCCTGCCGGACGGGAGGCCTGAATGGGCAATGACGACGATCTCGCGCAGTTCCTGCCCGATCCGCCGCCCCCGCGCCCTGCGGCACGCGAAGCGACGATCGAGGCGGCGATGCGGCGCTTCGACCGGGTCCCCGAACCCGAAGCGGCCCCGGCCTCTCCACGCCAACGAAACCCGGCATGGCGGACGCGACGCGGGCAGATCGGTGCGTTCGCCTCGATCCTGCTGGTAGCGCTGGTCGGCATCCCGATCGCGTTGCTGACCCCGGGGCCAAAACGCCCGCCACCGGCGGTGGAACAATCTGCTCCGCCGGCGCAGCGTATGCCGGCGGCCGAGGCGGAATCGACCCTATCGGAGCCGGCCAAGCCGAATTGCGCCGGTGCCGATTGTGCCCGACCGGCGCCCGAACGGCCAGTCGCCGCCGCCATACCCGCGCCGGCGGTGCAGCCGATGGCACCGGCCCCGGCCGAATCCGTGGTGCTCGCGGACACGCAAGCAGTCTCGCCGCCTGCTTCTGCTGCGGCAGCACCGGCCCAGCCGAAAATGGCCCGGCGCGCAGAAGCTGTCGCCGAACCCACAGCCGACGTGTCCGCCGTGCCAAGCCGCTGGGCGAGCCCTGCCGCAGCCCCGGCTGCCCCACCGCCGGTCATCGCGGAGGATGTCGGAGGCTTCGACGACCGCAGCGTGGTGGTCACGGCGACGCGCACGAACAAGGCCAGCGCCGCCATGGCACGGCGTGGCGACTGGAACGCCTGCACTGTCGCCGATCCCGCGCGCAGCCTCAGCGGCTGCAAGGCCCTGATCAATCCGGACGCCAAGGGTGCCACCGGCGAGGCCGCCACCCACCTGTCCGACGGGCTCGACCTCGCCTGGCGCGGCGACTGGAAGGGGGCGATCGCCGCGTTCGACCAGGCCATTGCGCGCCGCCCGCATTTCGCTTTCGCCTGGCTCAACCGCGGCATGGCGTGGCAGCACGCAGGCGATTCCACCCGCGCGATCGCCGATCTGGACCGCGCCATCCGCTATGCCCCGACCGAGCCGCGCGGCTTCTACCAGCGTAGCCTCGTGCGGCGGGCGCAGGGTGAGAAGAAGCGCGCCGACGCCGATGCGCAGCGCGCGGGCGAGCTCGATCCCGCCTATGCGGCGCTGATCGAATGAGTCGCACGACACCGCCGGGTGCCCCATGGCCTTTTCCCGCGAAGCTGCGCTACAGGCCTCGCCGATGACCACCCGTCCCGGACCGCGCACTTTGGTGGCGCTGGCGATCGCCGCCTTCGGTGCCTTCGCCGGCTTTCTGCTCAATGGTGACGTGCAGGCCGCACTCGTGGTGCTGGTCGCCGGCGTCGCTGCGGTTCTGGTCGTCGGCGGTGGCGATCCGCATCCCGAGCCGCTTGCCTCGGCCAATGACCGCGAGGGCGAGCCGCCGCTCGCCGAGGTGGTCGAGGCGTTCGTCGAGCCGGTGCTGGTGATTGCCGCCAACCGCGTCGCTTTGGCCAACCGTGCCGCGCGCGCTCTGCTCGGCGACCATATCCTCGGCGAGGATGTGCGCCTTGCCATCCGTCACCCGGCCGCGGCCGAGCGATTGCTCAACCCCGACGATCAGACATCAGAAGCGCCGATCCATCTCGTCGGGCTCGGCACGCGCGAGCAGCGTTGGGAAATGCGCATCCACGCGATCGGCCCGGGCATGCGCATCGTCCATCTCACCGACCGCACCGGCAGCTATGCCGCCGAGCGGATGCGCGTCGATTTCGTCGCCAATGCCAGCCACGAGCTGCGCACCCCGCTCGCGTCGCTGCTCGGCTTTATCGAGACGCTGCGCGACGAGGCCGGTGACGATCCCGGTACGCGCGCACGCTTCCTCAAGGTGATGTTCGACGAGGCGCGGCGCATGCAGCGGCTGATCGACGACCTGATCTCGCTCAGCCGGATCGAGGCGGAGAAATATCGCGCGCCGGACCAGCAGGTCGATCTCGCCGAACTGGTCGAGGAGGTCCGCACCGAGCTCGCCGCCAGCGCCGACGAACGCGGTCACGATCTCGTCACCGAAGTAGCCGACGTGTCGCCGATCCGCGGCGACCGCGCGCAACTCTCGCAGCTGCTCCACAACCTCGTCGGCAACGCGATGAAATATGGCCGGCCGGATACGCCGATCCGGATCGCGGTGAGCCCGAACGATTCGATGGTGCAGATCAGCGTGACCGACGAGGGCGAAGGCATTGCCCCCGAGCATCTCCCGCGCCTCACCGAGCGCTTCTACCGCGTCGATTCGGGGCGCAGCCGCGCGGCCGGCGGCACCGGGTTGGGACTGGCGATCGTCAAGCATATCGTCGAGCGCCATCGCGGCCGGCTCGACATCGCCAGCACCGTCGGCAAGGGCACGACGGTGACGATTCTGCTACCCGCGCACCCACTGTCATAATTGCGTAACGCTACTGGCGGATGGGCCACGCAAGGGGGCCCGTTCGACGGCATTCCCGCGAATCGATTCCCATCAGAGCCAGGAGGCGGCGATGTTCGCCAGACTCGCTTTCGTTACGGCCACTGCGCTGGCGCTCGCCTCGTGCAACGGTGTCGGCGGCGCGCGCGACCAGATCAAGGTAACCGGGTCCTCGACCGTCTATCCCTTCACCAAGGCGGTGGCGGAGGCGTTCGCGGCCAAATATTCGAGCCGCAAGGCGCCGGTAGTCGAATCGGTCGGCACAGGCGGCGGGTTCCGGCAGTTCTGCGCCGGCGTCGGCTCGGCCTATCCCGACATTGCCAACGCTTCGCGCCGCATCACCCGCGCCGAATATAATCAGTGCGCCAAGCAGGGCGCGAACGAGATCCTCGAGATCCCGATCGGGATCGACGGCATAGCGCTGGCCGAATCGAACAACGGCCCCAAGCTCAAGCTGTCGCTCAAGGACATCTATTTCGCGCTCGCGGCCAATCCGAAGGGCAAACCCAACACTGCGAAGAGCTGGAAGGACGTGAACCCGGCACTGCCGGCGATTCCGATCCAGATTTATGGTCCGCCCGCGACCAGCGGCACGCGCGACGCCTTGGTCGACCTGCTGATCGAGCGCGGCTGCCTCGAGGCGTGGCCCGAGGCGCAGGAGCTCAGGAATTCGGCCGATCCCGCGAAGTTCGACCTCGCTTGCCGCCGCATCCGCGAGGACGGGCCCTATGTCGACAAGGGCGAGAACGACAACATCATCGTGCAGGGGCTGGCCACCAATCCCAACGCAGTGGGCATCTTCGGCTATTCCTATCTCGAGGAGAATCAGGACCGCATCCACGGCATCCCGATCGAGGGAGTCGCGCCGAACGCGGAAACGATCGGCGCGGGTGCCTATCCAGGCGCGCGGCTGCTCTACATCTACGTCAAGAAGAAGCATCTGAACGCGATCCCGGGCCTGCCCGAGTTCCTCAAGCTTTATTCGGAGATGTGGGGCCCGGGCGGCGAGCTGACCAGGCACGGGCTGATCGCCGCATCGGACAAGGTTCGCCGCAACGCCAACTATGTAATCGACGCGCAGGACCCGCTAAGGCCGGACGATCTCAAATGACCCTTTCCCTCCAGCCTATCCTGCAGGACGTTTCGGCAAGTTGACGACCCGGTGAATCCCTACGCGCTTCTGTTCCTGATTGCCGGTCTTGGCCTCATCGGCTGGCTCACCGCGCGCGCCCGCGCCGCGCGGCTCGATCGCGGCACGGCAAAGCGGCTCCATTCGCTCCCCGGTCAGCATGGCTGGTATGTCGCGATGTGGACCGTGCTGCCTGCACTTGCCCTGCTCGCCTTGTGGAGCGCGGTGAGCCCGGCGCTGGTGACGCAGCAGGTGCTGCAGAGCCCGGCCGCGGCGGAACTGCCCGATTCCGACTTCGAGCGTCAGGCGGTGCTCGGCGAGGCGCGCCGGCTGGCCGCCAACCCGGATCAGGGCGCATTCGATCCGCGCGCGGCGAAGCTCGCCCCGGCGATGCGCGCGGCCGAGACGCATTATGGCTGGATCGGCGGCGCAGCGGTGATCGCGCTCGCCTTCGCCTGCGGCGCCTCCGCGCTGACCCGCGTCAAGGCCGGCTTCCGCGCGCGCACCCGGGTCGAGCGCATCGTGATGCTGGCGCTGCTGCTCGCCTCGCTGATCGCGATCCTGACCACGCTGGGCATCTTCCTCTCGCTGCTGTGGGAGTCGCTGCGCTTCTTCTCGACCGTGCCGGCTACCGACTTCCTGTTCGGCACGCACTGGAGCCCGCAATTCATCGATCCGAAGGATCCAGGTGCCTCGCTTGGCGCGGTGCCGCTCTTCTGGGGGACCTTCTTCATCGGCGCGGTGATCGCGATGATCGTCGCCATCCCCTTCGGGCTGATGAGCGCGATCTACCTCACCCAATATGCCGCGCCCAAGGTGCGCGCGTGGATGAAGCCGATCCTCGAGATCCTCGCCGGCGTGCCGACCGTGGTTTACGGCTATTTCGCCGCGCTCACCGTCGCCCCGGCGGTGCGCAACATCGCGGTGATGTTCGGCGACAACTACGCCTCGTCGGAGAGCGCGCTCGCCGCGGGGCTGGTGATGGGCGTGATGATCATCCCCTTCGTCTCGTCGATGGCCGACGATTCGATCGCCGCCGTGCCCACCGCGATGCGCGACGGCAGCCTGGCGATGGGCGCGACGCGCTCCGAGACGATCAGCCGCGTGCTGCTCCCCGCCGCATTGCCCGGCGTGGTGGCTGGCGTGCTGCTCGCGGTGAGCCGCGCGATCGGCGAGACGATGATCGTGGTGATGGCCGCGGGCGGCGCGGCCAATGTCTCGCTCAACCCGTTCGACAGCGCCACCACCGTGACCAAGCAGATCGTCGACCTGCTCACCGGCGAGGCCGAGTTCGACAGCCCCAAGACGCTCGCCGCCTTCGCGCTCGGGCTCACCCTGTTCATCGTGACGCTCCTGCTCAACATCGTCGCGCTGCGCGTCGTCAAACGGTATCGCGAAGCCTATGAGTGACGTCCGCGCCGATCCGGTCGAGCGCCAGCCGACCGACTGGAAGTCGCCCGCGATGCAGCGGCGATTGCGGCGCCGTTATGCCGGCGAGCGCCGCTTCCAGCTGTTCGGGCTTGCCGCGGTGGTGCTTTCGGCGGCGTTCCTCGCCTTCCTGCTGTTCACTATGGGCATGAACGGCCTTCGGGGCTTCACGCGCACCGAGATTGCCCTGCCCTTCGACTTCCCCGCAGCGCACCTGCAGATCGATCGCGTCCTGCTCGCCAAGGGCAAGGACGAGGCCTTCGCCGATGCCGGCCTGCCCGCGGCGGTCGAGGCGGCGACGCTGGCCGCATTCGGACCGACGCACCAGCCGCTCGTATCCGACAGCGCGTGGCGCTCGCTGCGCGCCGCGATCAAGCGCGATCCGACGATCCTCGATCGCAAGGCGGTGGTCCAGGTCCCCGCCTCGCCCGAGCTCGACCGCGTGCTCAACGGCGAAGGTGCTTCCGGCCTCGCGCCGACGGTGGCGAAGCTCAAGGCCGCCGGCGTGATCAGCCGCGCCTGGGATCCGATGTTCCTGACCGGGGCGGATTCGTCCGATCCCACCGCGGTGGGCATCTGGGGCGCGCTCAAGGGCTCGATCTTCACCATGGCGGTGACCTTC
>Ga0065165_1003527_pt1 | contig 10838 bp, 9 predicted proteins | sample AraplaMF_Cvi_mMF_FD_63813 | JGI IMG/M metagenome (GOLD analysis project Ga0065165, IMG submission 63813) | Arabidopsis root microbial communities from the University of North Carolina, USA - plate scrape MF_Cvi_mMF (version 2) (version 3) | ecosystem: Host-associated > Plants > Roots > Endosphere... | reverse complement strand
GCAGCGCCGAAGCCGTACAGGGCGAGCGAACCCCGCGGCCCCGCCATGGCCAGCGAACGATAGCCGATCAGGCCTGCGCAGAGCAAAGGCGCCGCCGCCACACACGAAAATTCGCCCGGGATCTTCAGGCAGTAGCGCGAGTCGGCGCGGATATGGGTGGCATAACCACCGTCGATCGTGGCTCCCGTGAAGCGCGGGGTGTCGCAGAGATTTTCGCGGCCCGTCCGGCAATAGCAGCAGTGGCCGCAGGTCCAGCCGAGCCACGGTACGCCCAGCCTGTCGCCGATCCTCACGTCGCGCACCTCGGGACCGAGCGCGACTACACGCCCGACCACCTCATGGCCGGGGACGATGGGATAGGTTGCAGCAATCTCGCCGTCGGCGACGTGCAGATCGGTGCGGCACACGCCGCAGGCGGTGACTTCGAGCAGCAGGTCGCTGCCCGTCGGCGCATCGAATTCCCGCTCGACGCGCCGCAGCGGCGCGCCGGGCCGATCGAACTGCATGACATAACCCTGGATCATGCCGCCATGCTGCGCCGATCCCGACCGATGCGGAATACGGGATATTGCGCACTGCCGCGACGCTGGCGGCCGGCCAGCTTTATGCCGGAGGCATGAAATGCCCCACGCACAGGGGCACAAGCGCGTGGGGGCACGGCCAGGCGGGCAGCCCGTGGCCGGTGTGGCTGTTCGCGCTCCTTGCTATCGCTGCGCTGATCGCCGCCATAGCGCATTTCTCCGAACTCGAGCGCTTTGCCGACTTGGCATGTCAGGCCCGGCCGGCGTGGATGCTCGCCGCGATCGCGCTTCGGTACGTTACTTGGGCGGCTGTCGCCGCGACATTGCTGCTGCGCGACTTGACCGTGTGGATTCCGTTAGTGCCCGGCCTGTTCCTGATGCGCCGCGCCGCCGCGGGGCACATCGCTAAGTAGTCTTCCCAATCGATCTGCCATGCCGTGCAGCATTAGCCACGAAGATGGCCCGTTGATGGAGGCGCTCATGCCACTCGAATCGGACGACCGCGAAGCTCTCGCCTGGAACGAGGCGTTGAGCGCATGGAACGCATATCTCTGGCGCCTGCCGCTGCACTTGGGGGCCGGCTGGTGGGACCTCCTATGCGCCTGCACGGTCGAACCCGCGCTTCGCGGTGGCAATTCGGGCGAGGCTGGCAGTCACCAGCTCGTCGTCCCGGCTCCGGTCGAGGACGAAGGTGAGAAGGCGCTGTTCGCCTGACCACCATCAACGGGTCACCCCAAAGCAAGGAGAGCATCATGAACGACCTGACCACCACCCGCGGTCGCGCCGTACCGGCCATGCCGCTCGGCTGGCTGCGGAGCGAGATCGACCGGCTGTTCGACGACTACCGGCCGGCGCGCAGCATCTTCAACTTCGCCTCGCCGGCGCCGGTGCCCGCGCTGGAAATGACCGCGTCCGACAAGGAATATCGCGTCACCGTCGAGCTGCCGGGCCTCAAACAGGAGGATTTCGAGCTCAGCGTCGACGAAGGCGTGCTCACGCTCAAGGGCGAGAAGCGCGTCGCCGAAGAGCGCAAGGACGACGGCTATCTGCTCACCGAGCGGCGCTACGGCAAGTTCGAGCGGCACGTAGGATTGCCTGCGGACGTCGCCGCCGATGGCATTTCCGCCGATTTCGACAGGGGCGTGCTGACGATCACCCTTCCGCGCGACGTCGGGCGCACCGACAAGGCGCGCAAGATCGCCGTCACCACCGGGGCGTGATCCGCAATGCCCCCTCCGTCGACCCTTCGCGAGAATGTGTCGGCGGAGGAGGAACTGCCGGGCTGGCATCGGCTCAACGCCGACGGAAGCAGGGAAAGGGCGCGACGCCGGGCGTTGCGGCCGATCCGTGCGGACATCGTCGGTTCGGGCGCCCAGTGACGGAACATGTGCGCCCGGCGCCTTTCTGGGCAGAGCCTGTGGAGACGCTGTTCGCCCGGACAAGGTCAGGTCCAGGCGGCCTGACCAATGTCGAGGTACGTACCCGCCTGACGCTTCATGGTCCGAACCGGATTGGTGACGAACGTCAGGTATCCGCTCTCGCTTTGCTCGTGCACCAGCTGGTCAGTCCGCTGATTCTCATTCTCCTGTTCGGCGCGTGCGTGTCGCTGTGGTTGGGGCAATGGGTCGACGCCTCGATCATATTCGTGATCGTCCTCGGCAGCGCTTTGCTCACATTCTTTCAGGAATACCGTGCGTCACGCGCGATTGCCGCACTTCGCGCCCGCCTGAAGCTTACCTCGCGCACGCTCCGGAACGGGGAAGTCGGGGACATCGCCTGCGATGCGCTCGTGCCTGGTGACGTCGTCCTTCTGTCTGCCGGGAATCTCGTGCCCGCGGACGGACGCATTCTCGAGGCGAGCGACTTCCTCGTCACGGAGGCTGCGCTGACCGGCGAGTCGCTACCGGTAGAGAAAAAGACTGGAACGGTCGCGGCGGGCGCGACGGTGTCCGAAAGAACCAATTCCGTGTTCATGGGGTCCTCGGTGCGTTCGGGGACCGCACGCGTCCTTCTCGTCGAAACGGGCGCGCGGACGCAGTTCGGCGCGATCGCGGCGCGGCTTCGCCGCAGCGAACCGGAAACCGATTTCGCCCGGGGTGTGCGTCATTTCGGAATGATGCTGCTCAGGGTCATGGTCGTGATCGTTCTCGGCGTGATGACCGTCAACCAGTTGCTCGGCCGGCCGCTTGCCGAGTCGCTTCTGTTCGCGGTCGCGCTGGCAGTGGGACTTTCGCCCGAGCTGCTGCCGGCAATCGTCACGGTGACGCTTTCCATGGGAGCGCGAGGACTGGCGCGCGAAGGAGTGATCGTCCGCCGGCTCGAGGCCATCGAGAATCTCGGCAGCATGGATGTTCTCTGCACCGACAAGACCGGTACGCTTACCCAGGGCACCGTATCGCTGGCCGCAGCGATTTGCCTCGACGCGCGACCGAGCCGACGCGTGCGCGAGGCAGCCTTCATCAATGCGTGGTTTGAAACCGGCATCGCCAATCCGCTCGACGCCGCGCTGGTCGCAGCCGCGCGCGCCGAACACTGGTCTCCGGCCGCAACGGGAAAGCGGGGCGAGATTCCCTATGACTTCCAGCGCCGGCGGCTGAGCGTCGTGGTCCAGGACGCAGGATGCTCCGACCTGCGCATCGTGACCAAGGGCGCCTTTGCCGACATGCTCGGTATCTGCACGACAGTTGAAATCGGTGACGCTCGCATTCCCCTGAACGATCACGCGCGGACGTGTCTTGCAACCCTTTTTCAAAAACAGGGCGAGGCAGGGTTCCGGGTCCTCGCCGTCGCGGAGCGTCTCCTTCCCGCGGACAGGGTGCCCGGCAGGGATGACGAGCGGGAGATGACCCTTCTCGGGCTGCTTGCTTTCGCCGATCCGCCGAAGGCCGACGCCGCCCGGGCGTTGCAGGCGCTCGCCTCGCTGGGGGTCGCGATCAAGGTGATCAGCGGAGACAACCGGTATATCGCCGTCCATGTCGCGCGGGCCGTCGGGCTCGACCCTGCCGCACTGCTGACGGGGAAGGACATCGCCGCGATGTCCGCGCCGGCGCTGCTGCATCACGTGCGCCACGCGACGCTGTTCGTCGAGATCGATCCGCAGCAAAAGGAGCGGATCGTCCGCGCGTTGCAGCGCAACGGCCATGCCGTGGGTTTTCTCGGCGACGGAATCAACGACGCCCCGGCGCTCCATGTCGCCGATGTCGGCATATCGGTCGACGGCGCAGTCGACGTCGCCCGCGAAAGCGCCGACATCATCCTTTCGACCCGCGATCTCGACGTATTGCGACAGGGTGTCGAGCGCGGAAGACGTACTTTTGCGAACACCCTCAAATATATCGCGATCGCGACCAGCAGCACCTTCGGCAATATGGTCAGCATGGCCCTGGCGACGCCGTTCCTGCCTTTCCTCCCGCTATTGCCCAAGCAGATCCTGCTCAATAATTTCCTGTCCGACCTGCCGTCGCTCGCGATCTCGACCGACAGGGTCGACGCCGAACAGATCGCGACGCCACAACGCTGGGAGATCCGGCGTGTCCGGCGCTTCATGATCCTTTTCGGTTTGTTGAGCTCCTGCTTCGATGCCTTGACCTTCGGGATATTGCTGCTCGTGTTGCGCGCCGACGCGCGCATGTTCCACACGGCCTGGTTCGTGATCTCGCTGCTGACCGAACTTGCCGTGTTGCTGATCCTGCGGACACGCCGTCCGGTGCTGCGGAGCGTGCCGGGGCGCCTGCTCTGGTACAGCATGGTGCCGGTCCTCGTTGCGGCTTGCGCGCTGCCCTGGACGGGCGCGCTTGCCGACCTGTTCGGATTGATGCCGATGACCCCGGGGATGATTGCGGCGACCGTCGCGGTTCTCCTCGGCTTCGCGCTCGCGACCGAGTTCGCCAAAAGGCGCTGGTATGCGACCGGGTCTACGCAACACTCCGGATTCAATGGGACAGGAGCACCGGAACGCGGGCATGCGCGACCAGTTCGCGGGTCACGCCGCCGAACATGATCTCGCGTACCCGGGAATGTGCATAGCCGCCGACGGCGAGCAGGTCCGCTCCATGGATTCGGACCAGATGTTCGAGCACTTCCGCGCTACCCGACCACTCACCCGGCGGACACAGATGCAGGGTAACCTTGAAGCCGTGGCGCTCGAGATGCCGCTGAACATGGGCCACGTGCGGCTCGGCGGCCTCGCCTTCGGCGCAACCGACCATCGCTATCTCGATCGTCGCACCGGGATCGGCGAGCGCCACCAGGTCGTGCACCGCGCGATTCGCCTCGCGCGATGGCTTCCAGCCCAGCACGGCACGGCGGAAGCGTTCCACCGGTCGCTGGCTCGGCATGATGAGCAGCGGCGTGCCGGTAGCGAGCAACGAGGTCTCGAGCGCACGGCGTCGTAGCCAGGGAATCTCCCAGCTCTCTTCCGTGCCCATCAGGATAAGATCGACGACAGGATGTTCGCGCCGGAAATCATGGGCGAGCCAGGCGATGTCATCGCGCAAACCATGCACCTCGACAGGACACAAGGCGTCCGCAAGAGCGCGCCTGACGACGTCGAGCCGTTCCGCTTCCTCCTGTCGAAGCACTTCGTCGGGAACAAACAGCGCACCCAGCGGAGCAAAGTCCGCGGCTGCAATCGGACCCGGTGAGAGCATCAACACCTCGGTGAACGCGTCATAGCGCTCCGCGAAGATCAGCGCTTCTCGCAGGAAATTGTCGGCTTTTCTGCTGTTGTCGATGACGATCAGAAGGTCCTTGATCATGATCGGCTCCTTTCGGGACCGCATTGAAACGCGAAACGGGGCCGGGCGCGCCTCGCAATTACCCGTACGCCGGGGTGGGACGAAGCGCGGTGCGGACGCTACGGGGAAGCGATACGACACGCAGCCCTCATCGGTAATGCACTGCCCCGTCTGCGCGGCCTTGCGGCCTACACCAGTCATGTCCGCGAGGCGCTCGCCAAAAGCTCTCGCACATGGTGATCGACCATTATGCGATGATCGATCCCGGCTAGCGTTATACATTTCCCGCCGGCGTGCGCGGCATCGCCCAGGATATAGACGCCATCGCTTGCCGCCTGATCGCCGCGGCATTGTCTACGCAACATTCCCAATCGCGCAGGTGCCGCGGGTCTGGAAGATCACCCCGTCACTATGGGAGAGCTGCGATGACCATTCGAAGCGAACGCTCCGACGGCGTCGATGGCCGGGCGCACTTCCTTGCTTCCGTCTATCGCTGGATGGCACTCGGCCTGGGGATCTCGGGTGCGACGGCCGGCGTGGTGGCGGCCAATGCCACGCGTCTCGACTGGCTTCTCCTTGCGGGCGGGCCAGACCTTGCAAGCTGGGCAGTGATTTTCCTGCCGGTCCTGCTTGCGCTGCTCTTTGCCGGTCGGGTGGGAAACCTGTCACCGGGCACCACCCGTTCGCTCTTCCTCAGCTTCAGCGTTGCGACGGGCGTCGCACTGGCCAGCGTGATGCTGGTCTATTCCCCGACCGCCGCGGCAACATTGTTCTTCGTGGCAGCCGCCGCCTATGCAGCCATGGCCGTTATCGGTCACCATATGGCGCGCAATCTGTCCGGTGTAGGAACCTATCTGAGCCTGGTTCTTCTCGGTCTGGCGGTTGCCGTTACCATGAATCTGTTGTTCCGGTCGCATGTCCTCGACCTTTTCCTGGCGGCAACCGGCCTGGTGGCGTTCGGTGTGCTCGCCGCGGTGGACGCGCAACGCCTGCGCGATTTCCATGACGGGGAATCCGGTCGCCGTCCGGCTTCCGACCTGGCGCTTGCCGGCGCGCTGATCCTGTATCTCGACCTGTTCAGTTTGCCCCTGTCGCTGCTACGGCTGACGGACGAGCGTCGCTGAGGCGTCGACGGGCCGCCTCGGCCAGCGCGCGTTCCACCATATCCAGCGCTTGCGACCGCGCCTCATCGTCGGGCAGATCCTGCAATTGCCGGTCGAGCGAGGCGCGCAACGCGGCATGGCGATTTCTCCAGTCGGTGCCGGCCACGAGCGCGGCAGCATCGTCGCGCGGCCCGGCGCTGCGCGCGGCGGTCCCTTTTGGCTCGAGATGAAAAGCCTCTCCCAGCGCGGGAATGATGGCTGCCGGAATGCCTGCGAGTGAGCCCGCGTCACGGGCCAATCGGGCCAGCGAAGCCGGTTCCCCATGATCGAGGAACAGGCTCCCGCCGATCGGCGCGCGGCGCGCCAGCCAGCGGAGCAGCCCGTCATGATCGGCATGTGCCGAATAGGCGTCGAGCGTCTCGATGCGTGCGCGCACCGGCACGTCGGTGCCCGAGATGCGCACCGCATGGGCGCCCTGTTGCAGCACCGCCCCGAGCGTTCCGCTCGCCTGAAAGCCGACGAGCAGCACGGTGGAATCGGCGCGCGGCAGATTGCGCAGGAGGTGGTAGCGGACACGTCCGCCATTGCACATTCCGGAGCCGGCGATGAGGATCGCCCCCGAGATGCGATTAAGCGCCTTGGACTCGTCGATGTTCCGCGTGAAATGGACCTGCGGATGGTCGAAGGGCGAGGCGCCGCGACGTGGCGCCGGGGCGAAGCGGCGATAGGCCTGTGTGACCTTGTCCGCGAGCGGCGCGTCCACATAGACGGGTGCGGGCGTCAGACGCCCGCTATCGAAGCAGGCGACGAGGTCCTCGATGACGATCTGGGTGCGTTCGAGCGCGAAGGCGGGAATGACGAGATTGCCCCCTCGGGACAACCCGTCCTTGACCGCCCTGGCGAGCAACGTGCGGCGTTCGTCAGGCGTCGGTATCCTGCGGTCGCGATCACCATAGGTCGCTTCGCACACGACATGATCCCATCCGCCCGGCGGCGGGATCGGGCCTTCGACCTGACCCGCCCCCGGGCCGATGTCGCCGGAAAACAGCAGCGCCTGTTCCTCGACGTGCAGCTCGATCGAAGCTGCGCCGAGGATGTGATGCGCATCCCATAAGCGGATCGAGACGCCGGTCAGCGGCTCGGCCCATTTGCCATAGTCGAGGCTCTCGACATGCTCCACGACGCGCGCGACATCCTCGAAGCCGTAGAGCGGCTCGAACGGCGCCATCCCCGCGCGATCCGGCCGGTCGTTGCGGCGTTCCGCGTCGGCAGCCTGCAGCTTGGCCGCATCCGTCAGCAAGGGGCCAAGGATCTGACGGTTGGGAGGGGTGCACCAGATCGATGCGCGACAGCCCAGCCGATAGAGCAACGGCAGCCGGCCTGAATGGTCGAGATGGGCATGGGTGAGCAGGATCAGGTCGATGTCGCGCGGGTCGAACGGCAGATCCTCGTAGTTGAGCGCCTCGAGCGATCGCGTTCCCTGAAACAGCCCGCAATCGACGAGGATATGATGGTCGCGCGTGCGGAGCTCCATGCAGGATCCGGTCACCGCGCCGGCCGCTCCGTGGAAGGCGAGTTCGAGCGACATGCTTTTTCTCCGCTGCTGCTGTCCGCCAGCGGATCGGCCGGCCGGCGCCGGATCGGAATCCGTAAAATGCCGTAGCGGGGGCGTCAGGGGGCGAGAGCGGCAAGCGCGTCGAGCAGGGGCAGCTGGCTTGGCAGCATCATCGCGCGGGCTTCCTCGAGCGAAAACCAGCGCGCGGCGTCGACTTCGGGAAATTGCGCGCGCTTGCCGCTGCGAGGAGGCCATTCGATCTCGAACAGGTTGCTCCGCAGGGTCGCCGGATCGAATTGCTGCTCGAGCGCGAACGCTTCGACGATCTTGCCGCCGGCTTGCCGGATCACCGCGAGGGGAATCACGTCCTGCGTCGCGATGACGCCGATTTCCTCCGCAAGCTCGCGCCGCGCGGTATCCACCGGTTGCTCGCCCGGTTCGATCAGGCCCTTTGGAATCTGCCAGGCTCCGGCGTCCTTGCGCTGCCAGAAAGGCCCGCCGGGATGGACCAGCAACACCGCGACGCCGGTGACGTCCCGGCGGAAGAGCAACATGCCTGCGCTGCGGCTCGCCATGCCAGACTGTCCGAGGCATCCGGCCCCAAAGTCAAGCTTCGGGGTCGCAACATCGTCGTCACTTGCGCGTCCGCGGAGCGAACCAGCCAGCGTGAGGGGAGGGACACTACGCAACATTCCCAAGCGCGGTCCGCCTGCCGGCCGCCTAGACCGGCAGCAGCAATGAGGAGGCGCATATGGCTGCCAGTATGCGGGCTACGATCTTCATCGAGCCGGGTCGGATCATTCTCGGCGAAAAGCCGATCCCGGAGGTGGGTCCTCTTGACGCACTGATCCGGATCACGGCGACGACGATCTGCGGCACCGACATCCATATCCTCAAGGGCGAATATCCGGTCGCATCGGGCCTCACCATCGGGCACGAGCCGGTCGGGGTGATCGAGAAGCTCGGCTCGGCGGTGCAGGGCTATTCCGAGGGACAGCGCGTCGTTGCCGGAGCCATCACCCCCTCCGGATGGTCGAACGCGTCGCTCGACGGATGCCATGCGCAATGCGGTGCCGGCACGCCCTCGGGCTGGAAGCCCGTTGGAGGCTGGCGCTTCGGCAATACGATCGACGGCGCGCAGGCCGATTACCTGCTCGTCCCCGACGCGATGGCCAATCTCGCGCCCATCCCCGACGGCCTCACCGATGAGCAGGTGTTGATGTGCCCGGACATCCTGTCGACGGGACTGGGCGGCGCCGAAGCCGGCGGGATCCGCCCCGGCGATATCGTTGCCGTGTTCGCACAGGGGCCGATCGGGCTGTGCGCGACCGCCGGCGCCCGGCTCAAGGGGGCGGCTGAAATCGTCGCGATCGAATCGATCCCCGAGCGGGCGACGATCTCCCGGCAGATGGGCGCGGATCATGTCGTCGACTTCACGCGCGAGGACCCGGTCGATGCGATCCAGCGGATCACGCGAGGCCGCGGTGTCGACGTCGCGATCGAGGCGCTCGGCAAGCAGCAGACCTTCGAATGGGCGCTGCGCGTGCTCCGCCCGGGCGGCACCCTGTCGTCGCTCGGCGTCTATTCCGAGGATTTGCGCATCCCGCTCGACGCGTTCGCCGAGGGCCTTGGCAACCATCGTATCGTCACGACGCTGTGCCCCGGCGGCAAGGAGCGGATGCGCCGGCTGATGCGCCTCGTCGCTGGAGGCCGTATCGACACTGCCGCGCTGGTGACGCACCGTTTCCCGCTCGACGCGATCGAGACGGCCTATGATTTGTTCGCGCATCAGCGAGACGGGGTTCTCAAGGTCGCGATCCGGCCATGAGCGGCGGAGGGGACGGGGCGTCATCGCTGGTGCAACCGCTCGACATCCTCCTTCGCCCCGAGCCCACGCGGGTGGTGCTGCGGCCTTTCGTGCCCGCCGAGAATGGTGGCGGGGCCGGGCCGGAACATCCACGCGTGGCCCGGATTCTCGAGCGCGTGCTCGCCTTGCCCGATGCCGACCTGCATGCCGAACTCGCTCGCGTGCTGTCGAGCCTGACTGACCGCCATCGCGACGTCGAGCGCGTGCTGGAAAGGCGTTTCCATGATCTGGTCGAGCCGCAGGCGGCCGGCCGGGTTCTGACGCCCGATCAGGCGCTCCTCGCGGGCGCCTATTTCGTCGAGGAGTATTCGTTCGAGGCCGCCGCGCTGTTCAATCCCAGCGTGGTGCCCCATCCGGATCAGAGCGGCACGAAGCCTGGCGCGCTTCGCATCGTCGTTTCGCTGCGTGGTGTCGGCGAGGGGCACATCTCGTCGATCATCTTCCGCACGGGTGTGCTGGATGCCAGCGGTGAACTCCGCATCGATCCGCCGAGCCGCCGGGCGATATCGCCGCAGATCGAGGAGATTCCTGGCGGCGCACCCGACGATCCGGGCGTGCGCCTCTGGTATGGCGAGCAGGCGGATCTGTCCGAACTGGTGATCTTCCCCGTGACATGGCGCCAGCGCCACGGGATCGAGGATTTGCGGCTTGTCCGGTTCACCGAGGAGGACGGCCACCAGATCTGGCTTGGCACTTATACCGCGTTCAGTGGGGAGGCGATCCGCCAGGAACTGCTCCGCACACGCGATTTCGTTAGCTTTGAGCTCAACGCGTTGCGCGGGGCTATGAGTGACACCAAGGGCATGGCGCTGTTTCCGCGACGAATCGGCGGCCAGTACGCCATGCTCGGCCGGCAGGATCATGAGAATATCTGGCTGTTGCGCTCGAGCGATCTGTATCGCTGGGACAGCTGCGAGCTACTCGTCTCGCCGCGCTGGCCGTGGGAGTTCATCCAGATCGGCAATTGCGCGCCGCCGGTCGAGCTGCCCGAGGGCTGGCTGGTGATCACGCATGGCGTGGGGCCGGTGCGCAACTATTGCCTGGGTGCATGTTTGC
>Ga0065165_1003526_pt1 | contig 10844 bp, 8 predicted proteins | sample AraplaMF_Cvi_mMF_FD_63813 | JGI IMG/M metagenome (GOLD analysis project Ga0065165, IMG submission 63813) | Arabidopsis root microbial communities from the University of North Carolina, USA - plate scrape MF_Cvi_mMF (version 2) (version 3) | ecosystem: Host-associated > Plants > Roots > Endosphere... | reverse complement strand
TTCGATCTGTCTCGTTCAGCGCAGCCTTAGACTGTAGCACCTTTTTGCTCGACTTCAACAACTTGTTTTGATTTTTTTCCGCTCGCCGCTTTCGCCGCCCGCCGAAACCAATCTGTTGCCTTGGTCGCTTCGTTGATCTGTGATCAGCGAAGCCCACGATTATGCACAGACCCTTTTGAATCGTCAACACCATCAACCCTCTGATTTAGTCGGGATTCTCTGAAATGCCGCGACACACCGAGAGCCCCTCGATTCCGCATCCGGGGCTTCGCAGGCGGCGAGCCATCGGCGAGAATCCGCGCCCTGCCCCCGTTGGGAGGCGCGTCCGGCCGTCTGGTGGCAAACAGCGGTCGGCGTCGACAGAGCCAACATACAAGAGAAGACCCCGATGTACGACACGACCTACGTCAACAACCCCTTCGAATCGACCATTGACCCCGGTACCGTCCTGCAACGCGTTGAACAGTCGGCTGGCATCGCCCAGCTGCAACGCCGCGTGTTCGCGCGTGCCGACAAGCTCCGCGGCGTCGCCGCCGACCTGATGGAGCACGACGCCAAGATCGAGGCCCTGTTTGCCAACGGCCCCCGCGCCAGCACCGCTGCCAAGAAGACTACGAAGACGAAGGCCGAAGCCTGATCCGTCTCACCCCCGCACGGGCCCGGTTCACCCTCGAACCGTGGCGCCCGGCGGACCCCAGGGCAACAATGCGGGAGCATGACGGCCCTCTCCTCTTTCTCCACCCCTGCTAGGGATCCCGACGACGCGCCAGCGATGCCGCGTCTCGCCTTCGGCATCGCCTGGGGGCTGTTCTGGGCGCTGATGCTGACCATCGGCGTGCAGGACCACCTGCGCCAGGGCGGCACCGCCGTCTGGAAGCCGCTGCTCTGGGAAGGCAGCTCGATGCTGGTGTCCAGCCTGATCGTCTGGCTGCAATGGCGCCGCGCCGGGCGTCTCGATGCGCTGCTGAACCGCCCGTGGCGCTGGTTCGCCGCGAGCTTGGCGTGGCTGCCGCTCGCCGCCCCGTGCTTCATCGCCGCGGTGTTCGCGCTGCGCCATGCGGTCCATGCACTCGCCGGCGAGCCTTACATGCACGACCCGTGGCCGGTGGTGTTCCGTTACGAGACGCTGAAGTTCTCGATGTTCTACCTGCTGTTCGCCGCGATCGTGTTCGGGCTGCGCTCGCATGCGGCGCTGGCCTCGGCGCGGCTGCGGCTCGAACGCGAACGGCGGCTCGCGCAAAGCGCGCAGCTGCTGCAGCTGGCGCAGCAGATCGAGCCGCATTTCCTGTTCAACGCGCTCAACACGATCGCCTCCACGATCCACACCGACCCGGCCCTGGCCGACACGCTGCTGATGCGCCTGGCGGCGCTGCTGCGCGCCGCGACCGACCTGGCGCGCCACCCCGAGAGCACGCTGGCCGACGAACTCACGCTGCTCGAAGCCTACGCGTCGATCATGCGCGAGCGCTTTGCCGAACGCGTCGACATCGCCTTCGACGTCGATCCCGCCACCCACCCGTGCAAAGTCCCGTCGCTGCTGCTGCAGCCGCTGCTCGAGAACGCCTTCCGCCACGGCGTCGAGCGCCGCCTGGCCCCCACCCGCATCGTCGTGCGCGCGCGCCGCGCCGATGCGCGCCTGCACCTGGAGGTCGAGGACGACGCCGGCGAGCTGCCCGCTGCGCCCGATGGCCCCACCTGGGGCGTGGGCCTCGGCAACCTGCAGCAGCGCCTTCGGACTCGCCATGGCGACGGCGCCTCGCTGACGCTGCAGCCGCGCGACGGCGGCGGCGTGCTGGCCCGCGTCGAGCTGCCATGCGTGTGCTGATCGTCGACGACGAAACGCCGGCACGCGAGCGCCTGCGCCGCCTGCTGCTCGCGTTCGCCGACGTCGAAGTGATCGGCCAGGCGCGCGACGGCGAAGAAGCGCTGGCGGCGATCGCCGCGCAGGCGCCCGATGCGCTGTTCCTCGACGTGCAGATGCCGGGCGCGAGCGGCCTCGACATTGCCGCGTCGTTGCCCGAGCCGGCCCCCGCCATCGTCTTCGTCACCGCACACGACCGCTATGCGGTGCAGGCCTTCGACGCCGCTGCGGCCGACTACCTGCTGAAGCCGGTCGAGCCGCAACGCCTCGCGCAGGCGCTGCAACGGCTGCGCGAGCGGCTCGGCGCGGCGCGCCCGCCGCTGCAGCCGGCGCAGCTGCTGGTGGCCGACCGCGGCCGCACGCAGGTGGTCGCGGTCGCCGACATCCTGTGGCTGGAAGCCGCCGACAACTACGTCGTGCTGCACACCGCCGATCGGGCGCCGCTGCTTCGTCGCACCTTGTCGGGCCTGCTCGCCGACCTGGGCCCGGGCTTCGTGCGCACGCACCGCGGCGCAGCGGTCGCGCTGGCCCACGTGACGCAACTCGAACCGCTCGGCAAGGGCGATGCGCGCATCACGCTGCGCGGCGGGCAGGCCGCACCGTGCAGCCGCCAGTACCGCGAAGACCTGGTTGCCAGCCTGGCCGCCAGGCGCTGATCCGCTTCGCCCCGCGTCCGGGGCGCTTCGTCCCGCCGCGCTGTCCGCCTGCGCCGCCTGGCCCCAGCCTTGTCGCACTCTCCCGCGAAAGGCTTGCCATGACGGACACCCCGACCCCACCCGCGCACCCGTACCACCGCCAGTACCACCTCGACTGGCTGCGCATCGCCGCCTTCGGGCTGCTGGTGCCGTACCACGTGGGCATGTACTACGTGAGCTGGGACTGGCACGTCAAGAGCTCGCAGTGGCACACCGCGCTCGAGCCGTGGATGATGCTCAGCTCGCCCTGGCGCATGGACCTGCTGTTCATCGTCTCCGGCGCCGCCACCGCGCTGATGCTGGGCAGCGGCCGCCCGCCCTCGTTCGCCTGGCTGCGCCAGCGCAGCGCCCGCCTGCTGCTGCCCCTGCTGCTCGGCATGCTGGTGATCGTGCCGCCGCAGTCCTGGCTGGAAGTGCAGCGCCGCTACGGCTACGCCGGCAGCTACCTCGACTTCATTCCGCTCTACCTGCGCGGCGGCAGCGGCTTCTGCGATGCGGTGCACGGCTGCTTGGTGCTGCCGACCTGGAACCACCTGTGGTACCTGCCCTACCTGTTCGCCTACACGCTGCTGCTGTGGGGCGCGCTGCGCTGGCGGCCGGGGCTGCTGCAAGGCATCGCGCAAGGCGGTGCCCGCGCACTGGCCGGCCCGCGCCTGCTGTGGCTGCCGCTCGCGCTGCTGTTCGGGTGGCGCCTGCTGATGGCGCGCCGCTTCCCGGCCACGCATGCGCTGCTCGACGACTGGTTCCTGCACGGCCAGTACCTGGCGATGTTCGCGTTCGGTGCGGCCTTGGCGCACGCCGGCAGCCTGTCGCAGGACGCGCAGCGCTGGCGCTGGTGGGCCCTGCTGTCGGCCGTGACCGGCTGGCTCGCGCTGCAAGGGCTGCTGATGTCGGGGGCCGGGTGGCCGTGGCTGCGCGGGCTCGCGTTCTCGGTGCTGCAGTGGGGCGCGCTGGTCGCCGCGATCGGCTTCGCCCGCCGGCACTGGAACGTCGACCATCCATGGCGCAAGACCCTCGCCGAAGCGGTGTTCCCGCTCTACCTGCTGCACCAGACGCTGATCATCCTGCTGGCGCACGCACTGCGGCCGTGGGCGCTGCCGTTCGAGGCCGAGGCGCCGCTGCTGGTCGCCGCGACCTTCGCGCTCGGCTGGCTCGGCTACCGCCTCGCGCTGCGCAGCGGGCCGCTGCGGATCGGGTTCGGGCTCAAGCCGGCAGCAGCAGTTCGCGACGCTCGCCGAACTGGCGCCACCCGCCGCGCGTGAAGGCCCGGGCCATGCCGGTGTTCGCGCGGTCGGTGTCCGCGACCAGCCGCGGCAGGCCGGCATCGCGCAGCAGGGCCGTCGCGACGGCCAGCAGCACATCGACATGGCCGAGCCCCCGGTGGGCCGGCAGCACGCCGATGTAGCCGATGCTGCCGAAGTCAGCGCCCGCCACCGGCAACACCAGGCCGACGGCGGTGCCCTGCGCGTCAAACGCGATCTGCCACCAGCCCGGGTCCACGCGCATGCTGCGCAGGTCGGCGATCAGCTCGGCTGCATGGGCCTGAGCACCGCGCGCCGCGACGGCCTCGATGTCGATCTGGTCGCGCGAGGCCGTCGCCACCGCGGCCACCATCTGCTGCAGCAACGCCTCGTCATCGGCGGTCGCCGCGCGCAGGCGCAGCGCGCCGGTGTCGACCGCGCCCGCCGGCACCGGCGCGGTCTCGAAGCGAAGCGTGTCGCGCTGGGTCCGAAACCCCATGCCGGCCAGCCAGGCCAGGCGCGCGTCGCCGTGCGTCTGCCATTGCGGCGCGCGCGGCGGGTGGTCGTGGCAATGGCCCACGGTCGTCAGCCCCGTGGGGATCATCGCCTGCCGCGCGGCCTCCAGCAGCGCCCGTCCGATGGCATCGGCATCGCCGTCCCATGGCAGGTTCAGCAGCACGATGTCGAGCGGCCGGCCGACCCGGGGCAAGGCCCAGAACGCGACACGCCCGCAGGGCCGGCCGTCGCGCCACGCGACGAAGCACCACTCGGGGCGCGAGGACCCCGATGCGAACAGCCCTTCGAGGTAGCGCGCGGTGTCGTCGACGTGTTCATCCGCGGTCTCCACCGCCGCGAACTGCCGCACGCCGTCCGCGAGCCGGATCTCGATCGTCATGCAGCGGCCCCCTCGAAGCCTTCCAGCACGTTGACCGCGTTGACGCCGACCTCGGCCACCGCATAGCCCCCCTCGAACACGAACACCGTCGGCAGCCGCAGGCTCGCGATGTCGCGCCCCACCTGCAGGTAGTCGGGGCTGCGCAGCGCGAAGCTGGAGATCGGATCGCCCTCGAAGGTGTCGACGCCGAGCGACACCACCAGCGCCTGCGCGCCGAAACAGCCGACCGCCGCCATCCCGGTGTGCAACGCGGCACGCCAGCGCGCGAAGTCGGTGCCGCGCGGCAGCGGCAGGTTCAGGTTCGCGCCGGCGCCGTCGCCGCTGCCGCGCTCGTCGGCATGGCCGAGGTAGAACGGGTACTCGGTGCGCGGATCGCCGTGCAGCGACACCGTCAGCACGTCGCCGCGCGCATAGAAGATGCTCTGCGTTCCGTTGCCGTGGTGGTAGTCGACGTCGAGCACCGCCACGCGGTCGATGCCGCCGTCGCGCAGCGTCTGCGCGGCCAGCGCCGCGTTGTTCAGGAAGCAGTAGCCGCCGAAGAAATCGGCCCCGGCGTGGTGGCCCGGTGGGCGCGTCAGCGCAAAGGCGCTGCGCTGTGCCCCACCCGCCACCGCCCGCGCCGCCTCGACCGCGCAGGCCGCGCCGGCGCGCGCCGCCTGCCAGGTGCCGGCCGTCAGCGGCGTGCCGGCATCGAACGAGAACAAGCCCATGCGCGCCGCGAAGTTGTCGGGCAGCACGTCGTCGCGGAACCCGCGCACCGGCCACACCGACGGCAGCGCGTCGACCTGCGCATTCGCCGGATCGAGCGCCACCCAGTCGTCCCACGCACGCGACAGGAAATCGAGGTAGCGCCCGCTGTGGATGCGGCGCAGCACGTCCATCGGCACCTCGCCCGGCGCGCGCAACGCGCCGAGCGGGCGCCGCCGCAGTTCGGCCAGCACGTGGTCGAGCCGGTCGGGCACCTCGTGGCAGGGCACCAGCCGGCCGCGGTACATCTCCTGGCGCCCGGCGTGCAGGTGGTGGACCGGGTTGTGGATCGTCAGCATTCAGCCACCCTCCTTCGGCGCGCCATCGGACAGCGGCTTGAACAGGTCGTCGAAGTCTTCCGCATTCAACGCCGCATCGCTCGCCACGCCCTTCAGCAGCAGGTCCGCGAGCCCGGCCTTGCGGGCCTGCAGCTCGATCATCTTGTCTTCGACCGTGCCGCTGGCCAGCAGCTTGTAGACGAACACCGGCTTGTCCTGGCCGATGCGGTACGCGCGGTCGATCGCCTGCTGCTCGACCGCCGGGTTCCACCACGGGTCGTACAGGATCACGGTGTCGGCCGCGGTCAGGTTGAGCCCGACGCCGCCGGCCTTCAGGCTGATCAGGAACAGCGGCACCTCGCCCTGCTGGAACTGCTCGACCAGCCCGGCGCGGTCGTCGGTCTCGCCGGTCAGGATCAGGTAGGGCAGCTTCAGCCGCGCCAGCTCGGTCTCGATCAGCGCCAGCATCTCGGTGAACTGCGAGAACAGCAGCACGCGCCGGCCGTCTTCGACCAGCGTGGGCAGCAGGTCGAGCAGCAGCTCCAGCTTGGCCGACGGCGCGGCCTTGCCGGCAGCCGCCTGGGCCTCGCGCGCATCGCCCTTCAGCAGCCGCGGGTCGCAGCACACCTGGCGCAGCTTCAGCAGCGCGTCCAGCACCATGATCTGGCTGCGCGCCAAGCCCTGCTTCTCGATCGCATCGCGCAGCTTCTCGTCCATCGTCGCGCGAACCGTCTCGTACAGGTCGGCTTGCGCACCGGACAACTCGACGCGCAGCAGCGTCTCGGTCTTCGCCGGCAGCTCCTGTGCCACCTGCTGCTTGGTGCGGCGCAGGATGAACGGCCGCACGCGCCGCGCGAGATGCTGGGCCTGCAGCTGGTCCTGGCGCTTCTCGATCGGCTGGCGGTAGCGCTCGCGGAACTGCAGCTCGCTGCCGAGCAGCCCCGGGCAGACGAAATCCATCAGGCTCCACAGCTCGCCCAGGTGGTTCTCCAGCGGCGTGCCGCTCAGGCACAGCCGGTGCTGCGCGCGCAGCCCCTTCAGCGCGAGCGCGGCCTGGCTGCGGCTGTTCTTGATGCGCTGCGCCTCGTCGAGCACGACGTAGTGCCAGTCCTGCGCGGCCAGCACGTCGATGTCGCGCACGGCCAGCGGGTAGCTGGTGATCACCAACTGCGCCTGGCCGAGGCGTTCGAAGTGCTGCATGCGGCGGGCACCGTGCAGCACCAGCGTCTTCAACTGCGGTGTGAAGCGCTGGGCCTCGGTGTGCCAGTTGTCGACCAGGCTGGTCGGCACGACGACGAGCGATGGCTTGTCGAGCCGGCCGGCATCGAGCTCGCCCTGCAGCAACGCGAGCGTCTGCAGCGTCTTGCCGAGGCCCATGTCGTCGGCCAGCACGCCGCCGAGCCGCGCCCGGCGCAGGAAGTCCATCCACGCCAGGCCGTCGAGCTGGTAGTGGCGCAGCGTCGCATGCACGTTCGGAGACGGCTCGACCGGCGGCAGCCCGTTGCCGTTGCCCAGCCCGCGCAGCTCGCGGATCAGCGCATCCAGGCTCGGCGGCGCCACCACGCGCGCGCCGGTGGTCAGCGCATCCAGCGTGCCGAGGTCGAAGCGCGACAGCTGCAGGCTCGCGTCGGCGGCCTTCATCGTCGGCTTCTCGAACACGCCGCGCAGCCAGTCGAGCAGCGGCGCGATGCGCTGCACCGGCACGCGCAGCAGCCGCTGCCGCGCCGGGGCGCCGAGCGGCAGCGGCGCCGACGGCGGCGTCTCGCCTGGCCACGGCACCAGCACCTCGCCGGTGCCGGCGCGCAGCGCGCTGTCGACCTTGAGCCAGCCGCTCTGCACCAGGCCGACCAGCAGCGGCACCAGGTTCACCGGCTGGCCTTCGACCGTCAGCTTCAGGCCGAGGCGGAACCACTCGCTGCCCGGGTCCTGCTGCAGGTCGACGGTCCAGTCGTCGGCCTCGTGCAGCTCGAACGGGAAATCGTCGTCGATCTCGACCAGCCAGCCCTGCTCCTTCAGGCGTGGCACCTCCTGCGTCAGCAGCTGCGGCCACTGGTCGCGCTGCTGCGGCACGAAGATCATCGGCTGCCCTTCGAGCGCCACGCCATACCCGGCGCTGACGATGCGGCCGCTGCCGAAGCTCGACTGCCGCTGCATCGCCGCGCCTGCCGCCAGGCTCCACGGCCGCAGGCGCAGCGGGTCGACCATCGTGCGCACTGCCGCGGACTCGGCGTCGGCATCGCGGTCGAAGCGCGTCAGCTGCGCGGTGGTGGCACCGCTGACGCGGGTCGCGTCGAGGAAGGTCGTCTCGGCATGCCCGGCCGGCAGGTGGTAGTCCACCGGCGGCATGCCCGGCACCCGGTAGCGCAGCAGCAGCTGCACCGAAGCCTGGCGCGGCGCGTGGTCGCTGACCAGCGGGCGGCTCGCGCGGGTGCCGAAGCGCTGGTGCAGCATCGCCTCGGAGGCAGCGTCGACACAGGTGCCCAGCCGCAGCACCGGCACCAGCGCCAGCGTGCCGAGGTTGCGCAGCGCGCGCGCCTGCTCGTCGGGCACCGGCAGCTGCACCCCGCGCTGCACCGCGATACCTTGCAGCCGCTCGGTGAAGCTCGACAGCAGCTCGGCCGGCACCGGCGGCATGCGCGCCAGCCAGTCGATCACCGGCGCATCGGGCGACACGCCTTGCAGCGCGGCCGGCCGCAGCGTCAGCCCGCCGAGGTCGATCGCCTGCGGCTCGGGCAGCATCACGATGACCACAGGCTCGTCGCCGGGACCGCGCCACTGCGTGTGCCAGTCGCCCATCTCGTCGGCGAACCAGTGCAGCGAGACCGGCAACGGCTCGTCGATGCGCCGCGCGACCGCGCCGGGCGGATGCGGCAGCTCGCCGAGCAGCGGCGGCACGATCCAGGCGCGCCCGCTGCGCAGGATCAGCTCGACCACCGCCAGCGCGTCGCGGCCGCGCATCGGCAGCGACCCGGTGTTGACGTTCGGCCCGAGCAGCGGCAGCAGCGCGGCGAGGATCTCCAGGTCGGCCGGCACCAGGTAGGCGGGCCGGTTGCGCAGCATGTCGATCACGCTCGGCGAATGCGGCCGGTGCGAGCCGAGCTCGCCGGTGCGGCGCAGGCTGCCGAGGTGCAGCGTCAGCACCAGCGTGCCGCCGCGCGCATTCAGCACGTACATCAGCGTGCGCTGCGGCGCGCTGGCGGTGCTCGGTGGCGGCACCGGCCGGCCGGCGATGTCGGCCAGCTCGGCCAGCCACAGGCGCACCGGGCGCGGCCAGTCGTCGGCCGTCGGCACCGGCGCGGCGCGCGCCGCCGGGGTCGGAATCGGGTCGAGCCGGTGCGGCGGCGCGAGGTCGGGGTTCTTGCGGCGGCGCAGCTCCAGCGCCTCGAAGGCCATCAGCGCGGCCGCCACGTGCTTGCAGTTCAGCCCGACCGGGCACGAGCAGACGCCGCGCACCTGCAGGCCGAGGCGCCGGTCGATCGGCAACTCGATGCGCTGCTCGTACACGTGGGCGCCGCTGCCGCGCATCCGCGTGAGCAGCGCCTGGCCGTCGATCTGCATCGCCAGCAGCGCCTGCTCGGGTTGGAGCGCCATCGCCCGCGTCAGCGTCACGCGGTCGAACTGCTGGCCGAAATCGAACTCGGGGGGAATGAAAAATTCGGTCATGGGCTGCGGGACATTGTCGTTCAGCCGGCGGGCTCAACCATGCGATGCTCGCGCCCCATGCAAAGACGCGAATTCATCGCCATGGCCGGGGCCGCGGTGTCGCCGCTGGGGTCGCCCGAGACGGCCTTCGCCGCCCCGGCCGACACCAGCGTGCGCCCGCGTCCGCTGGTCTTCCCGGCCGACTTCGGCGCCCACCCGGCGACGCGCACCGAATGGTGGTATGCCACCGGCTGGCTGCAGGCGCAGGATGCGGCCTCCGCCGGGAATGCGACGGTGCAAGGCGCGGCGCCCGCGCTGTACGGCTTCCAGGTCACCTTCTTCCGCTCGGCCACCGGCCTGCCGGCATCGCCGAGCCGCTTCGCTGCGCAGCAACTGGTGTTCGCGCACGCGGTGGTCGGCGACGTGGCGGGCCGCCGCCAGCGGCACGACCAGCGCATCGCGCGCGCCGGCTTCGGCATTGCCGACGCTGCCGAGGGCGACACCGGTGTTCTGCTGCGCGACTGGTCGCTGCGCCGCGCGGGCGCCGCCGACGCGAGCCGCTACACGACGCGCGTGGCCAGCGAGCGCGGCGGCTTCGCGTTCGAGCTGGCGTTCGCCGCCACGCAGCCGGTGCTGCTGCAGGGCGAAGCCGGCTTTTCGCGCAAGGGCCCGAAGCCGTTCCAGGCGAGCCACTACTACAGCGAGCCGCAGCTGCGCGCCAGCGGCACGCTGACGCTCGACGGCAAACCGCTCGCGGTGCAGGGCCGGGCCTGGTTCGACCACGAATGGAGCGACCATGCGCTGGCCGACGACGCGGTCGGCTGGGACTGGATCGGCATCAACCTCGACGACGGCAGCGCGCTGACCGCGGTGCGGCACCGGCGCGCCGACGGCACGCAGTTCTACGCCGGCGGAAGCTTCCGCGCGGCGGGCGGGCCGGTGCGCAATTTCGGGCCGGACGAAGTGCGCTTCGTCGCCGGCCGCCGCTGGGCCAGCCCGGCCTCGCAGGCGAGCTACCCGGTCGAGTGGGCGGTCGAGACGCCGGCCGGCCGCTACCGGGTGCGGGCCCTGTTCGACGAACAGGAACTCGACAGTCGCGGCAGCACCGGCGGCTTCTACTGGGAAGGGCTCAGCGAGGTGAGGGACGAGTCGGGCCGCCGGGTCGGACTCGGCTACCTGGAAATGACCGGCTATGCAGGGCGGTTGAGAACGTGATGGGGCGGGCGCCGGGAATTTGTCTTTTGCCGCAAGGAGGCGGGGCACCCCTCTGCGGTCATGTCCCCCGCGAAATGCCTGCCTCACGGCAGGCCTTCCGCTCCTCCTTGACTTCCCTCCGAGGGGCACCCCGCCTCCTCACGGCGCGAGCCGCTCCTTCACTTCCGAGAAAAAGACGGCGCCCGCTCTCTGAATTTCGCTGAGGGAGAAGTGCGCTGTACCGCGCGGGGAGCTGGGGGGTTCCTCGGAGGGAAGTAAAGGAGGAGCGCC
>Ga0065165_1003524_pt1 | contig 10854 bp, 11 predicted proteins | sample AraplaMF_Cvi_mMF_FD_63813 | JGI IMG/M metagenome (GOLD analysis project Ga0065165, IMG submission 63813) | Arabidopsis root microbial communities from the University of North Carolina, USA - plate scrape MF_Cvi_mMF (version 2) (version 3) | ecosystem: Host-associated > Plants > Roots >... | reverse complement strand
ATAGCCGTGAATCCGCCGGTCACCGCCGGTGAGCTCCTCACCCACCGCGCCTTCCTGTACTTCGTGGTCTCGCGCAGCCTGTCGCGCTTCTCCAGCCAGATCGCGGCGGTCGCGATCGGCTGGCAAATCTACGACCTCACCGGCTCAGCCTTCGATCTCGGCATGGTCGGCCTCGTGCAATTCCTGCCCACCGCACTGCTGGTGTTTGTCGCCGGCCATGCCGCCGACCGCTATGAACGCAAGCGGGTGGTTCAGCTGTGCCAGCTCATGGAAGCCGCGACCGCGCTCTATCTCGGTGTCATCACCTATCTCGGGCTCGCCAGCGAGGTGCAGATCTTCATCGCGACCTTCGTGCTCGGCATCGCCGGTGCGTTCGAGAGCCCGACCACTGCGGCGCTGTTGCCGCTGATCGCGCCGCAGGGCTCGCTGCAGCGCGCCACCGCCGTCTCCAGCGGCGCCGCACAGGTCGCGACCATCACCGGACCCGCGCTCGGCGGCTTCGCCTACGCGGTCGCGCCGCATTTCGCCTATGCCGTGATGCTGCTGTTCTGGATTCTCGGGATGATCCTGACCGGCTTCATCCGGCCACGCCCGCAGGCGGTGGCCAAGGAGGGGACGGATTCGGACAACATCTTCGCCGGCGTCCGTTTCATCCGCAGCAATCCGGCGATCCTCGGCACCATCTCGCTCGACTTGTTCGCGGTGCTGTTCGGCGGCGTCACTGCGCTGTTGCCGATCTATGCCCGCGACATCCTCCAGACCGGTCCGATGGGGCTCGGGATTCTGCGCGCCGCGCCCGCGGTCGGCGCTCTCCTGATGACCATGGTGCTGGCGCGTCACGCCATCTCCAGGCATGTCGGCCTGCGCATGTTTCAGGCCGTGATCGTGTTCGGCGTCGCCACCATCGTGTTCGCGCTGTCGCACTGGATGTGGCTGTCGGTGCTCTCGCTTGCCGTGCTCGGTGCGGCCGACACGATCAGCGTCGTGATCCGCTTCTCGCTGGTGCAGCTCGCAACGCCCGACGAGATGCGCGGTCGCGTCGGCGCGGTGAACTTCCTCTTCATCAACGCCTCGAACCAGCTCGGCCAGTTCGAGAGCGGGCTGACGGCAGCCCTGTTCGGCGTGATGCCTGCCGCCGTGCTCGGCGGCGTCTGCACAGTGGCGGTGGCATTGCTGTGGATGAAGCTTTTCCCGACTTTGCGGCAGGTCGAGAGCCTGGAGTAGGTCTCCGCTCTCTCCCCGTCATTGCGAGCGCAGCGAAGCAATCCAGAATCTCGCCGTATTTGGCAGTCTGGATTGCTTCGCTGCGCTCGCAACGACTATTATTGAAGCAGCGTGGCGACTTAACTCGCGTCACCCCCGCAGCCCCGTCACAGCAGGCGCCTCTTGACGCCTACTGTGCATGGGGTTGTTTTCGCGGTTTTGAGTTCAGCCCCGTCCGACGAACGGCATCTTGCTGGCCATGACCGTCATGGTCAGCACGTTGGCGTCGAGCGGCAGGCCGGCCATGTAGGCGACCGCGTCGCCGACGGCCTTGGCGTCCATGCGCGGCTCGTGCTTGGTGGTGCCGTCGGGCTGCAGCACGCCGGGGCCGTTGGCCATGCGATCGGTCATGGGCGTGGCGGCATTGCCGATGTCGACCTGGCCGACCGCGATGTCGTACATGCGGCCGTCGAGGTTCGAGGCCTTGGTGAGGCCGGTGATGGCGTGCTTGGTCGAGGTGTAGGCCGCGGAGAACGGCCGCGGCGCATGCGCCGAGATCGAGCCGTTGTTGATGATGCGGCCGCCGCGCGGGCTCTGGTCCTTCATGATGCGGAAGGCGTGCTGCGTGCACAGGAACGGGCCGGTGAGGTTGGTGTTCACCACCGCCTGCCACTGCTCTAGGCCGAGGTCCTCGAAGTTGACGGCGGGCGCGCCCATGCCGGCATTGTTGAACAGCACGTCGAGCCGGCCATAGGTCGACTTTACCTTGTCGAACAGCGCCGCGATCTGGTCCGGCTTGGTCATGTCGGCGGTGACGCACAGGCTCTTGCCGGCGAGGCCGAGCTTGGCGGTCTCCTCGAGCATGTCGAGCCGGCGGCCGACCAGCACTACGGTGAAGCCGATGTTCATCAACGCCAGCGACGCGGCGCGTCCGACACCGGTGCCGGCGCCCGTCACCACTGCGATCTTCTTTGCTTCACTCATCGTTTCCTGCCTTCTCTCTCTTCAAGTTCTTGCTTCAAGTTCTCGGTCGATTTTCTGGTTGTCAGGTCTTGGGCTCTTTGTCGTTCTTGTAGGGCGGCCGCGGAATGTTCTGATGCGCCGCGCGCAATGCCGCCGACCAGCGCGAACGCAAATCGTGGAAATAGGGCTCGCCCGCCTCGATGCGGTGGTTGAGATCGGCATCGCAGGCATCCGCGCGCACCACCAGAACGTCGATCGGAAGGCCGACGCCAAGGTTCGAGCGCATCGTCGAGTCCATCGAGATCAGCCCGGTCTTCAGCGCCTCGTAGAGTTCGACGTCGTAATGCATGGCGCGGTCGAGCACCGGTTTGCCGTATTTGTGCTCGCCGATCTGCAGGTAGGGCGTGTCGGTGGTGCACTCGATGAAATTGCCGGCGGTGTAGACCATGAACAGGCGCATGCGCGCGCCCTTGATCTGGCCGCCGAACAGGAAGGAGACGTCGAACGACACGTCCTCGGACTTCAGCGCCGGACCTTCGGTGGCGTGCACCGCCCGGATCGCCCGGCCGATGCGCTGGGCCGCCTGGAACATGGTCGGCGCGTTCATCAGCGTCTCGATCTCGCCGGTGTTGGGGTCTTCGAGACCTTCAGTCAGCGTCGACAGCACCGACTGGCTGATGGCGAGGTTGCCGGCGCTGGCGATCGCCATGATGCGGTCGCCGGGCTTGGAGAAGATATGCAGCTTGCGGAAGGTCGAGACATTGTCGAGGCCGGCATTGGTGCGGGTGTCGGCGATCATCACCAGACCGTCCCGAACCAGGATTCCGCAACAATAGGTCATTTCCAGTCCCCGAACGCGTTTGCGCGGAATTACTAGCCAATTTCGGGGAGGCATGAAACCCCCGATTCCCGGGGGATGAGGCCGTATTCCGGGCGCGCGTTGTCGTCGGAATGACAGCTGGCACTGGCCGCTCAGTCCGCGGCGCCGACCAGAAATGCCTCGTCGACGGGCACGCCGAGCGCGGTGACCAGCCGGTTGGTCTCGGCGGCCATGCCGACGATGGCGAGCAACTCGCCATATTCGGCGTCGGTCATGCCCTTGGCGCGCGCACCTGCGGTGTGCGAGTGGATGCAGTAGCTGCAGCCATGTGCGATCGAGACCGCGACATAGAGCATCTCCTTGACCTTGGGATCGAGCGCACCCGGGCCCATCACCTCCTTGATGCTCTCCCAGGTCCGCCGCAGCGTCTTCGGTTCATGCGCCAGCGCGCGCCAGAGTTTATTGACGAAGTCCGACTTCCGCACCTTGCGGATGTCGTCGAAAACGGCGCGCGCCTCGGGAGAGAGCTCGTCGTCCGAAAGCAGCTTCACGGTCGCCATGGATTGCCTCGCGGGGTCAGGTCAGGTCTGATCCCGCGAGTGTAGCACGGCTCAGACGGTATGCTCTGCCGCCTGGCGCAGGGCGAGCTTGCCGACATCGACATACTGCCGCTGCTGCGCGTGAGCGTGCTGAGCCGCGACGTGAAGGTCACGCAGGCGCCGCTGCAGCGGCGAGCTCTCATAGACCGCGCTGCTACCGGCCAGCCTGAAGCAGGCATCCGCGATGCCGACGGACGTCGTGGCGAGCCAGGTCGCGGATTTGGCCGCCTCGACCACGAGGTCTTCGTCGTTCAGTGTTCCCGCCAGCGCGTGACGCCAGTAGGTGGCGGCCTGGGTCTGCTGGAGCGCCTGCGCGGCCGCGAGATCGGCGGTGATCCGGCCGAGATCGTACTGGAAAATCTCGGAATCCCGCAGCGGCACAGTCGCGTACAATTGCTGCCGTCCGGTGCCGGCCAGCGCGAGCAGTTCGTCGACGGTGCCCTCGGCCATTCCGACCGTGAACGCGCTGTGCGCCAAAGGCAGCCATTGCCGGAGCGCCTGGTAGAGCGGACCGGGATGGCGCGGGCCCGCATCGAGGTCGACGAAATCGGCTTCGGGAACCAGCGTCTCTCGCAGCGTGACGTGATGGCTGCCGGTGCCCTTGAGCCCCGCCGCGTGCCATGTGTCCTCGATCTCCCAGTTGCGCGCCGGCAATGCGACGACGCGAACAATGGGCTTGCCGTGCGGGCCCTGCGCCGGCTTGCCGTTCTCGGTGACGATGCAGAACCCGCCGATCCAGTCGGCATGAGTGCAACCGCTGGCGAACGGCCAGCGGCCCTTGACGCGATAGCCATCGGAGACGCGCTCTGCCGTTCCGCACGGCTGCGATGAGCCGCAGATCGCGGTATCCGGTCCGTCCTGGTAGATGCGCTTGTACAATTCCGGACGCGAGGCGGCGACGAAGAGGCTGCTGGCGCCGGCGACAACCGAAATCCAGCCGATCGCGCCATCGAGACGGGCCAGCGCCTTCACGACCTCCATCCCGGCCGGAAAATCGAGTTCGAGCCCGCCATGGCTGCGCGGCACGAACATCCGGAAGACACCGATCGACTTCAGCTTGTCCACGAGGTCGCGCGGAACCTGGCGCGCGGCTTCGACCTCGGCAGCGCGCGCCTTGATCTCCGGCGCCAGCTCCTGAATGCCGACGAGCATGTCCTTGTGGGGCTCGCGCAAGGGCACGGTGTGCCGCTTGTTCTTGTCGTGAAGCCGCATCTGTCTCAACCTTTGTTGCGGGAACGGATTGCAACACAGCTTGAACAGACGGCGCTACGGCGCCGTTTCATCGCGACGATCGTCGATTACGGCTGTAACGCGGGAACCTAGCTTTGCCGCTGGGACTGCGATTGCGATTGTACGCCCCGGCCGGCCTGATCGACCTTGACCGCGACCGTCAGCGTCTCCGCGCCGCCGCCGTAGCGGGTGCCGCGCACGGGCGCCGCGCCGAGATAGTCGAGGCCGATTGCGACGCGGACGTGAGCGTCGGTGGCGCAGATGCTGTTGGCGGGATCGAAGCCGACCCAGCCGAGGTCGGGCACGAAGGCCTCCGCCCAGGCGTGGCCGGCGTCCTGATGCACCGTGCCGTCCGAGCGCAGGAAGTGGCCGGAGACGAAGCGCGCCGGCACGCCGCCGCTGCGCGCGCAGGCGATGAAGATATGCGCGTAGTCCTGGCAGACGCCGCGCTTCAGCGTGAAAGCCTCCGCCGCGGATGTGCCGCTGTTGGTGGGATCCTCGTCGAACGTCATGTGATCGCTGATCTCGCTCATCAGCGTGTGCAGGAAGCCGAGCGTGTCGCTCTCCGCCTCGCTGCGCAGCTGGCGCGCGACCGCCATCATTGCCGGATTGACGGAGGTGAGGTCGGTGGCGCGCAGGAACATGCCGGCCGGAAAGCGCTCGTCGGCACCACGCAGCACACCACCGGTGTCGTGGGTCTCGATCAGGCCCTCGGCCATGATCTTGATGTCGCCGACAGGGCCGCAGGACAGGACATGCGTGACGTTGCCGAAAGCGTCCTCGTGCGTATCGAGCTTGGTGTCGGTGGAGACGTCGATCTGCCACTCCGCCACATACTGCCCGTCATGGCTGCACGGTGTCATGCGCAGGATCTGGATCACGCTGGTAGCCGCCGGCTCGTAGCGATAGGTCGTGGTGTGCTGGATTCGCAGGCGCATGGTTTTTAATTCCGTCATTCCGGGGCGGTCCGCAGGACCGAACCCGGAATCTCGAAGTTTCAGGTCCGCGCTTCGCACGCCCCGGAATGACGACGAGTGAGATACGTGTTCGGCTAGATCAAATACTGCTTCGTGATGATTTCGCCCAGCCTGGAATTATCCGCGATAAATTCCTGAATGAATTCATGCACGCCATGCTGGAAGATGTCGTTCATATTGCTGTGTTCGAGCCGGTTGCGGATGCCGCGGGCATGGCGCTGGGCGGGGCCCTGGCGGCCATAGGCGACACCGATCTGGTCGAGGTTGCGCACCAGATTGCCGTAGCAGCTCGCCAGCGAGCGCGGCAGCGTGTCGTTGAGGATGAGCAGGTCCGCGATCAGCCACGGCTTCAGCGTCTCGCGATAGACCCAGTGATAGGCCGTCAGCGCCGAGACCGAGCGCAGGATCGAGCTCCACTGATAGAAATCGAGCGGGCCGCCGACATGCTCTTCCTCGGGCAGCAGCACGTGATACTTCACATCGAGGATGCGCGCGGTGTTGTCGGCGCGCTCGAGGTGCACGCCCATCCGCGAGAACCAGTAGGCGTCGTTGCGCAGCATGGTCCGGTAAGCCGAGCCGTCGAAGCGCAGCGAGGTCTCCTGCACGAAGCGCAGGAATTTCGCGAGGTCTTCGCGCGTCGAGGTGCCCTTGCTCCAGACAGCCTGCAGCTCGATCCAGGCCGAATTGATGGTGTCCCACATCTCGCTGGTGAGCGCGGTGCGCACCGAGCGCGAATTCAGCCGCGCCGCCTCGATGCAGTTCCGGATCGAGGACGGATTGTCGGCCGAGAAGGAGAGGTAGTCGACCACGTTGTGCTCGTTGGCTTCCTCGTGGGTCCGGTAGAAGCTTTCCGAGACGCCGGCGGTGAGCAACGCCGAGTCCCATTCGTTGGTCTTGCCGATATAGGCGGCGGGCAGCGCGGTGACGCGCAGGGTCGCATCGATGGTGCGCGCGAGGTACTCGGCCCGTTCGACGTAGCGGGCGAGCCAATAGAGGTTTTCGGCGGTACGCGACAACATCTGTCTACTCGTCCAGGATCCAGGTGTCTTTGGTGCCGCCGCCCTGGCTCGAATTCACCACCAGGGAGCCTTCCTTCAGTGCGACGCGCGTCAGCCCGCCCGGCACGATGGTCGTGCGCTTGCTGCCGGTCAGCACGAACGGCCGCAGATCGACATGGCGTGGCGCGAGTCCCGAGGCCGTGCAGGTCGGACACGTCGAGAGCGCCAGCGTCGGCTGCGCGATGAAGCCTTCCGGCTCGCGCTTGAGCTTCTCGCGGAACGCTTCGATCGTCGCCTTCGTCGCGGCCGGCCCGATCAACATGCCGTAGCCGCCGGAGCCGTGCACTTCCTTGACGACGAGGTCGCCGAGATTGTCCAGGACATAGGCGAGGTCCTTCGGCTCGCGGCAGCGCCAGGTCTGCACGTTCTTCAGGATCGGCTCCTCGCCGAGATAGAATTTCACGATCTCCGGCATGTAGGAGTAGATCGCCTTGTCGTCGGCGATGCCGGTGCCGACGGCGTTGGCGAGCGTGATGTTGCCGGCGGCGTAGGCCGACATCAGCCCGGGCACGCCGAGCGCCGAGTCGGGCCGGAAGGTGAGGGGGTCGAGGAAGTCGTCGTCGACACGGCGGTAGATCACGTCGACCCGCTTCAGCCCTTCCGTCGTCCGCATGAACACTTCGTTGTTCTTGACGATGAGGTCGCGGCCTTCGACCAGCTCGATGCCGAGCTTGTCGGCGAGGAACGAGTGCTCATAATAGGCGGAGTTGTAGACGCCCGGGGTCAGCAGCGCGACCGTCGGCTCGCTCGAGGCGCTGTGCGGCGCGACCGAACGCAGGGCCGAGAGCAGCTCGTCCGGATAGCGCTCGACCGGCGCCACCTTGTGGCGGGCGAACAGATCCGGAAACAGCCGCATCATGATCTCGCGGTTTTCCAGCATGTAGGACACGCCGGACGGCGTGCGGGCATTGTCCTCCAGCACGATGAAGTCCTCGGCATCGACCCGGATGATGTCGATGCCGGCGATGTGCACGTAGACGTCGTGCGGCACCTGCTGGCCGTTCATCTCGGGGCGGAACACCGGATTCTGGAAAATCAGGTCGTCGGGCACGATCTCGGCGCGGAGGATGTCGCGGCCGTGATAGATATCGCGCAGGAACATGTTCAGCGCTTTCACGCGCTGCTTCAGGCCCTTCTCCAGCAGCGTCCATTCCTTGCCGGACATGATCCGCGGGATCACGTCGAACGGGATCAGCCGCTCGGTCGATTCGGAGTCGCCATAGACCGCAAAGGTAATGCCGATGCGACGGAACAGGAGCTCGGCCTCCTGGCGGCGATATTCGAGCGCCTCGGGAGGCGTCTCCTTGAGCCAGCGCGCCAGCTCCTGATAGGCAGGGCGGAGGTCCCCGCCCGGAATATTCATTTCGTCAAACGCGATTGCCATAGATCCCGACTTGTCTCCGTGGCCATGCAGCAAGAGTGCATGTCTCCGAGGAGGTAGCAAGGGGCGGGCCAGCGCGATAAGCATGGGGAGTGGGCATTTGCCGGGAACGGCCGACGGCGTGCCTGAAAAAATGGCTGAGGACTGCTTATTTCGGCAGCAAAACCGCGTGACTTCAACGCGTTACCTCGGCAAAGTCGGGACCAGAGGTAAGGGACTCAAGGTATGAACGAGATCGTCACGGCGGGCATTCTGGTCATCGGGGATGAAATCCTGTCCGGCCGGACCAAGGACAAAAATATCGGCTTCATCGCCGAGTACCTGACCAATATCGGCATCGACCTGAAGGAAGTCCGGGTCGTCTCGGACGACGAGCCCGACATTATCGCCGCGCTGGATGCACTGCGGCATCGTTACACCTACGTCTTCACCACCGGCGGCATCGGGCCGACCCATGACGACATCACCGCCGACAGCGTCGCCAAGGCGTTCGGCGTCGGTATCGACCATCACCCCGAAGTCGTCGCCCGTTTCAAGGAGCGCTGGAGCGAGCAGGATCTCAACGAGGCCCGCCTGCGCATGGCCCGCATCCCCGACGGCGCCGAACTGATCCAGAGCGCGACCATCCTCGCGCCCGGCTTCAAGATCGGCAATGTCATCGTGATGGCCGGCGTACCCTCGATCATGCAGGCGATGATGGACATCGTGTCGCCCAAGCTGAAATCCGGCGTGCGCATGCTGTCCGAATCGGTCCGCGCCAATGCGCGCGAGGGCGATATCGGCAGCCCGCTGCGCGCGATCGCCGCTGAGCACCCCGACACCATCATCGGCAGCTATCCTTTCATGGACGAAGAGCAGAAGCCGAACACGAACCTCGTGGTGCGCTCGCGCGATGCGGACAAGCTCGCAGCCGCGATGGCGGCGGTGAAGGACATGCTGGCGGGACTGAACATCACCCGGTAGCAGAGGATTTGCCGGCAGACGAATTGCGGGAGACGATGATGGCTGGTGAAACACCGAAATTGAGTGCGGAGGAGCGGGCGGGCAGACCCTTTCCGGTGTCGTGGGACCAGTTCCACCGGGACTGCCGGGCGCTGACCTGGCGGCTCAACGAGGTCGGCCCGTTCCATGCCGTGATCGCGATCACCCGCGGCGGCCTGGTGCCGGCCGCGATTGTCGCGCGCGAGCTCGGCGTGCGCGTGATCGATACGGTCTGCATCGCCAGCTACGACCACGACAAGCAGGGCGAGCTGCAGGTCCTGAAGGGTATTTCAGAGCAGGCGATGAAGCTCGGCGGCGGCACCGGCAAGGGCCTGTTGATCGTCGACGACCTCGTCGACACCGGCAAGACCGGCAAGCTGGTGCGTGAGATGCTCCCCGACGCGCATTTCGCCACCGTCTACGCCAAGCCGAAGGGACGTCCGCTGGTGGATACCTTCATCACCGAAGTCTCGCAGGACACGTGGATCTTTTTCCCCTGGGATACGGCGCTGTCCTACCACCCGCCGCTGCGTGACGGGGCGGCGTGATCATCCCCGTCATTGCGAGCGAAGCGAAGCAATCCAGACTGCTTCCGCGGAGGTATTTCTGGATTACTTCGCTTCGCTCGCAATGACGGGCGGAGGCGATCATGCCCCTGCAAAACCGCGTCACCCCCACCGGCGACATCATCGTCACTCCGCATCGCGGCACATTCACCGGCAATCGCGGCATCATCCATGATCCCGCGACCAAGACGCTGCTGAAGAAGCGCTGGTCGTCGCCGGCCTGGATCACCTGCCTGTGCGAGTTCCGCGGCTGGCGACGCCCGGTGATGGCGCGGCGGAGCTGGACCGAGCTGTTCTTTCTCGACGAGGCCACGTCATTCGCCGCCGGTCACCGGCCCTGCTTCTTCTGCCGCCGCGACGACGCCAAGCGCTTTCGCGCGGCGTGGGAGCGCGGCAATGGCGCGAGCGATGCGAGTGCAAAGGCGATGGATGCCCAACTGCATCAGGAGCGGCTCGATCGCGGCAGGAAGCGGCTGCACGATCTGCCGATGCCGCTCGAGAAATTGCCCGACGGCGCGATGGTGCAGCAGGGCGAGGAGAGTTTTCTGATGGCGCAGGGCCGCGCGCTATTGTGGTCGCCGGCGGGCTACGTCGCTGGTGCACGCGAACTGTCCCAGCCGATGTTGCTGACGCCGCCATCGACGCTGCGCGCGATCATCGCCGGCTATCAGCCGGTGCTGCATCCGAGCGTACCGAACGCGTAGCTACTTCAGTGGCTGCCCTCGCTCGTCCACGGTCGTCCGCGCATCGCGCAGCGCCCATTCGCGGATCACTTGGCGGCAGCGCGTCAGCTCGGCTGCGCTGGCGCTACCGGCATCCTTTTCCGCCCGCTCCACCATCGCCTTGCAATTGAACAGCACGGACCGATCCTCCGCGCGCGCAGGCATGGTGATCGCCGCGAGAGAAGCGGCGACGAGGACCAATCGAATCGCGATCATCAGCCCAGCTTCTCGCGTGCCAGCGCGGCGCCGGCGCCGAGCGCCATCAGCTTGGCTTCGGCGATCTCGCGCCGCATCGGCGCCATGCCGCAATTGGTGGTGGCGATGATGTTGCTCTTGGGCACGAATTTCGACACC
>Ga0065165_1003523_pt1 | contig 10856 bp, 4 predicted proteins | sample AraplaMF_Cvi_mMF_FD_63813 | JGI IMG/M metagenome (GOLD analysis project Ga0065165, IMG submission 63813) | Arabidopsis root microbial communities from the University of North Carolina, USA - plate scrape MF_Cvi_mMF (version 2) (version 3) | ecosystem: Host-associated > Plants > Roots > Endosphere... | reverse complement strand
GGGGTGCAGGTGGTCGACGGCGGCGCGCTGAGCGCTGCGGAGAGCCTGCGCGGCACCGACGCGATCGAGGCGCGGATCGCCAGCGTCGCCTCGACGCATCTCGGCCCGGGCCGCAACAAGCTGTTCATCCGCGGCATCGCCGATTCGAGCTTCGTCGGCCCGACCCAGTCCACCGTCGGGCAATATTGGGGCAACAGCCGCATTACCTATAGCGCGCCGGACCCCAATTTGCGGCTCTACGACGTCAAGAGCATCGAAGTGCTCGAAGGGCCGCAGGGCACGCTCTACGGCGCCGGGTCGCTCGGCGGGGTGGTCCGCATCGTCCCGCGCTCGCCCGATCTCGGCGCGTTCGAGGGTTCGGCATGGGGCGGGGTGCTGGCGGTCCAGCACGGCAAGCCCGGCGTCGACGGCGGCGCGATCCTCAACCTCCCGATCAAGCAGGACGTCATCGGCTTTCGCGCGCTCGCCTTCGGTTCGGTCGAGGGCGGTTATATCGACGACGTCCAGCGCGGGCTCGACGACGTCAACCGCGTGCGCACCTTCGGCGGTCGCGCCGCGCTGCGCGTCGATCCGGGCGACGACTGGACCCTCGACCTCAACGCCGTCGGCCAGCGCATCGACGGCGACGACAGCCAATATGCCGAGCGCGGGGTCGGCGAGCTCGATCGGGCGAGCGGCATCGCCCAGCCGTTCCGCAACGATTACTGGCTCGTCGATCTGGTCGCGCGCAAGCATTGGGGATCGCTCGAGCTGACCTCGTCGCTCGGTTATGCCGGCCAATATGTCTTCGAGCAGTTCGAAGGCCCCGAATTGCCCGATATCGGCGACCCCACCGTCCGCCCGACGGCGAGCGCCGCCGCCGCTGCCTATTCGCAGGCCAACCGGATCTCGATGGTGACCGGCGAGCTGCGTCTCGCCCGCCGCGGCGCCAACGGCACCGGCTGGCTGCTCGCGGCGAGCCTGTTGCACAACGAGGCGCGGACCAATCGCCGCATGGAAGCGGCACCGTTCGATACCCCGCTCACCGGCGTCAACAACGCCGTCGAGGAAGCGACGCTCTACGGAGAGGCCACCGTGGAGCCGGTCGATCGCTTCACGCTCACATTGGGAGGACGGCTGACGCGCGCCACGCTGTCGGGCAGCTCCGAAGACGTCGCCGAGGCAGTGGCCTTCCGCATCGATCCCGGGGCGCGCGCATCGCGATCGGAGACGCGGTTCCTCCCCTCGGTCGCCGCCGCCTACCGTGCCTCGGACCAACTGACCCTGTTCGCCCGGTATCAGCAGGGCTTCCGCCCCGGCGGCATCGCCGTGCGCCGCGAGTTCATCCAGCGCTTCGCGGGCGACCGCGTCTCCACGGTGGAAGCCGGCGCGCGCTATCGGAGCGGCGCGCTCGATCTCGCGATGAGCGCCTCGGCGACCCGCTGGAACGATATCCAGGCCGATCTGGTCGACGGCTTCGGCTTCCCGACCACCGCCAATGCCGGCGACGGACGCGTGCTCTCTATCGGCGTGACCTCGCGCTGGCGGCCGGTCGCCGGGCTCGAGTTCGACGCCGCGCTCTACCTCAACAACAGCAAGGTGACCGAGCGCGCCTTCGTGACGCTGCCGGTGGAAGACGCCGTGGCGGGAACGGAAATCGAGCGCCTGCCCAATGTGGCGGACGCCACCGGTCGCGCGGGCGTCACCTACAGCGTCGCATTGGGCGACGGCCTCGAACTCTCCACCAATGGCTATGCCCGCTATGTCGGCAAGTCGATCCTGGGCATCGGTCCGATCCTCGGGCGGCTGCAGGGCGACTATCTGGATACGGGCCTGGAGATGCGGGTCGGTGACGGACGTCGCGCGGTGAGCCTCGCTTTCACCAACCTGCTCGATGCGAGGGGCAACCGCTTTGCGCTCGGCTCGCCGTTCCTCATCCGCGATCGCGACCAGACCACGCCGCTTCGGCCGCGCAGCATCCGGCTGGGTTTCGACGTGAATTTCTGAGGCTGTCGGTCCGATCGCGCCGGCCGGCTGGACCGGCTTCCAGGATTGGCTCAGCGTGGCTTGGCAATGGCGAGATCGGGCTCGTCGTGCACCGGTGCCGGACCGGGCCGCGCTGCGGCCACCTCGGCATATCCGCCGCAATATCGGGCACCGGTCTGGCTGCCATGCGCCTGCACGCCGCAATATTTCCTGCGACGCATGACCACGTCGCGAAGCACCAGCGAATGCCCGCCGTGCAGTTCCACCGACAAATGCCCGTCCGGACCGATCCGCACGAACGCCGTCGACAGGATCCGGCGTCCGCGCGCCTCTGCCGGCGAGTCCGCCGGCGGCGCCGGGGCAGGGGTCTCTGCCGCGGATACGGGCTCCGCACGCGGGCCCAGAGCGGCCGGCTCCTGCCCGCCGGCGCGACCCCCGGCAGGCGTCGCGGCGGTCTTCTGCGCGCCATCGCCGGACGCTGTCGCCCGCGTGATTTTCGGTGGATTCTCCGATACCTGCTCGACACGGTGCATAGCGGTCTCCTGCGGAGGCGCACATGCGGCGAGCGCCGCGGCCAGTAGCGGCAAGATGCGGATCATCGCGCTACTCCCCAACTTCGAACACCGCGTTGAATACGCCAATAGCGGGGACGAGTCGAACCTGGTGCCAAGCGATTCGCTAACGCCCGATGAACGTTTCACCGATGTGCCTCCTCGTTTCACCGACGCAACACTCGCTTCATCGACGGAGTCTCTCGTTTCAGCGCAAATCGGTCCGGCCTGAACCGACATCCAGCACGATTGCTTGACTTAAAAAAACTTAAGTAAAGCATGCCGATCACTTGGGTTTCGTCGTGTCAGCCGATCGCCTGGATCGCGCTTTCGACATGGACGATGCCGTCGCGATATGGGGGATCGGCATGAGCGCTTCCGAATTTGGCAGCAACACTTCCACAAATGGCCAGCTGACCTGGGACACGCTGGGAGAAATCGTCCATGACAGGGTTGTCGAAGGTTGCGGCTGCGCGGCTTGCCAGGAATTTCGCGACGAGGCGAAAAAGGATCATGACAATTCGGCCTCGGGTGGCGGCGCCACCGGTGCCAACCCCGAAGGCAACAATCTCGGCGTGCTGCTGCCGCTGGTCGTCAACCCCGACGGGAGCAAGTCCTTCACCGGCATCCGGAACGTCGATGCGGTCCTGATCGGCTCCAAATGGGGCACCCAGAACCTGACCTTCAGCTTCCCGGAATCGGGCTCGAACTATAGTGGCTCGAGCTACGACACCAACGGCGTCAGCCTCTACCAGATGGAACTGGGCTCGATGCAGCAGGCGGCGGCGCGGGCGGCGTTCGCGCAGATCTCCGCGGCGACCGGCCTGACCTTCACCGAAGTCCAGGAATCCGACACGGTCCACGCCAATATCCGCATCTCGCAGACCGCCGATACCGATGTCGCCTCCGCTTACGGCAACTTCCCGTCCGACACGCGCGGCATGGCGGGCGACATCTGGTTCGGCCGCAACAATCAGCCCTTCTACGATATGGCCGCGCAGGGCACGTGGGGCTTTGCCACGATGATGCACGAGATCGGCCACACCATGGGGCTGAAGCACGGGCACCAGGACTATACTAACTCCGACCTGTCCTTCTATTTCGGGGAGTTCCCGCGCTTCGGTACCCGATCGCTGACCCCTGACCGCGACGGCCAGGCCTATTCGCTGATGACCTATACCCCGGCGCCGTTCACCAACAGCAACTTCGCCGGCGAAAAGGTCAACCAGCCGCAGACCTACATGCAGTACGATCTTGCCGCGCTGCAATATATGTACGGCGCCAACTACACGACCAACGCCACCGACACCGTCTACAGCTGGAGCGCGACGACCGGCGAGATGTTCATCAACGGCGTCGGCCAGAGCAAGCCGGCCGGCAACAAGATCCTGATGACGATGTGGGACGGTGGCGGCAACGACACGCTGGACCTCCGCAACTATGCCGGCGGGGTGACGGTCGACCTGCGTCCGGGCGAGTTCTCGACGTTCAGCCAGGACCAGCTCGCCAACCATCTGGCCTATCAGAACCTGACGTCGCTGGCGCCCGGCAACATCGCGATGTCGCTGCTGTACAACAACGACGCCCGCTCGCTGATCGAGAACGCCATGGGCGGGACCGGCAACGACATCTTCGTCGGCAACATCGCCAACAACATCCTCGACGGCGGCGCCGGCAGCGACACGGTGATCTTCACCAACACCACCGGCATCACGGTCCTCCTGAACGATACCGGCGCGGACGTGATCGTCAGCCACGATGGCGAAACCGACACGCTGCGCAGCATCGAGAATATCGGCGGGACCAGCGGCAATGACGCGATCGTCGGCAACAGCCAGGCGAACGTTCTCGTCGGCGGCTCCGGCGGCGCCGACGTGCTTGCCGGCCTCGGCGGCAACGATCGCCTGATCGGCGGCGGCTTCACCACCACCACGACCTATTCGGCGCCGTCGCAGGCGGACATCACCAAGCCCCAGTCGACCAACAACGGCTCGATCGCCACGGCCGTCGCCACGGCCGGCGCCTTCGACGTCGATGCCAACCCGAACATCACCAATGCGGGTACGATGCCGCACGCGACGATCAACGCGACGGCTGCCGGCGGCTCGGTCGAATATTACCGGATCGACGTGACGCAGGCGGGCGCGCAGGCCATCTTCGACATCGACGGCACGGGCACGCTGGACGACAGCATCATCGAGCTCGTCAACAGCTCCGGGACCTTGCTCGCCACGAACGACACCGGTCCGGGCGACCCCGGCTCGACGGTGAACGACGATTCCTACATCACCTACACGTTCACGACCCCGGGCACCTATTACCTACGCGTCGGCCAGTGGACGGGCACCAGCGTCGCCCAGCCGCTGGACGCCGGGCAGACCTATCAGCTGCACATCTCGCTGCAGGGCGCAGCCGTCGTGACGACCACGGTCACCGCGAACAACACCAGCAGCGCGGTGCTCGATGGCGGCGAGGGCAATGACTTCCTCCAAGGCACGATCGCCAACGACATCCTGGCCGGCGGCAACGGCATCGACACCGCTTCGTTCGTCAACGCGTTCAGCGGCGGCTCGACGACGGGCGTCACCGTCGATCTCAACGTCCAGGGTTCCGCGCAGAACACAATCGCGGCCGGCTCCGACACGCTGAGCGGGATCGAGAATCTGGTCGGCTCGGCGCTGAACGATACCCTGACCGGCGACGGCAACGACAATGTCATCGAAGGCGGCCTGGGCGACGACACGCTGGTCGGCGGCGGCGGCAACGACACCGCCTCCTTTGCGGGCGCCGCGGCCGGCGTGACGGTCAGCCTCGCCGCGCAGGGCGGCGCACAGGATACCGGCGCGGGCATGGACACGCTCAGCGGCTTCGAGAAGCTCGAGGGCTCGGCGTTCAACGACAGCCTGACCGGAGACGCCAATGCCAACACCCTGTCGGGCGGCGCCGGCGACGACACGCTGAACCCGGGCGCGAACGCACCCGGCGCCGTGGACCTGCTGGACGGCGGCAGCGGCACGGACACCGCCACCTTCGCCGGGTCCGCCTCGGCGATATTCGCGGTGCTGAGCGGCGCGACCGACGGTCTCGCAATGGTCGGGGGCGCGATGGCGGCCAACCTGCGCAGCATCGAGAACCTGGTTGGCGGCTCGGGCGCCGACTTCCTCGTCGGTGACGCGAACGGCAACGTGATCGACGGCGGGCTGGGCGACGACGTCATGAGCGGCGGCGATGGGGTGGACACGCTCTCCTTCGCGAGCAGCGGCGTCTCCGGCATCACCATCAATCTGGCCACGCTCACGGCGCAGAACACCGGCGCGGGCAACAAGACGATCATCGGCTTCGAGAATGTCCGCACGACCTCCGGCGCGGACAACGTCACCGGTGACGGCGGCGACAACACGTTCTTCGAGCGCGGCGGCGCCGACGTCTATGACGGCGCGGGCGGCGTCGACACCCTCGATTATTCCGCGGCGACGTCGTCGGTGACGGTGAACTTGAATACCGTCTCGGCGCAGAATACCGGGTCGTCCACCGGCTCCGACACGATCACCAACGTGGAGAATCTGATCGGCGCTGCAGCCAATGCCAACACCCTCACCGGCGGGAACACCACGGCCAACCGCCTTACCGGCGGCGCGGTCAACGATTTCCTGATCGGCGGCGGTCTCGGCGACACGCTGATCGGCGGCGGCGGAAACGACGTTATCTTCGGCGATTACGTCAACACGTTCAGCACCACGCCGGCCAACGCCGACGGCAACGACGTGCTCGAAGGCGGCGCAGGCAGCGACCAGCTCGTCGGCGGCCTCGGCAACGACATCCTGCGCGGCGGCGACGGCGACGACACCCTGGTCGGCGGCATCGCCAACGGCACGTCGGCGGGCCTGTCGACGGTCTACACCAATGACGGCGGCCAGGACACGTTCGACGGCGGCGAAGGCTCCGACACCGCCTACGCTTATTACACCGACCAGACCGGGGGCATCGCGTTCGATCTCGCGAACGTGGCCGGCGACAGCGCCATCACCATGGGCGGTGTCGCGGCGGGCGCGTTCATCAGCATCGAGCGGGTGATCTTCCGCGGCGGCTCGGGCGCCGACATCGTCCGCGGTACCGGCGCGCTCGACACGCTCGTCGGTAATGCCGGCAACGACGTGCTCGACGGCTGGTTCGGCAACGACACCCTGTCCGGCGGTCTCGGCGACGACACGCTGATCGGCGGCGAGGGGCTCGACACGGCCACCTACGTCAATGCGACCGCGGGCGTGAACGTCGATCTGCGGATCGCCGGCGCGCAGGACACCGGCGGCGAGGGGATCGATACGCTCAGCGGCATCGAATACCTCACCGGCTCGGGCTTCGGCGACACCCTGCGGGGCGACGACACGTTCAACCTTCTCATCGACAATGCAGTGTCCGGTTCCGCCGGCCAGACCGACTCTCTGTTCGGCTATGGCGGCAATGACAGCATCCTCGTGACGCGCGCCGCGGCGGCGGTGGCGACCAACGTCAACCTAGACGGCGGCGACGGGGACGATTTCCTCGAACTGCGTGCCGGAACGCTGTCCTCGGCGCTCGCGGCCAACGCCGCCGGTCTGATCGGCAACACCTATGCCGCGCTGGGGGCGACCTCGAACGATCGCAACCTAGACGTCGTGAGCGTCGACGGCGGCGCAGGCAACGACCGCATCGTCCTCACCGGCGTCGCCAGTGCGACGGTGAACGCCGGATCGGGCGCCGACGTGGTCAGCATCAGCATGCGTGGCGCCTCCAGCGTGAACAACTATGTGCTCACTTTGGGCACCGGAGCCGACATCATCCAGTTCGGTGTCGGCGCCAGCGCGGGCAGTTCGACCGACGTGGCGGTCACCGCCCGCACCAACCGGGTAACGGACTTCGAGCGGGGCAATTCCGGCGACAAGTTCGAGATGACCGACTTCCTGGCCCGCGGCCTCGTCGCCTATTCGGCGGCGGCTGGGGCCTTTGCTAGCGGCCATCTGCGGCTGGTCCAGTCGGGTACCGATCTGTTGCTGCAGGTCGACCGCGACGGTGCCGGCGCGACCAACAGCATGGTGACGATCTTCACGATCGCGGGCGGCTACACCGGCGGGTTCACTGCCTATAATTTCGACGGCTTCATCGGCGATCTGATCCTCACCGGCTTCGCGACCGACGAGACCATCACCGGTGCCACCGGCAATGACGTGCTCGACGGCGGCGACGGCAACGACGTGCTCGACGGCGATGGCGGCAACGATACGTTGTACGGCGGGGCAGGGAACGACCAGCTCTACAACCTGGCCGGAGTCGACACGATCTACGGCGGCACCGGCGACGACAGCATCTGGGTGGCGAATGCGGCGACGCAGGTGCTGGAAGCGGGCGACGAAGGCACCGACATCGTCTACGCGCTCGTCGACTACACCCTGACCGCGGGGAGCGAGATCGAGCAGTTGCAGGCCGCCGACCTGCTCGCGACGACGGCGCTGGCGCTCACCGGCAACGAATTCGCCAACATGATCACCGGCAATGCCGGCGCCAACACGCTTGATGGCGGCGACGGCAACGACTTCCTGCTCGGTGGTGACGGCGCCGACACGCTATTCGGCGGATCCGGCTATGACAGCCTGTGGGGTGGCGACGGCGACGACGTGCTCGACGGCGGCGACGGCGACGACACGATCTTTGGCGGAGCGGGAAGCGATACCGTCAGCTACGCCATTGCAAGCGGAGGCGTGGAAATCGACCTGTCGTGGATCGAGGACCAGCAGACCCGGAGTGCGGGGTACGACACTCTGATCTCGATCGAGAATGTGATCGGGTCGGGATTTGACGACGTGCTTGCCGGCGATCGTTCGGCGAACGTGCTGACCGGCGGTGCGGGTAACGACCGGTTCGTGTTTGCCGATGTCGATTTCGCGGCGGGCGATACCGTCGCCGACTTCACCGCGGGCGATCAGCTCGATCTGAGCGCGATCGATGCCAATGGCGCGAGCGTGGGCGGTGACGGCGCGTTCGACTTCATCGGCAGCGCGGCGTTCGGCGGCATCGCGGGGCAGTTGCGGGCGACGGCGATCGGCGGAGGCTGGTTGGTGGAGGGCGACGTCAACGGCGACGGCGCCGCGGATTTCAGCATCTCCGTGCTCACCGCGCCGGGCTTCGGCCTCTCTGCCAGCGACTTCATCCTGTAACCGCACTGTCGCCTCGCGTGCCGACAGCGCGCGAGGCCTGGTGATATGAAGCGGTCGGCTCGAAAGGCCGACCGCTCTCATAACGATGCGCCGCAACACCGATGCGGCCCGAGTAGTACGCGGTCTGCCTGAGGGGCGCGCCGTCTACGCGCCGCCGGCCGGAGGACCCTGAGCCTTCGTCGCTATCCGGCCCGAAGGCGATAGCCGACGCCGGGCTCGTTGATCAGCAGGCTCGGGCGTCCCGGGTCGGCTTCGAGCTTCTGCCGCAGGTTTCGCATCACGATGCGGAGATACTCCACCCGGCTTTCCTGCGCCGGGCCCCAGACGGTCCGCAGCAGCTGCGCATGGCTGATCACCCGATCCGGGCGCCGGGCGAGTTCGGCCAGCACGTCATATTCCTTGGGAGACAGATGCACTTCCGCATCCGCGCGCACTACCCGGCGGTGCGCGAGATCGATCGCGATGTCACCGATTGCCAGCGTATCCCGATCGGCGCTGGCGGTAAGCCGGTGGCGCAGCGCGGTGCGGATGCGCGCGAGCAGCTCCTCCGTATCGAACGGCTTGGTCAGATAATCGTCGGCCCCCAGATCGAGAGCCGCGACCTTCTCGCTGACATCCTCGCGTGCCGAGACGACCAGCAGCGTGGCATTCGACCTCGCCTTGATCGGCTGGATCAGCTCGAGGCCGTCGCGATCGGGCAGGCCAAGGTCGAGCAGCACGGCGTCTGGCTTGTCGATGTCGAGCAGGGACAGGCCTTCGCGCGCAGTGGACGCCTCGACCACCGCATGCCCGGCGCGCTGGAGGGCGGCGCGCAGCAGGCGGCGGATATGGGTATCGTCCTCGACGATCAGGACCTTGCTCGGCTGGGCCATTCGCCTTGCCTACAGCCGGTCGAGCGCCCGATTCAAGGCGAGGACGTTGACTCGCGGCTCGCCCAGGAACCCGAGCAGCGGCCCTTCGACATGATCGGCAACCAGCTTGCGCAGCGACTGGGCGGGCAATCCCCGCGCCTTGGCGACGCGGGCCACCTGCCAAAGAGCCGCCTCGGGGCTGATATGGGGGTCGAGCCCCGAGGCGGAGGTGGTCACCAGATCGGCGGGAACCGAACCTCCTGGTGTTTGGCGAAGGGCGTCGGCATCGGCCTTGACGCGGTCGGCGAGTGCCTGGCTGGTGGGGCCGAGATTGGAGCCCGCCGAGGCGGCGGCGTCGTAGCCGTCGCTCGCGGCGCCAGAGGGGCGCCCGTGGAAATAGCGCGCGCTGGCGAACTTCTGGCCGATCAGTTCGGATCCCACGACCCTGTCGCCGTCGCGGATCAGGCTGCCATCGGCCTGGGAAGGGAACAGCGCCTGCCCGAGGCCGGTGAGCAGCGCCGGATAGGCCAGCCCGAGCAAGGCCGCGAACAGGAGCGTGAGCACGAGCGCCGGGCGGAGCGCGGTCTTCAAATCATAAAGCATCTGTCTGTCCTCAGGCGAGGTGAAGGCCGGTGACGGCGAGATCGATCAGCTTGATGCCGATGAACGGGGCGATCAGGCCGCCCAGGCCGTAGACCGCGAGGTTGCGGGCCAGCAGCGGGCCGGCGCCCATCGGCTTGTAGGTCACGCCCTTCAGCGCCAGCGGCACCAGGCAGGGGATGATCAGCGCGTTGAAGATGATCGCCGAGAGGATTGCGCTCTCCGGCGAGCCGAGCCGCATCACATTGAGTGCGCCGAGCCCCGGATAGAGTGCGACGAACATCGCCGGGATGATCGCGAAATATTTCGCGACATCGTTGGCGACCGAGAAGGTGGTCAGCGCGCCGCGGGTCATCAGCAACTGCTTTCCGAGACCGACGATCTCGATGAGCTTGGTCGGATCGCTGTCGAGATCCACCATGTTTCCGGCCTCGCGTGCCGCCTGCGTGCCGGTGTTCATCGCCACGCCGACGTCGGACTGGGCAAGCGCCGGCGCGTCGTTGGTGCCGTCGCCGCACATCGCCACCAGCCGGCCGCCCTGCTGCTCCTTGCGGATCAGCGCGAGCTTGTCCTCGGGCGTCGCCTCGGCGAGGAAATCGTCGACTCCGGCCTCGGCGGCGATGGCGGCGGCAGTGAGCGGATTGTCGCCGGTGATCATCACCGTGCGGATTCCCATGCGGCGCAGCTCGGCGAACCGC
>Ga0065165_1003522_pt1 | contig 10859 bp, 13 predicted proteins | sample AraplaMF_Cvi_mMF_FD_63813 | JGI IMG/M metagenome (GOLD analysis project Ga0065165, IMG submission 63813) | Arabidopsis root microbial communities from the University of North Carolina, USA - plate scrape MF_Cvi_mMF (version 2) (version 3) | ecosystem: Host-associated > Plants > Roots >... | reverse complement strand
GCGCAGGCCGTCGCCGAGGCTGTAGGCGATGTCGTACGCCTTCATGATCTCGGTGATCTCGTCGAAGCGCTCGTAGAGGAAGCTCTCCTTGTGGTGCGCGAGGCACCATTTGGCCATGATGCTGCCGCCGCGGCTGACGATGCCGGTGACGCGCCTGGCGGCCATCGGGATATAGCCCAGGCGCACGCCGGCATGGATGGTGAAATAGTCGACGCCCTGCTCGGCCTGCTCGATCAGCGTGTCGCGGAAGATCTCCCAGGTGAGGTCCTCGGCGACGCCGCCGACCTTCTCCAGCGCCTGGTAGATCGGGACGGTGCCGATCGGGACGGGGGAGTTGCGGAGGATCCATTCGCGGGTGTCGTGGATGTTGCGGCCGGTGGAGAGGTCCATCACCGTGTCCGCGCCCCAGCGGATCGACCAGACCATCTTGTCGACTTCGCTGGCGACGTTCGAGGCGACGGCGCTATTGCCGATATTGGCGTTGATCTTGACCAGGAAGTTGCGGCCGATCGCCATCGGCTCGGACTCGGGGTGGTTGATGTTGTTGGGGATGATCGCGCGGCCGCGGGCGACTTCGTCGCGGACGAATTCGGGGGTGACGTAGTCGGGGATCGACGCGCCGAACGATTCGCCGTCGCGCAAAAGAGGGACTGTCCCCATTTTCGCGCGGCCGAGATTCTCGCGCTCGGCGACATATTCCATCTCCGGGGTGATGATGCCGCGGCGGGCATAATGCATCTGGCTGACATTGGCGCCCGGCTTGGCGCGGAGCACCTGCTTCCGGACATTGGGGAAGGGCTGGACGCCGCCGCTGCGATCGGGGCCGAGCTGGCCGTTATCCTCGGGGCGGAGCTCGCGCTGGGCGACTTCCTCGACATCGCCGCGGGCGCGGATCCAGTCGCGGCGGAGCTCGGGGAGGCCGGCCATGATGTCGATGCGGGCGTTGGGGTCGGTATAGGGGCCCGAGGTGTCGTAGACGCGGATCGGCGGCTCGCCCGACGACGGCTCGAGGTCGATCTCGCGCATCGCGACCTGCAACGGGCCGACATGGATTTTCCGGGATCCGCGGATCGGGCCGGTGGTAACGGCAAGCTCGGTGCGGGCGGGGATGTCGGCCATTGGGTCTTCTCCTTGGACGGGAGAGGACGGTCGTATGGTGGCGGCCGCTCCCTCCCTACGCCGGTGTCAGCCGGATCAGGTTCAGCGGGTCGGAAGCTCGCGCTTCCCTCTCAACCGCCGTGTCAGCGGTCCCCCGGGGATAAAGCGGTCTTAGGCGCAGGCGCGGGCAAGGGGAAACGAAAAAGGCGCCGGCCGCGCGGGCCGGCGCCTGTGCCTTGCCGGCGAATCAGAGCGTGTTCTTGACTTGGTCCTCGACGCGGGCGTCGTCGTCGTCATCGGCCTTGTCGGCAGCGGCCTCGCCGCGGTCGTGGACGTTGTCGGCCTGGGCTTCGAGCGAATCGTGGAGCTGGTCGTTGCCGGCGGCGGCGGCCTGGTCGGCCTGGGCGTCGAGCGCATCGGCGTGGTTGTCGGCGATCGCCTCGATGTTCGCGGCGGCCTGGTCGTCGGCATTCTTGCCGCAAGCGCCGAGCGCGAGCAGGCCGGCGGCAGCGACGGTCGCCTGGAACCAAATCTTCATGGAAGTCCCCTTGTTGGTTTCGCGGGCCCGCCGGAGCGGGCCTCGCGCACCAATCGCCGAAACCATGCGAGGTTCCGGGGCAGGGCCGGGGCGGCCCCTGCGCGGCTTACTTGATCTTGGCTTCCTTGAACTCGACATGCTTGCGCACGACGGGATCGTACTTGCGGAAGGAGAACTTCTCGGTCTGGGTGCGGGGGTTCTTCTTCGTGACGTAGAAGAAACCCGTGTCCGCCGTGCTGACGAGCTTGATCTTGACAGTGGTCGGCTTGGCCATGACCCGAAACCCTTGAATCGTGCGAAAAGAAATAGCGGCGCGCACGGGCGCACCGCTGTCAGGTGGGGGCGGATGCGCGAGTCTTCGGGAAAAGTCAAGAACGGGTTGGCGGGGGCCCTCGACGAGAGCTGATCGACGCTATCGATAGCGTGGCCGTCTCGCACGCCCCTCCCTGGAAGGGAGGGGATGGGGGTGGGTGCCGCCGAGGCACTCGGCGGCGGTCAACAGAATGTGCTGGGCGGCGCCGTCGGGGTTGGCGAGGACGTCCGAATTCCACAGTCGGATCACGCGCCAACCTTGCGACTCAAGATATGCCGAACGCCGCGCGTCCGTTTGTGCTGCGTCGAGATGTTGACTGCCGTCGAGTTCGATCGCGAGCCTCGCCTTCCTGCAGACCAGATCGATGATGAACGGCGCTTCGACATACTGACGCGTGAAAGGCGGTCGGTAACGCGAGAGGCGTTGCCAGATCGCAACCTCGGCGGGCGTCGGGTTGTTGCGCAGTTCGCGTGCGCGAACGGTCAGGCGCGGATCGACTCTGCGCAGCATGCGGCGAGCTTAGGATGGCTTCGCTTCGCTCGCCAACCCACCCCTAACCCCTCCCTTACAGGGAGGGGAATGAAGATGTGCAGGGGCGCTGGTGGATTTCCGGCAGATCGGCTTAATCCCGAAAGATGGAAATCCTCGTCCCCGCCTTTCTGCTCGCATTGCTCGCCCAGCCGGGCGATCGGCCGGCGCTGCTGACGGCGATCCTCGCCGACCGGTTCGCGCGGCCGCTGACGGTGGCGCTGGCGGCGGGGCTGGCGCACGGCGTGGGCAGCGTGCTTGCGGCTTTTGCCGGCGCGGCGGTCGCGCCGACGCTGACCCCCGAGGCGCGGTCGCTGCTGCTGGCGGTGGCGCTGCTGGCCGGCGCGGTGACCGGAGTGCTGCGCAATCCGCTGCCGAGCCGGCTCGAGCGCTGGCGCTTCGGGGCGTTCGTCACGCCGCTGCTCGGGGTGTTCGTGCTGGCGCTGGGCGAGCAGACGCAATTCTTCACCTTCGCGCTCGCCGCCGACGGCGCGCCGTGGCTGGCGGCGGCGGGAACCACGCTCGGCGCATCGGTCGTCGCGGTCGCGGCGGCGCAATTGGGCGAGACGGGATGGACGCGGCTGCCGCTGGCGTGGCTGCGCTATGGCACGTCGGCGCTGTTCCTGATCGCGGGGATCGTCATCGGGCTCGGCGCGCTGCGGCTGACCGACTGATCGAGCAAGCAGATCGCAGTCATCGGAATTTAGCCATGGCAGCGCACGGAGCCGGCCCTATATCGGCTTCGTTGGGCTCACGTATCGTTTTCCCGGAGGCATGAAATGGCAGACACCAAGGCGGCGCTACAGACGCCCACCGACCTCAACCGCAACGACACCAAGAGCGTCGCGGACGCGCTCAACAGCGCGCTGGCGGACTGCTTCACGCTCTATTTCAAGACCAAGAACTTCCACTGGCACGTCTCGGGCCCGCATTTCCGCGACTATCACCTGCTGCTCGACGACCAGGCCGCGCAGATCTACGGCGTCACCGACGCGATCGCCGAGCGGGTGCGCAAGACCGGCAACGTGACGATCCGCTCGATCGGCGACATCGCGCGGCGCCAGACGATCCAGGACAATGACGCCGACTTCGTCGCGCCCGGCGACATGCTCGCCGAGCTGCGCGACGACAATCTCAAGCTGGTCGAGAGCTTCCGCGCGGTGAAGCAGGCGGCCGAGGACGCCGGCGACAACGCCACCAGCGGAATCGTCGACGAATGGACAGACCAGGCCGAGGAGCGGGCGTGGTTCCTGTTCGAGGCCAGCCGCAAGGGGTGAGGAAGTAGCGAAGCTATGCGTCATCCCGGACAGCTCGCTTTTCTTCAAATCTATGATTTGAATAGAAAAGCGAGCTGTCCGGGATCCACCGTGAGGCATGCTTCCAGCGGAGAGGTGGATCCCGGACTGCAAGGCCGGGATGACGAAGAAACTGCTTGTTAGAGGGCCGGGGTGCGTCCCCGGCCCTTTTCACGTCACTTGATCGCGGCGAGGTCCGTCTCGACCTTCTTGAGCATGTCGTCGGTGAGCTTGCCGTTCGACATCGGCTGGACCGCGCGCAGGCTCATGCCCTTGAACATGTCGTAGGACGGATGGGTGCTGACGCCCGGCAGGTCGGCGTCGAGGATCGCCTTGGCCTTGGGATCGGCGACGATCGTCTCGATCGGCGTGTCGAGGCTGAACTTGGCGGCGGCGGCCGGTGCCGCGGGCGCCGGCGCCGGCGCAGTCTGGGCGAACGCGCCCGGGGCGAGCAGAGCAAGAACGGCGGCGGCCGGAACGATGAACTTCATGTGGCGGAACCCTCCAGGCACCGGCATGCTGCCGGCGGTGCCGGAGCCTAACGCCGATTTCGTGGCACCGCCATTACCGTGTCGCCGGGCCGAGCGTGAGCAGCCAGAGGTCGGGCGGTGCGCCGAGCCGGTACGGCACGCCGCTGGTGCCGAGGCCGGCAGTGACGATCACGGTGCGTGCCCCCTCGCGCCGGATGCCGCAGCGATAGCGTGCGCCGTAGCGCGAGACGTCGGAGAGCGCGCCGAGCAACGGCAGCACCACCTGCCCGCAATGGGTGTGCCCCGCGAGCAGCAGCGTCACGTCGTCGGGAAGATCGGGGGCAATGTCGGGCGAGTGAGTGAGGACGAGGCGGGCACCGGGCAGGCGGCGCAGCGCAGCGACGGTCGCCGGCAGGTTCGCCCGGCCGGTGAAATCGTCGCCGACGCCGCCGATCGCGAGCGGCCCCCGGGCGATCGCCTGGTTGTCGAGGACAGTGACGTGCGCGCGGGCGAGCTGGTCGCGCACCGCGGCGGCGCCGGTCCAATGATCGTGATTGCCGAGCACGGCGATCGTGCCGAGCTGCGCGCGCAGCCGCGACAAAGGCGCGACCATCGCCGGACCGAGCCGCGCGGCATTGTCCGCGCCGTGGCCGAAGATGAAGTCGCCGGCGATCAGCACCACGTCCGGCTCGAGCGCATTGATCCGGTCGACGATGCGATTCAGCCGTTCGGGCCCCATTGCCGCGGTGCCGATATGGATGTCGCTGAGCAGCACCGCGCGGACCGGGCGGGCACCGGCGGTCCAGTTCGGCAAGCCGATCGTCGCGATGCGGACGACCGGGTCGCGGCGCGCCTCGCGGAAGCCGTGGGCGCCCAGCGCGAGACCGGCGAGGAAGAGGATGCCGAAAAGCCAGCCGGCCCGGCGCTTGGAAAACAGGGTCATTCGGCGGCGGGAACCGTGTTCGAGCGAAGCCGCTGCAACGTCGCCCCTGCGACAATCGCGAGCGCCGCAAAGCCCAGTCCCAGCAGCGCGCCCTGCAGCCAGCCCTCGAAGGTGTAAACCGGCCTGGCATTGCCGAGGCCGGCGATCGTGCAGAACGCCGCGATCCCCAGGCACGCGACCAGCCAGGATCGCGGCGCGATCAGGCGCGTCGCCGCGGCGATCGGCAGCCCGACCACGAGGCCGAAGATCGACAGGAAGAACACGATGCCGATCGTCGCGCCGCCGCCGCCGTCCACGTCGATGGCGCCCGCCGGACCATAGTGCAGCAGCCACCAGAGCAGGTTGACGATGGCGAGCAGCAGCACCGCCGCCTCGATCCCCAAGGCCAGATAGAGCAGCGACAGATTTGCCGGGTTTCGCATGCGCTGCAGCAGAGCATTGCGCGGAGGCCGGCGCAACGGCGGGCGTGCATCCAATCGTGACGGGAGCGCATCGGCGGCTATATGCGTTGCGCGACCATGCGCGCCTTTGCCGATCTGCTCGATGCCCTGATCTACACGCGCTCGCGCAACGCCAAGCTGCGGCTGATCGGGGATTATCTGGCGCAGACCCCCGATCCCGATCGCGGCTGGGCGATGGCGGCGCTGACCGGCAGCCTCGATCTGCCCGCGGTCAAGCCGGCGCTGGTGCGGGCATTGATCGAGGCGCGGGTCGATCCGGTGCTCTATGGGCTGAGTCGCGATTTCGTCGGCGATTCGGCCGAGACGATCGCCCTGCTGTGGCCCGAGCCCGAGGGCGTCGACCTGCCCGCCGAGCCGCTGACCCTGTCCGAAGTGGTGCGGGTGCTGGGGACGATCTCCAAGTCGGACGCACCGGCGGCGCTCGCCGGGATGCTCGACCGGCTCGAGGCCGACGAGCGCTTCGCCTTGCTCAAGCTGGCGATGGGCGCGCTGCGCGTCGGGGTGTCGGCGCGGCTCGCCAAGACCGCCTTGGCACAGGCGTTCGGGCTCGACGTCGATGCGGTCGAGGAGGTGTGGCACGGGCTGGTGCCGCCTTATGCGCCGTTGTTCGACTGGGCCGAGGGACGCGGGTGCCAGCCGACCGCGGAGAATGTCCCGGTGTTCCGCCCGTTCATGCTCGCGCATCCGCTTGAGGAGGCCGAGGTCAGTCTCGACGACTATGCCGCCGAGTGGAAATGGGACGGGATCCGCGTGCAGCTGGTCCATGTCGCGGGCGAAACGCGGCTGTACAGCCGGGCGGGCGACGACATCACCCACAGCTTCCCCGAAGTGGCAAAGGCGTCCGCGACGCCCGGCGTGCTCGACGGCGAATTGCTGGTGAAGGGCGAGTTCCAGGGCGGGGAGGCGGCGAGCTTCAACGCGCTCCAGCAGCGGCTCGGTCGCAAGCTGGTGAGCGCCAAGACGCTGGCCGACTATCCGGCGTTCGTGCGGCTCTACGACATATTGTTCGACGGGCTCGAGGATCTGCGGGCGTTGCCGTGGTCCGATCGGCGGGTGCGGCTCGATGCCTTTGCGGCGGGGCTCGATCGCGAGCGGTTCGACGTGTCGGCGGTGATCGAGGCGAAGGACTTCGCCACGCTCGAGGAGATCCGCGCCGGCGCCCGCGACGCCGCGATCGAGGGCGTGATGCTCAAGCGACGCGATTCGCCTTATGTCGCGGGGCGGCGTGCCGGCCTGTGGTACAAATGGAAGCGCGATCCGCTCGTCGCCGATTGCGTGCTGATGTATGCGCAGCGCGGCTCGGGCAAGCGCAGCTCCTTCTACTCGGACTTCACCTTCGGCGCGTGGACCGAGAGCGGCGAGCTGCTGCCGGTCGGCAAGGCCTATTTCGGCTTCACCGACGAGGAGCTGAAATGGCTCGACCACCATGTCCGCAACCATACGGTCAATCGCTTCGGGCCGGTGCGCGAGACCGACAAGTCGCTGGTGCTGGAGGTGGCGTTCGATTCGATCCACGAATCGAAGCGGCACAAGTCCGGGCTGGCGATGCGCTTCCCGCGGATCAGCCGGATCCGCAACGACAAGCCGGCGAGCGAGGCGGACACGATCGCCGGGCTTCGCAAACTGGCGACCTGACCCTCTCGACTTCGCGGCGGCTTGCAATAAGCTCCGCGGCAAAAGGGGAGACGATCATGATCCGCAGCCTGCTTGCCGCCACTGCCCTGCTGGCCCTGGCGCCGCCGGCTTTTGCCCAGGCCTATGCGATCCAGGCGGGGCGGGTCATCGTCGATGCGGGCAAGCCGGCGCGCGGCCCTTCGACGGTGATCGTCGAGAAGGGGCGGATCCTCCGGATCGAGGATGGCGCCACCGCGCCTGCCGGCGCGACGGTGGTCGATTTGCGCGGCAAGACCGTGCTGCCCGGGCTGATTGACGTCCATGTCCATCTGACGATGAACGCCGGCGAGCCCTGGTATCAGGGGATGACCACCAAATATTCGGAAGCCTATGCGACGACGGTCGGGCTGAAGAACGCGCTGGTCACGGCGCGGGCGGGCTTCACCACGGTGCGCGATCTCGGCGGCGGCACCGATGCCAGCCTGGCGATGCGCGACGCGATCGCCGAGGGCGGGTTTCCGGGGCCGCGCATCCAGGTGTCGGGGCCGGCACTGTCGATCATCGGCGGGCATGGCGACATGACCGCGGGGCTGGCGCCCGAGCTGCGCAACGCGATCGATCATGAAGGCGCGCAATTCTGGGTGTGCACCGGCGCGGCCGAATGCGCCAAGGCAGTGCGCAAGCTCGCCGCGAGCGGAGTCGACGCGATCAAGTTCCACGCCACGGGCGGGGTGCTCGATCCGGGCGCGATGGGTCTCGAACAGCATTTCACCGACGCCGAGATGCGGGCGATCTGCGACACCGCGCACGAGATGCACCGCAAATGCGCAGCGCACGCGCATGGCGCGCGCGGGATCGAGGCGGCGGTGCGCGCCGGAGTCGATTCGATCGAGCACGGCACCTTCGCCGACGATGTCGACGTGCAGCTGATGAAGGCGAAGGGGACCTACTTCTCGGCGACCTTGATGGCGTTCAGCGGGCTCAACATGTATCTCGGCAAGGGCATCTTCGCGCCGGCCAGCGAAGTGAAGGCGCGCCAGACGCTCGACCAATGGGGCAAGGCGCTCGGCCGGGCGTACAAGGCGGGGGTCAAGATCGCGCTCGGCACCGATGCCGCGGTCTATCCGCACGGCCGCAACGCCGAGGAGATCGGGCTGATGGTGTCGAAGGGCGGGATGACGCCGCGCGACGCGCTGGTCGCGGCGACCAAGGGCGGCGCCGACCTGCTCGAGCTGGCGGCGGAAACCGGCACGCTCGACACCGGCAAGTCGGCCGACCTGATCGCGGTCGACGGCGATCCGCTGACCGATCCCGCCGCATTGCTCCATGTCGGCTATGTCATGGTCGCGGGCAAGCCGATCCCGATGCAGTGAGGCCCGAGACGCTTGCCCCGGCGATGATGCTCGCCTCGGGCTCGATCCACGCGGTGGTCAATGCCGTGCTCAAGGGCGGCAAGGACAAGATGGCCGGGCGCGCGCTGATCGACGGATCGAGCGCGGTGCTGCTGCTGCCGGCGACCTTGCTGGTGCCGCTGCCGACAGGGGCGTGGGGCTGGCTGGCGGCGACGGCGGTGCTGCACTGCGCCTATCTCTACGCGCTGGTCCGCGCCTTCGAGGCAAGCGACTTCTCGGCCGCCTATCCGATCCTGCGCGGGACGGCGCCGCTGGTCACCGCGGCGCTGGCGATCGGAGTGTTCGGCGAGGCGGCGAGCGGGCGCGAGCTGGCGGGGATCGCGCTGATCGGCGCGGCGATGTTCGTGATGGTCAGCGGCCGGCACATCAGCCGCGCGGGGCTCGGCTGGGCGCTGTTCACCGGGGTCACGATCGCGGCCTATACCGTGATCGACGCGCACGGGGTGCGCGCGGCGCCGACGCCAGTGAGCTTCATCGTGTGGATGTTCGTGCTGATGGGCGGGCTGACCGTGACGATGTTCGCATTGCTCTCGCGCGGGCGGATCTTCGCGTCGGCGCGGAGCCAGTGGCGCGCGGGGGCGGTGGCGGGGGCGCTGTCGATCCTGACCTATGGGCTGGCGCTGAGCGCGTTTGCGCTGGGGCCGACCGCGCCGCTCGCCGCGCTGCGCGAGACCGGGATGGTGACCGCGCTGCTGATCGCGACCTTCGTGCTGAAGGAGCGGGTGACAGCGGGGCGCGCCTTCGGCGTGCTCGGGATTCTCGGCGGGGCGGTGCTGATCCTGACGCGGTGAGGCTCGCACCGTGCTCCTGCGAAAGCAGGAGCCCAGAGTCGCAGGCGATTCGCGTCGTAACCCTGGGCTCCTGCTTTCGCAGGAGCACTAAGAAGGGTCGAGCAGCGCCCGGCAGGCGCGGATTCGGGCGGCGAGCTCGGCGGCGGGGCAGGCGGCTTCGCCGCGCAGCCACAAGCGAAGCATCGTCAGCTGCGCGGCGGCGACCGCCATCGTCGCGAGCGGCGAGGGCGGTTCGAGCCGCGCCGCGATCAGCGCGGCGATCCGGCGGGCGAGCTTGTCGCCGGTGCGGCCGTCGAGCAGCAGTCGTCCCACGCCGCGCTGCTCCCAGAGATGCTCGAGCATCGCGCGCACCTGGACCTGGCTCGCCCGGCCGAGCGCGGCGCTGGCGAGGGTGTGGAGGACCGGCTCGACCGCGGCGACGAGGACGTCGTCCTTGCCGCGGAAATGCTCGTAGAAGGTCGAGCGGCCGATTCCCGCGGCGGCGATCAGCTCGGCGGTGCGGATCGAGTCGTAGCGCCGGTCGCGGGCGAGAACGCCGAACGCGTGCAGGATCGCCTCGCGGGTGCGCTGCGCGCGCGGATCGGTGGCGTCGGCCATGCGCGCCTGTCTAGCGCATCGCGGCGCGAACGCGCGCCGGACATTTGCGGCGCTTCGTCCGGAAGCGCGCGTGCCGGGCGGTTTCGATCTCGCACGCGCGCGGCGCGCGGTGCAGGGTGCCACGGCAATCAGGGAGTGGACCGATGAGCGAAGCGCACCGCGTGGTGGCGATCCTGCCGAGCGACGATCTCGATGCGAGCGAGCGATTCTATGCGCGGCTGGGATTCGCCGTGGTGAGCGATCACGGCCATTACCGCATCCTTGCCGACGGACGCGGCTGGCACCTGCACCTCAACCGGATGCCGGGCTGGCCGCGCAACGTCGAGGACAATCCGTTCGGACTGTACCTCTATGTCGAGGACGTCGACGCAGTCGCCGACCAGGTGCGCGAGCTGATCATCGAGCCCGGCGCGCCGCACCGCAAGCCGTGGGGGACGTATGAGTTCGCGGTGAGCGATCCCAGCGGGACGCTGGTGCGGGTGGGGCGGGTGCTGGAATAACGCCCCTTGCCGTCATCCCGGCGAAGGCCGGGATCTCAGGCCGCAAGCGCCCGCCGCCTAAGACCCCGGCCTCCGCCGGGGTGACGAGCGGTAAAACGAAAAAGGCCGGACGTTTCCGCCCGGCCCCTTCGTGATTCGGTCGCTGAGATCAGCTGCCCGGCGTGAGGTTCACTGCCGCGTACTTGCCGCGACGATCGACCTCGAGCTCGAACTCGAGCCGGTCGCCTTCGTTGAGCGTCGGCATGCCGGCGCGCTCGACGGCGCTGATGTGGACGAACGCATCGGGCTGGCCGTCATCG
>Ga0065165_1003521_pt1 | contig 10860 bp, 8 predicted proteins | sample AraplaMF_Cvi_mMF_FD_63813 | JGI IMG/M metagenome (GOLD analysis project Ga0065165, IMG submission 63813) | Arabidopsis root microbial communities from the University of North Carolina, USA - plate scrape MF_Cvi_mMF (version 2) (version 3) | ecosystem: Host-associated > Plants > Roots > Endosphere... | reverse complement strand
CGAACGCCTTCGAGCGTCAGAGAACGGGAGGAGACGCTGCCGCGGTGGATGAGCGGGATCAACGCACCTTCCTCGGTCAGCATGTCGTTCAGCTCCTTCGACAGCGCTGCGCGCTTGTCCGGATCAGCCGTCTTGGAGAGTTCCGCAACCTTCTTGTCGTAGTCGGGGTTGCAGTAGCGGACTTCGTTTTCGCCCTGCCAGCCGTTGGCCGGGCTGGGGATCTTGTCGCACAGCCAGCCGGCCAGATACTTTTCCGGGTCGGTGCCGTCGAAATTGTTGGTCAGCATCTCGATGTCGGCGAAGAATTTCTGGAACGTATCCGGGCTTGCCGGGTCGCCGCCGAAATAGACGGACGCACTGATGTTGCGCAGCTCCGTGGCAACGCCGATCTGGGACCACATGTCCTTGACCAGTTCCTGGGTGGCCTGGCGAACGGAGTTGGTGGAGGTCTGGTAGAGGAAGGAGAGCTTGACGCCGTTCTTGGCGCGGATGCCGTCCGATCCCTTCTTCCAGCCGGCATCGTCGAGCAGCTTGTTGGCGCCCTCGATGTCCTGCTTCAGGCACCAGCTGTCGTTCTTCGTCGAGGCGACCGCGGCCGGTGCGGGCACGATGTTGCAGGTGGGCCTGCCAGCTGCGCCATAGCCGGTCTCGACGATGACGTCGCGGTCGATGGCGAGCGACAGCGCGCGGCGGACCGCCGGGTCGGACAGGGCCGGGTGCGGGCCGCCTTCCTTGGTGGCGCGCTTGTCGCCAAGCTTGGGATCCGGGTTGAAGTGGTTGATGTTGATGCGCTCGACCTGGGTGCCGAATGCGGTTTCCAGCTTGCCCTTGCCGGCTTTCAACATGGTGGCGAGCACTTCCGGCTCGACCTGCATGTTCCAGGCGTAATCATATTCCCCGGTTTCGAGAACCGCACGCGCGGCCGAGGCTGCGTCGCCGCCGCCCTTGAGCGTCGCCGTTGCAAAGGCCGGCTTGGCGGCATCACGGTAGTTCGGGTTGGCGGTAAAGGTGATCACGTCGTTCGGCTTGAATTCCTTGACCATGAAGGGGCCGGTGCCGATCGGGCCGAAGTTGGCCGAGGTGCAGCCAGGAGCCGCTGCTCCGACGCACTTCTCGAACTGCTTCTTCTGGATGATCGGCGACTGGGCGCCGACGAATGCGCTGTAGGGATAGGGTTTTGGCTCGGTGAAGGTGATCTTGACCGTGTGCGGGTCCGGGGCCTCGACAGATTTGACGCCTTCATAGTAAGCGGCCTGGGCGCAGCCGCCGTCCGGCGCCTTGCAATACTGCCAGGTGAAGATCGCGTCATCGGCGGTGAACGCGGTGCCGTCCGACCATTTCAGGTCCGGCTTCAGCTTCCACGTCATGCTGAGGAGGTCCTTCGAGACGCCGCCATTCTCGACGGTCGGGATCTCGGTGACCAGCATCGGAACGAGTTCGCCCTTCTCGTCGTAGCGGGCGAGCGGCTCGATGACCATGGAGGACGCGTAGACCTCCTTGGTGCCGCCCGACAGGTACGGATTCATCGTCGATACGGCCTGCCAGAACAGGATTTTCAGGTCGCCGTCCGTGCCGCGCGCCGCCTGTGCCGCCGAGCCGGCGAGAGCGAGCGCCGCCGCCGTGCCGACCAGGAGGAGTTTTAGTTTCTTCATGCTGCCGTTCCCCTTTGTTATGTCTTTGAGCTGCATCGAAGCCTGGGCCTTATGATGGTCCCTTGTTCTTCGAAAATGCTGGGAAGTAACCGTCAAGTTGTTGACGATTCGAAATAAATCTGTTCGCGGCCTCCATCAGATGCGTGGCGCAAAAATGATCAGCGATGTCTTGAAAACGCCTGATGATCAAAATTTGGGCCATCTAAGCATAGGCCTATTTGGCGTGCAAGGGCCAAAATTGCAGCTTGCAAAACCCTGTCACGGCGTCGCAGTATCGCGCCCAGGATCCGCTCGCGACCAGAGGGGAAACGATGAAAAAGACAATGAGGTTCGTTTATGCCGGTCATCAATCGCGTCGCCGAAATGCAGGATCAGATCGCTGAGTGGCGGCGCCATCTGCACGAAAATCCGGAGCTTCTCTACGACGTCCACAAGACCTCGGCGTTCGTTGCCGACAAGCTGAAGGCGTTCGGCTGCGACGTGGTGCAGACCGGCATCGGCCGCACCGGGGTGGTCGGCATCATCAAGGGCAGCCAGGGCGAGGGGCCGGTGATCGGCTTCCGCGCCGACATGGACGCGCTGCCGATCCTCGAGACATCCGGCAAGCCCTGGGCCTCCAAGACGCCCGGCAAGGCGCATTCGTGCGGCCATGACGGGCATACCGCCATGCTGCTGGGGGCCGCCCAGTATCTGGCCGAGACGCGCAATTTCAAGGGCTCGATTGCCGTCATCTTCCAGCCCGCCGAAGAGGGCGGCGCGGGTGCGCTTGCCATGATCAATGACGGATTGATGGACAAATTCGGCATTTCCCAGGTGTTCGGCATGCACAACGAACCCAGCCTTCCGGTCGGAAGCTTCGCGATCCGCAAGGGTTCGGTGATGGCGGCCGCCGACACGTTCGAGATCACCATCAACGGACGTGGCAGCCATGCGGCCCAGCCGCATCTGTCGATCGACCCGGTCCTGGCGGCAAGCCACGTGGTGGTGGCGCTGCAATCGGTCGTATCGCGCGAGACCGATCCCCTGAAGTCGCTGGTGGTGACGGTCGCATCCATTCATGGCGGCGAGGCGAGCAACGTCATTCCCGCCTTCGTCAAGCTTGCCGGGACCGTGCGCACGCTGTTGCCGGAAACCCGCGATTTTGCCCAGAAGCGGCTTTCGGAAGTGGCGCAGGCGACCGCCACGGCGCATGGCGCGACGGCGGAGGTCATTTACCGGCGCGGCTATCCCGTCACCTTCAACCACGCGGACGAGACGGATTTTGCCGTCGAGATCGCCTCGAAGGTCGCCGGCCCGCGCGCCGTCAATGCCGGCATGGCGCCGCATATGGGCGCGGAGGACTTTTCCTACATGCTGGAGAAGCGGCCCGGCGCCTTCATCTTCGTCGGCAACGGCGACACTGCAAGCCTTCACAATGCCGCCTACGACTTCAACGACGAGGCCATTCCCTTCGGCGTCAGCTATTGGGTGACACTGGCCGAAACGGCGCTCGCTGCCTGAACCGGCTTGCGCCTGAGACGTTGATAACCCGAACAGCACAAGGAGACGACGATGTTGCTATCCGGAACCGCGATGGAAGAGGGCGGGGGATCGGTCACACCGGTGCTTTCGGTCCGCAACCTGTCGACGTCCTTCCGCGTCAATGACGAGTGGAAGACGGTCGTGCGGAACATATCCTTCGACGTGGCGCCGCGCGAGACCGTGGCGATCGTCGGGGAATCGGGATCCGGCAAGAGCGTCACCTCGCTGTCGATCATGCGCCTGCTGCCGAAGAATTCGAGCCGCATAGAGGGGCAGATCCTGCTCAATGGCCGCGAACTGCTGTCGCTTCCCGAAGAGCAGATGCGCAGGGTGCGCGGCAACGACATCTCGATGATCTTCCAGGAGCCGATGACCTCGCTCAATCCGATCTTCCCGATCGGCAAGCAGATCGCCGAGGCGCTGACCGTGCACACCGACATCTCCAACGCCGACGCCAAGGCCGAGGTGATCCGGCTGCTCGAAAAGGTGCGCATCCCGAACGCCAAGGGCCGGTTCGACGAATATCCGCACCAGTTCTCGGGCGGCATGCGCCAGCGCGTGATGATCGCCATGGCACTCGCCTCGAAGCCCAAGCTTTTGATCGCCGACGAGCCGACCACGGCGCTCGACGTCACCATCCAGGGGCAGATCCTCGACCTCATCAAGGTGCTGCAGGAAGAAGAGGGCATGTCGGTGCTGTTCATCACCCACGACATGGGCGTCGTGGCTGAGGTCGCGGACCGGACCATCGTCATGTATCGCGGCGACGCGGTCGAGACCGGCCCGACGAGCGACATCTTCCACCGCGGCCAGCACCCTTACACGCGCGCACTGCTGTCGGCCGTACCGCGGCTCGGCTCGATGGGCGACCGCAAGCTGCCGCTGCGCTTCCCGAGCGTCGATATCCGCACGGGCGAGCAGCAGGTGCTTGCCGATGTGGTCGACACGGTCGGCAAGGGCAAGACGCCGATCCTCGACGTCAAGGATCTGACGACGCGCTTCGATATCCATTCAGGCCTGTTCGGCCGCAAGACGGGTGCCGTGCATGCGGTGGAAAAGGTCTCGTTCGACCTCTTCGAAGGCGAGACCCTGTCGCTGGTGGGCGAATCCGGCTGCGGCAAGTCGACCACCGGCCGCTCGGTCACCCGTCTCATCAACCCGACCAGCGGCAGCGTGACGCTCGACGGCTACGACGTGATGAGCCTCGATCCGCCGACGCTGCGCAAGATGCGCCGGTCGGTGCAGATGGTGTTCCAGGACCCGTTCGCGTCGCTCAACCCGCGCATGAGCATCGGTTCTGCGGTGATGGAGCCGTTTATCGAACACGGGCTCGGCACCAAGGCGCAGGCCCGCCAGAAGGCGGCGGCGCTGCTCGAGCAGGTGGGCCTATCGGCGGACATGATGAAGCGTTTCCCGCACGAGTTTTCGGGCGGCCAGAGGCAGCGCATCGCGATTGCCCGCGCGCTGATGCTCGACCCGAAGGTGATCGTCGCGGACGAGGCGGTGTCCGCGCTCGACGTGTCGATCAAGGCGCAGGTCTGCAACCTGCTGCTCGACCTGCAGCAGAGCCTCAACCTCGCCTTTTTGTTCATCTCCCACGACATGGCCGTGGTGGAGCGGGTCAGCCACCGGGTGGCGGTGATGTATCTGGGCGAAATCGTCGAGATCGGCCCGCGCGCAGCCGTTTTCGAAAACCCGCAGCATCCGTATACGAAGAAGCTGATCTCGGCGGTTCCGGTCCCCGATCCGGCCCGCCGGCGCGTCAAGCGCAACATGTCGACCGACGAGATCAAGAGCCCGATCCGTCCGGTCGGCTACCTGCCGCCGGCACGGGAATACCGCGAAGTCTCGGCCGGACACCTAGTGCAGGTGGAGTAGAGCCCCGCTGCAATATTTGCCGACCGCCCTGGCTTATGGTATCTTCCGGATGCCTGCAGCCCGGGCGTCTGGCACGAGGAAGTCTCGCATGAGCGACAAGGACACGATGCGCCAGCGTACGCTCGAAGCCGCGCATCTGCAGCGGATCGAGGGCAATCCGCTCGATGCGGAACAGATCGCCATGTTCGAGATGTTCGATCGCGAAGGCTGGTCCGAGGAACGTCAGTTAGCCTATATTCTCGCCCGCGCTCGGGCGGCTGCGGCGTCCGAAGCGGCGGAATGAGCGACGATCCCTATCTCTATCCGGGGACCCGCATTCTTAAAAACAAGCTCGGTATTCTCGATCCAACGAAGCTTGATTACCACGAGCGGGAAATTGTCGCGATGCGAATGCGACAGGGCATCCCCACCGGCAATTTCGATCTCAAGCATCTGAAGGCCATCCATCGGCATCTCTTCCAGGACATCTATGCCTGGGCCGGCGAGATCCGTACCGTCGAGATCTCGAAAGGCTCAAGCCAGTTCCAGTTCCGCCAGTACATCGATACCGGGATGGCAGACGTGCATCGCCGGCTCGTCCAGGCAGACTTTCTGACAGGGATGGAGCGACATCATTTTGCAGCCAAGGCCGCGCAGATCATCGGCGACGTCAACTATGTCCATCCGTTCCGCGAGGGAAACGGCCGGACGCAGTTGCACTACCTCAAGCAACTGGCCGCCAAGGCCGGTCATCCGCTCGACCTGACAAAGATCGACGCGACAGGCTGGATCGAGGCGTCCATCGACGCAAACCGTGCCCAGTACGATCGGATGGCGGCGGTCCTGGACGATGCCCTGCAGCAATCGTGAGCGCAGTGTCCCAACCGTTTGACAGCCGCTCCGAAAACATGGCAGCAAACCCGCGAGGAGAATCCTGCCATGGCAAAACGGTCCGATACCCAAGGTCGACTGGACGATGCGGCGAGGGCCGGATGGCTCTATTACGTCGCCGGCAGGACGCAGGACGAGATCGCCTCGTCGATGGGCGTGTCGCGGCAGACGGCGCAGCGACTGGTTTCGCTTGCGGTCGCCGAGCGGCTGATCAAGGTGCGGCTCGACCACCCGATCTCCGTCTGCCTTGAACGGGCCGAGAGGCTGCGGGAAACCTACGGGCTGCAGTATGCGGAGGTCGTGCCCAGCGATCCGCTGGGGGCGTCCTCGACAGTCGGTATCGCGGAGGCGGGCGCAGCCGAGATCGAGCGCTGGCTGAAGCGGCCGGATCCGATCATCATCGCCGTCGGCACGGGCCGGACGCTGAAGGCCGCCGTCGACCAGCTGCCGCCGATGGAGTGCCCGCAACACCGGATCGTCTCGCTCACCGGCAATATCGGGCCGGACGGATCGGCCGCCTTCTACAACGTCATCTTTTCCATGGCCGACGCCATCAAGGCGCGCCACTTTCCCATGCCCCTGCCGGTGCTGTGCTCCTCGCTCGAGGAGCGGACGACGCTGCACGATCAGGCGCTGGTGCGCTCGACGCTGGCGCTCGGTGCCCAGGCGGACGCCACCTTCGTCGGGATCGGCGAACTCGGGGTGGAAGGTCCGCTCTGCGTCGACGGGTTTCTCGCCCGCGAGGAGATGCTGCGGCTCATCGGCTGTGGCGCCGTGGGCGAGATCTGCGGCTGGATCTACGATCAGGACGGCCACCTCCTCGAGGACGCCGTCAACGAACGGGTGGCCAGCGTACCGATCCCGTCGCGGGAGACTTCGCGCGTCATCGGGCTTGCCCAGGGCCAGCGCAAATGGCCGGCAATCAAGGCTGCGTTGAGCGGAGGTCTGCTCAACGGGATCATCACCGATGAAGCGACAGCCTCCTACCTGCTCGCCGGCTAGCAGAATTTCTCCAAACAAAACAGTTGATTAATGTTTTTCGTTGCGTTGCAGCGATGAATCTCCGTTGACTTGCGCGTGTGAATGATGGGTAATTGCCCATGAGCAAAGCGAATGCTCGCATTCCATCTTCTCGGGAGGAAGATATGACATTGAAGACGATTTTGCTGAGCGCATGCTCAGCGCTGATGTTTGCCGGCGTTTCGACGACGGGGGCACTGGCCGAAACCCTGACCATCGCCACCGTCAACAATGGCGACATGGTCCGGATGCAGAAGCTGACGGACGATTTCAAGACCAAAAACCCGGACATCGAACTCAAGTGGGTTACGCTTGAGGAAAATGTCCTGCGCCAGAAGGTGACGACGGATATCGCCACCAAGGGCGGCCAGTACGACATCGTCACCATCGGCACCTATGAAGTTCCGATCTGGGCGAAGCAGGGCTGGCTCGCACCGCTGGACAAGCTCGGCGACAACTACGACGTCAACGACCTTCTGCCGGCCATCCGCAGCGGCCTGACGTCGGACGGCAAGCTCTACGCCGCTCCGTTCTACGGCGAAAGCTCGATGGTCATGTACCGCAAGGACCTGTTCGAAAAGGCCGGGCTGAAGATGCCCGACGCTCCGACCTGGGAATTCGTTGCCGACGCTGCCAAGAAGATCACCGACAAGAAGGGTGAAGTCTACGGCATCTGCCTTCGCGGCAAGGCCGGCTGGGGCGAGAACATGGCCTTCCTGACCGCCATGTCGAACTCCTTCGGCGCACGCTGGTTCGACGAAAAGTGGAACGCCCAGTTCGACCAGCCGGAGTGGAAGAAGACGCTCGAATTCTACGTCAAGATGATGAAGGAAGACGGACCTCCGGGCGCGTCCTCGAACGGCTTCAACGAAAACCTGGCGCTGTTCCAGCAGGGCAAGTGCGGCATGTGGATCGATGCCACGGTCGCGGCATCCTTCGTCGCCGACCCGAAGCAGTCCAAGGTCGCCGACAAGGTCGGTTTCGCTCTGGCTCCCGACAATGGTCTGGGCAAGCGCGGCAACTGGCTGTGGGCCTGGAACCTTGCCATTCCTGCCAGCTCCAAGAAGACCGACGCGGCCGAGAAGTTCGTCTCCTGGGCAACCAGCAAAGACTACACCAATCTCGTCGCCCAGAAGGAAGGCTGGCTGAATGCACCTCCCGGCACCCGTGCGTCGCTCTACGCCAATGCCGACTACCAGAAGGCTGCACCGTTCGCCAAGATGACGCTCGACAGCATCAACTCGGCTGACCCGACGAAGCCGACTGTCAAGCCGGTACCCTATGTCGGCGTCCAGTTCGTCGCCATTCCGGAGTTCCAGGGCATCGGGACCGCCGTCGGCCAGCAGTTCTCGGCTGCCCTTGCCGGTCAGTCGACTGTCGACCAGGCCCTGAAGAGCGCTCAGCAGCTGACGACCCGCGAAATGAAGAAGGCCGGTTACCCCAAGTAACCCCGTCCTTCCGACGGCATGGCGGGATGCGTCCCGCCATCAGCCGGAACCGCCGCACACGACATGCGTCGGCGGTTCCGTTCGCTCAAGGCCGCCAAGCGGCTTCCCGATGACACCCAGACTGGGCAGGTTTAAGCCATGGCGACCTTCCACACTCGCTCTGCCGCGCGCCTGATGATGGCTCCGTCCGTGCTGCTTCTGTTTGCATGGATGATCGTGCCGCTGGCGACGACGATCTACTTCTCGACCCTGAACTACAATCTGCTCTCTCCGGGCGATCACGCGTTCCTGGGCATCACCAATTACCAATACTTCCTGACCGATCCGGCCTTTTTCGATGCGCTGATCAACACGCTGCTGCTGGTGGGCGGGGTGCTGTTCATCACCATCATCGGCGGCATCGGCTTTGCACTGCTGCTCGACCAGCAGATCTACGGGCAGGGCATCGTGCGCATCCTGGCGATCGCGCCCTTCTTCGTCATGCCGACGGTCGCGGCACTGGTCTGGAAGAACATGTTCATGAACCCGGTCAACGGGTTGTTTGCGTATTTCTTCCGCCTGGCGGGAATGGAACCGCTCGACTGGCTCGCATCGATCCCGCTTTTCTCGATCATCATCATCGTCGCCTGGCAGTGGCTGCCGTTCGCCACCCTCATTCTCCTGACCTCGCTGCAATCGCTGGACGAGGAGCAGAAGGAAGCGGCCGAGATGGATGGTGCAAGCGCTTTCTCGCGGTTCATCTACCTGACGCTGCCGCACATGGCACGGGCGATCACGGTGGTCATTCTGATCGAGACCATCTTCCTGCTGTCGGTCTTCGCCGAGATCCTGGTCACCACCAATGGCGGGCCCGGCACGGACAGCACGAACCTCACCTATCTCATCTACTCGCAGGCGCTCCTGCAGTTCGATATCGGCGGCGCGTCGGCGGGCGGCATTGTGGCGGTCATCCTGGCCAATATCGTCGCGATCTTCCTTGTCCGCATCGTCGGCAAGAACCTGGAGGCTTGAGATGGCTCGCCGTATCACCAATCGCCGCAAGGTCGTCATCTCGCTGATCGCCTGGAGCATCGCGCTGGCGCTGTTCTTCCCGATCCTGTGGACCTTCCTCACCAGCTTCAAGACCGAAGGAGATGCGGTCGCGACGCCGCCGCAGTTCCTGTTCTTCCACTGGACGACGGAAAACTATATCGAGGTGCAGGCGCGGTCCGACTACTTCCTGCACTTCTTCAACTCGGTCGTGATCGCGGTCGGCTCGACCCTGATCGGTCTTGCCATCGCCATCCCCGCCGCCTGGGCGATGGCGTTCGCGTCGACCAAGCGGACCAAGGACATCCTGATGTGGATGCTCTCCACCAAGATGATGCCACCCGTCGGGGCGCTGATCCCGATCTACCTGATCTTCCGCAACATGGGGCTGCTCGACAGTCGCTGGGGCCTGGTCGGCGTGCTGACGCTGATCAACCTGCCGATCATCGTCTGGATGCTCTACACCTACTTCAAGGAAATTCCGGGCGAGATCCTCGAAGCGGCGCGCATGGACGGTGCGTCGCTGATGAAGGAGATCGTCTACGTGCTGACGCCGATGGCGGTGCCGGGGATTGCTTCCACGCTGCTCCTCAACATCATCCTGGCCTGGAACGAGGCGTTCTGGACACTCAATCTCAGCACTTCGGAAGCGGCGCCGCTGACCACCTTCATCGCCTCCTATTCGAGCCCCGAAGGCCTGTTCTACGCCAAGCTTTCGGCAGCCTCGACCATGGCGATCGCGCCGATCCTCATCCTTGGCTGGTTCAGCCAGAAGCAACTCGTCCGCGGCCTGACGTTCGGCGCGGTTAAGTAAGGACTTTCTCCATGGGCAGCATCACCATCAGAAACGTGTCCAAGACCTTCGGCGAAGCCAAGGTCATTCCGAATATCGACCTGGAGATCAATGACGGCGAGTTCGTCGTGTTCGTCGGGCCTTCCGGCTGCGGCAAGTCGACCCTGCTGCGGCTGATCGCCGGGCTCGAAGACGTCAGCGGCGGCCAGATCCTGATCGACGGCAAGGACGTCACCGAAGCGGCGCCCGCCGAGCGCGGCCTTGCCATGGTGTTTCAGTCCTATGCGCTCTATCCGCATATGAGCGTGCGCAACAACATCGCCTTCCCGCTGAAGATGGCGAACATGGACCAGGCGCTGATTAACAAGAAGGTGGAGGGCGCCGCCAAAGTGCTCAACCTCACCGACTATCTCGATCGTCGCCCGGGGCAGCTCTCGGGCGGCCAGCGCCAGCGTGTGGCGATCGGGCGGGCCATCGTGCGCGAACCGTCCGCCTTCCTGTTCGACGAGCCGCTTTCCAACCTCGACGCGGCCCTGCGCGGCACGATGCGCCTCGAGATCAGCGACCTGCACTACCAGCTGAAGACGACCATGGTTTACGTCACCCACGACCAGATCGAAGCCATGACCATGGCCGACAAGATCGTGGT
>Ga0065165_1003519_pt1 | contig 10867 bp, 9 predicted proteins | sample AraplaMF_Cvi_mMF_FD_63813 | JGI IMG/M metagenome (GOLD analysis project Ga0065165, IMG submission 63813) | Arabidopsis root microbial communities from the University of North Carolina, USA - plate scrape MF_Cvi_mMF (version 2) (version 3) | ecosystem: Host-associated > Plants > Roots > Endosphere... | reverse complement strand
GATGCATGCCATCCTCGAGCTGCAGGCCGGCAACCGAGGCGACCCCGTCCAGGAAGAACGGATAGAGCGGGACGCCGTACTTTTCGGCGAGCCGCTTGTAGATCGGATTGAACCGCGCCGCGTAGTCCGCGCCCATGTTGGGCGGCGCCAGCATGCCCATCAGCAGAACCGGAATACCCCGCTCCTTGAGCCGGGCAAGCGTGGTGTCGAGGCTCTTTTCCGTCTGCTCCGGAGAAATCCCCCGCAGCGCGTCATTGGCGCCAAGCTCGAGGATCACCCCGTCGGTGCCGTCCGGAACGGACCAGTCGATGCGCGACAGCCCGCCCGTGCTGGTATCGCCCGAAACGCCGGCATTGGTCACGACGACCGCGCGGCCCTTTGCCTTGAGCGCGGCTTCCAGCTTTGCCGTGTAGGATTCGGTCGGCGCGAGCTGGTATCCGGCCATCAGGCTGTCGCCGAAGCCCACCAGTTGCACCGTCTTGTCCTGCCCCCAGGCGCCAGAGACGCCAGAGACGCCAATGGCGCCGAGCGTCAGGCCCGACATGACGATGAAGTGAAGCAGGCTTGCTTTAAAACGCATGGTCTGTCTCCTAGATCTGCCCTTACCGCAGTGCCGCATGAATACCGCTATATAGGACGCTTCGTTTTGACTGAAACCATCATCACGTTGAAGAAGGCCGATTTGACCCTCGGCACCGCAGCCGCCAGGGTCCACGTGCTAAAGGGCATCGACCTCGACATCGAGGCGGGTGCGTCCGTCGGCATCATCGGCCCCTCGGGCTCGGGCAAATCGACGCTGCTGATGGTGCTCGCCGGCCTCGAGCGCCTCGACGGCGGCGAGATCGTCATCGCCGACACCGCCCTGCACACGCTGTCGGAAGACGCGCTCGCCGATTTTCGCGGCAAGAACATCGGCATCGTCTTCCAGTCCTTTCACCTGATCGCCAACATGACGGCGCTCGAGAACGTCGCGGTTCCGCTCGAACTCGCCAATGTCGCCAATGCCTTCGACATCGCCCGCCGCGAGCTGACCGCGGTCGGTCTGGGCGAGCGCCTGGAGCATTACCCCGGCCAGCTGTCGGGCGGCGAGCAGCAGCGCGTCGCGATCGCCCGAGCGCTTGCCCCCTCGCCGGCGGTGCTGATCGCCGACGAGCCGACCGGCAACCTCGACACGGAAACCGGCCGCCAGATCGCCGATCTTCTCTTCGCCAAACAGGCGGAGCGCGGCATGACCATGCTGCTCGTCACCCACGACACCTCGCTCGCCTCCCGCTGCTCTCGCCAGATCCGGGTGCGCTCCGGCCAGATCGTTGATGACGGCCTCTCGGGACACACGCCGCAGGTTGTCTCCGCATGACGGCGCTCCACCGCCTGCCGATTTCCTTCCGGCTCGCGCTGCGCGAAATGCGCGGCGGCCTCAGGGGCTTCTACATCTTCCTCGCCTGCATCGCGCTTGGCACCGGCGCGATCGGTGCGGTCAACTCTGTCTCGCGCGCCATCACCTCGGCGATCTCCGGCCAGGGCCAGGAACTGCTGGCCGGCGACATAAGGTTCGAGCTGAACAACCGGGAGGCCTCCGCCGAGGAGCAGGCCTTCCTCAAGGGTCTCGGCACCGTCTCCGTCACCACTGGCCTTCGCTCCATGGCGCGCAAGCCGGACGGCAGCGACCAGGCATTGGTCGAGGTAAAGGCCGTCGACAGCGGCTATCCGCTCTACGGCACGCTGCAGACCGAACCCGCCTCGCCTGCAGCAGAGCTCACCGCCAGACGGGGCGATGCCTTCGGCGCACTGGCCGCCCCTCTCCTCGCGGACCGGATGGGCCTGAAACCCGGGGACCGGCTTCTGCTCGGTAATGCCACCCTGGTGATCACCGGCACGGTGACGCGCGAGCCGGACGCGGTCTCCGACGGGTTCGGGTTTGCGCCACGCCTGCTGATCAGCCGCGACGCCCTCGATGCCTCCGGCCTGATCACCACCGGTAGCTTGGTGGAGCACGCCTACAAGATCAGGCTCGACGATCCTGCCATCCGCGGCACCCTGACCGACCGCGCCAACAGGCAGTTCCCGAGCGCCGGCTGGTCGATCCGTACCAGCGACCGGGCAGCACCGTCGCTGACGGAAAATGTCGATCGCTTCGCCCAGTTCCTGACGCTGGTCGGACTGACGGCGCTGATCGTCGGCGGGGTCGGCGTCGCCAATGCGGTGCGCGCCTTCCTGGATGCCAAGCGCACGACGATCGCCACCTTCAAGTGCCTCGGCGCGCCGGCCGCCGTCGTCACCCAGATCTACCTCATCCAGATCATGCTGCTGGGCCTGGCGGGCACCGCGATCGGTATCCTGATCGGCGCCGTGACGCCGCTCATCGCTCTCCACTTCCTGGACGGGGTTCTGCCCGTTCCCAAGGATCTCGCCCTCTTCCCTTCCGCGCTTTTGCTTGCGGCGGTGTTCGGGGTCATCATCACCTTCGCCTTTGCCGTTCTTCCGCTTGGACATGCCCGGGAAGTGCCGGCCACCGCTCTCTTTCGCGAACAGGGCTTCGAGTCGCGGCGCCTGCCGTCATGGCCCTACCTTCTCGCAGCCGGCGCGGCGCTGGCGCTTCTTTGCGCGCTCGCCGTCCTCTCGTCCGAAGACCGGTACCTCGCCGCGATCTTCCTTGCCGCCGTCGCCGGCGCCTTCGTCGCCCTGCGGCTGGTGGCCGTGCTGATCGCCGCCCTGGCGCGCAGAAGCCCGCGGGTGAACTCTCCGGCCCTGAGGCTGGCGATCGGCAACATCCATCGACCCGGTGCACTGACGCCCTCGGTCGTCCTGTCGCTCGGCCTCGGCCTTGCCCTGCTGGTCACCATCGCCCTGATCGACGGCAACATGCGGCGCCAGCTGACCGGCAACATTGCCGAAAAGGCGCCGAACTTCTTCTTTGTCGACATCCAGGGCTCCGAACGCGAAGGCTTCGTCAATGTCCTGAAGCAGCAATTGCCGCAGGGCGTGGTGACCGAGGCCCCGATGCTACGTGGCCGCATCCTCGCCTTCAACGGCAAGGACGTAACGCAGTTGAACGTGCCCGCCGCCGGCCGCTGGGTCCTGCGCGGCGACCGCGGCATCACCTACGAGGAAACGCTGCCCGAGAACTCGTCGCTGGTGGAGGGCAGCTGGTGGCCGGCCGACTATGCGGGCGAGCCGCTGGTCTCCTTCTCGGCGGAGGAAGCGGGCGAACTCGGCCTCAAGATCGGCGACACCGTCACCGTCAACGTGCTTGGCCGCAACATCACCGCGAAGATCGCCAACCTGCGCAAGGTGGAATGGAGGTCCCTGTCGATCAACTTCGTCATGGTGTTTTCGCCCAACACCTTCCGCGGCGCACCGCACGCCTGGCTGGCGACGCTCAGCGATCCGGCCGCCACGCCGCAGCAGGAGGCGGCTGTCCTGCGCGCCGTCACCAACGCTTATCCGACGATCACCAGCGTCCGCGTCAAGGATGCGATCGACATGGTCGACCATCTGATCGGCCAGCTGGCAACAGCCATCCGCGCGGCGGCCGCCGTCGCACTGATCGCCTCGGTCCTGGTCCTGGCCGGCGCGCTCGCCGCCGGAAACCGGGCGCGCACCCACGATGCCGTCGTCCTGAAGACGCTCGGCGCCACCCGCGGCATGCTGATCCGCGCCTTCAGCTACGAATACGTGATCCTCGGAGCGGCTACGGCGCTGTTTGCCCTCGCCGCCGGCTCGCTGTCGGCCTGGTTTGTCATCAGCCGGATCATGAAACTGCAGTCCACCTTCCTGCCGGACGTCGCCCTGCTGACGCTCGCGATCGCGCTGGTGCTGACGGTCGGCATCGGGCTTGCCGGCACCTGGAGGATCCTTGGCCAGAAGGCCGGACCGGTTCTGAGGGAGCTGTGATCGTGAAAGCGGCGAGAAACGCTCCGCGGGCTTGAAAACCACTGTCCGCGGCATCGTTTACCCTAACCGCAGACTTTCGCTTTTCCCCATGCCCGGTCTTGTATGTCGGGTATTATCGCCTCATATTTGAAGCAGGCTAGCTGTAGCTCCGCAGCGGCGCCTGGGTCTCGATCAAGGGGGCCCGACACCGTGAAACTTCCGGAGCTCATGAGGAAACCAATGGCTGACTACAACAATTCACCGAACAGGGCAGCCTGGGGCCGCTCCCAGTCTGGTGCCCTGATCGACCAGGGCCTGCGCACCTACATGCTCAAGGTCTACAATCTGATGGCGCTCGGCCTGGCGATCACCGGTATCGCCGCCTTCGTCACCTGGCAGATTGCCGTCCAGGACGGACAGCTGACTGAGTTCGGTCAGGTGCTGTTCCGCAGCCCGCTGCGCTGGATCGTGATGCTGGCGCCGCTCGGCGTCGTGTTCTTCCTGAGCTTCCGCATCAACCGGATGAGCGTCGCTGCCGCGCAGACGACCTTCTGGGTCTATGCGGCTCTGATGGGCCTGTCGCTGTCGTCGATCTTCCTGGTTTATACCGGCCAGAGCATCGTCCAGACGTTCTTCGTCACCGCCGCCTCGTTCGGCGCGCTGTCGCTCTACGGCTACACGACCAAGCGTGACCTGACCGCCATGGGCTCGTTCCTGATCATGGGCCTGTTCGGCCTGATCATCGCCTCCGTGGTCAACATCTTCCTGGCCTCGTCGGCCCTGGCCTTCGCCGTCTCGGTGATCGGTGTCCTGCTCTTTGCAGGCCTGACCGCCTACGACACGCAGAAGATCAAGGAAATGTACATGGAAGCGGACGACGTCGCCGTCATGGGCCGCAAGGCCATCCTCGGCGCCCTGACGCTGTACCTGGATTTCATCAACCTGTTCACCTTCCTGCTGCAGTTCATGGGCAACCGCAACAACTGATCGGCAGGATCTCGATGAAAAGGCGGCCTCCGGGCCGCCTTTTTTGTTGCCCGCAAGGCAGTCGGGTTCTACGACGAAGGTGAGCTCAACGCATCACCAGCCGCGGTGCCAGACCATGTTCTTCGACCTCCGAGACGCCCTCCTGAGCGATATTCCGGCCATCGCGGCGATCTACCGGGATGCCGTCCTCGACGGCACGGCAAGCTACGAAATCGTGCCGCCGGACGAAGCGGAAATGGCCGCACGGTTCGAGGCAATCTGCGCCAAGGGCTACCCCTTCATCGCCGCCTGCACCAACGACGGCAGCCTCATCGGTTACGCCTACGCCTCCGCCTTCCGGACGCGGCCGGCCTACCGTTGGCTGGTCGAGGATTCGATCTATCTGGCGCCGGAAGCACGCGGCCGTGGCATCGGCACGGCCTTGTTGCGTGAGCTCCTGGCACGCTGCGAGAACCTTGGCTTCCGGCAGATGACAGCCGTCATCGGCGGTGCCAGCCCCGCCTCTGTCGCACTGCATGCAAGCCTCGGCTTCCAGATGACCGGCACCCTGAAGGGCACCGGGTTCAAGCATGGCCGGTGGCTGGATACGGTGATCATGCAGATCGCTCTTGGGGAAGGCACGACCACCGACCCCGACATGGATGCCTATCCTGGCACCATGTTCGCCGGCTAGGCTAGTCGATCACCTTCAGCGCCTTGTCGAATACCTTGAGCACCTGTGGCAGCTCCTGGCCGCGTTTCAGGATCCGGCCATCCGTGTTGACGACGCTGTAGGCGCCCTGCTTGCCGGCAAGCTTCGGATTCTTTTCCACGCGAAACAGCGGCATTTCGCCGGATCGCTTGAAGATCGAAAACACCGCCCGGTCCTTCAGATGGTCGATGGCGTAGTCCTTCCACTCGCCCTCGCCCACCATGCGACCGTAGATCTTGAGGATGGCGTCCAGCTCTCGCCGGTGGAACGTCACCGGTGCCGGGTCTCGGTTTTCTCGATAGTCGTTGAGGCTGACGACAACGGCTGCGTCCTGCGATCGCGCGCGGCCGGGCAAATCAGGCTGATCGGACAATAAAAGCTCCCAATCATCAATGTCGGTTCTGTGACAGTGTGCCCGACCAACCGCAAAATGCAAGTCGCCGAGCCGCCTGGAGAAGTTTTTAATCTTGCCCGATTTCGGACAAAAGGGCGCCCGATTTCTCGTCGATATTATCGATGTTGGTTGGCGCAGATTTCGCGCCATATGGTCCGGTCCGCCGCATTGACCCTTACCCCCAGCCCCCCAATGCGCGGGCCGGATCTCCAGCACCCCCACCAAGATGAGTTTTGCCGGCCGCACTCGAGAAGATGTTTGCGGGACCGTGAGCCTTAGCTCTTTTTCTGCCCGACCATCAGCACGGTCGCGCCGAGGATGGCGCCCGGCTCGCCGTTCGGACCGGACGACTGCAGCAGGATCGCACAGCCGTCCTTCTTGGACCGGCCCATGAACTTGCCGGGAAGCGTCAGCTTGACGCTCTTGCCGTTCCACATCCCGACCGACTGCACGTCGTAGACGCTGTGCCAGTAATCCATGGTCTTGCCGGTATTTTCACCCTTGGTGACTTCGATCTGTTCGCGCTTGGTAAAATAGGCGACGACGACATCCGCCTGGCCCTTGCCTTCGCCGATATCGATTTCGATCTCGTCGCCCAGCATGGCAGCCGTCACCGGCACATCAAGCCCCTGTCCGCTCTGCTTCAGGCCCTCGATCTTGCCGTTGATCGCCGCAAGATCGGCACCTTGTCATGGTCGCGGCCGTTGATGACCGCTTGCGGGGTGTAGACGCCGCTGCGCCCCATCGTCTTCGCGTAGCCGTATTGGCGCGCTGTATTTTCCTTGGAGCTCAGCGTGTCCGCCCAGCCGAGATAGTTCCAGTAGTCGACATGATAGGACAGCGCCACCACGTCGCCCTGAGCAACCAGCTGACCGAGCGTTGCGTCCGCCGGCGGGCAGGAAGAACAGCCCTGCGAGGTGAAAAGCTCGACGACACCCTTCGGCTCGCGCACGTCGCCCGCCATCGCACCGCCGGCGGCGAGCAGGCTGGCAAGCAAGACGAGGAAGCGGTTAGGACATGGCATTGGGCGGACCTTTGACGACATTCTGTTGCAACGAGCGCGCATCGGAGACGATGGAACACTCGGTCGCCCAGAGGTAATCAGGCTCGAGGTTCAAGCGGAAGTAACGAAGGGGTGAGGACCGGATATTTGATCGGATTTCAGCCAGCCGTGACGATCGCCTTGGCGGCGTGAAACAAGAATGCGTGGCGGCCGACGGAGTGGCCGCCACGGCATGTTCCGAGAACAGGCCAATCTCTGTGTAACGGGCGCCGGCCGGAGAAGTGCCGACCGGCGCACGAAGCAAAGATCAGGCTGCCAGATCGCGCAGAACGGTCTGCAGGATGCCGCCATTGTTCATGTAGGTCACCTCGTCCAGCGTATCGATGCGGCAGAGGATGTTGACCTCCTTCACCGAGCCGTCGCCGTAGGTGATCCGGGCAATCTTCCACTCGCGCGGCTTGATGTCCCCTTCGAGACCCTCGATGGAGACGGTTTCGTCGCCCTTGAGGTCGAGGCTCTGCCACGTCGTGCCTTCCTCGAAGACGAACGGGACGATGCCCATGCCGACGAGGTTGGACCGGTGGATACGCTCGAACGACTGGGCGATGACCGCCTTGACGCCGAGAAGGTTGGTGCCCTTCGCAGCCCAGTCACGCGACGAGCCATTGCCGTATTCGACGCCCGCGAAGATGACGAGCGGAACGCCCTCGTCCTTGTACTTCATGGCGGCGTCGTAGATCGACATCTCTTCCTTGGACGGATAGTGGAAGGTGTAGCCACCCTCCTTGCCGTTCGGGCCGAGCATGTAGTTGCGGATGCGGATGTTGGCGAACGTGCCGCGCATCATCACTTCATGATTGCCGCGCCGCGTGCCGTACTGGTTGAAGTCGGCAACGCCGACCCCGTGACCCGTCAGGTAGGCGCCGGCAGGCGAAGCCGCCTTGATCGAACCGGCCGGAGAAATGTGGTCGGTGGTGATCTTGTCGCCGAACAGGCCAAGAACGCGGGCGCCCTTGATGTCCTTGAGGCCGGTGCCCGTCTTGCCCATGCCCACGAAATAGGGCGGGTTCTGCACGTAGGTCGAGTTGTTGTCCCAGGCATAGGTCTGGCCCGGCGGGATCTGCACGGCCTGCCAGTGCTCGTCACCCTTGAACACGTCCGCATACTTGCTCTCGTAGAGTTCGCGCGTGACGTATTTCAGGATGAATTCCTGCACTTCGTGGGAGGTCGGCCAGATGTCCTTGAGGAACACCGGATTGCCGTTCTGGTCTTCGCCGAGAGGTTCCGTCGTCAGGTCCTTCTGGACGCTGCCGGCGAGTGCATAGGCGACGACGAGCGGCGGCGAGGCGAGATAGTTTGCCTGGACGTCCGGCGAGATGCGGCCTTCGAAGTTGCGGTTGCCCGAAAGCACGCCGGCGGCAATCAGGCCCTTGTCGTTGATCGTCTTCGAGATCGGCGCCGGCAGCGGGCCGGAGTTGCCGATGCAGGTCGTGCAGCCGAAGCCGACGAGGTTGAAGCCGAGCGAATCGAGCGATCCCTGCAGGCCGGACTTGGCGAGATACTCGCCGACGACCTGCGATCCGGGCGCCAGCGAGGTCTTCACCCATGGCTTGGTCTTCAGGCCCTTGGCGACCGCGTTGCGGGCGAGCAGCCCGGCAGCGATCAGCACCGAAGGGTTGGACGTGTTGGTGCACGACGTGATGGCGGCAATCGCCACGTCGCCATGACCCAGATCGAAGTCGGTGCCTTCGACCGCATAGCGGTTGGCAAGCTGGCCGGGCTTCTTGTACTCGGTGTCGAGCGAACCGGCAAAGCCGGAGGCGATGTTTTCGAGCGCGATGCGGCCTTCCGGACGCTTCGGGCCGGCCATCGACGGAACGACGTCGCCGAGATCGAGTTCGAGCGTGTCGGTGAAGACGAGATCGGCGCCGTCGCCCTCGCGCCACATCCCCTGGGCCTTCGAATAGGCTTCCACCAGCGCGATCCGCTCCAGCGTGCGGCCCGACATGGTCAGGTAGTTGATGGTTTCGCCGTCGACCGGGAAGAAGCCGCAGGTCGCGCCGTATTCCGGACCCATGTTGCCGATCGTCGCGCGGTCTGCGAGCGGCATGTTGTCCATGCCCGGGCCGAAGAACTCGACGAACTTCGACACCACGCCCTTCTTGCGCAGCATCTGCACGACGGTCAGCACCAGGTCGGTCGCGGTGACGCCTTCCTTGAGCTTGCCGGTCAGCTTGAAGCCGATCACTTCCGGCAGAAGCATCGACACGGGCTGGCCGAGCATCGACGCTTCGGCCTCGATACCGCCCACGCCCCAGCCCAGAACGCCGAGGCCGTTGATCATCGTGGTGTGCGAATCGGTACCGACGCAGGTGTCGGGATAGGCGACGGTTTCGCCGTCTTCCTCGTTGGTCCAGACGGTCTGGCCGAGATATTCGAGGTTCACCTGGTGACAGATGCCGGTGCCGGGCGGCACGACGCGGAAGTTCTTGAACGCCTGCTGGCCCCACTTCAGGAAGCGGTAGCGCTCGCCGTTGCGCTCGTATTCGAGCTCGACGTTCTTCGCAAATGCAGTCGGCGTGCCGAATTCGTCGACGATCACCGAGTGGTCGATCACGAGGTCGACCGGAACGAGCGGGTTGATCTTTTCCGGGTCGCCGCCGAGCGCCTTGATGCCGTCACGCATGGCGGCAAGGTCGACCACGGCCGGAACGCCGGTAAAATCCTGCATCAGCACGCGGGCCGGGCGATAGGCGATTTCGGCCTCGGCCTGACCCTTGTTGGTCAGCCATGCCGCGACCGACAGGATCTGTTCCTTGGTGACGGACTTGCCGTCTTCGAAGCGGAGAAGGTTCTCGAGCAGCACCTTCATCGAGAAGGGAAGCTTGGAAACGCCCGCAAGACCGTTCTGTTCGGCCTTGGGCAGGCTGTAGTAAACATAGTCCTTGCCGCCTACAGTCAGGACGGAACGACAATTGAAGCTGTCGATAGATTTAGCCACGGAAAGATAACCCCGCTGATATGTAAGAGCCTACACGCGCGTGCGGACGCCTATGCACTTCATGCACATCAGGATGCGGGTGCGACCATTTCCGCTGTCCGCACGAGAAGATTTTGGTCTTCAAGTTCGGCGCTATATGGAAATCACGCCGGCCGCTGGCGTGGTTGCAGAGCTTATAGATAATTTCTAAGAAGCGTTCCAGACGAAATGAACCGCCGTCTCGAATTTTTGGTATCGAGATGATTAAAATCATAATGAAGGGTCCGGCATGCGGCTGTCAGCCGAACATCTGAGCGCCCGGCGCGGAGAGGACCTGCTGTTCGCCGACCTTTCGTTCACGATAGAGGCGGGCAAGGCCCTCGTGGTGACGGGACGCAACGGCTCCGGCAAGTCCACCTTGCTGCGCGTCGTGGCCGGCCTGTTGCGTCCCGAGACCGGCCGCGTCTCCTTCGATGCGCCGGGCGGCCAGGCCGGCATGCGGGCGGCGGAAGCCTGCCACTATCTCGGCCACCGCAATGCGATGAAGCCGGAGCTTTCGGTGCGCGAGAACCTCGTCTTCTGGCAGCGTTTCCTGGGCGATGCCGGCGGCCGCGGCCTTTCGGCGCTGGACGCCGCCCAGGCGGTCGGGCTCGGCGACATCGTGCACCTGCCGTTCGGCTACCTCTCGGCCGGGCAGCAGCGCCGCATGGCCTTTGCCAAGCTGATGGTGAGCCACCGCCCCGTCTGGCTGCTGGACGAACCGACGGCAGCGCTCGACCGGTCCGCCGAGGGCGTCTTCACCGGCCTGATCAGGCAGCATCTCGCCGCGGGTGGCATGGTCATGGCGGCAACCCACCAGCCGCTCGGACTGGAGACTGCCGAGGAGTTGAAGATGACCGGCTTTGCCGGCGCGGTGGAGGCGATGTGGTGACTGTCACG
>Ga0065165_1003517_pt1 | contig 10869 bp, 10 predicted proteins | sample AraplaMF_Cvi_mMF_FD_63813 | JGI IMG/M metagenome (GOLD analysis project Ga0065165, IMG submission 63813) | Arabidopsis root microbial communities from the University of North Carolina, USA - plate scrape MF_Cvi_mMF (version 2) (version 3) | ecosystem: Host-associated > Plants > Roots >... | reverse complement strand
CCGCCGTTACCCGAGCCGCCGCCCCCGTTTCCGGAACCGCCGCCGCTGCCGCCGCCACTGCCCCACGGACTCTTGGGGGCTTCGTTCTGTAAGATGCCGGCCAGTCCGCGCCAGCCCGATAGGTTCACCATGCCTGTCTTTATAAGGACGCAGAAGCGGATTTACAGTGGCAGCCGCCGATTGTGCGCCTATCTGGCGCGTAATGAATGATGTCCAGGATCTGAAAGCGGCGCTCGCGCCGATCGCGGCGGGCCGCGCCAGCGCACGAATCGAAGCCGGAAGGGCGAGCATCGTCCTCGACGTGACCGGCCTCGGCAAGGAGGCGAGCGCCGAACTGGAAGCCGATGTCCGGCGCGTGGCCGAGGCCGTGCCGGGGGTCGCCGAGGTCCGCGTGCTGCTCACCAGCGAGCGGCGGACGCGGCGGCTGATCGCAGTGGCGAGCGGCAAGGGCGGGGTCGGCAAGTCCACCGTCGCCGCCAATCTCGCGATCGCGCTGGCGAAGCGCGGGCGCCGCGTCGGGCTGGTCGATGCCGACATCTATGGCCCGTCGCAGACCCGGCTGCTCGGCGTCGACGGCATTCGCCCCGAGGCACGCGAGAAGACGTTGATCCCGGTGCAGACTCGATTCGGCGTGCCATTGCTCTCGATGGGCGGGCTCGTGCCCGAAGGACAGGCGATCGCCTGGCGCGGCTCGATGGCGGGCGGCGCGCTCGGCCAGATGGTCGATGCCGATTGGGGCGATGCCGAGGTGCTGCTGCTCGATCTGCCGCCCGGCACCGGCGATCTCCAGCTGACCATGGTTCAGAAGCACAAGCCTGCGGGCGCAGTGATCGTCTCGACGCCGCAGGACCTCGCCTTGATCGACGCGACGCGCGCGATCGACCTGTTCAACAAGGTCGACGTGCCGATCGTCGGGGTGATCGAGAACATGTCGGGCTATGCCTGCCCGCATTGCGGCGAAGTCTCCGATCCGTTCGGCAGCGGCGGTGCCGAGGCGGCGGCGGGCCGGATGGGGCTGCCGTTCCTCGGCCGGGTGCCGCTCGAGCTGGCGATCCGCACTGCTTCGGACGCCGGTGAACCGCCCGCTTCAGGGAACGGCCCGCAGGCGGAGACGTTCGCCGCATTGGCGGCACAGCTGGATGACTGGCTGACCGCAAACGGAGGCTGAGCCATGCCGCTGACGCGCGACGAAGATATTCGCCAGTTGCTGGAAGAGACGCGGACGATCGCGATGGTCGGCGCGTCGGACCGGCCCGATCGGCCGAGCTACGGGGTGATGGCCTATCTCCAGAGCCGCGGCTACCGGGTGATCCCGGTCAATCCGCAGATCACCGGCGAGCATATCCATGGCGAGTTCGTCTTCCGCGAGCTCGCCCAGATCGGCGAGCCGATCGACATGGTCGACATCTTCCGCCGCCCGCTCGCGGCGGGCGAGGCCGTCGACGAGGCGATCGCCGCAGGCGCGAAATCGGTGTGGCTGCAGATCGGCGTGATCAACGCGGAAGCCGCCGCCCGCGCCGAGGCGGCGGGGCTCAAGGTGGTGATGGACCGCTGCCCCAAGATCGACATTCCCCGGCTCGGCGTGCCGCGGGTCGGCGGGGCGCACTGACGACCTAAATCCTCCCTCGCGAAGCGGGGGAGGATTTCAGAGCCGCTCCAGCGCGCCGATCAGCTCGTCCAGATCGCGTTCGTCCTGGTAGAGTCCGAAGCCGATGCGCAGCACGTCGCCGCGCACGTCGACGATGACGTCCTGCGCCTCCAGTTCGGCCTTCCACCGTGCGGCATGCGGCGAGCGCAGGGCAAGGAAGCGCGCCGGCGATCCCGGGTTGAGCAATTCAGCGTCGATCGGCAGCTCCGCCAGCAGCGCGTCGCGCAGTCCGGCCGCGTGCGCTGCGATGGCGGCGGTGGTCAGCCCCTCCTCCCGCAGCATGTCGCGCACCGCGACGAAGCGGTAGATCCCCGACGGGTCGAAGGTCGCACCGAGAAAGCGCCGCGCGTCGGGGGCATAGCCCACGCTGCCCGGCGGCAGCGACAAGTCGTCGAATTCGGCATACCAGCCGGTGATCTCGGGTCGTGGTCCGAAGCCCGGCGGCGCGTGGAGGAACGCGCAGCCTTCGCCTGCCATCGCATATTTGTAGCCGCCGGCGAGGTAGAACACGCGGTCGGCGACGGCGGACAGATCGGTCTCCATCGCCATGAAGCCGTGATAGCCGTCGATCACCACCCACGGACCTTCGGGCCGTGCCAGCGCCGCCAGCGCGGCGATCCCGTCGAAGACGTGGCCGGTGCCGAACTGGACCTGGCTGACGAAGATCAAATCGTGCTCGCCCACGCCGGCGCGCGCGACGATCTGCTCCAACGGCACCCGCTCGACGGTCACGCTGCCGGCTTCCTCCCAGCGCACGCTCTGCCGCCGGAAGCTGTGGAATTCGCCGTCGCTGGTCAGGATGCGCAGTGGACGCTTGGGCAGGGCGGAGACGATGCGCAGCAGCAGCTCGTGGGTGTTGGGCGCGAACACAATGGTGAAGGGGTCGGGCAGCCCCAGCTCGGCGGCGACATGCGCCTGCGCGGCGGGCCAGATCTCGCCCATCACCCGCTCCCATTTGCGGTCGGCGAGGCGCACCCCGTCCTCCCACGCGGCGAGCTGGCCGACATAGGAGGCGTCGGGCCAGAGATGGTGCGAATGCGCCGCGAAGTGCAGCCGCTCGGGTGCCGCCGCAATCGCGCGCTGGAACAGGCGCTTGTAGCTGGTCACAGCTGGGTGCGGAGCGACCACAGCTCCGGAAAGGCGCGTTTCTTCAGCGTCGATTCGAGATAGGGGACGCCGGGGGTGCCGCCGGTGCCCTGCTTCATTCCGATCACGCGGCTGACGGTGAGCACGTGCTTGTGCCGCCACGTCGCCATCGCATCGTCGATGTCGACCAGCTTCTCGGCGAGCTGATAGAGGTCCCAATGGGTATGCGGGTCGCGATAGACCTCGGCCCAGGCCGCCTCGACGCCTGCGCTCGGCTCGTAGGGTTGCGGCCAGTCCCGCGCCAGCGCCTCGCCCGGTACCGCGAACCCCGCCGCAGCGAGCGCGGCATTGGCGTCGTCCCACAGGCTCGGCTCGGCGGCATATTGCTGGGTGAGCGCGCCCGGCGCGCCGCCGCCGCGCACCCCGAGCAGCGTCTCGACCGCGCGAAACTGGTCCGACTGGAAGCCCGAGCTCGGCCCGAGCACTTCGCGGAAGCGGGTATAGTCGCTCGGCGTCATCGTCGCGAGCACGTCCCAGCTCAGCGTCATCACCGCCTGGATGCGGCTGATCCGGGCGAGGTTCTTGTACGCCTCGATCAGCCGGCCCTGGCGGACCAGCATCTTGGCGGGCAGCAGCTCGGCGAGGATCTGCTTGAGCCACAGCTCCTTGGTCTGGTGGATGATGATGAACAGCAATTCGTCGTCGCGATCCGACAGCGGATGCTGCGCGGCGAGCAGCTGGTCGAGCGCGAGATAGCGCCCATAGGTCATGGGTTCGTCGGTCATCATCCACTCCGTCGTCACCCCGGCCTTGGGCCGGGGTCCACCAAGCCTCGCGGGATGTCCCTGGAGCCTCTAGTCCACTGCTTGCCTCCCGGTGGACCCCGGAACAAGTCCGGGGTGACGGGAGGTTTGGAATCAGTCCCGCAGCAGCTCGTTGATCCCCGTCTTGCTGCGCGTCTGCGCGTCGACCGTCTTGACGATCACCGCGCAATACAGCCCCGGCTTGCCCGCGTCGCCCGGCAGCGTGCCCGGCACGACCACCGAATAAGGTGGCACCTGCCCGCGATGCATTTCGCCGGTGGCGCGGTCGATGATCTTGGTCGAGGCGCCGAGATAGACGCCCATCGACAACACCGCGCCCTCGCCGACGCGGACGCCCTCGGCGACTTCGGCCCGCGCGCCGATGAACGCGCCGTCGCCGATGATCACCGGATCGGCCTGGAGCGGCTCGAGCACGCCACCGATCCCGACTCCGCCCGACAGATGGACGTTCCTGCCGATCTGCGCGCAGCTGCCGACCGTCGACCAGGTGTCGACCATCGTGCCTTCGCCGACATAGGCGCCGATATTGACGAAGCTAGGCATCAGCACCGCGCCCTTGGCGACGTGCGCGCCATGCCGGACGATCGCGCCGGGTACTGCGCGGAAGCCCGCGTCGCGGAACGCAGCCTCGCCCCAATTGGCGAATTTCGACGGCACCTTGTCGAACCAATTGGCGCCGCCCGGCCCCTCGACCACGACATTGTCGTTCAGCCGGAAGCTCAGCAGCACGGCCTTTTTCAGCCACTGGTTGACCTGCCAGCCGCCTTCGGCCGTCGGCTCCGCGACCCGCGCGGCGCCGCGATCGAGCAGGTTCAGCGCCTCGGCGACCGCCTCGCGCACGGCGCCTTCGGATCCCAGGCCCAGTTCGGCCCGGTTCTCCCAGGCAGCGTCGATGGTTGCGGCGAGGTCGGTCACGTCAGTCCTCCAGGATCGTGTGGAGCCAGGCTCCGAGATCGGTCACGGTATAGTCGATGAAGCTGCGGTCGGCGGCATCTTCGGGCGCCTGTTCGGAGCCGTTGTCGATCCACACCGTGGTCATGCCGATCGCCTTGGCCGGCTTGAGGTTGCGCGCCATATCCTCGACGAACAGCGATTCGGCCGGGTCGATGCCATAGGCCTCGCACAGGCCCTGATAGGCGGCGGGGTGCGGCTTGGGGCGGTATTCGGTGGCGTGGATGTCGTGGATCGCCTCGAAGGTCTCGCCGAGCCCGAGCCGGTCGAGCACCTTGCCGGCATAAGGCGCGTCGCCATTGGTGAAGACCAATTTGCGCCCGGGCAGCCGCGCGAGCGCCTCGATCAGCGCCTCGTTGCGCTCCAGCACGCTCATGTCGACGTCATGGACGTCGGCGAGATAGTGGCCGGGATCGACGCCGTGCTCGGCGATCAGGCCCGACAGCGTCGTGCCGTGGGCGTGGAAATAGCCCTTCTGGATACGGTGCGCTTCCTCGGGCGAGCAATTCAGCAGGTTGCGGACATAGTCGCCGATCCGCGCGTCGATCATCGCGAACAGGTTCGCGCTCACCGGGTAGAGCGTGTTGTCCAGATCGAAGATCCAGTTGCGGATATGGGCGAGCGCGGGAAGCATCGGATCGGGGCTCTACGGAGTGGACGCCAGGGCCGCAAGGCGGCAGGGAGGAATGCAGTTAACCCACGGTAAAGGCTGCTAAAGTTACATGCGCCGCCGTGCAGGTCTCGGCAGAGGTGAGCGATATGCGAGCGGTTTTCCACGCACGGCTGATGCACGGCGTCGCGATCGGCGGGCTGTTTGCACTCGCGGCATGCGGCGGTGGGGGCGGCGGCAGCAGCCGGCCCAGCCCGATCCCCGCGCCCGTGCCGACGCCGGCTCCGGTTCCCACACCCACACCCGCGCCGACGCCGGTTCCCACGCCCACGCCGACGCCCCTGGCAAGCTACAATACCGCCGAATATCGCGCGACGGCCGGCGCGGTCTCGATGAATGCGCTCACGGCCTATGAGCATGGCGGCACGGGCGCGGGCATCCGCGTCGGCGTGATCGACAGCGGCATCGACCTGCAGAGCGCCGAGTTCGGCGATTGCTCGGGCGGCGTCGGCACGGGCACCTGCCGGATCACCAGCGCGTCGATCGCCGCCGCCGGCAACAGCACGATCGACGATCAGGGCGGCCACGGTACCGCCGTCGCCTTCACCATTGCCGGACGCCGCAACGATGCCGGCACCCACGGCGTGGCGTTCGACGCCCAGCTCATCGTCGCCCGCGCCGACACGCCGGGCAGCTGCGCCGACACCAGCGAGGACGGCGGCTGCAGCTTCGGCGACAATGCCATCGCAGCGGGGCTCGATGCGGCGCGCGCCGGCGGCGCGCGCGTGGTCAACATCTCGCTCGGCGGCGGCGCACCAGGATCGCGGCTGCTCCAGGCGATCAGCAATGCGACTGCGGCGGGTATCGTCATCGTCATCTCCGCGGGCAATGACGGCGAGAAGCCCGAAGGCGGCAACCCCGATCCGTTCGCCGGCGGCGTCGCGGCCAGCGCCGGCGCGCGCGGACTGGTGATCATCGCCGGCTCGGTCGGCACGACCGACCAGATCTCCACCTTCAGTAATCGGGCGGGCACCGGCGCCAACACCTATCTCACCGCCGTCGGCGAACGCGTCCGCGCGCCCGACCAGAACAACAGCGCGATGCTGTGGTCCGGCACCTCCTTCTCTGCGCCGCAGATCGCCGGCGCAGTCGCGCTGCTCGCCCAGGCCTTTCCCAATCTCACCGGCACGCAGATCGTCCAGCTGCTCTACGCCACCGCACGCGATGTGGGCACGGCCGGGGTCGACCCGATCTACGGCCACGGCGTGCTCGATCTCGCACGCGCCTTCCAGCCGGTCGGCACCACCTCGCTTGCCGGTTCGACCGGGGTGGTCACCACCGGCGTCAACGGCGCGCTCTCGACGCCGATGGGCGACGCGCGCCAGGGCGCGCTCGGCGCGGTGGTGCTCGATTCGTTCGACCGCGCCTTCGCCACCGAACTGGCGCGCTCGATCGTCCGCCAGGGGCCGGCGCGGCGGCTGCCGGCATTGATGGCCACCCGCGAGCGCAGCTTCTCGATGGGCGTGCGCGATCTCAGCGTCGCCGTGTCGCTGGTGCCGGCGCGCGACACGATCCGGCTCGAACCGCTCGGAATCGGCACGCGCGACGCAAATGTCGCCCGCATGCTCGCCGCGACGGTCAGCGGCAAGCTGGGCAGCAAGGCACAGTTCGCGATCGGCGCGTCGGAGAGCGGCAATACGCTCACCGCGCGGCTCGCCGGACGCGACGAGCCCGCTTTCCTGGTCGCCCGCGATCCGCTGCACAGTGCCGGCTTCGACGTCGATGTCGGCGGTGCGTTCGCGGTGCGCCAGCCACTCGGCAGCTGGGGCGTCAGCCTCGCGCAGGAGCAGGGCCAGGTGCTCAGCCGCCGCGACACGCAATTCGCCGCATTGCGCTGGGACGCCCAGCGCTCGGGCTATTGGCGCACCACCTTCGGCCTCGACCGGCGCTTCGGCGATCTGCGGGCGGGCCTCTCGCTCACGCGGCTCAGCGAGCGCGACACCGTGCTAGGCGCGCGGTTCAGCACCGGGTTGGGCGCGGCCCGCGCAGACAGCAAATTCGTCGATTTCGCCTTGCGCTACGAGATGGGTGAAGGCTGGACGCTCGGCGGCTCGATGCGCCAAGGCTGGACCAGCGCCAAGCTGCGCAGCGGCGTCGAGGGCGGCGGGTCGATCCGCACCAATGCCTTTGCCGCCGATATCGGAAAGGACGGCCTGTTCGGGCGCGACGATAGTGTCGGCTTCCGCATCGCGCAGCCGCTGCGCGTGGCGAGCGGCGGGATCGGCATCGCGCTGCCTGCCGACTGGGATTATGCGACGATGGCGGTGAGCGCCTGGGATCGCCGCTTCATCAACCTGACGCCGCAGGGCCGCGAAGTCGATTACGAGTTGCGATACGCCTGGCCGCTGCTCGGCGGCAACATCAGCAGCAACCTGTTCCTGCGCAGCAACCCGGGCAATTACGCCGCCTTCCCCAGCGACAAGGGCGGGGCGGTCCGGCTGACCCTGGGATGGTGAGGCCGGCGCCAAGCCAGTCCGGCTTGTCGGCGGCAAAGCAAAGCTTCGGCTAGCGCGCGGGCAGGGCGGCACCCATCTCTCCGGACATGACCGCTTATTCGCTGCTCGACCTCGTTCCCATCGTTCAGGGCGGGAGCGCCAGCCAGGCGCTCGCCAATGCCGCCGATCTTGCCCGGCACGCCGAGACGCTGGGCTTCACGCGCTATTGGGTCGCCGAGCATCACGGCATGGAAGGCATTGCCAGCGCCGCCACCGCAGTGGTGATCGGCCATGTTGGCGCCGCGACGTCGACGATCCGGGTCGGGGCAGGCGGCATCATGCTGCCCAACCATTCGCCGCTCCAGGTGGCCGAGCAGTTCGGCACGCTCGACGCGCTGTTCCCCGGCCGGGTCGATCTCGGGCTCGGCCGCGCGCCGGGTTCGGACCAGCGCGTCGCCGCGGCGATCCGCCGGGGAATGGGCGGCGACGGCAACGATTTCCCGCAGGACGTGCTCGAGCTGCAGAGCTATTTCGCCGATGACGGCCAGACCGGGATCCGCGCCACGCCCGGTGCCGGTGCCGATGTCCGGCTGTGGATCCTCGGTTCGAGCCTGTTCGGTGCGCAGCTGGCGGCGGCACTGGGCCTCCCTTATGCCTTCGCCTCGCATTTCGCGCCGGGGCTGCTCGACGAGGCGATCGACCTGTATCGCCGCAACTTCCGCCCCTCCGCGGTGCTCGACAAGCCGCATCTGATGCTCGGCTTCAACGTGTTCGGCGCCGACAGCGACGAGGAAGCCGACTATCTCGCCAGCTCGCAGCAGCAGGCGTTCGTCGCGATCCGCACGACGGGGAAGGGCATTCAGCTGCCGCCGCCGGTGCGCGGCTATCGCGACAGCCTCGGTGCGCACGGCAATGCGATGCTCGACCAGGTGCTTTCGGCGAGCGCGATCGGTGGGCCGGCCAGGGTGCGGGAGCAGATCGCTGCCTTCGTCGCCCGCACCGGCGTCAACGAGCTGATGCTCACCAGCGCGATGTTCGATCACCAGGCCCGCAGGCAAAGCCTGGCGATCGCGGCAGAGGCGATGCGGTCGCTCTAGCCCGGTCAGGCGCCCACCGCCTCGCGATCCCGATCGATCCGCTCGCGCGAACTCATGAACGGTCCGGTCGGCGTGCGTTCGGGAGCGAAGCGTCCGAGCCCCACCGGCGGCATGTCGAGATACACAGCCTCGATCCCGCCGCGCGAATAGGCTTCGTGCCAGAATCCCGCGCCGCCATTGTCGTGCAGGAACGCCTTCCACCAGCCCGAATGCGGCGCGCTGCGCGTGAAGCGCTCGAGGCTTTCGAGGTCGCGCCAATATTGGCGGATGCCGACGTGGTTCCAGCCCCACAGGAAATTGTCGTTGCCCAGCAGACCTTCGGGCGGGTCGCGCTGGATGGCGGTCAGCCCGCGGCCGATGCGCAGCATCGAGAAGAGACCGCGCACGCTGCGCAAGCGCAGCCCGAGCAGCACCATCACCACGTCGGGATAGCTCGAAAGATCGACCGAACGGCGTTCCACCTTGGCTTGCATCGCGGGTCTCCAGCTTGTTTACTGTGTAAACTTATCGGATGTTGCTTACGGTGTAAACATGCTGCGTGAGACTCTTGTGAAGGTCGCGCTCGACATGCTCGAGGCGGGCGAGGAGCCCAGCCTGCGCGCGGTCGCGCGCGGGGCGGGCGTATCGGCGATGGCGCCGTATCGGCATTTCGCCGACAAGGCGGCGCTGCTGTCGGCGGTATCCGAGCGAGGATTCGGGGCGCTCGCCGAAGCTTTGGCGACGGCCGACGCCGATCCCGATCCACGGGTGGCGCTGATTGGCCAGGGCTTGGCGTATCTGGCGTTTGCGCGGGCGCGGCCCGTTCTGTTCCGGCTGATGTTCGCGAGCGACTACGAACTTGGACCCGAAGACGATTCGGGCGCCTTCGCGACGCTTGCCCATCGCGTCGCGAGCCTGGGCGCGCGCGACCCGCACGCCGCGACAATATTGAGCTGGGCGACGGTGCATGGGCTGGCGATGCTCGCGCTCGATGGGCGATTGCCCGAGCTCGACCCGGAGGGCGAGCGGCGCGTGGTCACCCTGCTCGCCAAGTCGCTCTGACGGAGCCGGCGATCAGCTTGCGGCGGGCAGGCGCAGCCGGACGAGCAGCCCGCCCAGATCCTCGCTCTCCTCGAGACTGACCGTGCCGTCATAGATCTCCGCGACATCGCGCACGATCGCGAGGCCCAGGCCGGTGCCGGGCTTGCCGCTGTCGAGCCGCACGCCGCGATCGAAGATGCGGATGCGGTCGGCTTCGGGGATGCCGCGGCCATCATCCTCGACCAGGATCTCGACGAAGCCTGCGTCTACGCGCACGGTGATGAACACGCTGCCGCCGCCATATTTTGCGGCATTCTCGACGAGGTTGCCGAGCAGGTCGTCGAGATCCTGGCGCTCGATATGCGCGACGAGATCTTTTTGGCCGTCCACGTCGATGCGGACATTGGGATAGAGCCGGGCGACGGCGCGCTCGACTGCCTCGACCGAGGGCCATACCGCCGCGCGGCTGTGCGCGCTGCCGCGGCGGCCGACCGCGCGGGCGCGGGCGAGGTGGTGGTCGATCTGGCGGCGCATCGTCCGCGCCTCGCGGATCACGGTGGGGGCAAGGTCGTCCTGCCCGGCGGCGGCGGCGTTCATGATCACGCTGAGCGGAGTCTTGAGCGCGTGGGCGAGGTTGCCGGCGTGGCGCCGCGCTTCCTCGGCCTGGCGGTCGTTATGCTCGACCAGCGCGTTCAATTCCTCGACCATCGGCGCGATCTCGGCAGGCATGCGGTCCTCGATGCGTTTGGCCTTGCCGGCGCGCAGGCGGGCGATTTCCTTGCGGACTTTCCGGAGCGGCAGCAGCCCGTACCAGGTCTGCAGCCCGACCATCACGATCAGCCCGAGCCCGAGCAGCACGAAGCTGCGGATCAGCGTCTTGCGGAGCGTCGAGATCTGCGCATCGAGCCCGTCACGGCTCTGCGCGACCTGAAATTTCCAGCGGATCGGCGAGCCCGGCAGCTTGAGGTCCCGCTCGGCGACGCGCAGCAATTGGTTGCTGGGATCGTTCGGGTCGCGATCGGCGCGCGGGGTTTTGTCGACGAACTCGTCGCTGTCGTAGATGTGGAGCTCGCGGTCGTCGTGGCGCTGGTTGACGCGCAGCTTGCGGTCCCACAGCGAGCGCGACGGGAAGGGCTCG
>Ga0065165_1003513_pt1 | contig 10873 bp, 6 predicted proteins | sample AraplaMF_Cvi_mMF_FD_63813 | JGI IMG/M metagenome (GOLD analysis project Ga0065165, IMG submission 63813) | Arabidopsis root microbial communities from the University of North Carolina, USA - plate scrape MF_Cvi_mMF (version 2) (version 3) | ecosystem: Host-associated > Plants > Roots > Endosphere... | reverse complement strand
CTTGCGAACGGATGCCGAAAATGGTGAAGCCTATAAACAGTATGGCGTAGAGCCAGCCGGGAATGCCCATAGGAGAAATGTCAGGCGAGTAGGCTATGGCGGCGAAGATCACTCCGCACACGGCACCGGAGGCCCCTATGGCGGTGTAGCTGTGGTTGTGCCGGTTCATATACAGGGCTACCAAACTGCCGCCGATAAGGCTTCCAAAATAGATAATCAGAAATGGTATGGTGCCGATAACATACGCCAGGGAGGAGAACGAGTACAGCGAGATCATGTTAAACGCCAGGTGCATCCAGCCGCCGTGCAGAAAGCCCGATGTAACAATACCTTTATAATCTTTCAGGGCCAGGATACGGCCGACGTTAAACGCGTACCGATCGAAAAAAGCCTGGTCTGTAAAGCCTTTATACGACACGATACCGGTAATACTAATCAGGACCAACCCTACAAACTCGCTATTCATAATTATCCGGAAAAAGGGATTTCAACAGCTAAATACGGGATTTTTTAAGTCGAGGATACGGATATGTGGATTTTTTTGTGAGGAAACTGCAGGCATAAAAAAAGAGGGCCTCTTGGGCCCTCCGGAAATAGAATTTGCTTGTGCGTTAGTATGCGCGGTCAACAATACCTGAACCGTAGATCTTTTTCTGTGCGGTTTTGGTGTTGCCTTTGTGCTTTACCTGGCCTGAGCCCATCACCACGGCGTCGATGTTGTTGGTTACGTTGAGCTGGGCTATGCCTGAGCCGCTTACTTTAACTTTGGCGGTTTCGAGGGGACAATTGAACGCGCTGATTGTGCCGGGGCCGCTTACGGTAGCGTCGATTGAAGAGGCGTAGCCTTTGATGCCCAAGGTACCGCCGCCGCTTACTTCAGCTTTGATGGTGTTGCCTTTCAGGTCGATGTCCATGCTGCCGTTGCCGGATACACCCAGTGTGATATAATCTGCGGCTATGGAGTTTTCGGAGATGATTTTGCCGCCGCCGTTAACCTGGAGGTCGTTGATGTTTTTTACGCTGATGTACAGCTTCATGGTAGGGTTAAGCTTGATGTCGTCGATTTTGGCCCAGAGGCTTTTGTTCGGGCTGTCGGGCTTGCGGTCTACGTTTATCATCAATACACCGTTTTCTACTTTGATGTCGCTTACTGAGAATATTTCGGTGAGGGCTTCTACGGTAACTTCCTGCTTATTGGTTTGTTTGAGGTATACGGTATAGTTAGAGTTTACATAAATGCTTTTAAAATCGGGCAGCTCCAACACCTTTTTAGTGGTTTGGGCGAATGTGGACGTAGCTGCCAGAATCAGGATAAAAAAAGCCGTTGCTTGGATCTTCATAAGTGCATTATTTAAGGTCGATAAGTAACGATAGTATGCTGAATTTAAAAAATCATCCTGACGATTAAAAGGGTGTTTAGACGGTCTAAAAAGACCATGTTACCCTATTGCAGGCCTAATTATTACTTCGGTTTACGAAAAATGGCCTTTAGAATCAGGATAAAGGCGATGCCCCCGATGCAAAGCATGAGGAGTACTTGTGGCGTGATTTGGTTTACAGCGTGCATGCGTTGGTTTTTTTCGGGGTACGCTACCAGGCTACCCGCACTTCAAATTTAATATCGTTCCGCACATTTCCAGCAATGCGATCCATACCGCTGCTGATTTCGTCTCTATCGGTATACCGTGTATTGGCATAGCGTAGCCACAGGGTGATGTATCTGCTGAGTTTGTACTCCAGCAGTATATAGCGGCGCACGCCTTTGCCGGCGTAGGCGGGTAACGAGTAGGCCAGCCACACGTCGTTTTCATAGGTATAGAGGCGTGTGTCGTAGGTTTCAGTATCGAACAGGGCATACCGGGCGGTGCACCGCAGTTTGCCCATGCGCGCGCGTATGTCCTGTATTACGGCCATGCCGGTGGCGGTTTTGCCTTCGGTGCGGAAGGTACAGGCCTGTAGCTGGCTTTTGAATGTAAGCCCGTCGCGGCCGTATTCTACGCCGGCCTGGTATTGGTGCTTCCGGGTTTGTGTTATGGTGTACAGGTTTGATGGAGCGGAAGTGTTACGCATCTTTTGTTCTTCGCGTACCTGAAGCCAGCTGCGTATGCTTTTAGACGGTTGGTAGTTGATGCGCATCAGCCATTCATGTCCACCAGAGGGGGAGTAGATGCGATAGCGCATGCCGGCAAAGCGGAAGAGGTCTGCGTAGCCGCTGGCGCTGATCTTTTTGCCCGCGGTATATTTCCATCCCCAGTATGTTCCGGTTTCGTTCTGCGGTGTTGATGCCTCGCCGAAGGCACTGCCGTAGAATGTGTGGTAGTTGCCAGCAAAGCGCCGGTATAACAGCGCCATGTCTAACCGGTGTGTCAGGCTTATGATTACGCCACCAATACCGGCCCAACCGTTTTGTACTGTATGAGCTACCTCCGTAAAGAACGACAGGTTGTTTACGGTGTAGTTGAGGTACAGGCTGGTGTTTGTATTACGGTCACCGTGGAAGGCCAACGGATTGTAAACGGTGGTGCGGGGTTGTAGCGCAGTAGACAGCTGCAGGTGTTCGAATAGTATACCGGCGTCTATGCCAGCCGTTTTGAGTTGCAGCGCGCCGCCGGTAGTACACTCTGTAATTTGCCTGCGGGTGGCGAGTTCTCGCAGGTTACGGTGCAGGCCGGAAGTATACAGGGTGGTGATGGTGTTCGCGACGGAGTCTGATTGTGTGGCCGCGTCGCGTCGTGCCCGCGAGAAGAATGTGCTTATACTGATTTGTTTGTTCAGCGCCACGGTGGCGGCCACGCCGCGACGGTAGCCGGCTTCGTAGGCCGACGACCACGGCATGAACCCGATGTTAGGCTGCCGCACGGTGGCTACGGCTTCGCTGCCTTTGCCCATGCCGAGCAGGCTGCCGAAGACCAGGCCTTGCCCAAGCTGCACCTGATAGTCGCCTACGATAAGATTTTGCAGGCGTCCCTGTTTGGTAATCTGCGCATAGGCCGAGAGGTAGTCGAAGCCGTAGCGGTGGTTACGCGGGCTCCAGGCCAGGGCCTCGCCGGCGTCGTTCTCGGCGGTTATGCCTACGTGTATACCGTTGCTATTTTTGATGCGTGTTCGTAAATACCGTTTGCCTCTTGCTCCTTGAAATCGTGTGTCGGCTTCGGTTGCCAGAAAGCCGGCTTGTTGTTCGAGTGTTTGTTCGTAGCGGAAGAGTATATACCGTTCGGTGTCGCTGTATATCGGTTTGCCCGACGCCGTTGTGAGCAGGGATGGATCGTGTGTGGTAATGAACGGGGCGAGGAGCTGGCAGGTGGCAATATCGAGTTCGGGTATGGCCTGAAGCTCGTATACGGACAGCAGCCTGCCTACGGAGGTCCTGTAGCGTAGTATGCTGGCAATCTGTGCGTCGGACAGGATACGCAATACCTGGAGTTCTTCGGCTGTGGCTTTGTTCAGGTCGAGTGGCGACGCGATGAGCAGTGCCAGGTTTTCGTACAAGGCCTGGTAATCGAGGTCATCCTGGCGGTTACCATACAACGCATCGGCAATACGTTCAAGGTCGGGTTCGGGCTGGTATTGCTGTGCGTAAACGGTGCAGGAAATGCCCAGGAGTAACAGTGCGGCAACGCTGGCTTTCATGAGCCTGCGCGCTTAAAGGTGTAGCGTACAGAGGCCTGGTGACGCATGCCGGTTTCGAAGGCGTATGCCATGGCGTAGTCTATGCCGAGTTTACCGGGCCGTATGCCCACGCCCAGGTAGGCGATGCCGGGGGTCAGGCTGAAGCCGGTGCGGAAGTATACTTTTTTGTGCGCTTCATACTCCACTGCCGTGCGCCAGGTGGGTGGATAGTCCAGGTCTTTTTGTATTTCAGAGGTAGCCCATACATAGGGTGAGAAGGTATAGGCTATGCCCAGTGTCATTACGGTAGGCAGGTGTTCGCCGGTTCCTGAGAATTCGGGTTGGTTGATGTTGAGGATGTGCGCCCCTACCGAGAGGGCCGGTGTAAGTTTTGCTATACCGCCCAGGCTCAGCGTTGCTTTGTGTGTTTGTCCGAAACCTTCGGCACGGTATTGCACGACGTGTACGGTGCCGCCCAGCGAGGCTATACCGAAGGTGCTGGCGTAGCCCAGGGCAAGGATCTGCTCGCTGTAGAGGTCATCGCCGGTGCGATGGAAGCCAGCCGCGAGGGTGCCGACAGACACAGGCACGGCTACCGTTGCCGCGGTGGCGTTGAAAGCTTTGAAGCCGGGCTGCAAGGTTTGTGTAAAGCCGACGGTAGGGTCTTTGAGCGAACTGAGACCTGCCGGGTTATTCAGGATGCTCCATTCGTCAGCGGTACAGGCGGTGCTGTTGGCCAGACCGTATGCGCGGGCGCCGCTAAATGGAGGTGTATTTTGAGCTGACAGGGTATAAAAGGCATGGATAATACCAGCCAACAGGAGTATTTTCTTCACAACGGGCAATAATTTCAATTCTAATATAGGAAAATACGCTGCATGCAGCACACGACTGGAAAATAAATAATTGGTTTAAAAACATATTGAATCGCTGGGGGCACGCTACGGGATGCTCTGAATTCAAACCCATGTAGTATTCGGTGCGAAATTTGTAAAGTTTATTTACAATCTGGTTTTGCCACTGATTTTGCAATACGCCGTATTTCAGCGTTTTAACGGAGATTGTTCTATCGGATTTTTAATACGTATTCCGGTTTCACAGTTTGTGTTGGGTATTACATGGCTCGGGTAGTGGGTTGCCGGAACCTTTATTGAGCGCATCCGTAAAAGGTCTATACTTGAAAAAATTATAAACTTCCTTATGAACAGAACCTTACGAAAGTTTAGTGTAATGATCCTCTCCGGATTTATTCTGGCGGCATGTGGTGATGACGACGATGCGAAAAACGCTAACCCGAATATCGAGCCTGAGTTCCCTACGGAATACAGCGGTAATACGGTGGAGCAAAACAAATCGCAGCTTCAGGACAACAGCATTCAGTTGGTAAACAAGATGACTACGCTGAAGAGCTCTACCGGTATCCAGGCTTCTATCGCGTTCAGCGAACACCTGGAAGGCGCCACACTTCCCGATAACATGGGTGGTCGTATAGCGGGTAACCGTGGCATATCGCTGCTGCAGGTGCTGGCATCGTTCGGCAATGGCAGAACAGGTAATGTGGCAGAGGCCATGCGTGCAGAAGCAGACGATTTCTCGTCGATCAAAGAAACGATCGATGGATTCGCCGGTATTTATACCTATAACAAATCAAAAGACATCTGGGAGTATACCAAGTCGGGCAACAAAATCGTACTTAAATTTCCTGCTACAAAAACAGGTACGGCGAACAACGCCGAGTATTCTATCTACGATTACAAAGGTGTTACGATAAACAGCGCGATCGGTGGTGATGATTACAACGGTGATTACCCTACCGGTCTGAAGGCCGACCTTACGGTTGATGGCGCAAAGAAGATGGAGTACAGCTTTGCCGCAGCGTATGCTAACGACGGAACGCCTACATCGGTATCGACGTCAATCAAAATTGACTCCTATACTTTCCTGTATGAAGTTACCAGCACGGCTACCGAGGCTAAGATGGACTACTCACTTTCGGAAAGTGGCGCGGTACTGTTCGCCTTTGGCGCACGTGGTAAAGGCTCGTTCACAGCCGATAACGTTATTGAAAACGGTGGTGACGCACTTGCCGATGCCAGCGCGTATTTCCAGATCATGAACGTTAAGTTCTCAGGTCAGGCAAACGCTACGGCTTTGCAGGCAGCACTTAAAGCAGCGAAGACTGAAGCAGAAGTTGTTAAAGCATACAATGACAACTACAAGCTTATTGTATTCTATGCTGACTCGAAGAAAAAGATTGCTGACAGTGAGTTCTATGTGGCCAAGAGAACGAACAGCTATCAATCGTGCGACTGGAAAGACCTGAATGGTGACGGCTGGTTCCAGGATGATGAGTTGATCTGCGAAACAATAACGGAAACCTACGATGCCGCAGAAATCCGCATGGTATTCCAGGACGGAACGAAGGCTGATCTGGAGACGTATACCAACACTGGATTCGAGAATCTTGAGAAAGAATTTGAGAAGTTTGTAGACAGCCTGTAATCGGGCGCGTGCTATAAACTATATAACGGAAAGACTGTCTGTACGGGCAGTCTTTTTTTATTTACGATCGTCTGTCTGTTCGTGCAGAAGCTGGTCGTGGTGTTACCGTAACCGTTGGCCGAATCAAGACGAAGCAGCGTTTTTTGCCGACGAACTTTTCTGTTTTGGCGATTAGGGCTAATTCAAACAGATGTAAGGTTCAGGATGAATATTTGTAAAATCAGTTTACAATCCTTAATACCGCTGTTTTTAGCAATCGGTGAGCGGCGACGACGCTAAAGTATTTGCAATTTTTTTGTAATTGTGGTGTGCGGCCGGGGTGGCCCATGGTGTATTACATCACGGGGTCTACTCCTTTAGGAGGAGTGTCCAAAACGCCTTTTGTAAACCGCTATACTTGCATCAAAATTAAGCTAGATATGAACAGAACCTTACGAAAGTTAAGTGTGTTGATCCTCTCCGGGTGTCTGCTGATGGTATCCTGTGGTAAGGATGACGATGCGGCGGTTGATCCGAATAATCCGAACAATCCCGAGAATCCGGAAAATCCCAACAATCCCAGTAACCCCACTACGGGCACGCCTGATCCTACGAAAGTGGATATTGAGTTCCCTACGGAGTTCAGCGAAAAGACTGCGGAGCAGAATAAGTCAGAACTTCAGAACAATGGTATTGAGCTGGTTAACAAGTTCACTACGTTCAAGAACTCAAGTGGTATTCAGACTTCGATTGCCTTCGGCAAACATCTTGAGGGTAGCGTGATGCCTGATAATTTTGAAACTGGTCGTGTAGCACAAAGCCGTGCGATGACACTGATCCAGGCGCTTGCTGCCGTTGGAAGAGGACAGTCGCCTGCTATGGTTTCTTCTGCCATGCGAGTTAATGCAAGCGAGTTCGAATCGTTCGAGAAATACTACAACGAAGTTGCCGGTGTGTATACGTACACCAAAGCCAACGATACCTGGACATACTCAAAGACTGGTAACAAAGTGGTGTTCAAATTTCCTTCTACCGAAAAAGGATCGACCAACAACGCCGAGTACACAGTTTATGAATACAAAGGCACTAAAGTATCGAGTCCCATCGGAGGCGATGACTACGATGGTGAATATCCTTCGGGCCTGAAGATCGATCTTACGATCGACGGCACAAAGAAGATGGAATTTGTATTCTCGGCTACGTACGATGCAAAGGGAACGCCTACAGCCGTGTCTACATCAATTAAAATCGATGATTATGTATTGTCGTATGATCTGACAAACACGATTACCGATGCGAAGACTGAGTTTGCGCTTCGTCAGAATGGTAACTACCTGATGGGCTTTGGTGGCCGTGCGAAAGGTTCTTTCAATGCGGGCGAGGTGAAAGACAGCGATGACGCAACGATTGGTGACGCCGCGGGTTATGCCCAGATCCTGAACATTAAGGTTACGGCTCAGTTGAATGCTAAAGAACTCCGTAATGCGCTGAATGCAACGGATACCCGCGATGGTGACGTTGCAGCCTGGAACAAGCACTTCAAACCTGTAGTGTTCTACGCTGATTCGAAAAAGAAGATTGCAGATGGCGAGATGTATAAAATTACGCAGCCGGGATCAGAAAAATATTGTCACTACGACGATTTAAACGGTGATGGTAAGTATACTGCTGATGAATACATTTGTGAAACCTACACCTGGACCGATGAGTGGACCGACATGCGTATGGTCTTCCAGGATGGAACGAAAGCTGATTTCAAAACATACACTGAAACAGGCTTTAGCCAATTGCTGGACGAGCTTGAGAAGTTTGCAGACAGCCTCGACTAATCTTTAAATAGCAACTGTGATATGAAAGGGCAGTCCGGAAGGGCTGCCTTTTTTTATGGGGTTAGCGGTAGGTTATGCGATAGTTTTTTACGGCGTATCCGCCCCAGACGCCGAGGGCTTTACGGCCTTCGATGTTGGAGATGATGTCGTTTCCGGAAGAGGCGAAGGGGTTGCCTACTACGTATAGTTCGCGTTCGAGGGTTCGCCAGAAGTCGAAGTGCACTTTGTCCATGGTGCAGAACTTAACGTTTACGATGTCGCCTTTTTTGAAGTAGAGGTCGTCGGCTACGTCGGTGAAGTTTTCGGGGCCGCGGAGCAGCGAGAATGTAAACGGTTTTCCGTCGAAGTACTGGTCACTTACTACAGATAGGTATATGGGGATGTACTTGTTGTCTTTGTTGAGGCGTTGTGTGAAAATGCGGTAGAAGTTTTTAGCGTTTGGGTCGTCGTTCGTGGCGGCGTAGAGGTAGCCGAGGGAATCTCTTCCGGCAATGTCTTCAAACCAGAGGCGTGTGAGGTCTGCGGGTTGGGGTATGGTTGTGGTGGCGTTGTAGGTTTCGCCTTTCAGTTCGATTTTGAGTGTATAGGTTTTGCCGACTTCGCCGCGAATGTCAGTGCTTTCGTAAATGAATGGCGGGAAGTAGTTGTTGTCGCGTCGCAGCGTGAGTATTTCGGCGGTTGTGCCGTCGCTCACGGTTACTTTGGCGGTGCCTTCGATGAGGCTGATGATGTTGGCGGAGTCGATGGCATCGAAGTACGAGGCGCTGTAGCTTAAAAAGATGCGTGCACGGCCGCCGCTTTCAATGGCGCCGTCTACCACGAGTTTGCGTTGATAGGGCACAACGTCCATATCCGGTTCGGGTGTGCAGCAGGCCAGCAGGGCCAGAACGACGATGTATAAAAGTCTTTTCATGCTGTCAGAATTTGATACGGTACGTTACGGCGGGTAATATGGGGAAGAGCGCTACCTGTTTGATGCTGGTTCGCAGTTCGTATTTATTTATGTTGCCTTCGGTTTCGAAGTATATATAATAGGGATTTCTGCGGCTGTATACATTGTATAACGAGAATATCCAGTTGGTTTCGTAGCGGTCTGTTTTGCGGGCCACATAGGTTGCGGCGAGGTCGAGGCGGTGGTAGGCCGGCATACGGAAGGAATTTCGCGGGCCGTATTCGTTGATTACGTTGCCTTGTATGATGTAACGCGCTATGGGAAGGTTAAGGGCGTTGCCGGTGCCGAATACGAATACGCCGGAGAATGTCCAGCGGGAAGAGAATTCAAAGTTTGCCAGCATGGAAAGGTCGTGGCGGCGGTCGTATTTGGCGCTAAAGGTTCGGCCCTGATTAAGGCCAGCAAAGGTGCGCGTGGTGCGTGAGAGGGTGTAGGCTATCTGTCCGTTCAGACGGCCCTTGCCTTTTTTAACGAGCAACTCCAGGCCGTATGACTTTCCTTTTCCGAATACAAAGTTATCGTCGAAGTTGAAGCCTTTGCTGTAGCCTACGATTACACCTTCGCGGTATTCTATCTGCCGGTCCATCTGTTTGTAATACCCGACCAGTGATGTTTCGAGTCCGGGGTTTTCGACGTTATGGAAGTATCCCAGGGAGTATTGGTTGGCAGATTGTGGTTTGACAATGGCCGAGCCGGGCACCCACACATCGAGTGGAAGCGATACAGACGATAGCGGCGCCATGTGCATGTACTGGAAGGTGCGGTCGAACGATGCTTTCAGCGCGGTGTTGGCCGAGATGCTGTAGCGTATGGCGGCGCGGGGTTCGAGGTTTGCGTAGGCTTTTATGGTTTTGCCTTTGGTATACTGTACGGTGTCGATAATCTGGAAGTTCTCGTCCTGGATGTAGCGTGTAAACGGGCCGAGGTGTCGGTAGGCGCTGTAGCGTACGCCGAGGCTCACTTCGGTGCGTGATCCAATCTGGATCTTATCGTTGATGTACAGGGCGCCTTCTTCGGCGTAGAGTGTGGCGGTTTCCGGAAGGTCTAAAGAGGCGTCGTCGCTTACGGCTTCGAGTCTGTTGGGGCGTATGGTGTGATGGGTATAGGTAGCGCCCCAGGCCATGTCATGTGTGCCGCGTTTGAGGTTGAACTGGTAGGTTGCCCCGTGGTCTTTTATGTCTGATGCGATGGCGAAGTTATAGGCGCTTATGGCGGCGCCGAGGCTCATGTCGTAGCGCGATGTGTTTACGGCCAGTTCGGCAAACAGGCCGTTGGACCAGGTGTGTTTCCAGCTGAGTGAGCCGGCTATGTTTTGCCAGGCTATGCGGTTGTTGAAGCTGTTGGTTTTATAGGTAAAGTGGTCTTTGCCCAGATAGCCGCGCAGGCTTAGCTGGTTGTTTGGCGATAGCTCGTAGTCGGCGTTTACGTTGAGGTCGTAGAAGTAGTAGTTGATGTTGTCTTTGAGCAGTTCGAGTTCGCGCAGGCCTTTGATGATGGCGTCTACGTAGGTGCGGCGGGCGGCGATCATGAATGAGCCCTTGTTCTTTTTGATCGGTCCTTCAATGAGGGCGTTGGCGGCAATGAGGCCCACGCCGGCTTCGCCTTTAATCTTTTCGGTGTTGCCTTTTCGTGTGGTTACGCGTGTTACGGACGAGAGCCTGCCGCCGTAGTACGACGGTATACCGCTTTTGTAAACCTCGAGGTTGTCGAGTGTGCCGGCGTTGAAGATGGAGAAGAATCCGAACATGTGGCTCGGGTTATATACGGTAGCATGGTCGAGCATCATGAGGTTCTGGTCTAACGCGCCGCCGCGCACATAGAACCCGGTGTTGCCTTCGCCGGCGGTTTGCACACCGGGCATGAGTTGGATGATGCGTATGGGGTCTGCTTCGCCGAGTAGGTAGGGCAGTCGTTCAATGTCTTCGCGGCGTATGGTTATCAGGCCGGTCTCGGTTTGATTGAGGCGGTCTGTAGCGGTCTGGCCCGACACGGTTACTTCCTG
>Ga0065165_1003511_pt1 | contig 10878 bp, 14 predicted proteins | sample AraplaMF_Cvi_mMF_FD_63813 | JGI IMG/M metagenome (GOLD analysis project Ga0065165, IMG submission 63813) | Arabidopsis root microbial communities from the University of North Carolina, USA - plate scrape MF_Cvi_mMF (version 2) (version 3) | ecosystem: Host-associated > Plants > Roots >... | reverse complement strand
CAGAAATAGCCGCCGAACGGCCCGCGATTCTCGCCCTCGCCCGCGCCCAGCGGCACGCAGCCGAGATGGGTGCACACGCCCAGCGTGATCAGCCAGTTGCTGTGGCCTTCCTTGGTCCGCTCCTTGAGCGTCTGCGGGTCGCGCAGGCTCGACAGCGGCACTGCATTCGCCTCGTCCTGCTCCTTCTGGGTCAGGTTGCGCACGAACAACGGCTGCTTGCGAAACTGGGTCTTGATCGCCTGACCCGGCTCGATCTTCGAGAGATCCACCTCGGTGGTCGACTGCGCGAGCACGTCGGCCGAAGGATTCATCTGGTTGATCAGCGGCAGTGCGACCACGCCGACGCCCACGCCGGCGAAGGCGACGGCACCGATCTGGAGATAATCGCGGCGACGGGGATCGGGTACATGTTCTTCGAACGGTTGCGGCGATTCGCCGGGGGGAACGGCCTGATCTGACGTTGCCATGCGTTTACGACCCTTGACTTCGAACCTGCGCGGACGCGCGTAACCGGACGCGGATGAAGTTTGCACCCCCTCCAGACTGCCTGGGTGCCCGGACAGTCTGGCGGGCCTGATAGACGGGGATACGAGCCTTTGCCAACAGGCATTTTGACGCGCGCGTTACGCTAGGCTGAACAAGCCCCCTTGCGCCCCGGCTACCGGACCCCGGGACCGCCCGCTATGGCAGGAAATATGCGCATCGCCCTGTTCCAGCCCGATATTGCCGGCAATGTCGGCACCATATTGCGTCTCGCCGCCTGCACCGGCGTCGGCGTCGACCTGATCGAGCCGATGGGCTTTCCGTGGAGCGACCGCGCGTTGGCCCGCGCGGGCATGGATTATGCCGCGCAGGCCGAGGTGCGGCGCCACGCCGACTGGGATGCGTTCCTCGAAGGAGTGCCCGGCCGAATCGTCCTGCTCACCACGCGCGCCGCGACGCGGCTCGACGCCGCCCGCTTCGAGCCCGGCGATACCCTGCTGCTCGGCTCGGAAAGCGCCGGAGCGCCCGATTTCGTCCATGACCGGGCCGATGCCGCGATACGGATTCCGCTGCGCGAAAGCTTCCGATCGCTTAATGTAGCGATCGCCGCCGGAATCGCGCTGGGCGAGGCGCTGCGCCAGACCGACGGCTGGCCCTGAGCGGAGGACGGTATGAACCGGCAATGGCAGTTCGAGCGCCAGCGCATGGAAGGCGCGCGCTTCGAGGATTGCGCGCTCCCCGACGCGGTGTTCGACGACGTCAACCTCGCCGGCGCGCGCTTCACCAACGTCAACCTGTCGGGCGCGCGGCTCGAAAATGTGAATCTGTCGGGGCTCGCGATCGAGAACGCCAATATCGCCGGCCTCACCATTTTCGGCTACGATGTCGCGGCGTGGATCAAGCAACAGCTCGACCGCGATTGCGGCAAGCATCACTGAGGCGCCGCCGGGGCGGACAATCTGTCCCCTCGACACGCTTCCCCGCGCCTGCCTATCAGGCAGCCATGCAAGAGCTCGACGCCCAGCAGCAAGCCGCCCGAACCTGGTTCGAATCGCTCCGCGACCAGATCTGCGCCGAATTCGAGGCGATCGAGCGCGAGGCGGGCTCGGACGCGAGCTTCGGCTACACCCCGTGGAATCGCGACGCCGACGGTAGCGAGGGCGGCGGCGGCGTGCGCGGGCTGATGAAGGGCAAGGTGTTCGAGAAGGTCGGGGTCAACGTCTCGACCGTCGGCGGCGCCTTCGAGGGTGAGTTCGCCAAGACCATCCACGGCGCGGGCGAGGATCCCAGCTTCTTCGCCACCGGCATCAGCCTCGTCGCGCACATGGCCAATCCGCACGTCCCCGCGGTGCACATGAACACGCGCTTCCTCGTCACCGCCAAGCGCTGGTTCGGCGGCGGCGCCGATCTGAACCCGCCCATCCCCTATGACGAGGACACGTCCGAGTTCCACGAGGTGCTCAAGGCCACCTGCGACGCGCACGACCCGGGCCATTATCCGCGCTTCAAGAAATGGGCGGACGACTATTTCTATATCCCGCACCGCAAGGTGCATCGCGGCGTGGGCGGGATCTTCTACGATCACCTCGAGGGCGACTGGGACAAGGATTTCGCCTTCACCCAGGATGTCGGACGCGCCTTTCTCGACGTCTTCCCGCGCATCGTCCGCCGCCGCATGGGCCTGCCCTTCACCGCGGAGGAGAAGGCGCAGCAGCTCGCGTGGCGCGGCCGCTATGTCGAGTTCAACCTCGTCTATGATCGCGGCACCTTGTTCGGCCTCAAGACGGGCGGCAATATCGACGCGATCCTGATGAGCCTGCCGCCCGAGGTCACCTGGGAGTGAGCGCACGATGGGCCTGACGCCGGTCCCCAACGACCAGCTCGCGACGATCGTCACCTCGCTCGAGATGATGAAGCGCCCGGTGGCGCGTCCCACCCCGCCCTCGCCGCTCCGGCTGGTGCGCTGGGACAATCCCGACAGCGACAAATATCGCGCATTGTTCCGCCGCGTCGGATCGCCGTGGCTGTGGTTCTCGCGGCTGGTGATGGAGGAAGGTCGGCTGCGTGCGATCCTCGACGATCCCGGCATAGAGATCTACGCCGTGGTGGATCGCGCCGCGGTCGAGCTGGGCATGCTCGAGCTCGATTTCCGCCGCGCAGGGGAATGCGAGCTCGGCTTTCTCGGCCTCGTCCCCGAGCTGGCCGGCAAGGGCAATGGCAGCTGGCTGATGACGCAAGCGCTGACCTTTGCGTGGCGCAAGGGTGTCGAGCGGGTGTGGGTGCATACCTGCACGCTCGATCACCCCGCAGCGCTCGGCTTCTACCAGCGCTTCGGCTTCGTGCCCTACAAGCGCACGATCGAAACCTTCGCCGATCCGCGCATCCTCGGCGTGCTGCCGATGGATGCGGCGCCTCAGATTCCCTTGCTGGGCGCCGCCAGCAGCCGATAGGCCGCGGCCTGCAGCAGGAGCAGACCGAGCGTAGTCGCGCTGCTCACCGCCGCCGCTGCCGCGTTGAGCAGCGTGCGGAGCAGGATATGCACCACGTCGCCGGGCACCGCGCGGACCGGGCCGAGCACTTCGGCCGCCAGCAACCCCGCGCAGACCACGATCGTTCCCGCCAGCGACAGGATCCAGCCCTTGCCGCGCGTCAGCTCGAAGCTGCGCGTGATCGACCCGGTCGCACCGTGCCCCGGCTCGGCGACGACCACGGCGCTCCAGGTGAAGCTGCGCCCGAAGAGATAGAGGCCGGGCACGATCAACAGGATCAGGCCAACATTGACCATGATCGAGGTGAGGATCGCGACGCTCAGGAAGCGCGGAAACAGCCCTGCGGCGCGGCCCAGCGCCTCGCCCACCGACGGGCGCGCGGGATCGAGCAGCAGGAGCAATACCACCGCCGCGCCGAACCAGCCGATCAGCTGGACGCCTAGCAGCCACGGCATGTTGCCGAGATACCAGGCGCTGGCCGCGTCCCATTGCGCCTCGGGATTCTCGACAGCCTGCATCGGGCCGACGAACAGCCAGAAGGCGAACATCGGCAGGAAATGGAACACCGCGACAACCGGGAGCAGCAGCCCGCGCGCGCGGCGCCACTGCGCTCCGGCTTCGGCGAAAACGCCGGCAAGAGTGAAGGTCATGGGCGCCCTTGGCTCGCCACGCGCGCCATGTAAAGCTTCGCGGTGAAGGCGGCGGCGAGCACGGTGAACGCGGCCTGGACCACGCCCGACACCACCGAAGTCAGGACCGAGGCGAGCGACATGCCGTCGCCATCGCCCGCGATGAGGCGGAAGATCGAGCCGAACACCAAAGTCGCGGCGAGCACCGAGACGATCGCGATGAGCACGAACAGCAGGATCACGCCGAAAATCTGCCACGCGATGCCGCGGGTCAGCGCGAAGGAGCGCGCGAAGGCGCCGAGCGTCCGCTCCTCGCGCAACACCACCGGCGTGGTGAGCGCGAGCCGCGTCACCAGCCAGAATGTGAGGCCCGTAGCGACGAGGCACCAGATCGCCAGCGGCCAGCCCCAGCCGGCGGGGACGTGCAGCGCTACCGGCGTGCCCGGCTGCGCCAGCGCGGCCATCGCTTCGCGGTCGAGCACCACCACGAGGATCAACGGCAGGAACAGCAGCATCACCGCGATCCAGCTCAGCACGGTCGTCGCCAGCGCGGGCAGCAGCCGGCGCCTTGCGGCGCGACTGGCGTCGTGCGGGGTCCCGCCCTCGCTCGCCAGCGCGATCACCACCAGCATGCCCCAGAGCTGCACCACCGAAAGCGCGATCACGATCAACTGGACCACCAGCGCCAGCTCGCCATTGTCGCCATGCGCGACATTGTTGAGGCTGCCGGTGATCGAGGCGGGCACGAAAAAGGCCAGCAAGGCCACCGGCGTGAGTGCCGCGATATTGTCGCTCAGGAATTCGGCCGTGCGATCCCAGACCGTCCCCATGTTGACCATATTTGGTTTCCTCCCGGCGCCCCGTGCCGAAGCTTGGGTGTTAGCCGATCGCCCGAGCGCTTGCCAATGCCCGCTGCCGGTCACATGTGGGCGGCGATGCAGATTGCCGACGACAGGATCGAATGGCGGGTCGAGCCCGCGCCCCTCGCCTATCCCGAGGCGCTCGCCGCGATGGATGCGCGCGCCGCCGCGATCCGCGCCGGCACCGCGCCCGAGCTGATCTGGCTACTCGAGCATCCTCCCGTCTACACCGCGGGCACCAGCGCCGATCCGGTCGAATTGCTCGAAGCGCGTTTCCCGGTGCACAAGACCGGGCGCGGCGGGCGCTTCACCTACCATGGCCCCGGCCAGCGGATCGGTTATGTCCTCCTCGATCTCGCCGCACGGCAGAGGGACGTGCGCAACTATGTCCATGCGCTCGAAGGCTGGGTGATCGACGCGCTCGCCCGCTTCGACATCGAGAGTTTCCGCGCGCCGGGCCGCATCGGCATCTGGACGATCGACGCCGACGGACGCGAGGCCAAGATCGGCGCGATCGGCGTGCGCGTGCGGCAATGGGTCACGCTCCACGGCTTCGCGGTCAATCTCGACCCCGATCTGGGACATTTCGGCGGAATCGTGCCCTGCGGCATCGCCGAATTTCCCGTCACCAGCGCCGCTGCTCTGGGCAAACCGATCGTTCCGCAAGCGTTCGACGCCGCACTTTCCGCTACGTTTCCCGCATTTCTCGAAGCCGTCGCCACGCCCACCAAAAACGAGGCTTGAGAGGCGTCCGCTTAGCCTCTAATGTCCCCCCCGGTTTGGGTATTAACGGCGACCAGCCATCCAAATCCACTATCTAGGGAGCTCTCTACATGCGTGCCATTCTCTCCAAGGTCGTTGCCGGCTCGATGCTTGCCGGTGCTGCGCTGATGGTTTCGGCTTGCGGCGGCAACACCGCTGCCCCGGTCAACAACACCACCGAGGTGAACACCACCGACGAGGCCGTCAACGTCTCGGACGAGATGACCACCAGCACCGACGCTGGCGCCAACTCGGGCGTGGTCGCGAACGACGTCGCTCCGGTCGAGAACGCCGGGAACGCGATGTAATCCATTCGCGGCATTTGCCGGGATTACAGAAGGGGCCGCCGGGCGACCGGCGGCCCCTTTTTCGCGCCCGGACGCACTTGACACCATGACGCCACTGTCCCGCCTAAGGGAAAAAAGGGGGTTGGGCGCGACGCCAAAACGCCGTACTTCAGAACAGGAGAGCCCGAGGCAAGAGGGGTACAATGTTCGTTTCGCGTATGATGCTGCTGGTCGTAGCCGCGGCCGGCCTGTTCGGCGCCCGGCCCGCAGCCGCGCAATTCTTCCTCAAATCGCCCGATCTGCGCGGCGCGCCGGTGACCGGTGCCGAGCCCGGGATCATCGGTCCGGCGCTGCCCGACGCGACGCCGGCCGAACTGCAGGCAGCCATGGTGTGGAACATCCGTGCCGCGCTCAACGTCGCCGCGCTCCAGTGCGATTTCGAGCCGACCCTGCTCACCCGCGAGAATTACAACGCCCTGATCGACGATCACGCCACCGAGCTGCGCGATGCCTACGCCGTGATCCAGAAATATTTCGAGCGCACCATCAAGAACAAGAAGGACGCCCAGACCGAGTTCGACCGGTTCCTGACGCGCGTCTATTCGGGCTTTTCGACCATCTCGGCACAGTACACCTTCTGCCAGATCGCCGGCGACATCGGCCATCAGGCGGTGTTCGCCCCCCGCGGCAAGCTCGGCGCGGTCGCGCAGGAGCGGCTGCGCGAGCTGCGCAACAGCCTGACGCCCGCCGGCGAGCAGCAATTCCCCTACAGCTATGTCAGCCGCGCGCGCGGCTGGATCCTGCTCCCGCCCTGGGGCAACGAACTGTGCTGGAAGAAGGGCCTTTATGTCGAAAAGAAGTGCGGTCCGGTGACCGCTTATGCCGGCATCGACAACACCTGATCGGCGGATTCCGCTTTCTCCCCCGGGACGTCACGCGTCCCGGGAAAGCGAAGCCTAACGCATCCCCAGCAATTTGTGCGTCTGGAGCGTGAGCCGCCATTTCGGCCGCGCCATCGCGAATTCCACCGCCGCCTCGCGATTGGCCTCGGCCTCCGCGCTGTCCATCGGCTGGACGAGGAAGTTCGCGAAGTCCCAGCTCTCCAGTTCCTCGACGTCCGTGCCTGCCTGCGGCCACACAAGCTTCAATTCGTCGCCGGAGCGCTGCACCACCTCGCTCCCCGCTTTCGGGCTGATGCACACCCAGTCGATCCCGGGATGCGCGGGCAGCGTTCCGTTGCTCTCGATCGCGATGCGGAAACCCCGCGCGTGCAGCGCGTCGACCAGGGTGTCGTCGACCTGTAGCATCGGCTCGCCCCCGGTGAGCACCACGAAGCGCGCCTCGCGCCCCTCGCCCCAGAAGCCCTCGACCGCCCCCGCCAGTGCCTCCGCCGTGGCGAACTTGCCGCCGCCCAGGCCATCCGTGCCGACGAACTCGGTATCGCAGAACTTGCAGATCGCGCTGGCGCGGTCCTGCTCGCGCCCGCTCCACAAATTGCACCCGGCGAAGCGCACGAACACCGCGCGCGCGCCGGCATTCACCCCCTCGCCCTGCAGCGTGAGGAACATCTCCTTGACCGCATAGGACATGGCTACGGCCTCGTGGCGTAGGCCGTGGGATCGGGGATTCCGGCGTCCTCGAAGCCCTTGGCACGCAGCCGGCAGCTGTCGCACAGCCCGCAATGCAACCCGCCCGGCGCGGGATCGTAGCAAGACCAGCTCAGCCCCATGTCGAGCCCGAGCCGCGCGCCCTCGCGCACGATATCGGCCTTCGTCATGTGCTGGAGCGGCGCACGGACGCGAAACGCTTCGCCCTCGGCGCCGGCCTTGGTCGCCAGCTCGGCGAGCTTCTCGAACCCCTCGATGAATTCCGGCCGACAATCGGGATAGCCCGAATAATCGAGCGCATTGACCCCGATATAAAGGTCGCGTGCGCCTGCCGCCTCGGCCCAGCCGAGCGCGAGGCTAAGGAAAATGGTGTTGCGCGCCGGCACATAGGTGACTGGGATCGCGTCCTCGACCACGCCCTCCTTGGGCACGTCGATATCGGCGGTCAGCGCCGAGCCCCCGAACGCGCGGAGATCGAGCGGGAGCACGACATGGCGCTCGGCACCCAAGGTGGCGGCGATGCGGCGCGCGGCGGCCAGTTCGATCTGGTGCCGCTGGTTATAGTCGATCGAGAGCGCGAGCAGGCGATAGCCGTCGGCGCGCGCGCTCGCCGCCGCGACGAACGAGTCGAGCCCGCCCGAGACGAGCGCGACTGCGAGTGGAGATTGAGTCATTCTGCTCCCGCTACAGCGCAGCGCGCCAAAACGAAAGGGCCGCCCCAATCGAGCGGCCCAGGCTCGGGGAAAAACCCCACCAGGGAGGAAAGCGTCCCGCGACCGGGGGATGCAGATCCCGTCTACGCCAAGAATGTAAAATCGCGCTTAACGCGCGCAGTCGCCGATCCGCCGCGCCTCCATGTCCAACGCGAAGGGCAGGCCGTCGCGAATGCCCTGGCTCTCGATCCGGAACAGCCGCGGCGTCTCGACCGACACCGTGGTGCGGCCATAGCCATGACCGGCGCAGGTATAGTGCACCGTCGCCTTCAGCCGGCTGTTCTCGACCACGAACTGCGAGCATTGCTCGCCGCTGTGCTGCAGCTGGATCAGCGTGGCCGGATCGTTGAGGCACAGTCGCCGCGCCTGCGCGTTCGGGTCGCGCTCGCGCAACTGCCATTCGCCATGCGCGATCATGGCGAGCGCCGCCAGCGTCGGGCGTGCGCCGCCCTGGAGCGGCGCGGCCGCTACTAGTCCAGTCAGGAGCAGCGCCCCGCCCGTCGCGGCGCGCAAAACACGCAAAGCCACCAACCTCGTCTCCCCGTGCCTCTCGCGCGACAGGCTCCCCCAACGCCGAGTCGCTACGGCACCCTGCACATAATGTGGGGCGACGCTGTGGCCGTTACAATAACGGTTAGGAAACGACCTCCGCCAAAGGCACCGGGAAGTTGCGCGCGCAAAAGGCGCAATCGACCGTGATCATGCCGTTGTCGTCGGCCATCTCGATCCGCTCCGCCTCGGGGAATTTGGCGAGCACCGAACGGATATAGTCGCCATCGCAGCGGCAGCCACGCGCGAGATCGGTCGAGGCCTGTACGCGCACCTCGGGCTCCTCGTTGAACAGGCGCCACACGAGCGTCTCGAGCGGCAGCGAGCCGTCGGCCAGCTCGTCGGCGCCCATCGTGCCGCCCAGCGCCTCGACATGCTCCCATTCGGCATGGTTCTCGCGCGCATGGATGCGCTCGCGCCCTTCCTCGCCATCGGGGAGGTGCTGCAGGAACAGCCCGCCGGCGATCAGCTTGCCGTTCGCATCGCGGTGATGACCGAGCCGGATCAGGCTCGGGATCTGCTCCGACTGGTCGAAATAATGCTCCGCCGCCGCAGCGAGCGAATCCCCGTCGAGCGGCACGATGCCCTGATAGCGCTCGCCGGTCGTGGCCTGGTCGAAGGTCACCGCGAGATAGCCCTTGTTGAACATCGCATAGAGCGACGGATTCTGCCCGAGCAGCGCGAGACGATCGGCGTCGAACTGCACGTAACCGCGCAGCTTGCCGTCCTGATAGTCGCACACCAGCAGCTTGATGATCCCGCCCTCGGTCTGCGCCTGCAGCGTGAGCTGGCCCTTCGCGTCCTTGAGCGTCGAGCCGAGCAAAGCCGTCAGCGTCAGTGCCTCGGCGAGGATCGCCTCGATCTGCGGCGGATAGGCATGGGCGTGCAGGATCTCGTCGAGCACCGGCCCCAGCCGCACGATGCGCCCGCGCGCATGGCGATCGGGAATGGTGAAGCCGACCGCACGGTCGAGATCGGGGAGCCTGGTTTCGTTGGTCACATCAAATTCCGTCATCCCGGCGAAAGCCGGGATCTCGTGAGGTGGTGGCCCCGTCACTGGAGATCCCGGCTTTCGCCGGGATGACGGAACATGGAGGGCGGAATGTAGGAGCGCCCGGTATCGATACAACTCGACGGCCGGTTGGCCCGGTTACAGCTTCCCCAAAGCCCAAAGCAGCACGGACTTCTGCGCGTGCAGCCGGTTCTCGGCCTCAGGCCAGACCAGAGATTGCGCCCCGTCGATCACCGCGTCGGTGACTTCCTCGCCGCGATGCGCAGGCAGGCAGTGGAGAAAGGCCGCGCCGGGTTTGGCAACCGCCATCATTTCCTCGGTCACCTGATAGGGCCACATCGCCTTGAGCTTCGTCTCGGCATGCGCCTGGCCCATCGAGATCCAGGTGTCGGTCACCACCACATCGGCACCCGCCACCGCCTCGCGCGGATCGGCGACCACCGTCGCACGGCCCTTGCCGCGCGCGACATCGGTGTCACGCGGCTGGAAGCCCTGCGGACAGGCCGCGACCACGTCGAACTCCATCAGCGCGCCCGCCTCGATGATCGAGGCGAGCACGTTGTTGCCGTCGCCCAGCCACGCCACCTTGAGCCCGCGCAGGCTTCGCCCCGTCTCGAGCAGGGTCAGCATGTCCGCCATGATCTGGCAGGGATGCGAATCGTCGGTGAGCCCGTTGATCACCGGCACGCTGGCATATTCGGCCATTTCGAGCAGCTTGGCATGCTCGCCGGTGCGCACCATGATCGCGTCGCAATAGCCCGAGAGAACGCGCGCCGTGTCCGCCGGGGTCTCGCCGCGGCCCATCTGGGTGGTGCCGCTGTCGAGCACCACCGCGGTGCCGCCCAACTGACGCATTGCCATATCGAAGGACACGCGCGTGCGCGTCGAGCTCTTCTCGAACACCATGCCGAGCACATGACCGGCGAGCGGGGCGTCGCTGTCGGCCTTGCCCTTGGGCCAGCCGCGCCGCGCAGCCTTCCGCGCCAGCGCGTCCTTGAGCATCGCGTCGATGCCCTCGGGACCCGCGTCGGACAGGTCGAGGAAATGCCGCGGCGACATCAGACGGCCGCGGGGGCGACGGGGGTGTAGGTCCGCGCGCCCTCGCTCAGGCGCTCGACCGCCTCCGAGATATGCTTCTCGTCGATGACCAGCGGCGGCAGCACGCGGAACACATTCTCGCCCGCGGCAACCGTCAGCAGCCCGTGATTGTCACGCAGATGCGCCACGAAGTCGCGGCTCACCGCCGGCTCCTTCATCTTGATCCCGAGCATCAGCCCCTTGCCGCGAATCTCCTCGAACAGGTGATCGTGGTTGGGCAACATCTGTTCGAACGCCTGGCGCAGCCGCTCGCCCATGCGCGTGACATGCTCGAGGAAGCCCGGCTCGAGCATCACGTCGAGAATCGCCTGCCCTGCCGCCATCGCCAGCGGGTTGCCGCCATAGGTCGAGCCGTGCGTGCCGAACACCATGCCCTTGGCCGCTTCCTC
>Ga0065165_1003505_pt1 | contig 10901 bp, 5 predicted proteins | sample AraplaMF_Cvi_mMF_FD_63813 | JGI IMG/M metagenome (GOLD analysis project Ga0065165, IMG submission 63813) | Arabidopsis root microbial communities from the University of North Carolina, USA - plate scrape MF_Cvi_mMF (version 2) (version 3) | ecosystem: Host-associated > Plants > Roots > Endosphere... | reverse complement strand
CAGTTGAATGAGGTGGTGGTGAATGCCGGGTACTATTCCACAACTGACCGAACAAAGACAGGGAGCATCGCAAGAGTTAGCGCAAAGGATATTGAAACACAACCCATCACAAACCCAATAATGGCCCTACAAGGACGAGCTCCAGGCGTAAACATAACCCCAAACACAGGTGTCGCCGGAGGTGCAATCAAAGTTGAAATTAGGGGACAGAACAGCATACGTTTTAACGGATCGTATCCATTATACATAATCGATGGAATACCAATTGACTCAAGGCCGCTTGAGTCAAATAACGGCTCTATGTTAATGAATCGAGGTCTTGATCCTCTTAGCACATTGAATCCCGCGAACATTAAAAGCATTGAAATATTAAAGGATGCTGACGCAACTGCAATATATGGATCACGTGGTGCAAATGGAGTAATCCTAATCACAACGAAACGCAGTAGCGAGTCCGAGAAAACCAATATTGAACTTAGCATTTATACTGGTGTCGGTCAAGTATCAAAATATATGGATATGCTTAACACCGAACAATACGTAGCGATGCGTAAGGAAGCGTACAAAAATGCCGGACAAAAGCCTTCAGGCAGCAGCGCTAGAGACCTATTAATTTGGGATACCACACGGTATACTAATTGGCAAAAAGAGCTTCTAGGAAAAAACGCCAAGGTAACTGACCTACAGGCAAGCATTAATGCGGGATCAAAGTTAACACAATTTCGTTTCGGGCTCGGCTACCATAACGAAGGAACTGTCACACCGGGCAACTTCGGCTTTAATCGAGCATCAGGGAGCATCAATGTAAATCATTCATCTTCAAACCAGAAATTCAATACAGATCTTACTGTTAACTATGGAGTGGAATCCAATAAGCTTTCAGCGGGAAACGATATTATGGCTGATGCGATAACACTACCCCCAAATGCCCCCGAACTATACGATAGCCTGGGAAATTTAAACTGGCAAAACTCCACATGGACTAATCCATTGGCAAAATACAGGAAAACCGACGAAAGCCAGGGAACAAATATCATTATAAATAATTCGCTGACCTACCATATCACACCAGAATTAGCAACAAGGATCAATATAGGATATACGGCGCTATCAAGGCGAGGATTAGCAAAAGACGATCCTTTCGCCGCTATGGATCCCGCTGATATCGAGGAAAACACTACTGCTACAAGTCTATTTGAATCAACTCAACGAACATCATCCATTGTTGAACCGCAGATAACTTTCGATAAAAGATTAGGAGCACAAAATATTTCTTTGCTTTTCGGCGGATCCTATCAACAAAGTGAAAGTTCATATCAATCAGTCAAGGCAACAGGATACACGTCAGACGTACTATCAGAAAGCCTCCTGGGAGCAACCTTAATAGATTACTTACGTGACGAAAACAGCCAATACCGATATGCGGCAGTATTCGGCAGATTGGCATACAACTATAAAGAAAAATATATAATCAATATAACAGGCAGAAGAGATGGATCATCCAGATTCGGTAACAATCAAAGATGGGGAAACTTTGGAGCCATTGGAGCAGGCTGGATTTTCACCGAAGAGAGTCTGTTAAATTTAATTCCCATTTTATCCTTTGGAAAAGTAAGAGCTAGCTATGGAATCACCGGAAGTGATCAAATTGGTGACTACAAGTACTTGAGCACCTACTCATACATGGACTATCTATACCAAAATAAGATTAGTCTTCGACCAACCGCATTATATAATCCTAACTACGCCTGGGAAGCAACAAAAAAACTAGAAATCGCAATTGAACTAGGAATTTTAAAGGACCGAATTAACATAGAGGTATCCAGATACCAAAACCGTTGCTCCAATCAATTACTCGATTATGATCTCCCTGCTATTACTGGCTTTCCTAGTGTCACAGAAAATCTTAAGGCAACAGTCGAAAACAAAGGATGGGAAATGACATTAAATACGCTGCCTATTGCCAATTCGGATTTCAAATGGCGAGCATCCATCAATATTAGTATTCCCAGAAATCAGCTTGTCGAATACCCAAACTTGGATGGCTCACCGTACGCAAACCAATACAAAATCGGAGAATCATTAAACATTGTCAAACTATTCCACTTTAAGGGCGTCAACCCCTCTACAGGATTATACGAAGTCGTAGACACCGATAACAACGATATATTCGATGACAGAGACAGAACGTACATTCAAACCTTAGACAGAAAATACTACGGCGGACTATTCAATACCCTTACATATCGTGGACTTGAACTATCACTCCTTTTTCAATTTTCAAAACAATATTCTGGATCCAACGAATTCCCATTCGCGGGATACGATAGAGTAAACGTTTTAACAAAAGTATACAACAATCACTGGCGAATAGAAGGTGATAATACCGAATACCAAAAGGTGACAAGACGATACAATGACATCAATCTTCCTCGATATTACGCCATATCAAGTAATGGATACTACACTGAAAATTCATTCATTCGCCTGAAAACGTTAACCCTTGCATACAACATAAAAGATAATCTGTTACAAAAAACAAAATTAAGATCAGCTCGGATTTATATCCAAGGACAAAATCTACTCACATTTACCAACTTCAACGGCCTCGATCCTGAAACAGGAAATGCACTCCCACCACTTCAAGTACTTACCGCTGGGATAGAAATCAAGCTCTAAACTAATTATAAAACTAAAAAAATGCGACTATCAATCACAAAAATAATATACTGGCCAATAGTCATAACATCTATGGTTATATGCTCGTGCACCGACCTTCTAGATGTACCATTAGACAAATCCATCATTGCGGAAGACAAAATTTTCAATAACGATGTAACAGCAACAGCAGCCGTTTCAGCCATGTACAATACTCTAGTTGAGTTCAGCGCGTTAAGCGCGAAACCAAATGGAGTTAGTGCTCTTACAAGCTTATCTGCTAATGAATTAACAAATGCATTGGAAGTTGGATCTTTCATAGAGTTCGAAACGCATCAAATCTCACAAGAGAATACAGAAATACAAAGTACCTGGACAAGCATCTACAATATCATATACCAATCAAATGCGATTATAGAGGGTCTATCAAAATCAACTGAACTTAGTCAAACCAAGAGTAAGCAACTAGAAGGGGAAGCAAGATTTGTAAGAGCTTTCTGCTACTTTTATCTAATAAATCTATTCGGAGAAATTCCACTTATAACATCTACAGATTACAATATTAATAAAATCGCAAGCCGAACTTCAACAGATAAAATATACGATCTAATTATTAACGATCTAACCCTGTCACATGAAAATCTGAATATCAACTACCCTTCGACATTCCGAGCCAGACCTAACAAAATGGCAGCAGCGGCGCTACTTGCTCGAGTTCACTTATACGTCAATAACTACGAAAAATCGGAACAGTATGCAACTGCCGTCATTAATGACCCAACATACTTTCTCACGGATATACAAAGCGTATTCCTGAAAGAAAGCCCAGAAACAATCTGGCAACTCGCAAGCACAAATGAAGCATATGCCACTCTTGAAGGATTCTACTTTATTTTAACATCTACGCCCTCTGACAATATCCTATCGCCTTCCTTTATAAGTACCATACCACAGAATGACGCGAGACGGTCTGCATGGATTGGAGAGTACTACGATGCCGATTTGGACACAACATACTACTTCCCCTATAAGTATAAGGTTAAAGTAAATGAAATCCCTAATCCTCCGGCAGAATACTCAATCGTTCTACGACTTTCTGAAATTTATCTAATTCGAGCCGAAGCAAGAGTTAAACAAAATAAAAACATTGACGCATTATCAGATCTCAACATCATTCACAGCAGAGCGGAAACGGGCGAAATCAACGAAACCGACACACAGGTAATTATTGATGCTATTGCGAAAGAACGAAGAATAGAGTTATTCACAGAATGGGCACACATATGGTTCGACCTTAAACGCACGAATCGCGCAGTTGAGGATATTGGCAATGGTCTTGTAAAAAGCGGATTGCTATATCCTATTCCCAAAAGTGAATTTAACAAAAACAAAAATCTCGGAAAACAAAATGATGGATACTAAAAATCACATCGAATGTATGCCAAGATATGCAACGAAAATTTTCTGTACACTATTGGCAATAGTAACTTTCCTATTTGCGCCAGAACATCTACGAGCACAAAAAAACGGCATTAAGAAACCTGAAATCTACATACCATTATCAACAGACATCCAAAAAAAAATCCTGCAAAACGGATTAACATGTTACATCAGCGAAAGCAGAAGCGCTGTAAACAAAGTCAGCATTAAATTCATCGTTAATGCTGGACAGAACAATAATAATAATTTTGAATCCGCTCACTTATTGGAACATATGCTTGCCCGTAAAGATAGTTTATCTCCAGCCAATAGCGAGTTCCTAATAAACGCATCAACTTCACCAGATCACACACAATATGACTACGAAGCAACATCTGACTCGATCAATATCGTTTCAATTTTATGCATAATAAAAAAATGGCTAACTCAAAAAAACGAAATAAAAAACAGCATTCTGAATATCGAAAAAAATATTGTAGCCGAGGAATTTCGCATGAAGGCATTTGAGAATCAAGCTGAGCTAAGATTTCTTAAGCGTCTTAACAATGACACCACTCCCGACATAAAAGACTTCGAATTACGACTACAAAACACGTCACAAGAAGATATCATCGACTTCTATACCAGATGGTACATCCCAGAACTAAGTTGCGTTGTAATTGTGGGAGACATTGACAAAATAAAAATAGAAAAAATGATAAACAGAATTTTCTCTGAAATACCACCTAGGAAAATTGTAGCCCAAAAACACACTCACCTTCCCCATACGAAAAATCAGACTTCAATAAATCAGACGATCGTAGAAACCTATGCCGACAAGTACGGAAATAATTCAATAATACGCTTGCTATTTAAAGATAAAAAAAGGACACCAATGACGCGGATTGACTATAAAGAATCCCTCCAAATTGAACTCTGCAACAAAATACTTAACAATCGATTTTCAGATCTACTACAGCGTGGCGAAACCGGGCCGATAGAATACCTAACACTATCCAATCGAACAGATTTACAAGGACGAACAGGATTCGAGTTCTTCGCCACGTCAACTCAAGAGAAACATCTCAAGGAGTCATTGAAATACCTAGCATTGGAACTTAGTCGCGTTCAAAAATATGGATTTAGCTTGGATGAATTAGAACTCGCGAAAAATGAACTAGATCAACCTATTTTTTTCTCCCAATTATCCAATCAAGACAAAGCAACAAAAATATTATCCAATTTCATTTATAACGAAAGTATACTAGGTGACTCTATTGATAGAGAAATTAGATGCGAGTTCACGCAACATATCCGGCTTAATGAACTAAACAAAAATATTCGAAAATGGACTACTTCAAGCTCGATGCAAATTGGAATATTAGCCCCAGAAAAAGCTATTAAATACATCCCTAATGAAAGCGAAATAAGGACCTACTTTAGAAAAGCAAAAACCGCAAACATCACTCCCTATAAAACAACAAAAAAGGAAATTCCTAAGGGTAGCTTTAAATCAACTTATCCAATAAATAAAAACAAACCCAATCAAACATACAAGATAGACGCGATCGGGATTACTCAACTACAATTAAAGAACGGTATCAAAATAATAATCCACGAAAATCAATCAGAAAATAAAGAAGTCTTAATAAAAGCATCCATCCCTGTTGGAACTTTATCATACAAAGAAAAATCTTTTTTTTATTCTGCGAAAGTAGCTTTTAATATCATCCTAAACACGAAATTATCGGAGTTGACGGGACAAGAATTAAATACCTACAAAGAGGCCAATAAAATAAAGCTAAGTGCTACCATGGAAAAACAGACCACAATAATAACTGGTTCTGCTCCTGAAGACCGCGTCGAGATTCTACTACAACTGTTTAGTCGATTTTTCCAGCCAATTCAAGAAAACGACACAATAGCATATGTTGCTACACTAAACGAGCTAAAAAAGAATGCAAGTGCAAACCAAATAAACGCAATATCGGATACTCTCTCAAAAGCACTGGGATTTATATATGAACTAGAAAACAGCCTATCATATAAAGAACTCAGTAACGTAAGCATACAAAAATGTATAAATATATATAACAATTGCTTCGCCTCGCCAAGGGAAACAGTTTTTGCAGTAAGCGGCGCGATGCAGAAAATTGATTGCATTATTGATCAAACAAGCATGTACTTAGGCAGTATCCCGGATACGGATACGACATTACCTAATCCGAAGGTAAGTCTAAGCAGAGAATCGAAACCGATAAATATCTCTATAACGAACGAATTCACAACAACACCTAAAACCGACGTAACGTTAATCTTTCGCGAAGTAAAAAAAACAACTACCAAAGACGAAATAACGATACGACTACTGACTGAAGTGTTAGAAAAACGTCTATTCCAAAGACTTCGACAAGTTGAGGGGGGAGTATACGACCTAAACACAAATCTTCAATTAATTAAAACATACAACGATCAAAATATAATCCTTACTCGAACAACATTCGCCTGCAAACCAGACAGAGCAGACAGACTAGTAGACATTGCTTTAGACGAGATCGAAACACTAAAGCAAACCCCACCAAACGATAGTGAACTGAATAGCGCGCTCGCAAAATACAATGCCCATAACGCATTTAGTAATTTTACCGAACAAAAATGGTGCTCATATCTTTTAGATCAAGTTAGAACAAACGAAGATCTAACATTGATCCTTGAAAGGGACATTTTAATAAAATCAATCACGCCTTCCGACATCACCCAAATGGCTACAAAGTTTTTAAACAAAAAGCAACTCATAAATTACCAATCAGTACCTAATCTTTAATAGACACTGAATAGCAAACCCATCGCCGCGCAATATCTAAATCTACGAAAACAGAAAATAGTAATATAAAACCTTGTAAATGATGGGACGATTATTAAGTAATCATCCCATCAAAATCAAATAATTAAGCAATACTATTCACAAGTGCTTAATTATATACGCGACTTTTAGGTAATATAGTTATACCACCAAAAAGATACTAGTTAACTGGGATCACTACAGTCCCTTTTACACTATTGTTATTGGCAAATATCGCTGTAGAAGCTGAACTATTACTAAACAAAGTCGTCGTAGTCGACAGTGTCACTCCGTTTCGATCAACAGTTTTAACCTGACAGCGTGTGGTTGATCCCGTCACAGGACTGCAAGCAATACCATCCTGCGCTGGATAAGTACTGTTGTTATATTGAACATATCCACTAACTGGAAGTGAAAAGAAAGAAGCAAATGCTCCAGTAACAGCCATACCTGTTGCACAGGCACCTAGAATTACGCTTTTAATAGTCATAAAATATTAAGTTTAACTTTTTACAAAATCGCCTACTTTGTTTTATCAGGTGTTCGGCTAAATTCCTGAATTACAACCGGTATAATATCTTAGTATATTTAAAACAAAAAATTAAAGAGGCTTAAAGACGTAGGCTCATTTATTAATTGGAATGGTCACGGTTGCAACAACAGACCCCGATCCTAGCCTCACTGTTGTTGCCGTTGAGTTAGAATAAAGAGTTGTCGACACCGATAAAGTATTACCCTGTCTATCAATTGTTTTAACTTGACAACGCGAAGTACCTGGCCCACAACTAATTCCTGTTTGTGTTGGATAAACAGAGGTACCGACTTTAACATAACTAACTGCTTGGGGGAAAGCAATAAGCGACGTAATAGCCCCGAGAACTGCAACAACAGCTGCAGAAACGCGTAAAATAAAAGAGTTAAGTTTCATAAATTTTCATATTTAATTTTACAGATACCGAATTGAATTAATTAGGCGTTGAGAATTTACAAGTAATTTATTTTCATTACGAATAAAGTTCCAGATCGTCTACGCTACAACAGCAACTTTGTGCCCACGTCTTGACATAATAACAACCGCAGCCAACGCAACAAGCATAAATAACACATTAAACACCAAATGCTGCGGCCATGTCATGCTACTTATAACCCCGCCACATGAACATGCCTGATACTCTTTAAAAACTAAATTGATCACCGCGTAAATTGTAAACACAACCATCAAAATCAGAGCCGAATAAAGTCCAATCAATCGAGTTTGATCAACAATAAGCATAACAGCAACCACGATCTCTATTATTGGAACGCTCCACGACAAAATATTTCCGTAGTCACGAATCAACGGCGACCGCTGCATCTGATTATAAAAAGTCTCTACACCGAAGATCTTATAAACGCCAGTGTACATAAACAACACAATCAATAGGAACACCAGTACATCTAGCAAAAGAATCTTTTTCATAATTGAATAATATTTGAAATTATATAAATCTGAACTTAGAAGGATATCGCCAACGGAGCAGAAATTGCAACACACCAACCAATCCATCACCCACGTCAAGCGATGCCACACGACTACCATCTGCAACCCAGAAGTGCCCCCCCGTATCATCAACAAAACTCGTACGAGAGAGAAAATTGGCAAGCCAATCCGCTCTAGTCAACCATTCTTCAGTGTTAAAGGCATCGTGTGCCTCCATATAAACAATACCGAGTCCGCTCAAACCGAAAGAACAAGAATGATTTGAGTTAACAACATGCTTTGGAAATTGTATTAGTATACGCTCTGCATTCTTTTGATAGCTTGGATCTTGAAAACATGCATACGCCCTGACATAACATAGTGCAACACCCAAATTACCTTCACTCAACCAAGAGCTCCATAGTTTGGACTTCTGAACGACTGGCCATAGAATGTCTCCATCGATAGTCATACACTCCTTTGTCAAATTATCAAGCGCTCGCATTATAGAGCGTTTGAGCTTCGTCTGGCCATCGCCGTACACCTTGTAGTACTCCAGAAGAAACAGGATTATACCAGCATTACCATGATATAAACCATTAACAACGATCTTTCCCTCATTATACCAAGATCCCTTTGAATTTTGCAGTGAAAGAATAGACTCTACACAACGCAAGAGCAAGCGATCCAAATCCGTATCTTGCAGAACGGCATTGCATCGCAATAAAGCTATCCCTTGTCCTGCGCTCCCCGACAACAGTGTTAAGTTCTGTTCCTCAACCGACAACAGCGTTTTAATCTCACGTCGAGTTTGTTCAGAATCGTCCAACAACTGACTTTCAATCCCCATAGCCATCGCCAACGCTGCACCAGCGGAACCGTCGAGTCCTGAACTCAAAGCGCGCACGGAATATCCGTCCCTTATACAAGCATAATTCACACTGCAAACACTTCCGATATTTTCAATTCCGAACCCAGCTTTAACAAGATTAGATATCACATAAAGCGGCCCTGCAATACCAGAGAATAGTCCTATGCGATAACTAGTATTTTCTGCATCCTCCACATGGAGATTATAATCCAGCTTACCCGGAAAAGATGTCAATGCGCCTATCAAGGTCTTTATAGACTGAACAATAACAATCTCAACAAACTTACGATCTACAACAAACTCAGTTTGCGGATTACTTAACCGACTCAAGAATTCATCCAGCGATCCTCTAATGACATCTAAGCCAGGCCGATTATCAGAATCTACACTTAGACAGGCAATAACGGTATCCACAATACGATCATCGCCAACGAAATGTTTTAAATTATCAGATAACAATCCAAAATCACCAACAGATATTTTACTCGGAGCAATTGATGTGAGCATTCTTATCATCAGAGCTCCAATAGTATACAAATCCTCCTTTATAGTAGGTGTCATCGTCTGATGTTGTTCCGCCGACATATACCCTGGCGTGCCCAGTTTGAAAGCTGGCGAGGGATAACTATCCTTATAAGAATACGCCAGCTCGAGATCGATCATAACCAAGCTGCCTTTGGAATTTACCATAAAGTTCGCTGGCGTAATATCACGATGCACGTATCCGCAACTATGCAATCTGCCAACAATATCAACTATCTCAATCAAGTAGCTTACAATCTGTTTCCGCACCGAAACACTTAAATCCAACCAAGTATTTCCTGAGAACAAATCCTCCAACACCTGCTTCAATGAAACACCTTTAATGAATTGCATGGCCAAATATGTATTGCCATCCTCTTCAAATAATCCATACACTTTCGGCACCGGCACATCATTAGCCAATGCACTCTGTAGAGTATACTGCCAGCGCAAACGTTCCTGTACATCACGACCACTATCATCTGAACACATATCGTGTCTTGCTTCTTTAATGATACACCATTCCGGGATGTATCGTGTTACACGTAGGGCCTTATAAACACTACCCTTAACATCATTCTTAATAACCGAGGTTAAAAGATAATTCCCATTCATGAAATTGCTTACTCCTTTAGCAGGCAAAAGCTTTACCGGAAAAGGCCAACGAACTCCAACTGGCAAAACAAACGGCACTGAAAACACCTCCGGAACAAGGTCCATCTTAGAATTATAAATAAAGCTTTCGGACTCACCCGATGGACCTTTTCCAACGATAGAATTAACAGCACCATACCGAACGTAGACTATACCGTCCAAACAATAGTCGGTACGAATTTCCGGACCGCGAAAGGGCTTCAAAATGTCAACCAGTCTTTTACTCAACATCACAATAACATCGTCGTCTTCACTAAAAACCGTAACGACTTTACCCAGTTGCGAATACTGTACGTTTGGGCCACATAAGGTTGAAGCTGCTTTTTTATTTTTAGGTATCTTAAACGAAATCCCATCAACTAAAAGCAACTCTGGAATTAACACGTTCAATAAATCAAACACCTGAGATTGAACTACCGATAGATTAATCATCCATCCTTGTACGCGTTTAGGATTACCGACAAGTAAATGGTATC
>Ga0065165_1003501_pt1 | contig 10918 bp, 7 predicted proteins | sample AraplaMF_Cvi_mMF_FD_63813 | JGI IMG/M metagenome (GOLD analysis project Ga0065165, IMG submission 63813) | Arabidopsis root microbial communities from the University of North Carolina, USA - plate scrape MF_Cvi_mMF (version 2) (version 3) | ecosystem: Host-associated > Plants > Roots > Endosphere... | reverse complement strand
CATGGGCATGGCGGCACGCGCCGGCCTGCCGCTGCAGGACATGGAATTCTGGCAGTTCCACCCGACCGGCGTGTCCGGCGCGGGCGTGCTGATCACCGAAGGCGTGCGCGGCGAAGGCGGTATCCTGATCAACTCGAACGGCGAACGCTTCATGGAGCGCTATGCGCCGACCCTGAAAGACCTGGCGCCGCGCGACTTCGTGTCGCGTTCGATGGACCAGGAAATCAAGGAAGGCCGCGGCTGCGGTCCGAACAAGGACCACGTTCTGCTGGACCTGCGCCACATCGGCTCGGACACCATCAAGAAGCGCCTGCCGTCGATTCTGGAAATCGGCCACAAGTTCGCCAACGTCGATGCGACCAAGGAACCGATCCCGGTCGTGCCGACCATCCACTACCAGATGGGCGGTATCCCGACCAATATCCACGGCCAGGTGGTCGTGCCGGCCGGCGACGGCAGCCAGAAAGTGGTCAACGGCCTGTACGCAATCGGCGAATGCGCCTGCGTCTCGGTGCACGGCGCCAACCGCCTGGGCACCAACTCCCTGCTGGACCTGGTGGTGTTCGGCCGCGCAGCCGGCAACCACGTGGTCAAGTCGCACCTGGAAGAGAAAGAGAACAAGCCTCTGCCGAAGGATGCAGCCGACTTCGCAATGACTCGCCTGAACAAGCTGGAATCCTCGACCGGCAGCGAGCGCGTGCAGGACGTGGCCAACGACATCCGTGCCACCATGCAGAAGTACTGCGGCGTGTTCCGCACCGACGATATGCTGGAGAAGGGCTACGCAGAGATCATGAAGCTGGACGAGCGCCGCAAGCACGTCTCCTTCCAGGACAAGTCCATGGTGTTCAACACCGCCCGCGTGGAAGCGCTGGAACTGGACAACCTGATCGAAACTGCCAAGGCCACCATCTCGTCGGCCGTAGCACGCAAGGAATCGCGCGGCGCCCACGCCCACAACGATTACCCGCAGCGCGACGATGAAAACTGGATGAAGCACACCCTGTGGTTCTCCGAAGGTAACCGCCTGGAATACAAGCCAGTGGTCACCAAGCCACTCACGGTCGAAACCTTCAAGCCAAAAGCACGTACTTTCTAAGGGCCACAGAACATGCCACGTACTCTCAAACTCAAGATTTACCGCTACGATCCGGATAAGGATGCCAAGCCTTACATGCAAGACGTGACCGTCGAGCTGAAGGACACCGACAAGATGCTGCTGGATGCACTGCAGCGCATCAAGTCCGACGTTGACGATTCCCTGGCCCTGCGCCGCTCCTGCCGCGAAGGCGTATGCGGTTCGGACGCCATGAACATCAACGGCAAGAACGGCCTGGCCTGCACCACCAACCTGAACGAGCTGACCGAGCCTATCGTGCTGCGTCCGCTGCCAGGCCTGCCGGTGATCCGCGACCTGATCGTCGATATGACCCAGTTCTTCAAGCAGTACGATTCGATCAAGCCGTTCCTGATCAATGATTCGATTCCGCCGGAAAAAGAGCGCCTGCAGACTCCGGAAGAGCGCGAAGAGCTCGATGGCCTGTACGAGTGCATCCTGTGCGCGTGCTGCTCGACTTCCTGCCCGTCGTTCTGGTGGAATCCGGACAAGTTCGTCGGCCCGGCCGGCCTGCTGCAAGCCTACCGCTTCATCGCCGACTCGCGCGACGAAGCCACCGGCGCCCGTCTGGACAACCTGGAAGACCCATACCGCCTGTTCCGCTGCCACTCCATCATGAACTGCGTGGACGTGTGCCCGAAAGGTCTGAACCCGAACCGCGCAATCGGCAAGATCAAGGAACTGATGGTCCGCCGCGCCATCTGATTTTTGTATGGCAGAACTGGAAAAACGTTCGCATCAGGCAGACCCCTCGAACCGTGCGCGCCTTCGCTGGCGCGCGCGCAGGGGCCTGCTGGAAAACGACCTCATTCTGACGCGTTTTCTGGATGCGCACGAAAAGGAATTGACCGACGAAGAAGTGGACGCGCTGACGCGGCTCCTCGATTTGTCGGACAATGCGCTGATGGATCTGGTGCTGGCCCGCAAGGAGCCGGAAGGCGAGATCGATCTGCCGCATGTGCACGCACTGCTGCAACGCCTGCGTCAGGCCTGACAGTTTCATGGCCTGGCGCCGCCAGAGTAAAGTCTTTTACATTTGATGCATCTCTCCAGGAAGGAAGAGTCCTATGAACATCTCTGAAACCAAAGCAACACTGTCGTTCTCGGATGGCAGCCCGTCGGTTGACATGCCGATTTATAAGGGCACCGTGGGTCCGGACGTCATCGACATCCGCAAACTGTACGGCGCGACCGGCAAGTTCACGTATGATCCGGGCTTCATGTCCACCGCATCCTGCAACTCGTCGATCACCTACATCGACGGCGACAAGGGCGAGCTGCAATACCGCGGCTACCCGATCGAGCAGCTGGCGGTGAACGCCGACTTCATGGAATCCTGCTTCCTGCTGCTGAACGGCGACCTGCCAAACGCGGAGCAGAAGAAAAAGTTCGTGGACACCGTGAGCAAGCACACCATGGTGCACGAGCAGATGCAATTCTTCTTCCGTGGCTTCCGCCGCGACGCGCACCCGATGTCGGTTCTGGTCGGCACCGTTGGCGCGCTGGCGTCGTTCTACCACGATTCGCTGGACATCAACGATGCCAACCAGCGTGAAATCTCGGCGATCCGCCTGATCGCCAAGATGCCGACCCTGGTCGCCATGGCGTACAAGTACTCGATCGGCCAGCCGTTCATGTACCCGCGCAACGACCTGTCGTACTCGGCCAACTTCATGCGCATGATGTTCGGTAACCCATGCGAAGAATACAAGGTCAACGACGTGCTGGTGCGCGCTCTGGACCGTATTCTGATCCTGCACGCGGACCACGAGCAGAACGCTTCCACCTCGACCGTCCGTCTGGCCGGTTCGTCGGGCGCGAACCCGTTCGCCTGTATCGCTGCCGGTATCGCCTGCCTGTGGGGCCCTGCTCACGGCGGCGCGAACGAAGCTGCACTGAACATGCTAAAGGAAATCGGTTCCGTGGAGAACATCCCTGGCTTCATCGAGAAGGTCAAGGACAAGAACTCCGGCGTGAAGCTGATGGGCTTCGGTCACCGCGTGTACAAGAACTTCGACCCGCGTGCGAAGCTGATGCGCGAAACCTGCCACGAAGTGCTGAACGAACTGGGTCTGCAGGACGATCCGCTGTTCAAGCTGGCCATGGAACTGGAAAAGATTGCACTGAACGACGAATACTTCGTTTCCCGCAAGCTGTATCCAAACGTGGACTTCTACTCGGGTATCGTGCAGTCGGCGCTGGGCATTCCGGTTTCGCTGTTCACCGGTATCTTCGCCATGGCACGTACCATCGGCTGGATCGCCCAGTGGAACGAAATGATTGCCGACCCAGAACAGAAAATCGGCCGTCCACGCCAGCTGTTCGTTGGTTCCGCAGTGCGCGACGTACCTCCACTGAAAGACCGCAAATAATATTTGCTGGTTTATTCGCTAAAAAGCGGGCTTCGGCCCGCTTTTTTTTATTCATCGAGGGTTGGCGCCCATGCAGCGGCCCTCCACGACATGGAGCGTCGTAATCAGCGGAGGCGCGTTCTCGCGCGGCGCTTGCCACGGCGCCATATCCTCTTTTGGCTATGGCTGGGCCAGTACTCTGGCAAGCAGACGGGGCATGGTCATCTTGCGCGCGGAACGGCAAACATCGGCCAGCAGCCATCCATCGTTGCAGGAGCTTTCCACGCATTGCGCGACCTGGGTCGGAGGAGTCCCATATAGTTGTCGATGGCCTCGTAGAGGACTCGAGTGCCCAAGTATCTGACCAGAAATGCCCGGTGAATTTGCCCAGATCTTTCAATGCATTGGAAGGTATACGGATGGGATAGTCGAGAGTTCGCATGATGGGGTCTCTAAAATGAGTTTTTTCCAAACGCTGCTATTGCCACCTAAAGCTTACTAAACAGCGCAGCGCTTACTAAAAGTCCCGCCAGAACAACGCATATTAGAAATCTCGCGAAATAGTTTTAGTAAGCGTGAGATAGTAGCGTCGAGCGGCTTTTAGTAAAAGCGGAGAAGTCGCATCCATCATCGCGACAGCCGGTTTATTCCATAATTTTTTGCCTGCGAAGGCTGAGCACGCGTTCATGGGAACCCGCGATAAACTTTTTTGCGCCAATTGGCAGCAATCAGGATATCGCGATTCCAGAAAACTGGAAATCAACCGTCTCCGCCTTGTTCATTGGCCGGGTAATTTACCGGTATTTTCACGAAGACGCGTCTCCGGACCATTGTTCCATTCAGAGATACCATGCGCAGCGCGTTCTCATCGCGAGATGAAGCTTAGAGCTTGGGCAGGTGCAGGCGCAACAAATTGACTCGCAGGCTGAACGAGACAGAAATTGGTTCGATTAAGCTAGAAGTTGGCGTAACTGGTGGGCGCTTCGGCTGGCGGCGAGCCAAAGGTCGAGGTCGGCGCGGGGGAGTGGATGGCTGACCAGGTTGCCCTGCATGCTGCTGCATCCATGCGCCGCCAGGAATTCATGCTGCGCCTCGCTTTCCACGCGCGTCGCCACCACCTTGATATTCAGGTTATGTCCAATATCGAGCATGGTTTTCGCCAGCGTCGGATTATTCCCGGCGCCGTCCATTTTCAGGCGGCTTACTCTCAAGCCGCCAAGACAGGAGATATTGGTGGCGCCAGCACCGAACTCGTCGATATTCAAACCAACGCCGAGTTTTTGCAGGGCATGCGCCAGTTTCTGTGCACGTTCCGGATTATTCATCAGTTGCGATTCCTTGAATTCGATTTCCAGACGCTCGGGTGCAATTGCATAATGCGCCATACGGCGTGCAATATACGGCAAGTAATCGCGCTGCACCGATTCCCGGCTCGAGGAATTAATCGAAATAGGCACATCGCCAAAGCCGATTGCCGATAAATGGCTCAGCGTTGAACAAACGTCTTCAAGAACCCGGCGTCCAAGAGGAATAATCAGGCCGTTTTCTTCTGCGTCGGGCAAAAAATCGGCAGGCAATAATTCTCCGAGATCGGGATGACGCCAGCGTAATAATGCTTCCAGCCCGCGTAATTCACCGGTGGCAACACAAACCAGCGGCTGATACATCAGATAAATCTCATCGCCCAATAATGCCGCGCGCAAGGCCCGTTCCATGCGCAAACGCGATTCCGAACAGGTCGCCATATCCGGCGAATAAAAATGCACCGCCCCCGCACCGCCGCCTTTGCCGGTATACATGGCTGCATCCGCCGCCTTCAGCAACGCGGTAAAGCTGTCGCCATCCTGCGGATAAATCGCCACGCCCATGCTCGCCCCGATCGACAAATCCCGTCCATCGATATGCATGTCTTCCGCCAACTCCTGTCGCACGCGATCGATCATGCGCAGGGTAAAGCGCAGGTTGGGCTGGTCGGCCAGCACCAGCACGAACTCGTCTCCACCCAGGCGCGCCACGGTATCGGTATCGCGCACCGCTGAACGCAGGCGTGCCGACACCTGCTTCAGCACCTGGTCGCCCATGTCATGCCCCATGGTGTCGTTGATTTCCTTGAACTTGTTCAGGTCGAGCAGGGCGACGGCCACATTGCCGCCGCTGCGGTGGGCGGCGTGGATGGCGTGCTCCAGCCGGTCGCGCAGCAGGGTGCGGTTGGCCACGCCCGTCAGTGCATCGTGGGTGACCTGGTGCTCCAGTTGGGCGGTGCGCTCCTTGAGCGGGGTGATGTCCTCGATGATGCCGATGTAGTGGGTGACCTGGGCGCTGCCGTCGCGTACCGGCGTCACGGAAACCTGGTTCCAGAACACCTGGCCATCCTTGCGCCGGTTGCGCAGCACCACCGAACAGGCGCGCCGGGCAGAGACTGCCTCATGCAGGGTGGTGCGCTGGATATCGTCCAGCCCCGGCGCCGCCATCAGGCGGGCGTCGCGGCCCAGCACTTCGTCCGCCGTGTAGCCCGTGATGCGCTCGAAGGCGGGGTTGATGTATTCGATGGGGTTGTTGTCGCCATCGCAGCGGGTGATCACGATGCCGTTGCTGGCCGCGTGCAGCGCCCGTTCGCGCAGCTTCAGGGCTTCCTCCTGCAGGTGATGCAGGCTCATATCGACGCCCATGCCGCACAGGTAATTGCAGCCGCCGGTTTGCAGCCGGGTGCCGAACAGCAGGTAGGGCAGGCGGCGCCCGTTCAGGTTCAGGCAGGCTTCGAGCGTGGCCTGGTCGCGCTGCTGCAGGGCCTCGCAAAAGGCGGAGGCCACCCTGGGACGGTCGGGCGGATCGACCAGGTCCAGCATGTGGATGGCGCGCAGCTGGGCTGCCGTGAGACCGGTCGCCAGTTCCAGCCGCTTGTTCCAGAGGATGAAGTGGCCTGACTCATCCAGTACGTAAAAGGTACCGGCGAGCAGGTTCATGATGTCCGTGAGCGGGACAGCGCCGACCCGAGCCTGGTCGTCCGAAATGCCCATGATTCTCCCGACAACGATTATGTTATTGTTGTTGCCGGCGAATCAACGACGGTCGGCTGCCGGCTGGCCCGTTCCGCCTGTTCTTGCATATCGCTAGTGTGATCGAATTTTGCGCAGCGCGCCGCCCGCTTGGGGGCTTTCGTTGGCCGCGGCAAAAACCTAAACCCGGGGTCAGACCCGTGGGGTCTGACCCTGGCTTCAGGCGCCGCGGGTCTGCGGGTCAGACCCCACGGGTCTGACCCCGATTTTGGGTTTCAGCTTTTATCCTCATCCAGCAGCTGCTGGATTTCGGCGCGCTCCTTGGCGCTAACGTGCCCGCCGCGCAGGGCGGCCAGGATCAGGGCCTTGCCGGAGCCGGCGAAGGCTTTGTGGATCAGGTCTTTCAGCAGGGAGGTCTGCAGCGAATCCTTTTCCTGGGCCGGCGCATAGACGTGGGCCTTCTGGCTCTCGTCGCGCGTGAGCAGGCCCTTGGTGTGCATCACCTGCAAGGTGCGCAGCACGGTCGCGTATTGCATGTCCGGACGCGAGTCCGTTGCCGCCTGGTGCACCTGGCGGGCCGTGGCCGGACCGAGCTGGAACAGCAGGCGCAGCATTTCCAGTTCGGCGGCAGTGGGTTTGGGCGGGGCGAGTTTGCTCATGAATCTAGAATAAATTATCTAGATTGATTTGTCTAGTCTAGCCATGGCTCATGGCCCATGGTCAGTGCTCAGTGCCAGCGGCAAGAACGGCCAGGCGGCGCTCGACATCCGCAAACATCGGCCGCGCAGCCGGCGTCCCCTGGCACTCGGCCGCCAGCACGGACAATGCCGCCACCATCGCAGCGGCCGCCGCCCCGGAGACGTCGATCCGCTCGGCCAGTTCTTCCAGCAGACAGCCGAACGCACGCACCTCCATACGCTGCAGCCAGCCGGCCTGCGCCCCGTCGCAGTCATAGAAAGAGGCCGCGCCAAAGTCGCCCAGCAGCGGCCGCCCCTGCGGGCAGTGCAGGATATTGTGTGCATACAGATCGCCGTGCAGAATCCCGCGCTGATGCAGATGATGCGCAGCAGAGGCAATGCCGCGCGCGATGCGCAGCGCCGACGCCGCATCGAAGCGTTTATCGTCCGCATAGATATCGCGCGTACAACTATCCAGCGAAGGCGGCCCCGCCAGATTGCGATATTCCGGAGCGATCAGCGACAACACCAGGCCATGCGTGCCGGCCGGATGGCCAACCACCCGGCCGAGCACGGGGATCAGGTCCGGATGCGCACCGGCGGCAATGCACGCATCCATTTCGGAATCGGGCAGGCCGTCGCTGGTGACGGCGCCTTTGAACAGCTTTACCGCCACCGCCGAGCCGCCAAGCGTTGCGGCGTAGATCACGCCGGAAGCGCCTTCGCCCAGCTGGCGACCAAGCGTCAGCGCGGACCAGCTCACATCAGGACAGGCATCGTCAGCGGCAGCCGCGCTGAACGGATTGCCGGCCGTGGCCAGCCAGGATAGCCGCGGCAGTTCGCCCAGCCACGCCGGCAGCGCATCCAGCCGGTTGGCGGCTATGCGCAGCAGTTCGAGCGTCGTGCAGGAGGCCAGCGACAAGGGCAGGGCGCGCAGGCGGTTCCCCGCCAGCATCAGCTTCTGCAGCGGACGCTGTCCCAGCTCATCCGGCAGCACCTCGATCCGGTTATCCGTCAGCACCAGCCAGCGCAGCCGCGGCGGCAGCGCTGCCGCCGGCACGTCCTCGATGCGGCAGGACTTGAAGCCGGCCATGGTCAGTTCCGGCATCCGCCCCAGCACCGGCGGCAACTGTCGGAAAGGATTATTGGAACAGAAGATAATACGCAGACGATATAGCCGGGTCAGGTCATCGGGAAGTGTGGTGAGTGCGTTATTGGACAGGTCCAGAATTTCCAGCGAGTCGGCCAGGGAGTAAATCTCGGCCGGAAATTCGCTGAGTCCGCAGGACAGCTGCAGGCGCTTGATGCCTGCCAGCCGTCCCGCGCGTAGCTCTTCTAAAGTGTGCATCAGGCTTGGAGATACCTTAACAAAGAAATATGGTTAAAAAGAAGGCAAGCAAACCGCTATTATTTCGCATTGTGAAGGTTGTTGCACCTCAATGAAAAGTGCTATGCTAGGCGACCGTTTTTGGAATTCTGGAAACAACAGAGCCCTTCCCCCACAACTTGATGTGCAATCCGCTAACCGGTCAGGCCGTGTCGCGGAAGGTTAGATTAACCCGCTAATTCCTCGCGAAGCGCGAAGAAAGGTGAGCAAATATGATGCAACAACAGACGTCCAATTCCTACCTGTTTGGTGGGAACGCGCCGTACGTAGAGGAACTCTACGAGGCGTACCTCGAAAATCCGGGCTCCGTGCCTGACAACTGGCGCGCTTACTTCGACGCCATGCAGCACGTGCCGGCAGTCGATGGTTCCAACAAGCCAGACGTCGTCCACTCCTCCGTGATCGCCTCCTTCGCCGAACGTGCGAAATCCGGTCCGATCCGTACCGTTGTTGCTTCCGGCGATGCCGAAATGGGCCGCAAGCGCGTCGCCGCTACCCAGCTGATCGCAGCCTACCGCTACCTGGGCTCTCGCTGGGCTAACCTGGACCCGCTGCAGCGCCAGGAACGTCCGAACATCCCTGAACTGGAACCATCGTTCTACGGCTTCGCCGACGCTGACCAGGATACCGTCTTCAACATCAGCAACACCTACTTCGGTCCAGAGACCGCGTCCCTGCGCGACCTGACCAACTTCCTGAAGGACACCTACACCCGCTCCATCGGCGCCGAGTACATGTACATCTCGGACCCGGCCGAAAAGCGCTGGCTGCAGGAACGCCTGGAATCGATCCGTTCGACCCCGGCCTTCACCGCCGAAAAGAAAAAGCACATCCTGGAGCGCCTGACCGCTGCTGAAGGCCTGGAACGCTACCTCCACACCAAGTACGTCGGCCAGAAGCGCTTCTCGCTGGAAGGCGGCGAGACCTTCATCGCTTCGCTGGACGAAGTGATCCAGCGCGCCGGCGAAAAGGGCGTGCAGGAAATCGTCATCGGCATGGCCCACCGCGGCCGTCTGAACGTGCTGGTGAACACCCTGGGCAAGGCGCCCAAGGACCTGTTCGAAGAATTCGAAGGCAAGCACGCCGACGACCTGCCGGCCGGCGACGTGAAATACCACCAGGGCTTCTCGTCGGACATCTCCACCGCAGGCGGCCCGGTCCACCTGTCGCTGGCGTTCAACCCGTCCCACCTGGAAATCGTCAACCCTGTGGTTGAAGGTTCGGTCAAGGCGCGCATGGACCGCCGCGGCGACAAGGAAGGCCACCAGGTGCTGCCGATCCTGGTGCACGGCGATGCTGCATTCGCAGGCCAGGGCGTTGTGATGGAAACCCTGAACCTGGCGCAGACCCGCGGCTATGGCACGGGCGGCACGGTCCACATCGTGATCAACAACCAGATCGGCTTCACCACCTCCGATCCGCGCGACGCGCGTTCCACCATCTACTGCTCCGACGTCGTGAAGATGATCGAAGCGCCGGTGCTGCACGTGAACGCCGACGATCCTGAAGCAGTTGTGCTGGCGTCCCAGATCGCACTGGACTACCGCCTGCAGTTCGGCAAGGACATCGTGGTTGACATCATCTGCTTCCGCAAACTGGGCCACAACGAGCAGGATACGCCTGCACTGACCCAGCCGCTGATGTACAAGAAGATCGCCAAGCACCCAGGCACCCGCAAGCTGTACGCGGACAAGCTGATCGCCCAGGGTGTGATCCCGGCCGAAGGCGGCGACGCCATGGTGGCCGAATACCGCGCCGCAATGGACGCCGGCAAGCACACCGTGGATCCGGTGATCTCCAACTTCAAGAACAAGTACGCCGTCGATTGGCTGCCGTTCCTGAACCGCAAGTGGACCGACGCGGCCGATACCGCCGTGCCGATGACCGAACTGAAGCGCCTGGCCGGCCGTATCACCACCGTGCCGGAAGACTTCAAGGTGCACTCGCTGGTTGAAAAAGTGCTGGGCGACCGCAGCGCCATGGGCCGCGGCGAAGTGAACCTGGACTGGGGCATGGGCGAACACCTGGCCTACGCTTCGCTGGTGTCTTCCGGCTACGCTGTCCGCCTGACCGGCCAGGACGCCGGCCGCGGCACCTTCACCCACCGCCATGCCGTGCTGCACGACCAGAACCGCGAACGCTGGGATGCCGGCTCCTACGTGCCGCTGCAGAACATCGCTGAAGGCCAGGCGCCGTTCACCGTGATCGACTCCGTGCTGTCCGAAGAGGCGGTGCTGGGCTTCGAATACGGCTATTCGACCGCCGAGCCAAACACCCTGACCATCTGGGAAGCCCAGTTCGGCGACTTCGTCAACGGCGCCCAGGTTGTGATCGACCAGTTCATCAGCTCCGGCGAAGTGAAGTGGGGCCGTGCTTCCGGCCTGGTCATG